>Ga0209164_1000066_pt1:5000-322133 | contig 322133 bp, 274 predicted proteins | sample MTBNYHSulfiMetaG_FD_187458 | JGI IMG/M metagenome (GOLD analysis project Ga0209164, IMG submission 187458) | Enrichment culture microbial communities from rom New York Harbor, USA that are MTBE-degrading - MTBE-NYH (New York Harbor Sulfidogenic)... | ecosystem: Environmental >... | reverse complement strand
TGCCCTCGCCCGGGGCTGGTCTGCTCCATCCTCTGGTGGAGGCCGGGGAGACGATCCAGGTCAGCCAGGTGGTCGGCTATCTGGCCGCTGACGAGGCGGAGCTGAAGAAGCTGGCCGCCGAGGCGCCGGCCGCGTCGGCCGGGGCGGTGGCCGAGGCGGCTGCGCCGGTTGAGGCGGACGCGCCGGCGGAGGCTCCGAGCCAGGCCCCTGCGGCCGGGCCGGAGGGGCGGGTCAAGGCCTCGCCCCTGGCCCGGGCCATGGCCAAGGAGCACGGCCTGGATCTCAATCGGCTCAAGGGCAGCGGTCCGGGCGGGAGGATCATCCGGGCCGACGTGGCCAGGGCCCTGGAGGAGGGTCTCCCGGCCCGGCCGGCCGAAGCCCCGCCGGTCCCAGCGGCCGAGGAGGAGCTGGGCCTCAGTCCGGCCCAGGTCATCCCCATCCAGGGGGTCAGGCGGATCATCTTCGAGAACATGAGGTCAAGCCTGCAGTCCCAGGCTCAGCTGACCATTCACACCGAGGCCTCGGCCAGCCAGATGGTCGCCCTGCGCCAGGCCTTGAACCAGCGTTCCGGCCCGGAGGGGGGCAAGGTCTCCCTGAACGCCATCCTGGTCAAGGCCATTGCCCAGGCCCTCAAGCTGCACCCCTACGTGAACGTCAGCGTCGAGGGCGAGGAGATCAAGGTCTGGGCCCAGATCCACGTGGGCGTGGCTATGGACCTGGGCGAGGGTCTGATCGTGCCCAAGGTGAGGCGGCCGGACCTGAAGAGCCTCCGGGAGATCTCCCGGGACCTGGACGAACTGGTGGACAAGGCCAGGTCCAAGCGGCTGATGCCGGACGACCTCCAGGGCGGGACCTTCACCCTGACCAACCTGGGGGCCTGGGACGTGGACGACTTCACGCCCATCGTCAACCCGCCCGAGAGCGCCATCCTGGGGGCTGGCCGGGTGGTGGACAAGCCGGTGGCCCGGGACGGCCAGGTGGTCATCGAGCCCAGGCTGAGTCTGAGCCTGACCTTTGACCACCGGGTGATCGACGGCGCGCCGGCGGCCCGGTTCCTCAAGACGCTCAAAGACATGATCGAACTACCTGGATTGATGATTGGTTGAGGCGTTCAGCCGTTCTCTGGACCTGAAACCTGACTTGGAGTAATGGGCCTTCTGAAGAAGGCTTCTGTTAGCCGCCGCCTCACCACCTCTACCGCCGCCTCTTGGTCACCCTCGGATAGTCACTAACAACCGAGGCCTGGCAATCCATAGGGTGCTCTCATTGATCCGCTCATTGGTCTTCCCCGGCCCTCCCAGGCTCAGGTAGGTAGACCGGACCGCGCCGGATGGCCCGCGCACCTGATTTTGGTCAGCATTTGGTCAGCGTTTTTGACAGGAAAAAGGGCCTTCCGGCCGGAGCCCGAAGACCCGTAAGACATTGATTTTTCAGGCTGGTGGGCGGTACTGGATTCGAACCAGTGACTTCCACCGTGTGAGGATGGCACTCTCCCGCTGAGTTAACCGCCCAACGCCCCCAGTGAATACACCATCCCGGCCGGCCTGGCAAGCCCATTCTCCGCCCGGGGGCTTCCCGGCCCGGCCGGTGGCCCTTCCCCGAAGCCTAACCTCCCGCTTCCCGGCCGCCGGCCGCGCCAGTTCTTGACACTGAGGCTGAGGCGTGTAATCTTGCCCAGGCACGGGCCGTTAACTCAGATGGTAGAGTATCTGCCTTTTAAGCAGAGAGCCGCTGGTTCGAGTCCAGCACGGCCCACCAGGCGTTGGGCATTGCGCAGCGTCCCCATCGTCTAGCCAGGTCCAGGACACCGGCCTTTCACGCCGGCAACACCGGTTCAAATCCGGTTGGGGACGCCAAAATTCTTTCAGGGGGCTGGGCCGTCAGGCCGGCCCCTTTTTGCGTTGCGGGTCGCGGAGTAAAGCCGCCCGGGCAGGATTGACGGACCGCGGGGGATTAAGTATCTAAAGAGATAACTTTAGTCGACTTAAAGAATCAATCGCCCAGGCCGTTGCGGGTCAGGCTTGGCCGCTCCGAGGGCTTACCAGGGTAACGAGCGAGAACCCTTTCATCTTTGCCGCAGAAAGGGGCCGATGAAAAAGCCGGAACAGCTCATTGAAACGGCCAGTCGCGGAAAGAGACTGGCGGCCCTGGCCTGCTTTCTTGTCTGCCTTTTCCTCTCCCTGAGCGCCTCCCGAGCCGAAGAACGGAAGGCTTATCACTGGATAGGGAGAATATCCGTCCATCGCCAGGCCGAGGGCGCCCCCAGCCTGACCGGGACCTTTGACCTGCTGTGGACGCTCGAGGTCCGCTGGAAAGAGGCCCAGCGGGTCAACGTGGTGGACAGCGGCGGGCGCCTGGTGGGCCAGCTCGTCCGGCTGGAGGACGACGGCTCCCGATGGAGCGGACGGGAAACAGGCTACCACGTCACCCAGGGCGGGGGCGCCATAACCGAGAGGTGGTACTCGGGCTCCGGCCAGGGCGGCGGCAAGACCATATCCGTGGGCTGGATCTACTTCAGCCTCAGTGACGACGACCCCCTGAAAGGCTCCCTGCCCAGCGGCACTTACTGCTTCGGCAGCGGCTCGGGCGCCAGCGTGGCCTTCGGCACCTCGGTGCGCACCGTGACCACCACCCGCGACAGGGTGGACGAGGTGACCAACAACTTTTCCGGGGCGGCCATGCTGGACTACTTTGTGGGCCGGCTATTCCTGGGCCACGGAGTCCTGAGCCCCGGCACCCCTTCGGGCCAGATAACGGGCGCCCACGCCGCCTTGATGAACCGCATCCAGCAGGCCCTGGCCCAGGCCAAGGCCCGCCAGGCCGGCCAGGTGGGTTCGGGCAATCTCCAGGGCTGCGGCCTTGACGGCCCCATGAGCGCGGCTGATCTGCGCTCCCGCCTGCCCGGCCAGGCCATGCCCGGCCACGACGCCCGGACCAGGGTCATCAGCGGCGACCGCATGACCGGGCAGTATGACAATTTCGTGGAAATGGGCCTCAGCCAGAACGTCACGCGCAAGCTCAGGTGGCAAGTCTCCTGGGACGTCGAAAGGGTGCTCGACGTCACCGCGATAATCAAACAGGTCCGCCAGGATTGGCGTCCCACCTGTCAGGGCGACGGAGACACCGTGGATGTCGAGGCCAGGATTGAAGAACCCGAGGGCGTCAGGGGCAAGTTCCGCTTCACCCTCTACGACGTGTCCGCCGAGCCCGGCTACGCCCTGAACGCCGGCCAGGGCACCGGCCCTGACCTGGAGATACCCGCGGGCCAGGAGGGCTTCACCGAACCCCGGTCCGAGGGCGACTCCTGGTGGGTGGAGACCACCGACACCGTGGCGGCGGCGAAACTGCGCGTCAGATCCCTGGATTACGGCGCCTGGGGCAGGATCAAGGCCGAGGTCTACGTGGACGGGCGCAAGCATCAGTGCCTCAGTGACGACGGCAAGGACAACGTCACCATCCCCCTGGACCAAGACGAGGACCGCATCGCCGACAAGTGGGAGAGCGACCACCAGGTCAGCGAGCTGGGGACCCGTGACGACCGGGACGGGGAACCCGAGGACGTGGGCGACCCCGAGGAACCGGGCGACGGCTTCAGCAACTACGAAGAGTACCGTGGCTTCCTGATCAAGGGCCGCTGGAGCGACACCGACCCCAGGAAAAAGGATCTCTTCGTCTGCGACGAATTGGGCTTCGGGCTGGGCTTTTTCCACGATCTGGGGCTGGCCGCCCACCTCATCGACCGGGAGGAGTTCGACGGCCAGCGCTACGTCAACTTCAACCGCGGCCGGGAAACGACCCTCCAGAGCCAGGACGGCCAGAAGGGGCTTCTGATCATCAAGGCCGACCTGGAAGGGGCCAGATACGGCTTTGCCGGCCAAGTGGGCTGCCCCAACGTGGTCGATGAGATCAAGATCGACCTCGACCTCTTCTGGCTCAGCTACCTCCACCGGGACAAGGGCTACATCCCTCCGGGGGCGACAGAGGAATTGACCTCCAATCCGCCGCCGGGCAAGATGGAGGAGGCTTCCGCGGATTTCGCCCTCAGGCTCAAGGCGCTGATCGCCCACGAACTGGGACACGGGGTCAATATCATGCACCACGCCTTTTCCGACCCCTGCCCCCAGCCGCTGTCGTACTACGACCAGTTCGAGGACTGGCGGCGCATCTGCGAGCCCGGGGTCACGGCGGTGACCGGGGGCAAATGGTCCGGCGATCTGGGCTGCGTCATGACCTTTCTGGAGTATCCTTTCAAATACTACGGCCATGACGACTGGTACTACGATTACCCGGCCGACAAGATAGAGGTCCCGACTCACTTCTGCGACAGCAAGGCGGGCACCGGAGTGAACTCTGCCAGCTATCGGCCGGAACAGGGCGACGAGCGGCCCTATCCAGTAGCCGGCGAGGCCACCTGGGGCGACTGCCGGCGAATGGTGGACCTGAAGGGCCGCCACGAGAACGGGGACGTCCCGGGCTTGTGACCGGAACTCTCACCTTGGCTAAACGAGCCGGGGGCGAGTCGGCCCTGGTGGTTCAGGTAAAGGAGAAGCCATGCTTGCCAGACTGATCAAGTTCGGTTTTTTGACTCTGCTCTCAGTCGGTCTCATAGGACCCGCCACGGGACGGGCCGCCTCGGGCTTTCCCGAGGTGATGTTCATCCTGGACGCCTCGGGCAGCATGTGGGGCGCGGCCGGCAGCCAGAAGAAGATCGAGGCGGCCAAGGAGGTCATGGCCCAGGCCGTCCCCGCCCTGCCCCAGGAAGTCAAGGTCGGCCTGGCCGCCTATGGACACCGGCGCAAGGGTGACTGTGAGGACGTCGAGATAATCATCCCCTCGGGCAGCGACGACCGCCAGGGGCTGATCGAAAAAGTCAAAAGCCTGACCCCCAAGGGCAAGACGCCCATCGCCGCCTCCATCAAGATGGTCGCCGACACGCTCAAGCAAAAGGAAAACGAAACCACCATCGTCCTGGTCTCGGACGGCATCGAAACCTGCCACAAAGACCCCTGCGGGGTGGTCAAGGCGCTCAAAGAGGCGGGCATCAAGTTCGTGATGCACGTGGTCGGTTTCGGAGTGGGCGCCGAGGCCACGGAGCAGCTCCAGTGCCTGGCCAAGGCCGGCGGGGGACAGTATTTTTCGGCCGGCGACGCCAAGGGGCTCCTAGCCGCGATGGAGACGGTCAAAAAGGACGTGGCCGTCAAAACAGAACAGGCCAAGACCACCAAGGTGGCCAAGAAGTCCAGCCTGGGCAAGCTCCGGATAACCATGCCCCAGAGCGCGGTGATCAGCCTGGCCGAGATATGGATCATCCGCTCCAAGGACGACAAGCTCCTGAAGAAAGCCAAGCCCGCCGCCAGCGCCGACCACACCCTCCCGGCGGGTGAGTACAAGGTGGTCCTGGCCTTTGCCAACACCAACTACCAGCCGCCCACCGAGGCGCCTTTAGGCCAGGTGGAGGTCAAGGGGGGTGAAACCGTTGAGCTGAGTCTGGGCGCGGTGGTGATCAACCTGGCCAAGGGCCTGAACGAGGGCCTGGTGGCCGTGGGGCTGACCGAACAGACCGCCGGACAGGATTTCGTCACCATCAAGGCCGGGAGCAACGACTATTACCTGTACAAGCCCAAGCCGGTCCCGGCCGGGACCTACACCCTGGTCTTCACCCTGGGCCGCTCCGACTTCCCCGCTCCGGTGGCCAGGGACATCAAGGTCTCGGCGGGCCAGGAGACCGTGGTGACCATCGATTCGGGCATAGCCTTGAAGAAGGCGCCCGAGGTGACCGGCTGGGACCTCCACCCCGCCGGCTCCACGGAGCTCCTCCTCAAGGTGCGCCGGCGCTGGGACAATGACTGGCCCCTGTGGAAGAACTTCCCGGCGCCGCCGGGATCCTATGACCTCTACATCCTCCAGGAAGGCATGACCGAGCCCTTGCTGGTGGGCGAAGGCATTGAGGTGAAAAAAGGCCAGACCGTGGTGTTCGATTCAGGAATGTGACGGCCGAGGGGCCTTAGGCCCCCTGGCCCGATCAGGGTACACCTTCAAGGAAATGCGGCTCTGCGGGGCCTGAAAGGCCCTGGCTCGTACTTTACGAATCTAGCATTCCACGCGTTTGCCGATATAGGCGCCGCCGCGGACCTCGGTGCCCGCATATTCTTCTACGACTTCCAATCCGGCACCGGTCATGGCGGATGTGTACTCTCCCCGCGAGAAAAGACCGATCTCCATGGATTGCTTGTGGTAGATCACCTTGTTGTCCTTCCCGAGAAGATGATGGAAGGTGACTTCCACAACTTTTGCTTCCTTGAGGCGAACGTGTTCCATGCGGGCGATTTTCAAATCCGGCTGATCGGCCGCGTCAACCACGATAACATCCTGGAAATCCTCCACCGTGCTCCAGGGAGTGATCAGGGCCACTCCATTGGGCCGCAGGTGGGCGGCAATGCGTTTCATGGAGGCGCGCAGATTATCCACGGTCTTGACGAATCCGATGGAGCCGTACAGGCAGATAACGGCGTCAAAACACGCCTCTAATTTAAAATCAATCAGGTTCCCGAGATAAAATGGGATGTCGGGAAACTTTTTCCTGGCCAGATCAAGCATGTCCTCGCTGAGGTCCAGCCCGGAAACATTGTAATCATCCTTGAAGTAAGGGATGTGCCCTCCCGTGCCGCAGGCCAGTACAAGCAGATCGGCTGGTGACGGAACGCCATGCCTGGTCAGCAGTTCTTTCACCTTGGCGGCTTCCGGTGCATATTCCCGCTCGTTTACGTACAGGGCGTCATAATATGTGGAAATGGTCTTGAAATCGGAATACATGACCTTCCTCCTCCGTGTCCCTGAAACCGTCAGGGCATCCGGCTCCGGATGCAAGCGCGGTCCCTACCAGTGGCCGGCTAGTGCAGGTAACTGTTTTTTTGTCCGCCTCTCTGGGCGAAAGGGATTCACTCCAAACCGCTATCGGGTGGATCCAAGATCAAACGCCGCGCCCGGTCCATCCAGGCAGGAATGAAGGCAGGGCGAAGAGGCAAAAGTCCTGTCCCCGTCGCCGGCTCCTCTGCCGCTGAGGGGGTTTCTCTCTGTCCTCCTGAACTAATTTCGGCCCCGCGAGGGGCCGTTCTGCCGGGGCACGGGTATAACTCTTGACGGCCAATGTCAAGGCTTTCCCGACTAATTTCAAGAGGGGAGTCAGCCGGAGAGGAGGTCTTCCTCCCGGCGGAGAGGAGCGGCGATCCTCTCCGGAAACGCCGGCGGTCAGCCGTTGCCTTCCGTTGTTAAGTTCCGCCGGGTCATCCGGGATAGAGAAAAAGTCGCCAGGACAAGGGCGTAGCAACCGGCTCCCACAAGGAGGGCCTGGCTGAAGCCCCAGTCGATGGCCAGGGCGATGGCCAGGGCCGAACCCAGCACCGAGCCGAGGCTGTTCAGGCCCCAGGCCCAGGCGATGTGGCCCTCCAGGTTTCTGGCCTTGAGCAAGCGTACCCCCAGGGGAAAGGGCAGGCCCAGGACAAAGCCCAGCGGGGCCAGGACGGCCGCGGCCAGGGCCAGCCGGATTGCCAGGCCGCGGCCCAGGAAGAGGTCGAAGAGGCGGTCCAGGAAGATCGAGTAGCCCAGGACCATGGCCACCACGGCCAGGCAGGCCCAGGCGATGACCCGGGGGGCCCGCTCCGGGGAAGTCCGGCCGCTCCAGAGGCTGCCCCAGCCAGCGCCGAGCAGGAGGCTGAACAGGATCATCGACAGCGACAGCACCGGCTGGCCCAGGAAAAGCCCGAACTTCTGGATCAGGGGTATCTCGATCAGCATGAAGCCCAGCCCGATCATCGAAAACAGGGCCAGGATCCTCAGGAAGCCCCCCTGGGGGGTTGCCTCCCGCCTCCCGGACCGCCAGGCCAAGACCACCGAGGCACAGGCCATCAGCAGCCAGAGGGCCAAGGCCAGCCGCAGCATCAGGGAGACGGGCCCGGGCAGACCCTTCTCCAGCTTGTAGAAGAAGGGGCTGTTGTCAGCCACCGGGCTGATGTCCCAGCCCCGCTGACGGACCATTTCGACCAGGGCGGCCGGGCTGATCGCCCCGGCGCCCAGGGCGGTCAGGGCCGGGTTCAGGGCCGCCTCGGGCCCGAGCAAGGGGAAGTAGGCCAGCCCTGGATCCAGGCCCAGCCGGCTCATGGTCTCGTAGCGCAAGAGGACCTCCGCCCGGGTGAAGGGCGTCTTCTTCAGGACAAAGACCAGGTACTCCTCCGAGCCGACGATGTAGATCCGGCTCATGGCCTCCCGGGGAGCCACCCCCGACCCCCCCAGGGCGGCCAGGGACACGGACAGGAGGCGGAGGGCCTCGAAATCGTTGTGGGCGACCACGATCAGGCGGCCCTGATCGGTCAGGTGGGCCAGGTAGTCAGTGATCGAGTCAGTGGTGAAGAGGAAGTTCTCGGTCAGGGCGTAGCCCTCCAGGCTCCGGCTGGTGTTGGTCACCGGCAGGCTGAGCATGATGAGGTCGAATCTGTCCCGGCGGCTTTTGAGGTAATGCCGGCCCTCGGCGACCACCACCTCGACGCCGGCCAGGCCGGAGTAGATGCCGCCGTTGAACTCGGCCCGTCCCCGGACCATCTCGACCAGATCCCGGTTCACCTCCACGGCCCTGATCTTCCGGACGCCGCCCATGAGGGCCAACAAGATGTCCCGCCCTCCCCCGGGGCCGATGATCAGGGCGCTGGCCCTCTCTTCGTCCCTGAGGCAGAAGAAGGGGAAGTAGCCGGGAAAGGTGGTCTTCAGCTCCAGGACCGCGCTCCCCGGGTCGTCCGGCCGGCCGCTGAAGCGGTACATGGGAGAGCCGGCCGTTCCGTCGATGTAAAGATCCATCTGGTCCGGGTAATCCTTGAACCGGATCAGGTCGGTTCTCCCGAAGGCGCTCCATCTCGTCTCCGCCACCCGGCCCTTGAAGGCGGTAAAGGCGTCGTGGATCTCCTTGGCCGGGTTCTTGCCGATAGCGATGTCCGGCCGGTAGATGCCGGCCAGGTTCGCGGCCGAGAGAAGGGCCAGGCCGGCCAGGCAGATGATGGATAACCACAGACCTCTCCGTCCCTTGGCCCTCCCGAATGCCCAAAAGGCCAGACCGGCCAGGGCCGCCAGCGGGCCGAGGAGGAGGCCGGCCCCGATCCCGCCCAGGGCGTCGAGGCAGAAGATGACCCCCAGGGAGCCCAGCCCGGCGCCGATCAGGTCCGCCCCGTAGAGCTGGCCGCTCAGGGCCGGATAAATCCGATAGACCGAGGCCAGGCAGACCCCGGCCAGGGTGAACGGAACCAGAAGGATGAGGCAGTAGATCAGGACCTGGTCGTGAAGGCCTTCCTGGCGGCTGATCCCGACGATCAGGAGGACCGAAAACGACACGGCCAGAGCGAACAGGCCGGCGGCCAGGGGCAGGACCGCCCCACCCTGACCGCGGCCTTTCCTGCCGGGCGGGCAGAGATGGACCAGGACCCCGCCCAGGCCCAGGCCCAGCAGGGCCATGGAGATGACCACGAAGACGTAGTGGTGGGAGAGCAGGACCGAGAGAAGGCGGGTCAGGGTTATCTCGAAGGAGATGAGGCAGAAGGAGACGAGGAAAACGGCTCCGCACAGGAGGGAGGAGGCCGGCCGGTCAGCGGGTTCGTCACTCCCCCGGGGCAATCAGGCCACTCCGGAAGACAGGAGTCCAGGGCTCATCTCGGTCCAATAATCTGGGGTCGCCGAAGCCATGGCCAGGGGCCTCGATCAATAGGCAAGGCGAATGGCGCCGCCGACAAGCCCGGACTGGCTTGTCAAAGCCGCGCCATCGCCTTGCCGTTAGGAAGCCCTCTTCTCTTCTCTCGACCTCCGCGGGCAGGCCTTCAGGGGATTCCCTTCAAGCCTGCTTTTCCAGAAGCGATTTCAGGACGGACTGCCGCTCGTCCCTCTTCCTGGCAACCAGCTTGAACGCCCTGGGCACGTCGGCCATCAGGGACTTGGATTGTTCGGCCGCCACCTGATAGAAGCGCACGATGGCCTCTTCATTGGCCAGGGCCTTTTTCAGGGCCCCGGCGTAGTCGGCCTGGGCGGCCAGTTCGGTATCCAGCTTATAGTCTTCCGGGTTCATGTTGAAGGCGAAGCAGCCTTCAAAGGCGTCACTGATGACGCCGTAGTAGGCCCGCTCGACCTGGGTGACGAACTCCTTGTTCTTCTTGGCAAAGGAGAGCAGCACCTCCTTGTCCTGGCCGGACTGATCGGCCAGGGCCGTGTAGAACTTGGCGGATTCGTTCTCCAGTTCCTTGGCGAAGCTGATCGCCAGAGAGCAGGTAGTGATGGTCTCACTCATTGACTCGCCTCCGTCCTAGAACCACCTCTGGATGGCCACCTTGCTCTCGCAGAAGAACCTGATGGCGTCCCGGCCCTGGCCGTGGAGGACTCCATAGAAGGAGTCTTTCATGCCGCTGAATGGGAAGAAGGCCATCGGGGCCACGATCCCGATGTTGACCCCGATGTTACCACACTCCACCCGGTACTGGAACTCCCGGGCCGCCGGGCCGCTGGAGGTGAAGATGGCCGCGGCGTTGCCGTAGTTGCTCTTGTTGATCATCTTGATTGTCTCGTCCAGATCCTTGGTCCGGATTATGTTGGCCACCGGGCCGAAGATCTCCTCCCGGGCCACGGTCATGTCCGGGGTGACCTTGTCGAAGACGCTGGGGTTGAGGAAGTACTTGGCCGGGTAATCCCCGGAGATGGTCACTTTGCGGCCGTCCATTACCAGATCGGCCCCCTCTTTGAGGCCGATTTCGATGTACTTCTTGACCCTTTCCACGCCGTCCTGGGACTGCATCGGGCCCATCTGGACCGACTCGTCCAGGCCGTAGCCGACCTTGATCTTGCCCGCGGCGGTCAAGAACTCGTCCCGGACCTTGCTGTAGAAGGCGTCGCCACCCCCGCAGACCACCAGGTTGGCCCCGGAGAGGCATCTTTGGCCGGTGTTGCCGTAGAAGGAGGTCATCAGGGCGGCCATGGTCGCCGGGATATCGGCGTCCGGCATGACCACCAGGAAGTTCTTGGCGCTGGCCTGAACAACGGACCGCTTGTAGTACGCGCCGCAGGTCTTGAACACCTGCCGGCCGACCGCGGTCGAGCCGACAAAGGTCACGCCCTTGACGGCCGGATGTTCCATGAGCACCTGGGCCGCGTCGGCGTCACCGTGGACCACGTTGTAGACTCCGGGCGGGAAGCCCGCCTCGTCAAACATCTCGGCCAGTTTGGCCTGGCTGATCGGGTCCCGCGGCGAGGGCTTGACCACGAAGGTGTTCCCCGTGGCCAGGGCGAAGGGGGAGTACCAGAGGGGCACCATGAAGGGGAAGTTGAAGGGCGCGATGTGGGTGAAGACGCCCAGGGGCTGGTAGATGACGTACTCGTCGATGCCCGAGGCGATGTCCTCCAGGTTGTAGCCCATCATCAAGGAGGGGATTCCGGTGGCCACCTCCACCATTTCGATCCCCCGCCGGGTCTCGCCCCGCGATTCGTCGATGGTCTTGCCGTGCTCCATGGTCTGGACCCGGCTGAGCATTTCGAAGTTGTTCTCCATCATCTCCTTCAGCCGGAACAGACATCTCACCCGAGCCAGGGGCGTGGTCCGGCGCCACTCGGGATAGGCCGCCTGGGCCGCCTCGATGGCCTGAGTGACCTCTTCCTTGGTGGACATGGGCGCCTTGGCCAGGACCTTCTGGGTGGCCGGGTTGATCACGTCCAGCACTTTTTTCGACTTGGACTGGACCCATTCCCCGTTGACGTAGTTCTTTAGCTCCAGAACTTCCTTGATCGGCTCTTCTAATACGGCCATGAGTTCTCCTCCCTCTTTCCAGTGCACTGTGTCATCAAAGGAGCGTGTGCTTCTAAATTCTTTGAATGCCGGTGCTCTAGCCGCCGCATGGTCTTATCCGTTCCTCTCGGACCGCCATCCGGCCAGCCGGCGCCCCGGGTCATCCCCGGATATGGTCTAGAGTCAGCCCTGTTCATGGGCGATCATGTAGAGTTCGATGATCTCTTCCTTGGTCGCCTGCCGGGGGTTGTTGCCCGGGCTTCCGCTGGCAATGGCCGCGTCGGCCATGGCCGGAGCGAACTCCTCCAGCTTGTCCCTGTCCACTCCCAGTTCCTTCAGGGAAGGTATCTGGGTGTCCTCGATCAGCCGCTTGATGGCCTCCGCGGCCACCTCGGCCGCATCCAGATCGTTCAGACCCATCACGTCCTCGCCCATGGCCTGGGCGATGCGGCCGTAGCGGGCCGGGTCGCCCAGGAGGCTGAACTCGGTCACCACGCCCAGGAGAGCGGCGTTGGAGACACCGTGGGGGACGTGGAAATAAGCGCCGATGGGCCTGGACATGCCGTGGACCAGGGCCACGGAGGAGTTGCTGAAGGCTATGCCGGCCTGGAGGGACCCGAGCATGGTCTTGGTCCGGGCCTCGATGTTGTTGCCATTGGCCCAGGCCTGCCGCAGGTTGCCGGAGATGAGCTCGATGGCCGAAAGGCAGAATATGTCGCTCATGGGCTGAGCCTTCAGGGAGACGTAGGCTTCGATGGCGTGGGTGAGCGCGTCGATGCCCACCGCCGCGGTCAGGCCGCGGGGACAGGAAAGGGTGAGCATCGGATCGACGATGGCCATCCGGGGCATGATAAAAGGACTGCCGATGAGCATCTTCACGTTGGTCTTGGTATCGGTGATGATGGTGAAGATCGTCACCTCGCTGCCGGTGCCGGCCGTGGTCGGGATGGTGACCAGCGGCGCCCCGGGCCGGGGGATGTTGCCCAGGCCCTTGTAGTCCTCGATGCTGCCGGTGTTGCCGGCCATGATGGCCACGGCCTTGGCCGTGTCGATGGCGCTGCCGCCCCCCACGGCCAGGACGAACTGGCAGTCATTGTCCTTGAAGGCCTTCAGCCCCTCCCGGACATAATCCACGGTCGGTTCGGTGGTGATGTTGTTGTAGGTGGTGAAGGCGATCTTGCTCTCGGCCAGCGCCTTCTCCACTCCCTTGACCGCGCCCAGTTCGCTCAGGACCTTGTCGGTCATGAGCAGGCCCTTTTTGAGGCCCAGTTTCTTGATCTCCGCGCCGACCTGCTCCGAGGAGCCGTTTCCGGTTATGAGCACCGGAGGCACGAGAAACGTTCTGGGTGGCAACATGACGCCCTCCTCTCTCCTCTAATCAGTCAATCACCACGCTGGGGAAGTAAGTGGCCAGTGACGGGAAAATCCAGAGAATCCCTAGTCCTATCAATTGGATGATAATAAACGGCACGATGGACCTGTAGAGGTCCAGCAGCTTGATTTCAGGCGGAACCGTGGTCTTCATGTAGAACAGGGCGTAGCCGAAGGGGGGCGACAGGAAAGAGATCTGCAGGTTGGTGGCGATCATGATGATGAACCAGATCGGATCGAAGCCCAGTTCCTTGGCGATGGGCAGGAATATGGGGAAGGTGATGTAGACGATGGCGATCCAGTCAATGAGGAAGCCCATGATGAAGATAATGAACATCATTATCCCGCACATGCCCCATTTGCCCAGGAAGCTGAAATACCAGATGGACTGGGTGACCACGTCGCCTCCGCCCAGGCCCAGGAAGACCGCGGTGAAGACCGAGGCGCCGATGATGATGGTCATGACCATGCAGTTGATCCGGGCCGCGGCCCAGATGCACTCCAGAAGCCCCTTCCAGGTAAACCCCCCGTAGAGAATCATGAAAAGGAAGGCTATGAAGGCCCCCACGCCTGATGCTTCGGTGGGGGTGGTGATGCCGCTCCAGATTGAACCCAGAACGCCCAGGATGAGGATTCCGGCCGGAACCATGTTTATCAGGATATATTTTGCCTTTTGGCCGAACGTAAGAGCCGACCTCTCCTCCAGAGGAAGCGCCGGGCCTTTCTTGGGCCACAGGTTCGTCACCAGGAGAATGTAGAAGAAGAACAATCCGGCCAGGATGACGCCCGGAAGCAGGCCGCCGGCGAACAACTTGCCCACCGACACGCCCGATTGGTCAGCCATCATCACCAGCATGATGCTCGGCGGGATCAGGATGCTGAGCGATCCCCCGGCGGCAATGGCCCCGCAGGACAGGAATTTGTCATACTTGTACTTCATCATCACCGGCAGGGCCAGAATCGTGATGCTGACCACGCTGGCCCCGATGACTCCGGTGCAGGCCGCCTCCAGGGCGCACCACATGATGGCGGCCAGGGCGATGGCCCCGTTCATGGGGCCGAAGAGGTACATCATCGAACGGAATATTCTCTCGGAAATGCCCGACCTGCCCAGGAAGGTGGCCATGAGGATGAAGTTGGCGATGGCGATGAGAATGTGATTGCCGGCCGCGTCAAAAGCCTGGCCGGTCAGGATGTACAGGGACTCCGGACCCCACCCGAGAAAACCGAATATCGTGGCCACGCCGCCCAGGATAAAGGCGATGGGGTGGCCCATCGCCAGCCCCACGACAATACCGACGAACATCAATATGGTAACCAGGAAGGGATCCATGTTAATCATAGACGCTCTCCTTTGACCAGGAAGACGACCTGCTTAATCATGTCCGAGACAAGTTGAAGGGCTAATAAAAATATGCCAACCGGGAGCAGAGTTTTGGCCGGAAAAATATAGAAATTAAAGGCGCTCGGCGTTCGTTCCATCAGGGCCCAGGAGGTGGCGGCGAATCGAATTCCCTCATAAAGGAGCACGAACGTAAATATCCCGAGAAAGAAAGTGTATGAAATGAGGTCCAGAACTGTCTGCGTCTTGGGCGACAAATGCTCGTAGATGATGTCGACGTTGGCGTGAGCTTTGTACTTGAGCGTGTAGCCGATGGTCAGCAGAACGGCCGCCGCGAAGCAGTAGCCGATTATTTCGTGGGTCCAGATGGTCGGTTTGCCCAGCAGCCGTCTGGTGGTAACTTCATAAAGCGACAGGGCGATGACGGTGACGATGAACCAGGCGGAGATCCGGCCGCACCACTCGGAGACGTTGTCCAGGAACTTCACGGTTGCCTTGAGGTTGGCCACAATTAACCTCCCCCCTAAAGCTCTCAGACGACCGGACAGGACAGTCCCCTGAGAGCTTTTTGGGCGTTAAAAGGTTTTTTTAGGGAAAGAGTCCCCCCTTTCCCTGACCCCAGAATCGTTACTTCGGAGGAGTGATTGGGTTTTCCGTGTAGGGCATGCCCTTCTTCCAGAAAACCTGTTTCTCCATCCTCGCCCGGACCGCTCTTTCATTCTTTATGATCGAATCGTAGGTGCCGTCCTTCTTGGTGATGGCTTCCAGCTTGCCGTAAAGTTCGTCCAGCTTGGGCGGCGTCCGGCCCCAGGTGAAGGGCGCCTGGATGTTCCGCCACTCGTCAATGTCCTTGAAGTACTTGGCCTGGGAAAAGGCGATCTTGGCAAAGTCCGGATTCTTCTCCGCGTCCTGGAGCAGGTACACGTAGGCCAGTTCGTGGATCTTGTCGACGGTGGCCTTGTCCAGAATGGTGTACTGGGTTCCGGACTCTTTGATCTTCCTGGTGTACTCTCCGGAGCTGTACTCGAAGTAGGTCCAGCTCCACATCATGGTGGCCATGGCCGCTTCCTTGAACATGAATTTGATCCTGTCCGGAAGCGCGTCAAAGGCCTTCTTGTTGATCATGACCCCGGAAACCGGACCCGGCTGGTGCCAGCCCGGCAGGACCCAGTACTTGGTGACCTCGTGGAAGCCCATGGACCAGTCGCACTCGGGCACCGAGAACTCGCCGGCGTCGATGGTCCCCCTGGACAGGGCCAGATAGATCTCCGAACCGGGCATGAAGATGGCCGCCCCGCCGAGGTCCTTAAGGATCTGGGCCTGGACCCGGCCGCACTGCCTCATCTTCACGTCCTTGTAATCAGTCCCGGTGCGGATGGGCTTGTTGGACTTTTGACCCGATTCCGGGCCAGTGACCGAGTGGGGGTACCAGACCATGTCGAACTTGCCGTAGAGCTCCTGGGCCAGCTCCAGACCGCCGCCCTGCCAGAACCAGAGCATGTAGTCGCCCGGGGTCAGCCAGACCGGGGTGGAGGTGATGAGGCTGAAAGCGGTGTTCTTGCCTTCCCAGTAGCTCGGCCAGTCGGTGGCCATCTGGAGGCTGCCCTTCTGGACCGCGTCAAAAATCTCGCCGGATGTCTTGATCAAGGTGCCGCCGGGAAAATACTTGATCTTGAGATAACCCTCGGCCAGGACGTTCATCAGGTCGCCGTAATACTTGTCGCCCCGCCAGAGGGTAATGGAGGGGGCCCACATGGATTGGTATTTCCAGTTGACTTCCGCGCTCTGGGCCTGCGGCGCCCAACCCACGACGCCGAACACGCCGACCAGAAGCGCAACGATCACCAAGGCAAAACACGTTTTCTTCATCGGAGTCACCCCCATTCCTCTAGTTGGATCCCTTTGCACTCCGTGTGAAAACAACTAAAACCTTTTGGTCATCACCTCCTTTTCTGAGAACAGCCCCCTCAGGAAAACCCTGCCGCTCAAGCCCAAGTCAACAGGGCCGCGCTCCTTTTGGATGGCAATGAGATCCTCCGAAACCTGAACCACGTGCTCAATCATCTCCTGGCGAGCCCTCTTGCCGTCCCGCTCCACAAGGGCTTCGTAGATGCGCTGGTGAGCCGCCAGGACCCGCCGCGAGAACTCCTTGCCGGGCTTGAGTATTTCCTTGGTATCGATGAGAAGATTCTCAACGAAATCCAAGAGGAACATCAGTATGGGATTGCCGGTCACGCTCCCAATGATCCGGTGGAATTCGATCTCGTTCTGGCGATACTCCTGGGGGGTGCCGTGTTCCAGGATGGGTTCGGATTGATCGATCAGCTGTTTCAATTTCTCGAGGTCTTCACTGGAAATGCCCAAGGCCGCCTGCTCGGAGGTGTAGGACTCCAGGATGAGTCGCACCTCGGTGAGGTTGTCGATGGACATCTCTTTGAAATGAAGGAAATTGGCCAGGTAGTCGCGCGCCTTTTCCATCTCCATTTCGACCACGTAGGCGCCGCCGGCGGCTCCTTTCCTCATCTCCAGAAAACCCAATACTTCCAGGGACCTCAAGGCCTCCCGCAGGGTCGCTTTGCTCACTTGGAAGGTCTCCACCAGCTCCTTTTCAGGAGGCAATTTGTCGCCGGGCTTCAGTTGGCCCATTAAGATGGCGCCACGGATCTGTTCCACAATCTGATCGGAGACTTTGCTTGTCTTGGTGGCCTCAAACATTGGGCATACTCACCTCAAACAGATTTTTGCTCCCGCCCGCGGCAGGAGTAGAGACCCACCACCCCTGGACCGATGCCAGTATTTGATCCGCCCGAAAAGGCTTCCCAACCACACCTGACCGCCCTGCTTGACGCATCCACCGGGAGGTGGAGGCGATCTTGACCCATGTGTTGCGTTGACCCAAGGCACCAGTCCCCGTGGGGTCCGGTGGCCGTGCCGCCGCCCTGCGGAAGCACTGGTAAATAATTTGATAGGGTAAAGGATTTGTCAAGGGAAAATTTTGGCTAAAAATTCTCTTTAATTTTCAGGTAATTAAGCTTAATATACTGATATAGCGTATATTTTATGGCTACAGGACCTGGATCGCCCAGCCGGTGGCATTGCGGCCCGAATCCCTGAAAGGTGCATTTTACCCCAGTCGGTCCGGTATTTTCGCCCCTCCGAGGCTCTATCAGAGCTGTTTTAGCCTCAGGCTCCACTCAAGATCCAAACATGTAAGTGGATCTGGTGACTAGCTCCTCTAAAAAATGGGGAAAGGGCGAATCAATCCGCCCTTCCCCCGGTCCTGGCCCCGGCTAACATTCGATCAGGTCAGCCGGATCGTCCTTTGGCGGGATAATATCTTGAAACTGGACCTCCAGCCCAGCGCTTGCCCCGGCCCGATCAGGCGATCCGGACCGCTGTTCAACTCCTCTCTCCTCAGGCCGCCTCTTGGAGAACCTTCAGGTCATTCTTCCCGAGCACCTTGTCGATCTCGAGCAGGATTTTGACCCCGCCGTTCAGCTTGGCCATCCCCAGGATGTAGTCGCTCTCCAGGGCCGCGCCGAAGGAGGGCGTCTCCTCGATGTCCTCGGCCTTGATGTTTATTACCTCCGAGACCGAATCGACGACCAGGCCCATCTGAATCTGGCCCGAGGGCCCCTGGACCTCGACGACGATGATGCAGGTTCTGTCAGTGGGCTCGACCTCCTCGATGCCGAAACGAAGCCTCAGGTCAATGACCGGGATGACCTTGCCCCTCAGGTTGATGACCCCCTTGACAAAGGGGGGAGCCTGGGGAATCGTCGTCACCGGCAACAGACCGATGATCTCCTTGACCTTTAGAATGCCGATGCCGTACTCCTCGTCGGCCAGAGAGAAGGTCAGATACTTGCCCTCCTTGGCCGCCATGGGGTGCCTGCTGCCAGTGGTGGAATCCACCTGCTGAGCCTTCATGCTCTTCTCCTTTTTTCCAATCCCCCCGGGGAGCAGTCGTCTCTCCCCCGGCCGGAATTCGCCTCAGAACTCGCTCAGGTCGCCTCTCTCGTCGTCAAGGGGAATGACTTCTTCGGGCTTGATTTCTTTCTTACCCGCGGCCCGGCCGCCTGGACGCGGCGCCGGAAGCCTCTTGCGCGCAGGAGACCGGCCAGGCCCGGCCGCTTCGACAGGACCAAGGCCATCGCTTCCGGTGACCAGGCTCTCCAGTCGGCTGATCATCTCCTTCATCAGATGGGCCTGGGCGTCCATCTCCTGGGCCGCCGAGGCGCTCTCCTCGGCGTTGGCCGCGTTCTGCTGGACGACCTTGTCCATCTCGGCCGTGGCCTTGGCCACCTGGTCGATGCCCTGGGACTGCTCGCCCGAGGCGGCGGCGATCTCGCTTACCAGCGAGGCCACCTTGCCGGCCGATTCGGTCACCTCCATGAATCCGGTCCTGGTCTTGCCGACCAGTTCTGACCCCTCGTTGATGCGCCTGACCGTGTCCTCGATCAGGGCCTGGGTGTTCTTGGCCGCCTCGGCCGCCCGCATGGCCAGGGCCCTGACCTCGTCGGCGACCACGGCGAAGCCCATGCCCACCTCGCCGGCCCGGGCCGCCTCCACGGCCGCGTTGAGGGCCAGGAGGTTGGTCTGGAAGGCGATCTCGTCAATGGATCTGACGATCTTGGAGATTTCGGCTCCCGATTCGGCTATCCGGTTCATGGACACGGCCATATCGTCCATCTGGCGGCCGGCCTGCTCCACGATCCGGTGGGCGTCTTTCATCAGGGAATCGGCCTGAGCCGCGTTGTCGGCGTTGGCCTTGGTCATGGAGGTGATCTCCTCCAGGGAGGCCGAGGTCTCCTCGATGGAGGCCGCCTGCTCGCCGGCACCTTCGGCCAGCGACTGGCCGGCGGCGGCCACTTCGGTCGAGGCCGCGCTGACCTGGTTCGAGGCCTCGGTCAGGGTCTGGACCACCCGCATGATCGGGTTGGCCACGGCCCGGCCGAAGAACATGATGACCAGCACCGCCACGGCCAGAGCCAGACCGCTGATCAGGGCCATCGTGTTCCTGATTGACAACACCGGAGCCATGAACTCCTTGGTGTCCTGGGTCGCCCCGATGGACCAGCCGGCAAGCGGAACCGGCGCGTAGCCGCAGACCTTGGGCGTGCCCTTGTAGACGTATTCCTCGACCCCGGCCTTGCCGGCCAGCATACTCTTTGTTATTTCCTCCATGCCCTGCAGCTCTGTGATGCTCAGGCTGAGGATGTTCTTCGGGTCAGGGTGGGCGACGAAGGAGCCCTTCCTGTCCACCATCCAGCCGTAGCCGGTCTGGCCGAACTTGGTGCCGGCGATTTTTTCGTTGAGGGCGTCCGTGGTCATGAGCAGGGCCACGGCGCCGATGAACTCGCCGGCCGACGACTTGACCGGAGCGCAGAAAACGGCCACCGGCTTGCCGCTCACCTTGGACTTGACCACTTCACCGACGTTGGCCTGGCCTGACTTGGCCGCCTTGAAGTAATCGCGCTCGGCCACGGAGAGGCCTTTCTGCGTCCCGCCCTGACTGTCGGCTATGGCCGCGCCCTTGGCGTCCAGGACAAGGACGAGCTCGTAAGCCTGGCCCATCTCCTTGTGAAGCCGGCCCAGTTCCTGATTCAGCCTCTGGATCTCAACCCCGGCCGCCTCGAAGCCGTCCCGGGCCACTCGGCCGGCCCCGGCCAGGACGTTGTCGCTGGCGGCCAGCTGTCTGGTGGTCTTTAACTCCTCTTCGAGCACGGCCTGGGCCATCTCGGCCAGGAGCCTGGCCGAGGTACCGGCCTTGGCGTAGGCCTCGTCCCGCAAGCCCTCGGCCGCCTTGAGATAGGAGAAGACACCGACGATGATCAATGGAATGGCCAGCAGGGCCACGCCTCCAAACATCATTTTAGTTTTGAGAGCCATCCGCTTTCTCATTTCCCTTTCCCCTTCTTTCCTGAATCAACCCTGTCAGCCAGGGCGGCCGTCACCTGTGGCCACCTCGTTTTAATCATCTCCGCTCCAGCCGGAAGTCCAGGGAATCGACGCCGCCGACCTCAGCCCACGCCCACGACCCCGGGTCGTCTGACGGCCCGCCACTGGCCGGCTAGGCGGAAAACCAGACCCCCGCCTGGATTGACGGGGACAGTTGCTCCCGAAGTTTGGCAATCCACTTCCTGATGGCCTCTTTCCTCTGGCGGATCAAGTCCCGGCCCTCGGGTTCAAACTGAAGCCACAAATCTCTTCCGGCCGCTGACACGCTCAGCCTCCTCCCTTTCCTGAAAAAACATGCGCTTCAAAACCTCGGCCACCTGCCACAAATCGCTGGCTCCACAATTGAGGAAGCGCGGCCTGAGCCGGTGGCCAAGAGCGACGGTCTCCGGGTCGCAGTCTTCAAGGGCCAGGATCAGCTTGAGGCCGAGCAAGAGGTCTTCGAGTGAGAGCAGCTCCAGCAGTTCCTCCCGCCCGGCCGCGGCCGCGACCAGGATCATCGGCTCAAGCCGGTGCCCTCTCAGCCGGCGCTCCAGGCCCTCGAGGCTTCCGTGGGCCTCGATCCGCGCCTCGCTGATCGAGGCTTGCAGCAAGGTAAGAAGGGGCCTGGCTATACTGTTTTCCTCGGCCCCGAAAAAGACCAGGTCCGCCACGCAGGACCTCCTGACTGAAATCTGGAATCTAGCCTTCACCTCTCTCCTGGCCGATCAGGGTAACAAGAGGCGTGCCACGGAGAGGTCTTCTCATATTTAGATTATTATTGTGGTATTTTAATTAGAATAGAGACTCCTGGGGGCCGCGGCCGGCCGGCCTGGGATCGGGCTTTTTCTCCGACCTTCTCGGAACGATTCCGCTGGGGACGGAATCCGGCCGGTCGGTCCGGGCGGTCCGTTCCGCGAGGCCGGGTCAGCCTATCTGGGAGGGCTTGTGCTTTTTCAGGAGTTCATAGAGACGCGACTGCCCCAGGCCGGAGATGCGGCGGGCCCGCTCAATGTCTCCCTCGGCCTGGGCCATGACCAGCTCGATGTATCCCCTTTCCAACTGATCCATGGCCTCCTCCTTGAACTCGCGCCAGGGGGGCAGGCGCATCGGAGGGGCCCCGGCGGGCTCATCTGTCGGCTCGACCTCGGCCTTGGGCCGGAGCGAGGACCTGGTCAGAGCCACTCTGAGGTGAATGGGCAGATGCTTGGGCAGGAGGATCGGATCCTCTCCGGCCACGGCCAGGGAGCTTTCCAGGGAGTTGATCAGTTCCCGGACGTTACCCGGCCAGGAATAAGCGGCCAGGGCGTCGAGGAACTCGGCCGAAAGACCCTTTATATTGCTCTGGTAGCGATCGGCTAGCTTGTCCAGGTAATAGGAGGCCAGTTCCCTGAGATCCCGGCCCCGCTCCCTGAGGGGCGGAATCTCTATGACCATTGATTGCAGCCTGAAGAGGAGGTCGCTCCTGAAGGCCTCCTCTTTGGCCATCCGGCCCAGGTCCCGATTCGTGGCCGCGATGACCCGGAAGTCGCTCCTGACCTCCTGGGAGGAGCCCAGCGGGCGAAAGCGATGCTCCTGAAGCACCCGCAGAAAAGCCCTCTGCATTGACAGGGGCAGGTCGCCGATCTCGTCCAGGAAGAGAGTGCCTCCGTCGGCCTGCTTTATCAGGCCGACCCTGGTCCGATCCGCTCCGGTGAAGGCTCCCTTGGTGTGCCCGAAGAGAATCCCCTCGACCAGGGATTCGGGAAGGGCGGCGCAGTCCACGACCACGAAAGCCTCCTGGGCGCGAGGGCTGTTCTTGTGGATGGCCGTGGCAAAAAGCTCCTTGCCCGTACCGCTCTCGCCGGTGATCAGGACGCTGGCCTCGGTCAGAGCCGCCTGAGCGACCAGATCGAGGCAGGCCTGGAGCTGAGGCGAGCTTCCGACGATGCCTTCTCGCCACAGGGCCAGTCGAGGCTTCGAGGCCCTCTTCTCCTCCCGGTACTTATGGACTCTGGTCAGGTGCAGCGATATCTGCTTGAAAGAATTTGTTTTCTCCAGGTAATCCCAAACCCCGCTCCTGATGGCCAGCTCGGCTCCGTCAGGGTCGCCGGCGCCGGTGACGATTATCACCTCGGGATTACCCTCCCAGAAGCGGATCTCCGGAATCAGATCCAGGCCGTTACCGTCGGGCAGACCCACGTCGAGCAGAACAACGTCGAAGGGGCCGCTCAAGGCCTGCTGGCGGGCCTCGGCCACGGTAAAGGCGGTGGCCGTCTCGTGCCCGAGCTGGCGGGCCGTGTCACAAAGCATCTGACCAAAGAGCTGGTCGTCGTCAACGATCAAGACCCTGGCCACTTCCCGACCCTCCGCTCAACGTCCCTGCGACGCGGGATTCCCATTGCTCCCCGGAGATTGTGACCTTAGATGATCTTTTTTCCCTGGCCTCGACGCAGCCGGCCCGGCCTCAATCAGCCGGGGCCTGCCCCCTTGCTCTCAGGATGGCCAGGCCCAGATCCCCCATGACCACCGGCTTCATGATGTATTCCTTGACGCCCACCTTGTTGGCCTGCTCCGGGGTAACCAGTTCGCTGTAGCCCGTGCAGAGGATTACCGGGGTATCCGGACGCAGAGCCAGGATCTCCTTGGCCAGAGTGAATCCGGTCATCTGGGGCATGGTCAGGTCGGTGACCACGACATCAAAGGCCTCGGGCTGGGTCTGAAACAACTTGAGCGCCTCGAGGCTGCTGGTCAGGGCCACGACCTCATAGCCCAGGCGCTCGAGCATCTGGCGCCCCATGTCCACCAGGGCCGCTTCGTCGTCAACCAGGAGGACGCGCCCCTGACCCCGGGGCAGGAGCCCGGTACGTTCGATTTCCGGCTGTCCGTCTTCCTCCGAGCGAGGCAGATAGACCTGGAAGGTGGTCCCCCGGCCCATCTGGCTGCTGACCGTGATGCCTCCGCCCAGGCTTTTAATGATGCCGTGGACCACGGAAAGACCCAGGCCGGTCCCCTCACCCGGCTTCTTGGTCGTGAAGAAGGGGTCGAAAATGCGGCCTATTATGCCCGGCTCCATCCCTGTTCCGGTGTCAGCCACGCTTAAGCGGACGTATGAGCCGGCCTCCAGGTCTGGATCCAGATCTCTGGCCGCCCCGGCCTCCAGGTTCACGTTGGACAGCCCTATGGTCAGAACCCCGCCCTGGGCTCGCATGGCGTGGGCGGCGTTGGCGGCCAGATTCATGATCACCTGGTGGACCTGGGTCGGGTCGGCCACGACCACGCCCGAGTCGGCGTCGACCTGCTGGCGGATCTCGATCGTGGTCGGAAGAGAAGCCCTCAGGAAGCGGATGGTCTCCTTGATCAGGAGACCCAGCTTAACCGGTCCTCGTTCCTGTTCCTGCTGGCGGGAGAAGGCCAGTATCTGCTTGACCAGGTCCTTGGCCCGCTGGCCGCCCTTGAGAATCTGCTCCAGGCTGCGCCTCAGGCCGCTCTCCTTGCCGGCATCCATCAAGGCCATTTCGGCGTATCCGATCATGGCCGCCAGCATATTGTTGAAGTCGTGGGCTATTCCGCCGGCCAGGGTGCCGATGGCCTCCATTTTCTGGGCCTGGACAAGCTGCCCCTCCAGTCTGATTCTCTCGGCCTCGATCCGCCTGGTCTCGGTGATGTCCTCCACTTGGGACAGCAGGTAGAGGGGCCGGCCCGCGGTGTCCTTGATGACCTGGGCCGAGAGGCGGCTGTAGACTATATGGCCGTCCTTGTGCCGGAAGTTTTTCTCCACCTGGTAGTTGGAGAGCTCTCCCCTGCCCAACCGACCAATCCGGTCCAGAGTGTCCTGGACTTCCTCAGGGGCAGTGGTGTCGGCCACGGTCATGCTGGTCAGCTCCTCCTGGGAATAACCGGTAAAGCGGGCCAGCTGGGCGTTGACCCGCAGGTAGCGGCCGTCGAAGTCGAGCATGGCCGCGCCCAGGGGCGACTGGTCAAAGGTCAGCCTGAATCTTTCCTCGCTCTCCTTGAGCGCCTCCTCGGCCCGCTTGCGTTCGGTTATATCCCGGGTAATGGTGAAGACTAAGGGCTTGCCGACCACTTCCGCTCCGCTGGCGCTCACCTCCGCATTGTAAGTCGTGCCGTCCTTGCGGCGATGGCGGGTTTCGAAGACCGTGCTGGTTTTGGTGAGATCAGCAAAATTGGCCCTGATCTCCTCCTCGGTGGCCTCGGCTTCCCAATCCCAGGTGTGCAGGCCGGTCATCTCATCAGGGGCGTAACCCAGCATTTCGGTGAAGCGCTGGTTAGCCTCCACCACCCTGTGCTCCTGATTGATTATGGCGATGCCGTCGTGGCTTCTATCCATCAGGATGCGACGGCGGAGCATCTCCTCCTGCAACGCCTCCTCAGCCCGCTTGCGCTCCCTGATGTCCCGTATGACCACGGCCAGGCAGACGGGCTGGTCGCTGTCGGCGTCCCTGACCATGAAGAAGGTGACCTCCACGTCGATCAGCTCGCCGGTCTGGAAATGCCTGATCTTGCCCTCGCCGCGCCAGAGACCTCCGGCCATGACCTCGGGCAGGGCCTCCTCGGTGAGTATTTGCCGCTGTTCATCGGAGACGTAGTCGTACATGGTCGTGGACCGGGCCTCCTCCAGGCCGCCCAGGCCCACCAACCTGCACCCGGCCTGGTTAAGATAAATCACCTGGCCGTCAAGGGCGGACAGGCTGATGAAATCGTCGCTGTTTTCAATGACCGCGACCAGTTTCCGCTGTTCCTCCTCCGCTTTCTTGCGCTCGGTCACGTCGCGAGCCACGGCGAATATCAGCTTCTCCTCCGTCAGGGGAAAAGAATTCCAGGAAACCCAGCGATAAACCCCGTCCTTGCCCAGGTACCTGTTCTCGAATGCGTAAATGCCGCCTCCAGCTAATAGCCGTTCCCCGGCCTCAATGGTCGCCGCCAAATCGTCCGGGTGGACGAAGTCGAGCCAGGGTTTACTCACCAGCTCCTCGGCCGTCCAGCCCAAGGCCTTGGTCCAAGCCGGATTGACCTGCTTGAAGAAACCGTCAAACCCGGCCACGCAGAGCATGTCAACGGAGTGCTGGAAGAGCCTGTCTCGCTCCTGCTCCGCCTTCCTGCGCTCGGTCACGTCCTCGCCGGAGCTGAAAATGCCGATGACGCGGCCCTGTTCATCCCTGATCAGGGTGTTGTGCCAGCGAACGAGTCTTTCCTCTCCGGACTTGGTTAAAACCTCGTTCTCGCGGAATTCAAAAGGCTCGATTTCCCCGGCCAGCATCCGGCCGAAAATCGAGCCGATCTCTTCCCTGAGCCTTACGGGCAGGCACTTCTCCAGCCAGTTCTCTCCGACCAGTTCCCCGTGTTTATATCCCAGAATCTGGCAGCCTTTCCGGTTGATCAGGTCAACCTCGCCCGCCTCGTTGAGGGCCAGGAAGATGGCCTCGGCCGTGTCCAGGTACATCTGGGCCTTGTCGCGCTCGGCCCGTAAGGCCGCCTCGGTCCGCTTCCGCTCGGTGATGTCCTGGAAAGAACCCCGCACCCGCGTGACCTTCCCATTCTCGACCAGGGGATGCGCAATGGCCTGAACCCACTTGCGGACGCCCTGGACGGTGACTAGTTCTAGCTCCAGGTCATAGGGCTTGCCCAGCTCAATGGCCTCCTTGACCGCCCGCTCAATCTTCGAGCGGGACTCGCCCTCATAGAAACTCAACCCATACTGGAGACTCGTTTCTTTTTCCGGATCAAGATCGTGAATCCTGGCCACTTCCTCGGTCCAGGTTCCCTGGCCGGTTTCCGGATCGAACTCCCAGCCGCCGATCCTGGCGATCCGGCCCATTTCGCTCAGCAGGAACTCCTGGTAGCGCAAGGCTTCCTCGGCCCGCTTGCGCTCGGTCACGTCCTGAAGGACGCTCAAGACCGCGTCCTCGCCCAGCTGGCTGATACGGCTGCCTGAGACCTCGACGTCCATGACCCGGCCGTCCAGGCGCACCCATTTGTATGCGGCCGGGCTGACCGACCCGACCCTCAAAACCTGTTTCCGGCGCTCCACAGCCAGGGCCTGGTATTCAGGAGGGACCAGGTCCGTGACCGCCCTGTCGAGCAGATCCTCGGGCCGTTCGGCCCCGAAGAGCGCCGCCGCGGCCGGGTTGGCGAAGATGATCCTGTCCTCCCGGTGAGCCAGAATCGCCACTGGCAACATCTCGGTCAGGAGCCGGTAGCGGGTCTCGCTCTCCCTGAGCGCCTCCTCGGCCCGCTTGAGCGGCGTCATGTCGCCGAAGGTGGCGAAAACCTGGTAGGGCTCGGCCTCGCCGGGCCTGAACTGGGGGGCGGCGTGGATCCTGAGCCAGCGGTATTCGTCTCGCTCCGGGTTGAACACGCCCATGACCACGCCGTGCACTTCCTCCCCGGTCCTGAGGGCGACCATGGCCGGATGCTCCTCCCCGGGGAAGGGCGAGCCGTCTTCCCGAATCGCCTGCCACCTCTGGTCAGAGGAAGTCCGGCCCTGCATCTGGTCCAAACTGAGACCCAGAATCCGCTCCGCGGCCGGGTTGGCCGAAGTGACCTTGCCTTCACGATCCTGGTAGACCACGCCCTGGGCCATGGTCTCGAACAGGGTCCGGTATTTCTCCTCGGACTGGCGCAGGGCCTCCTCGGCCCGCTTGCGCTCGATGATGTTGTCGAAGACCGCCACTATCTCGCCGGAAGGCAGCTTGTAGACGTAGTTTTCGTACCAGCCGGTCAGGAGTTCGTCCTGATACAGGGTCACCGGATAATGCTCGGCCCGGCCCGTGCGCCACACGCGCCTGAAAACCTCGATCAGGCCGAACTGCTCCACCCCGGGGCGAACCTCGAAGATGCTCTTGCCGATGAGTTGCTCCCGCCGGTCGTTGTCGATCCTTTCGCCGGCGGCGTTGAAGTCCTTGAAGATGAAATCGCGGCCGTCGTCTTTGACCTCGTAGACCGCCACGCCGCTGTAGATGCCGTCGAAAAGGGCCCGGTAGCGCTCCTCGGACTGGCGCAGGGCCTCCAGGCCGGCGTCCCGCTCGGCCTTGGTCCGAAGGGCGATGATCCCGTAAGCTACGTCCTGAGCCAGCTCATAGAGAAGCTCCATCTCCCGTTCGCCGAAAGCGTCGGACTCGTCGGTGTAGACGCCGAGCGCTCCAAGAGTCTGATCCTGACCGATCAGGGGTAGAGCGATCGCGGATTGCCAGCCTCGCTGGAGCGCTTTTTCGCGCCAGGGTTCATCAGCGGAATCACCCTCGATCCATCTGGTTACGAACGGCTGGCCGGACTTGATGGCTCGCCCCATCGGGCCGCGGCCGGTTGGGTCGTCAGACCAGGTTATCTCGCCGCTCTCCAGGTAGCCCTCGCCGGCCCCGGCCTGGGCCGCCGGTCGCACGGTTCGCCTTTCATCTTCCTCAGCCAGACCGATCCAGGCGAAGCGGTAGCCGCCGAACTCGATGACCAGGTCGCAGATTAGCTGGAGGAGCTCGGTTTCGTCCTCGGCCCTGACCAGGGCCTGGTTGCACTCGCTCAGGGTCTTGAGCGTCCGGTTGAGACGGAGCAAGGCCTCCTGATCCCGCTTGCGGTCGGTGATATCGGCCACGGCGGCCAGGGATCCGACGTAGGCGCCCTGGTCGTCGATTATGGGGCTGACCCTGACCAGGGCCTGGATCCGGGAGCCGTCCTTCCTCAAGAGCTCGACCTCGCGCTCCTCGCTCAAGCCCTGGCGGCGGCGCTCCAGGCCGCGCTCGGTCTCGGCCGCGTCCAGCTGGTCCATGAATCCAAACAGGGACCGGCCGACCATCTCCTCGACCGTGTAGCCCAGCATCTCGGCCAGGCGAGGATTGACGAAAGTGGTGACCGCGCCCTGGTCAACGGCCCAGACGCCTTCGTGCAGCGTCTCGACGAGTTGGCGGTAATTCGCCTCGCTCCGTTTCAGCTCTTCTTCGGCGGCCCGGCCCGCGGTCACGTCCCGGGCCACGGCAAAGTTCAGACCTGCCTCGGGGTTGGGAACCCCGGTCCAGGCCAGCCAGCGATAGGAGCCGTCCTTGGTCCGGCAGCGATTCTCGAACGGGGCGTCTGGCCATTCGCCTTCAATGAGGGCTTTACGAGCCTCGAGGGTGGCCTCTAAGTCTTCAGGGTGGACAAAATCCACCACCCTCCTCCCGATAAGTTCGTCCGGGGAAAAACCCAGGATCTTCAGGCAGGCCGGATTGACCCGCTTGAGGCGGCCTTCCGTGTCGGAGATGACGATCAGGTCCGGGGAGCCCTGGAAGAGATGGTCCAGTTCGGTCGTGCGATTCTTCAGCTCCTGGGCCATGTTGTCGAAAGATGCGGCCAGGCGGCCGAACTCGTCGAGGCCGTGGGCCAACCCGGTCCGGGCGGTCAGGTCGCCCCCGGCTATCCGCTCGGTGACGTCCAGGAGAGACTTCACCGGCCTGGCCACAAAAGCCTGGCCCATGAACCAGGCGCCCAGAAGGGTCAGCCCCCCGACCACGGCCAGGGTGATGAGGCTGATCCGGAAATTCCCCTCGCTCCTGGCATAGGCGGCCTCCAGGGACAGGCCAACAGCCAGGAAAACGTCGGGCTCACCGCCCGGGCCCACGTTCAGGGGCGTGAAGGCGTAAAGTCGCCGGATCCCGTCCGGGCCGGGCATCTCCCTGACGCCCTCGCCCTGGGCCAACCCGGCCTTTATCTCTGCCGTCTCTGGCATCACCCGGCCGATCCATTTCTCCGGGTCCGGGTGGCGGGCCAGAATCGCGCCCTGGCGGTCGATCAGAAGGGCCGTCGCGCCCAGGGGCTTGGGAATCCGGGCCAGGAACTGGTTGAGCCAGCTCAAATCCAAAGCCGCCACGAGGACGGCCCTGAGGCTATCCGTCTCGTCCAGGACCGGGTAGGCGAAGTTGACCGTGGGCTTGCCCGCGGCCCGGCTGACGATGTACTCGCCGACCACGAAACCCCGCTCGGCCAGGGCCCGTTTAAAATAGTGACGGTCACTCATGTCCCGGTGCTTCGGAAGGGGCATGGCGCTGGCGAAGGCCAGGCCCTGGGCGTCGGTCGCGCCGATGTTGGCGTAAGCCGGAGAATGCTCCAGCAAGCGGGTGAACAGGCGGCTGCAAGCCTCGCCGTCAAGCTGGCGCACCTCCGGAAGAGAGGCCAGGGTCAAGAGAAGCTGACGCGCGCCCTCCACCAGTCCCCGGTGGTTGGCCTCGGCCATCCTTACCAGCATCTGAGCTTTCTGCCCGACCTCGGCCCGTTCGGTCCGGCGATGGGCCGAGGTGAAATAGAGCATCAGCCCCAAGGCCGGCAGCAGGGCTGAAAGAACCAGAATGATCAGGCGAGAACTCAGACTCGAAACACCAAAAGGCCGCATGTCCTCTCTCCTCGCAGGCGTAAAGACCGACACCCGACCGGCCGGAAACAGCGCGATCCGATCCCTTCGCGGACTAGGCCGCAATCCGGTAAGGCATCCAATAGTTGCTGATTATTCCTTTGTAAGAATACCGCATTTATCTTTTCGGTCAATATCATCCCCCCGCTAAAGTGTCTTTTTTGACAGGATGACTATCAGTCAATTATTAAATAATGCTAAGCAGCGCCCTGTCCGGCTGACTGCGGAGCGCCGGTCGAAACGGCCCCGGCTTGCCTGAAGGAGGCACCCGGAGCTAAGATGATGCCTCACTACCGTCTCGGGCGGTGTCCTGGGCCAAAGGCAGGGCGAGGATCAGTTCCGGCCGGACTCCGACCGGGCCGAAAACAGCGGAGGCGAATCTTGACCGGAAAAGAAGTGGCCATCCTGGCCCTGGAACGGAAAAAACCTCCCCGGACTCCCGTAACCCTCATCGCCGGGGGCGAGTGGTACGTCCACGCGGCCGGCCAGACCTTTGCCGGGATCAGATCGAATCCCCAGAAGCTGGCCCAGGTCTACGTCGAGGCCTTCAGGAAGGTGGGACACGACCTGATGTGGCCCGGGGCCGGACTGCTCAATTATCCGGCCCACTTCCTGGGCGCTCCCCTCAGGGACGACTCCTCGGACAGTCCGGTCCTGGAGGGCGCGGCGATTAAAGGTTTGGACGAGGTGGACTCGCTCAGGGTTGAGACGGTTCTGGACAATCCGGATATGAAGTCCATGATCGAGGCCTATCACCTGCTGGCCGACCAGATCGGCCGGGAGGTCCTCCTGATCGCGACCCAGTGGGGGCCCTTTGCCACCGCGGCCAGGATACTGGGGACCGAGGCCTTCATGCTGGCCACGGCCATGGATCCGGAGCGGGTTAAAAAATTGATGGACTTCTCGACCAAGCTCAACTGGGCCATGGCCGAGCGGATCATGGCCCACCCGGACCTGGCCGGCCTGAACCTGTCCGAGCCGGTGGCCTCGGGAGACATGATCTCGCCGGTCACCTTCCGCTCCCTGGCCGCTCCCTACCTCAAGGATATGGTCGGCCGAACCAGGCGGGCGGGCAAGTACTCCAGCCTGCACATCTGCGGCAACAGCTTGCCCATGCTGGACGACGTCCTGGACATCGGGCCGGACTGCTTCAGCCTGGAGGCCAAGGTCGATCTGAAGGCGGCCAAGGAGAAGCTGGCCGGCCGGGTCTGCGTGGCCGGCAACGTGGCCCCCAGCGGCGCGTTCTGGTCCGGCTCGCCCGAGGAGGTCAAGCGGGAGGCCCGGCAGTGCCTGGAGGCCTGGGGTGGGGACCCGGGCTACATCCTGACCGTGGGCTGCGACTTCCCCAAGACCGTGCCCCTGGAGAACGTCAGGGCCCTGATGTCCTTCAAGGACGAGGCGCTCTAGGCGGTCTAAATGACCCTGGTCGCCCAGGACGAGAGGCTCGGCCTGGAGAGGCTCAGGCTGGGCCCCTACGGCACCAACGCCTACATCCTTAGCTGCCGGCGGACTCGGGAGAGCGTCCTGATCGACGCCCCGGCCGAGGCGGCGGCCATCCTGGAGCGCCTGGAGGGAACCGAGCCCAGGTACATCCTGATGACCCACGGCCACGTGGATCACGTCGGGGCCCTGGTCGAGCTCAAGTCAAGGCTGCAGGTTCCGGTGGCCGCCCACGCCCTGGAGGCGGCCGGCCTGCCCCTCCGGCCGGACCTGTTCCTGGCCGACGGCGACTCGATTTCGTTCGGCCGGATCGAGCTCCAGGTCCTGCACACGCCGGGGCACACCCCGGGCGGTCTCTGCTTCCTGACCGGCCGGTTTCTCCTCTCCGGGGACACCCTCTTCCCGGGCGGGCCGGGCAAGACCTGGTCGCCGGCCGGGTTCAGGCAGCTAGTCGAGGCCATCGCCGCCAGGATCATGCCCCTGCCCGACGAGACCCTCATCTTTCCCGGCCACGGCGACTCGACTACCCTGGGCCGGGTGAGGCCGGCCTTCGAGGCCTTCACCACCCGGCCCCACCCTCCCGATCTTTACGGCGACGTGGTCTGGCTGTCGTCCTGAGCCGGGCCGCTCAGGCGGGCCTCTCCACCCGGTGGAAGGCCTCGGCCAGCTTGAAGCTCGAATTGGGAATCTATTCGGGCAGCCCGGCTGTCAGCAAGGCATCACGGAGGCGTTCGGCCGCCGCTTGATTCCTTTGGGGCTTGACGTACCCTGAAACGGTGAATTTGGGGTTTATCCTCAGGACCTCTTTTGCCGCTGCCTGGGCTTCTTGTTGGCGCTCGGTCAAACTGAGTACGCTTGTCAGGGTGACCCAGGAAATCAAATCGTTGGGTTCCCGCCGGGTAGCCTTTTGGGATAGGCCGATGGCTTGTTCATAATGCCCCGCGTCTCTGAGGGCGATAGCAAAAAGACGTAAATACGCAGACGGCGACTTGGGATTGAGGCGCAAGGCCTGATTAAAATAAGGAATGGCCTCTTCGGGAGTTCCCAAAAAGGTCATGGTGGCCGCATAGCCCATAACGACGTCGGCCGAATTGGGTTGAAGTTCCAGTCCTCGTTTGGCTTCGGCGCCGGCGATATCGTATTGTTTTGCGTAGATGGACCAAAAGCCTAAGGAGATATGCGCCATGGCCAATGAATCATCCAATTCGATGGCCTTGCGGAATAGATCCATTCCGCGTTTCAGGGACTCCCGGGGGTTCTGGCTCGTCCCGAGTTGAACAGGCAGGCAGTGGGTAGTTCCCATTACTTTGTAGGCAAAGGCGTATTTCGGATCCAAGGCGATGGCTTCTTGGGCCAGTTTCCGGGCTTTCAGAATGCCCTCTTTGGATGCCTGCATATTGAGCCAATTCGCCTCCATAATCTTTAAATAGGCCTCCAGGTTATCCGTGCCGCTAGAATATACTCTGGCCTGCTCACCCTCGGTCAGGTGAATCTGTAGGGCGGTAATGATCTTTTTGGTGATCTCATCCTGAATGGCGAATATATCCTTCAACTCCCTGTCGTATCTCTCAGACCACAAATGATGACCGGACAGGGCATCGATCAACTGGGCGGTGATCCGGACCCGGTCCCCAGCCCGGCGGACGCTCCCCTCAACCACGTACCGGACGCCCAACTCCTGACCGACCCGCTGAATTTTGACGGGCTCGCCCTTATAGGTGAATGAAGAGTTGCTGGCTATGACAAACAGCTGGGGGACCTTGGAAAGGGCGGTGATGATCTCCTCTGTGATTCCGTCGCTGAAAAAGTCCTGATCTGGATCGCCGCTGATGTTGGTGAACGGCAGAACGGCGACCGAGGGTTTGTCAGGGAGGGGAAGGGGTGGTGTTTCCGGAATACCGACCTGGCGCAAGGCTTCCCGAACCGCCTCGGCTTCGGCCTTGTTTTTGTAAGGAAGCCACTGATTTTTTACGCAAAAATTGGGATTGATTCTGAGCATTTCCGTGGCGACGGCCCGGCCCTCTTCTAGCCGGCCAGACATCTCATACGTCGATGCCATAACCATCAAGGCCGGAAAATGATCGGGCTTTACCTCAAGCGCCCTCTTGGACACAGCTATGGCCTCATCCCATTTGCCTAAATTACGATACGCTACGCCGGCCGCATGTATATACCAGGCTGGGCAATAGGGATTTAAGCGCCAGGCTTTCTTGTAAAGGTTGATCGCTTGGTCATTTTGTCCGGAATACATCAGCGTCATGGCCAGGAGGACCATATTGTAGTCCCCGTTGGGATTGAGCTCGATGGACTTCCTTCCAGCCACCAGCGCCTCATCGAACTTTTGTTGCATTAAATAGAGATGGCCCAGATTGGCGCAAGCGAAGTCTGACAGGGGATCCAGGGAGAGAGCCTTCCGCAGAGCCGTTACGGCTTGGGCCATTGAGTTTCTTGGGGACTCTCCCCACTGGAACCAGAGGTCGATGAGATGAGCAACTCCGAAAAGCGTGTGTGCTTCAGCGTAGTTGGCATCAAGAGCAATGGCTTCCTGGCAGAGCTGCCTGGTCATGATCATATTTTTTTTATTGAAGCTCTTGAAAATTTCGTAGGCCTTCAAGAACTTAAGATATGCCTCAATCTTGGGTGTGCCCCTTGCCCACACCCGCGCCTGCTCGCCCTCCACAAGATTCACTCTCAGGGCCGTCAGTATCTCCTTGGAGATGTTGTCCTGGACCGAAAATATGTCCGTTATCTCCCTGTCGTACTTTTCGGACCAGAGGTGCCGGCCCGTGAGTGCGTCGATCAGCTGGGCGTTGACGCGCAGTTTTTTCCCGATTCTCTGAACCGTTCCCTCAAGGACATTCCGAACCCCCAGCTCTTGGCTCACCGTCTGGGTTTTTACGGCCTTGCCCTTGTAGGTGAAAACGGAATTGCTTGCGATTACGAAGAGTCCCGAGACCCGAGAGATGGACCCGATGATGCTTTCCGTGATTCCATCAGTAAGGAACTCCTGCTCCGGATCACCGCTGATGTTCTTAAATGGCAGCACGGCTATGGAAGCTTTTTCAGGCAGCGGGTAGACCATTCTTTCTAAGGCGGCGGGGTCAATCGGCGGAGGGCGGAAATAGAAGTGCCACATGGCCGCGGCAACGGCCGCGACCAAAACGGCGGCAATGGCGATGGTACTGTTTCTCCAGGTCTTGCCAAGGGCCTTCCTGGCCTTAACCACCCGATGGGCGGCGGCTCCCGGGAAGGACAAGACCCGATATACCCGGACCGGTTTGTCGATGTTCTTGATCTGCTGTTCACCTAAAAACTCGTACTCCAGGCCGATCTTGCTCTCCACGGCATCGTAAACGGTCCCGGAGATGCAGATACCTCCGCTTTCGGCCAGCCCCTCCATCCGGGCGGCGATATTCAAACCGTCCCCGTAAATCCGGTCGCCCTCTCTGACCACGTCACCCAGGTTAAGGCCTATCCGGAATTCCATCCGCCGTCCCTCGGACAACTCCTGGTTCCGCTCGGCCACCTCCCGCTGGATCTCCACCGCGCAGTTAACCGCGTCGACCACGCTGTTGAATTCGGCCAGGATGTTGTCCCCAGGTGAATCAACCACCCGGCCGCGGTATTGCAGAACCAGGGCCGTGATCACCTTCCGGTAAGTGGTTATGGCATGGATGGTGGCCTCTTCATCATCTCTCATCAACCGGCTGTAGCCGACCGCATCGGCGCTGAGGACGGCCCGTAATTGGCGAACCATCTTTTCATCGGACATGGGTAGACCTCACCTTGTGAAGTACCTTATCCAACCCGCCGGTAGGCCGAGATGATCAGGGGACCGTCGAGAACAGCGGCAGAGGCGAGGTAGAAATCAAAGGCGACAGGACTTTTCTTGTGCCTACCAGCCTTTTTCTAATGGCTCAATGATAGCAATACCAATAATTCGGCGAATATTCAACTTGCCCAATCAGGCGGCAATCGGCCCCAACCGAGGAGGCTTTGGTTCAGGCTTGGCGGTGTAGATTATTTTGGTGAGGCCGGCCTTCGAGGCCTTCACCACCCAGCCCCACCCTCCCGATCTTTACGGCGACGTGGTCTGGCTGTCGTCCTGAGCCGGGCCGGCTAGGCGGGCGTCTCCACCCGGTGGAAGGCCTCGGCCAGCTCGAACTCGGTGCCCTGGGCCAGGTCCCGGTAGCGCTGTCTGAGCCACGCCAGCCCCTCCGGGCTGTCCAGGTGGGCCACCTGACTCCGGTGGCAGCGCAGCGCGGCCAGCTTGAGGTCAAAGGTGGCCGTGATGTCCGAGCGGTGGTTAAGATCCTCGGCGGCCCAGAACCAGATTTCCCTGACCTTGTGGGGCTGATGGCCCTGGGCCAGCAGGTCGGGATAGGCCAGGTGATCCCGGGCGTAGGGGAAAACGGCGTCCAGGGCGACCTGGCCGATGATCCGGTGGTCGCGGTGCCAGATGTAGCGCCGGTAGGGGTCGGAGGTCACCAGCAGGTCGGGCCGGTGGAGCCTGATCATCCGGACGATCTCCTTCCTCAGCTCCGGGGTGTCCTCCAGGCCCTGGTCCGGGTAGCCCAGGAAGACGACTTCCTTGACTCCCAGGAGCCTGGCCGCGGCCCGCTGCTCCTCCTGCCTTATCCGGGCCAGATCCTCGGGCCGGACGTTGGGGTCGCTGCTGCCCTTGTCGCCGTTGGTGGCCACCACGTAGACGACCTGGCTGCCCTCCCCGGTCCAGCGGGCCACTGTCCCGCCCACCCCGAACTCCGGATCATCCGGATGCGCGGCCACGACCATGATGCGCTCAAAGGTCATAGATTAATGCCTTTCTATAGGTGATTGCTCAGGCTGCTTGAGCCACGGTGAGTCTCAAGGCGGTCCGGTACTCCTCGACGATGGCCTCGGCCACGTTGGACCAGGAGAAGCGGCTGACCGAGGCCCGGATCAGGGGGTCGGCCTCCGGGCCGGGCCGGGGCCGGGCCAGAAACTCGGCCAGCCCCTCGGTCCAGGCGCCGGGGCCGTCCTGGGGTACCAGCCAGCCGTTCTGCCCCTGGTGGATAATCGTCTCCAGGCCGCCGACCCTGGCCGCGACCACCGGCCTGCCGCAGGCCAGGGACTCCAGGGCGACCAGGCCGAAGCTCTCGTGGTAGGAGGGCAGGACCAGGAAATCAGCCGCGCTGTAGTAAAGGGGCAGGCTCTCGTGCGGGACTCGGCCCAGGAAGAGGACCTGATCCCGGATGCCCAGCCGGCCGGCCAGACTCTTCAGCCGCCCCAGCTCGGGCTGCCGGCCGTCGTCGCCGCCGGCCACGGCCAGTTGCAGCCCCCGCCTGTCCTTGAGGCCGGCCAGGGCAACCAGAAGCCGGTCCAGGCCCTTAAGGGGGTCGATCCGGCCGACGTAGAGAATCAGGCGGCCGGCCCGGTCCAGGCCGGTCCGCCGCCGGGCCAGGTCCCTGGGCTGGGGCCGGAAGAGATCGAGATTCACGCCGCAGGGCACCACGCCCACGGCCTCGGGGCAGGCGCCGTAGAAGCTGATCAGCTCGCCCTTCTCCCTCTCGGTCGGGGCGATGAGGCGCTGGCAGTCCCTGACCAGCTCTCCCTCGGTGGCCAGGCGCAGCTCTGGCTCGGGCCGGCCCACGCCGATGGAGTTCTTGACTGCGGCCAGGGTGTGAAACATCATCACCAGGGGCGCCCCCCACCTGGCCCGCAGCCAGCGGCCGACCCAGCCGGACAGCCAGTAGTGGCCGTGGATCAGATCGTAGCTCAGCCAGTTGCGGGTCCTGAACTCGTCCAGGGCCAGGCCGAAGTCGGCCAGGTGGGAGTAGATGGCCAGCTTGTCCATCCGGCCGTCCTGCCCGGCCTTGAGGTGGATCAGGCGCGCCCCCTGGCCCAGTTGGACGACCTGGGGCTCCTGGGAGCCGTGCCGGCGGGTGTAGACGTCGACCCGATGACCCCGCGCGCCCAGCTCCCGGGCCAGCTCCCGGACGTAGACGCTCATGCCGCCGGTGTCCCGGGTGCCCAGCTGGCCCAGGGGGCAGCTGTGGACGCTGAGCATGGCGATCTTGAGCCGCTCGGCCGTCACCGGACCCTCTCCTTCGGCCTCGATCCGGAGCCGGCCCGGTCCAGGACTATCCGGCAGCGGGACAGAGGGACCTCGCGGCCGCCCAGGCGGTGCTTGTAGGCCTCGGCGCCCTTGAGAAAGTCGTACCTGCTCCGGCCCCGCTCCAGGCCGTCCCTGAGGCTCAGGACCTTGCAGATTATCCCGGGGCTGAGCGAGCTCAAGTCGGGGTCGAAGCCGCTGTTGTAGAGAAAGATGGCCCCGTCAAAGTCGAAGCACATCACCGCGGCCGCGGGCCGGCCGTTGAGGTCCAGAAAGCCGAGCCTGAGGACTCCGACCTCGGCCAGGGCCCCGGCCAGGAGGTTGAAGAACGCCTCCATCGGGGTGGTCATGAAGGTCGTCTTGTCCTGGCGGCTCTCCCGGAAGAGCTTGAGGAAGACCGGCATGGCTCGGCCGACCTGCTCCGGGTCGTCCACGACCCGGTAGCTGAACTCGGCCGCCTCCTCCAGTCTTCTTAGCTTGCGCTTGATCTCGTGCCGCTGTTTGCCGTTGAGCATGGCCAGGTACTGGTCCCAGGTTCCGGGCAGGTCCAGCTCCAGGGTCGTGCCCTCCGGCTCCAGGCTGACCGGCCAGCCCCGCTCCCTGGCCAAGCCGACCAGGTGGTTGAGGACCGTGGACTCGGGCCGCAAGGCTCCCAGGTCCAGGCGGGCCACGCCCTCGGCCTGGAGCTGATCGAGCAGGAGGTCGAAGAACTCCGCTTCCCGTCCGGGTTGGACCACGAAGTCCTGGTAGTCGCAGACGTCCGGTCCGCCGACAAAGGAGGCCTCACCGCCTCGGATCTGGAGCGGGGCCAGGCCGATTAATTCCCGGCCGGACCTGACCGAGGCCAGCCACAGCTCAGCCCCGGCCCCGAAGACCTCCCACCAGGCCTTCAGCCAGGCCGGCAGGACAAAGACGTTGGGCCAGTGCAGCCGGCTTCCCGGATCGGCCCAGCAGGCGGCCAGGCTCTCGAAGGACTCAGGGCTGACGGCCTGGACGAGAGGGGCGACTTTCACGGTTCATTTTTCCCCGAAAAATCAATTAAATATGTAGCTTTCAACTCCGCCCCCCGGCTGGAGCCCGTAAATTATACGCCCTGGTCGGCCAGATTCCAACCGCCCGGCCGATTTTCGCTGAGACGGCTTGGGCCCCGCGTCAGGCACTTGCCCGGAGGCGCCCTGGTCGGCTAAGCTCAAGGCAGGCCCTCCGGCCCGATCCACTGCCCAACTTTGACGGGCGGCCCCATGATCTACAAGTTGCCTTCGGGCGAGCAGATCGACACGGCCTGCGAACTCAGCTTCGAGGAACGCAACTTCCTCCAGAAGATGATGATCTACGCCCATCTCCGCTTCAGCCTGGCCGATTTTCAGAAGAAGTGGCGCGGGCCGGGCAACCCGGTCTGGACCGGCCCGGAGACCCTCGACCGGCCCGGCCCGGCGGCCAGGATCATCCTGGACCTGGAACGCAAGCTCAAGGCCGGGGGCGGTTAGGATCGGTCATCGTTTTTTCCAAGCCTTCAGGCTTGGGGCACCCTCAATCTTGCAGATCCTGGGCAGTAGTTCATGCCAATAAGTGATCATAAACCAGTGTTTCATGTGGCGTCGGGGCCGCGTCCCCGACGCCAGGCCGAAGGCCAAGACCGACCCCAGGTGAAGTGGCGCGGCCATCCTGGCCGTGGTCTGTCGTTACGCGATGGCGCCAGGGACGCGGCCCTGGCGCCACCTTCTTATTCCTCTACCCCCTTGGGGAGAGGGAGATAAAGATGCCTACTCATGGATTTAAAGGGCCTCAATCAGGAACCATGCCCCGGATATTCAGTTAAAACCTGTTCATCTGGATCTTCAGGACAGAGACCTGAGTGCCGACCGCTATCCTGATCCTCCTGAGGCAGGTGACCAATCTCTCAGGGAATTATGGACATACGCCCGGCCCAACCCGGCCTCCCGCTTGCCAAGGGGCCGGGTTGTCGCCTAAAGTGGGCCTGGGTCAACAGGAGTCAGGCGCTGGCGGAGAGCCCGGGGGGGCTCGGGGGGGCTGACCATGGGACAGGACAGGACCAGGGTCGCGGAGGGTCGTTTCTTCAACCAAGAGGTCGAAACCCTGGCCTGGGACAGGCGGCGGGAGGTTCTGGGCAGGCGGCTGGCCGCCGCCTTTGCCCTCGTTCTGGCCGAGTCGCGGGCCTACCAGGAGATCTACGCCGCCCAGGGCCTGGGCCCGGACGACGTGACCGGCCTGGACGACCTGGCCAGGCTGCCCGTGGTCCGCATGGACGACCTGGTCGAGCGCCAGAGGCGCGACCCGCCCTGGGGCGGCTTTGCCACGCTCAAGCCCGAGGAGGTCAGGCGGATCTATGTCAACCCGGGCCTCATCTTCCAGCCCGGTGACTGGGACTACCGGGACACCTCCTGGGCCGAGGGCCTGGCCGCGGCCGGGTTCGGGCCGGGCGACCGGGTCCTCAACACCTTCAACTACCAGCTCTGGCCCTTTGCCTTCATGATGGACGAGTCCCTCAAGATGGTCGGGGCCACGGTGGTGCCCACCGGCGTGGGCAACGCCTTCATGCAGGTCCGGATCATGCGCCGGCTCGAGGTCAACGGCTTCGTGGGCACGCCCAGCTTTCTCATGGACCTGATCCAGCGGGCCGAGGGCCAGGGCCGGGACCCCAGGCGCGACCTCTTTCTGGACAAGGCCCTGGTCAGCGCCGAGAGGCTGTCCGAGTCGCTCCGCCGGCGCCTCCAGGAAAAGGCGGACATTAGCATCCGCCAGGCCTACGGGACAGTGTTTTTGGGCTGCCTGGGCTACGAGTGCCAGGAGGCGGCCGGCCTGCACGTCCCGGACAACGTCCTGGTCGAGGTGGTCGATCCCGAGACCGGGGCCCCTCTCCCGCCCGGCCAGCCCGGCGAGATCGTGGCCACCAACTTCAGCCCCAGCTTCCCTCTGCTCCGCCTGGCCACGGGCGACCTGTCCAGCCTGGCCAGGGGCGAGTGCCCCTGCGGCCGGACCGGGCCGCGCCTGGAGCGGGTCCTGGGCCGGATCGACCAGGCCACCAAGGTCAGGGGCACCTTTGTCCACCCCTGGCAGACCGACGAGATCGCCGCCCGGCACCCCGAGGTCTTCAAGTACCAGGTCGTGGTCGGCCGGGAGGGCTACACCGACAGGCTGACCTTCCTCATCGAGCTGACCGAGGAGGGCCCGGCCCCGGAGGGGCTGAGGGGCCGGCTGGAGCAGGACATCAAGGAGCTGCTGACCATCAGGGGCGCGGTCGAGGTTGTGCCCCGGGGGAGCATCCCCGACTTTCACGACAAGATCGTCGACCGGAGGAGCTGGGATTGAGCGAAGCTGGGCCGGACAAGATCAAGATCGGCGGCATCATGCACAGCGACGGCCGGGCCCTGCTGCGCCTGAGCTCGGTGCCCAGGGACTCCGCGGCCACGGCCACGGTCTGCAGCGCCCTGGCCGCCAAGGGCATCAACATCGAGCTGCTGGTCCAGGCCTTTGACATCGACGAGGCGGTCAACCTGGCCATGGTCGTGGCCCAGAAGGACCTGGAAAAGGCCCTGGCCATCCTGGAGGAGATCAAGGACGGTCTGGAGGCCAAGGGCCTCAGCTACTCGCCCGACGTGGCCATCATCAGCCTCTTCGGGCCGCACCTGAGGGAGAAGCCCATGGTCCCGGGCCGGATGTTCACCTCCCTGGCCTCGGTGGACATCACCCCCCTGGCCATCTCCAACTCGATATCCAGCGTCTCCTGCGTGGTCGAGGGCCGCCTCCTCGACCCGGCCCTGGAGGCCCTGACCGAGGTCTTCGACGTGCCCTTCTCCATGGCCAAGCAGAGGCCCAAGGATTGGTAGAAGTCTAAGCCGGTCTTTTCCCAAGTCTGAAGACCTGGGGCACCATCAGGCGGTCTCGCTCCCCCGCCCGCCCAGGGTGCCCCATCCATTCATGGATGGGGGAGGATCACTTCCCCTAGTCCGAAGACCCGGGCCACCCCGCCTACTGGCAGTTGCAGCTACACATGGCCGCGTTGGGGTTGGCCGCCCGGATCAGGGCCATGACCGACTGGCGGGCGGCCGTGGTGAAGTAGTCCCAGGGACAGATGTGGGTGTCGCCGGCCGGCCCGGAGCGGAGGAGGCTGAAATGGACGTGGGCGTTGCTGTTGGGCGCGTAGAGGCGGCCCAGCGCCTCGCCGCTCCTGACCGACTGGCCCTGGTCGACCACTATCTGGGCCAGTTGGGTCTGGCCGTCGGCCCGGCTGGTGGTCATCGGCTCGAAGGCATAGAGGGCCGAGTAGTCCGAGTTGAAGCGGATGATGACCTCGACCTGCCAGTTGCCGGTCGTGTCCAGGCGAAAGAGGCGGACCCGCTCGACCGTGCCCGAGAGGACCGCCTGGAAGAGCTTCATGCTGCCCCTGGGGTGGAAATCCAGGCCTCGGTGGGTGTTCCAGTAGAAGAGGCCCTCCAGGGGGGCCATGTCCTGGCGGTTGGCGTAAGGGGTGGTCATCGAGGGATGGGCGCTGCTGCTGCCGCCTCCGTTGCCGCCGCCGCTGCAGTCGTCCGGCCCGGACAGGGTGAACCTGCCGGCGGTCAGGACCAGGGTCCAGGTTTGGCCGTTTGAATCGGCCATGGACCAGGTGCCCGCGACGCTCCCGGCCGAGCCGCTGGCCCGGGTCCAGGTGGTCCGGTCGCCGGACTGGTCGGTCAGGACCATCCCGGTGGCCGTGAGCGAGTTGACCGTGTAGGTCGAGCGCCCCACCGCGAGGCCCTCACACTCGAAGGTGGAAGCGGTCGTGTTAAGGGTCAGGATTCTGGTAGTGCCGTTGTAGGTGTAGGTGCCGGAAGCCGTGGCCCGGTCAGGGCTGGTCTGGGCCAGGGCCGGGACGGCGGTCAGGAGAATGGTAAAAGTTAGGGACACGAAGGCCAAGCGAGATAAATAGTTCATTTTGGTCGCCCCTCCCCCCAAGAGGTTGACATTTTCTTCGTTACACGAAAAGGGGCTGGTGTCAAATCGGGTAGGGGCTGGAGGCTATGAGCGAGGTATTCGACGTGCCCTTGTCCATGGCCAAGCAGAGGTCCAAGGGTTTGTAGTAGGGAGGGTTGGCGGGTCGCCTATAAGAGCGATCCAAATCACATTTTAACCATCTTCTACTTTCTACTAATTATAAATCCAATTGTCTCAAACGGTGGCATTATGGAATAGGACGCCAGCACTTCATACTCCGGACCGAGTTCGGCGGCCACATCCCGCTCCAGACTTATCTTGAGTGTATCTGTAAACGGTGGGAGCTTACCAGGCGAGTAGTAACTATTAATAATAACCATCCTTGGTGGAGAATCATTACCATCATATAGAGGCTGAATCGAAAAACCCTGGCCGGCGTTCAAATTGAGAGCTATCATGGCCGAGCCAGTATCATGTTGCGAAAGGCGAATTTGCCATCCATCGGGAAGTGCTATTTTTTGAGCATATTTCTCCCATAATATCTTATTTAGTCTGAAAATCTGGTCTATCTCTCGTTTGCTCACTAAATTCCCGATGGGGTTTGCGGGTGAAGCTTTAGCTGCATGGGATTCGTATTTCTCGCGTAAAGAAAGATAATGTTTCAATGGATACATCTTGATACAGTCTTTTGGTAGCTGACCATTAATTACATGTACAGCAGTCATTGGCGCGATAATTGGAAACTCAGGTGGCAGTCGATAGGGGTCGTCGATTAGGCGGATATGCGTGTCGTTTCTAACATCTATGATAGCGCCATTGCCTACAAGACGGAATCTAGTAATTTCTTGATTAAAAGAAACAAGTTGGACATTCCCTTCGAAGAACTGTGTGGTTATGTCCCCTGTTCCGGCTCTAGCGCCTGCAATAGTCAATTGCCCTCCTATCCACGGTAGAATAATTAGCGCAATATACCCGATTATTCTCATAAACAGAGCCCATCTAAAAATTTAACTTCTCCAAATCGACATATCACGCTTCTTTATTTGATTCCCAGACACCTATTAATAATTATTTTTCCATTATTGCTCATAAACCGGCTCTTCGTCAAATATCCTTCCCTGCCCGTCTCCGGCAGCACTTTTCCCGTGCCTACCTCCCCCTCCCCCACCGGCAGCAGCACCCTGAACCTGCTCCCTTTTCCGGCTCGCTGGCCACCTCTATTTTTCCATCCATGCCGTCGACGATGCTCTTGACGATGGACAGACCCAGACCGGTGCCGGTGATGCACCGGGTCTTCTCGCTTCCTGAGTCCGAAGCCTTCGGCTACCAGTCACCCGTCTGCCGGCTAATGCTCGCATACTGAAACGCAAACCCGATAATCATCAACAAAAGTCCGGCCAAGGGCAAGACTCTATGTCTTATTCTGTTCTTAACCGCATACAGAGCCCGAAGAAACATCAATATTGGCATAAATAATAAAATTGATATAATCATTATTAAAATCAGCAATATAGCAGCTACCATACGCTTCTTCAGGCGCGGCTTCATTTGGCGAATCATGGATAATATAATTGCAAATAATTTCCTGGCGGAAATCGGCTCATTTTCTACTCTTCCGTCGAATCCTTCGCGCTCAATGAAACGTTCTGGAACCCGGACATCGACGTGGCTTCCTGTTTTGTTATCCAATTTATCCGACATTATTTTCACCCATCACATCAAAAAATATCAACAGAGCGCCGATTGTATTAAATATTATCCAGAGTTTAACACAAGATATACTCATCGTCTTCAGGGTCGTTTTGTCGTGCCATGAACCGCAGATACCTAAGCCCATGACCATAAAGGTGTCGGTCGACCCGGCCCTTCCTACCCCCCTTCTCCCACCGGCAGCAGCACCCTGAACCTGCTCCCCTTGCCCGGCTCGCTGGCCACCTCTATCTTCCCGTCCAGGCCGTCGACGATGCTCTTGACGATGGAAAGCCCCAGGCCGGTGCCGGTGATGTAGCGGGTCTTCTCGTTCTTGATCCGGTAGAACTTGTCGAAGATCGTCTCCAGGTACTGGGGCTCGATGCCCAGGCCGGTGTCGCTGACGTCCACCCGGAGATAATGGCCGTCCCGGCCGGCCTCGACCTCGATGGCCCCGCCCTCCGGGGTGTAGTTGATGGCGTTGGCCACAAGGTTGCTGAAGACGCTCTCCAGGGCCACCGGATCGGCCAGGAGGGGCTCCAACTCCTCGGGGGGCAGCTTGAGGCTCAGGCTGTGGTTGCGGCTCCTGGCCTGGGGGCTGAGCGACTCGACCACGGCGCTGAGGACGTCGTTCAGCCTGACCTCTTTCAACTCCTGCTTCTCCACGCCCCACTCCAGGCGGGAGAGGTCCAGGAGGTCCCTTATCAGGGAGATGAGGCCCTGGGTCCTCTCCTTGGCCCGGACCAGCAAGTGATGGTCGTCCCGGTGCTTGTCGGCGTGGCCCTCGCCCAGAAGCAGGGCCAGCTGTAGGTCGATGGTCGACAGGGGCGAGCGCAGCTCGTGGGACACCCGGGCCAGGAACTCGGTCTTGAGCTTGTCCAGGGCCTTCCAGTCGGTGATGTCGGCCAGGACCATGACCGCGCCCAGGCACTCGCCCTCCTCGCTGAGGACCTGGGTGCAGCGGCCCATGAGGTAGCGCTCGTCCGGGGTGGCGAACTCGTAGGTCGCGGCCAGATCGGGCTTGCCGCTGGCCTTGGATATCTCCAGGACCAGGTCGCAGAGGCCCTCGTCCCTGACGTAGGCCGAGATGTGCTGGCCGGGCGCCATCGAGGGCTCCAGGCCCAGGAGGCCGCGGAAGGCCGGGTTCATCAGGACCAGGCGGCCGTCCGGGGCGGTCACGGCCACGCCGTGGGGCAGGGCCCGGATGATGGTCCTGGTCCGGCTCTTCTCGGCGTCCAGATCCAACAAGGTCTTCTGCCGCTCCCGCTCCAGCCTCTTGGCCTCCTCGATGAGCCTTTTCCGCTCCATGGCCCGCTCCACGGTCAGGCGGAGCTGGTCGGGCTGGAAGGGCTTGGAGATGAAGTCGTAGGCGCCCATCTTCATGGCCTCGATGGCCGTCTCGACCGTGGCGTAGCCGGTGATGACGATGACCAGGATGTCCGGGTGGGCCTGGTTGACCCGGCTCAGGAGCTCCATGCCGTCCAGGCCGGGCATCTTCAGGTCAAGAAGGACGATGGAGATGGGCTCCTCGGCCAGGACGGCCAAGCCGGTCTCGCCGTCGGCCGCCTTGGCCACCCGGAAGCCCATCCGGGAGAGGATCCGCTCGCAGCCGTCGCGGATGTCGCGCTCGTCGTCGACCACCAGGATGGAGACGGGCTCCTCTTGCCTAGTCACCGATCAACCCCCTGTCCGAACGCGGCGCCAGGGGCAGCTCGATGACGAAGGCCGCCCCGCCCTCGGGCCGGTTGCGGGCCGCGATCCGGCCGTGGTGATTCTCGATGATGCCGTAGACCACGCTCAGGCCCAGGCCAGTGCCCTGGCCCTCCTCCTTGGTGGTGAAGAAGGGCTCGAAGACGTGGGCCAGGACTTCCTCGGGGATGCCCGGGCCGGTGTCGGCGATCTCCACCACCAGGCCGTCCCGGGCCGGGTTGAGGCCGGTCCTGACCTGGATGCGGCCCTTGCCCTGCATGGCGTCGGCGGCGTTGAGGATGATGTTCATGAAGGCCTGGCTGAGCTGCTGGATGTCCGAGGGCACCTTGGGCAGGGAGGGGTCCAGATCGGTGACTATCTCGATGTTCTGGAAGAGAGACTGGTTCTGGAGGAGGAAGAGGGTCCTGGTCAGGGCCTCGTTGATGTCAAAGGGCCGGGTCTCCTTGGTCGTCTGCCGGGCGAACTGGAGGAGCTCCCGGACGATGACCCGGCAGCGCTCGGCGTCGTCCAGGATGCGCTCGACGTCCTCTTTGGCCCCGGCCTCAATCTCGTATTCCTCCAGGAGCAGCTTGGCGTAGAGGGTGATGCCGCCCAGGGGGTTGTTGAGCTGGTGGGCCACTCCGGCGGCCAGCTTGCCCACCGAGGCCATCTTCTCGGCCTGGAGGAGCTGGATGCGGGTCTTGTCCAGCTCCCGCTCCATGCGCCGCTTCTCCCTCAGGTCGTAGAAGAAGCCGACCGTGCCCTCCTCCTGGCCGTCCTCGTAGACGATGGAGGCCGAGAGGCTGATGGGCACGGTGTCGCCGTCCTTTCTCAGGATCTCCACCTCCTCTGACTTGAGCTTGCCCTTGCCGCCGTAATCCCGGCTCCTGAGCTTGCGCATGACCTCCCGGGCGCCCTCGCCGGGGTAGACGTCCCTGATGTCCAGCTCGCTGAGGGCCTCCTCCTCGCTGTAGCCGCTGATCTGTCCGGCCGCCCGGTTGAAGATGAGGATCTTGCCCTGCATGTCCGCGGCGATGACCGCGTCCACCGAGCTCATGATCAGGTTGCGCAGGAAGGCGTTGGACCGCCTCAGGTCCCGGTTGGCCTCCTGGAGCTGCTCCTCGGTCCGGCGGCGCTTGCTCACGTCCCGCTCGGTGTGGACCACCCTGGCCAGCCGGCCGGACTTGTCCAGGACCGGGAGCATGGTGCACTCGATGTAGGCTTTCCGCCCCTCCTGATCGAGGCAGGAGTGGTCCGAGACGACCGGCTGGCCCTTCCCGAGGGCCTCGAAGGAAGCGCAGCCCTTGTCCAGGGACTCGCAGACCCGCTCGCGGCCGCAGAGAACCTCGTAGCAGGGCCGGCCGATGACCTGGTCCGGCTCCAGCCCGTTGACGTCCAGGAAGACCTGGTTGGAGTAGCAGATCGTGCAGTCATCGGCGCTGACGACGTAGATGGCGTCCTTGAGGCTGTCGACCACGATCCGGCTGAACTCCCTCTCCTTCTCCAGCTCTTCCAGGGTCTTCCGGCAGGCGGACTGGTCTTTTTCGAGGTCTTTGACCCGTTGGCGCAGGCGGCTCAACTCTTCGTGAAGCTGAGCCTCGGTCCGAGGAACTCCCGGCATCTCCCCCTCCCCAACCCGGGTTCTCCGGCCAATCACCGACTAAAAGAGCGCATCTCCCCCCTTCCAGAAATAGCACACTCCCGCCCGCCCAGGAAAGACCTTCCGGCCGGGGCCCGATCCGGGTCGGCCGCGGCCGGGCCCGGTCGTTATTGACAGCCTTGCCGCGGGCTGGCTATGATACGGCACAAGACTGACAGGGCTCACCTGAATACCGTTGGAGGGAGTAACCGTGGCGGCAAAGAGAATATTGATCGTTGACGACGACCCGGATCTCGTGGAAGCCGTGAGCATGCTCCTGGAGTCCGAGGGCATGGTCCCCCTGGCCGCCTACGGCGGGATAGAGGGGCTGGAGAAGGCCAGGACCGAGAGCCCGGATCTGATCATTCTGGACGTCATGATGCCCGACAAGGACGGCTTCGCCGTGGCCAAGGAGATCGCCCGCGACGAGCGGCTCAAACGGATCCCCCTGGTCATGCTCTCGGCCGTGACCGACCACATCGGCGATACCAGCTACGCCCCTCACGCCGCCGCCAAGGAGCTGGAGGCCGACGACTGGTTCGACAAGCCGGTCGATCCCCGGGCCCTGGTCAATCGGGTCAAGGAATTGATGGGGTGAGCCCGGCCCGGTCAAGACCTGATCGCTAAGCCAGGCAAAGGGGGATCTGACCAGACAATCGACCGGCCCTCTGGGCCGTGATCCGGGGCGCGGCTGCCGCGCCCTTTTTTTCACTAATCGGGGCCGGGTCCGGCCTCAGCTCAAGCCGTCCAGCAGCCGGGGCAGCCTGTCCTCCCAGCCCGAGGGCGAGATCATCACCCCGGCCAGACCGCCCGCCTTCAGTTCCTCGATCAGCTCCCGGGCGATGTCCAGGCAAACCTCGACCCTGTCCGGCCCCTGCTGGAGGCGGGCCATTATCCGGTCCGAGATGCTGACATCCCTGAAATGCCGGTCCAGGTAGCGGGCCATGCCCACTGACTTGAGCACCAGGACCGTGGGAACCAGGCGGACCTGCCTGTCCCGGAGCTCGTCCCTGACCCTGAGCAGCGGGCCGGCCTCGAAGACGGGCGGGGTGACGAAGAAGCTGGCCCCGGCGGCGATCTTCCGGTCCAGGGCGGCCAGCTCCCGCTCCGGCGAATCGCCGTCCGGGTTGAAGGTGGAGCCGATCAGGAAGCCGGGCCGGCCGGCCAGTTCGGCCCCGGCCAGGTCCCGGCCCGAGTTGAGCCGGCCCACGGTCTCCAGGAGCTCGACCAGGTCCAGGTCAAAGACCGGGCGGGCGGTGTGGTGATCGCCCTGGCTGGGATTCTCCCCCTGGACGGCCAGGATGGCTCCCACGCCCAGGGCCCAGGCGGCCAGGAGATCGGCCTGGAGAGCCAGGCGGTTGCGGTCCCGGCAGGAGACCTGCATCACGGTCTCGAAGCCCTGGCCCCCCAGCAGGGCCGCGCCGCCCAGGGAGCTCATCTTCATCACCGCGTCGCCCATCTCCGGCACGACCAGGGCGTCCACCCTGTCCCTGACCGCGGCGGCGGCGGCCAGCAGGGCCGAGACGTCGACGCCCTTGGGCGGCTCCATTTCGGCCAGAAGGACGAACTTGCCGGCGTCCATCTTGTCGCGCAGGCCCATGGCCTCTTCCCCTGGAACCGAGCCAGGCCAGACCCGGAGCTGGCTCGCGTTCCAGTGATTATCCCGGCCCGCCGGGGCCAGGTCAAGGCGGATCTGGGGCCGCCTGCTCGGACCTGGGCCGGCGGGCGCGGTCCGGCTGGGGCGGGAAGCGCCCTTCCCGGATTGTTGCAGCCCGAACGAGTGGGCTTAAAATGATGGTTTACAGCCCCCCGGAAGGATGCTAAGGGATTTACATGGGGTTGAGGCGACCGGGCCCAGAGCCGGTCGCGTCTCGGGTCTCTTCCACTCGCGCTGCCCAATTGACTGCCGTCAGCAGTCCGCCTGGTGCGGACTTACATATTCATTTTTATACGTTTTTTGTTTGAAGAGTCACCCCTTTCCCCCACTGCCCCAACCGGGGCGACAGGACGAGGAGGAAAAGATGGCAGCAACAAAGAGATGGCCTGTTCTTGCAGGATTTCTGGCGCTCTTGCTTGTCTTCCTGGTCTCGGCCCTAATCCCGCAAGCCCTGGCCGCGGAAGCCAACTACCAGTACAAATGGCGCCTGCCCCAGGTCCACCCCAAGGGCAGCGACTACGACCTCCGCGCTCTGGCCTTTGCCGATGAAGTCAAACAGAAGACCGAGGGCCGCATCGAGATCAAGGTCTACTCGGGCGGGACCCTCTGTGACTGGGTCGAATGCTACGAGCGGGTCATGAGGGGCGACTTCGAGATCACCATGACCCCCATCGCCCCCACCTTTGACCCGCGCCTGAACATCGCCTACTACATGCCCTACCTCTTCACCAACACCGAGGAGGCCAAGGAGGCCTACAAGAAGGGCGGCTGGGTCTACAACATGGTCAGCGACCTCCTGAAGGACCAGGGCATCAAGGGCCTGGCCATCTTCCCGGTGGGCTGGGCCGGCATGACCGCCCGGGACGAGCCCGAGGGCTGGCAGGAGATGAAGCCCAACAAGATGAAGATCAGGACCATGCCCCTCAAGGCCTGCGAGCTGACCTGGCAGAGACTGGGCTACATCCCCTCGACCATCCCCTACAGCGAGGCCTTCAGCGCCATCGAGCGGGGCGTGGCCGACGGCGAGAGCGGCGGCCCGCCCTTCCAGGGCTATCAGTTCCGCGACATCCAGAAGGTCTGGATCCAGTACAACGACTACCTGGAGCCCTGGTGGTTCTACATGAACCTGAAGCTGTGGGACACCCTGACCGAGCACGACCAGAACGTCATCCTGGAGGCGGCCGAGAAGCAGGTCCAGGGCCGCTGGGAGGTCTTCCTCAAGGAGGACGAGGAGTATCGCGCCAAGATGAAGGAGTTCGGCCTCAAGATCCTGATGCCCACCGACGAGCAGCTCAAGGGCTTTGCCGAGGCCATCCGCAAGGAGGTCTGGCCCAAGCTGGACGATCTCATGGGCAAGACCCTGGTTGATATCTGCCGCAAGCAGGTCGGCCTCAAGTAGGACTCAGGTCTGACCGGGATCGGCCGGCCGCGGGGCGGGGGGAGTGACCGGCTCCCCTCGCCCGGGCGGCGGCATATCCAGAAAAGAGAGGCCATGAAAACCATCGGACTGGGCATCTGGTACGGCCTGCTCTACCTCCAGAAATGGTTCCTGATCGCGGCCGGCTGCCTCGTCACCCTGCTCGTCTTCATCGAGGTCATGCTCCGCTACGTCCTGGGCTCACCCCTCTTCGGCGTGGAGGAACTGGTCTGCCTCATCGCCATGTGGCTCTACTTCATCGGCTCCAGCTACGGCGCCTTCGAGCGCAGCCACATCAAGGCCGAGCTGATTCACCTCTGGTTCCAGACCCCCCGCTCCCAGGCGGCGGTCAATTCAGTCAGCAGCCTGATCACGGTCTTCCTGTCGCTGGTCATGGTCAAATGGACCTATCCCTACTTCATCTTCGGCCTGGAAAAGGGTGAGACCTCCCAGGCCCTGCTCCTGCCCATGGTCCTGTCCCAGAGCGCCATCTTTGCCAGCTCAATACTGATGTCCTTCTATTTCATCGTCGAGCTGATCGACAACCTGCTCGAGGCCCTGGGCAGGGCCCCTGTCTTCAAGCCGCTCTCCGGGGAGGAGGCCTGAACCCATGGACGTCGCCGTTGACCTGCTGATCCTCATCGGGCTGCTGGTGATCGGGGTGCCGGTGCCCTTCTGCTTCATGGCCGCTGTGCTCTACATGTTCCTGATCGGCGACTACGACCCCATGTTCATCATGGCCACCGGCTTCCACAAGATCAACTCCATGGCCGTGCTCTGTATCCTCTTCTTCATCCTCATGGGCGGCATCATGGGCTCGGGCGGCGTCGCCTCCCGACTGGTGGCCGTCTCCGACGCCGTCCTGGGCCGGCGCAAGAGCGGCCTGGGCACGGTCTCCATCGTCAGCTGCGCCATCTTCGGGGCCATCGCCGGCACCTGCACCGCCGCGGTGGCCGCCATCGGCAGCATCATGATCCCGCGCATGGTCGAGCGCGGCTACCCCAGGGGCCAGGCCACGGCCCTGGTGGCCTGCCCCTCGGTTTTGGGGCAGATGATCCCGCCCAGCGTGCCCATGATCCTCTACGCCTGGGTGACCTGGCAGTCGGTGGCCGCCTGCTTCCTGGCCACGGTCGTGCCGGGCGTCATCATCATGATGTTCTACGTCACCGTGAACTCGATCATGTGCCGCAACAAGCCCATCAAGGTCCTGCCCCGAGTCGGCCTGGTCCAGCAGACCAAGGACTTCGGCCAGGCCGCCTACAAGGGCTTCTTCGCCCTGATGATGCCGGTCATTGTCCTGGGTGGCATTTACGGCGGCGTCTTCACCCCGACCGAGGCGGCGGGCATCGCGGTCCTCTACTGCGTCCCGGTGGGCTTCTTCATCTACCGGAGCATGAACTTCAAGCAGTTCGGCCAGGCCATGATCAGCTCCATCACGACCACGGGCGTGGTCATTCTGATGGTCTTCTTCGTCATGATCCTGAGCCGGCTCTACATCATGGAGAACGTGCCCGACCGTCTGATCACGGCCCTGACCGGCTTCACCAGCAACAAGTACGTCCTGCTGCTCATGGTCAACCTCTTCCTGCTCATTCTGGGCATGCTCATGGACGATTTCAGCGGCACTCTCCTGGCCGCGCCCCTGCTCTTCCCCCTGATGAAGGAGTTGGGCATCCACCCGGTTCACTTCGCCGCCATCCTGGGCACCAACCTGGGACTGGGCAACAAGACCCCGCCCACCGCGCCCATCCTCTACCTGGCCGCCCGGGTGGGCAACTGCCGTTTCGACGAGCTGATCAAGCCGGCCACGATTTTCATGACCACCTGCTCTCTGCCCGTGGTCCTGCTGGTCACCTTTTTCCCCTGTCTTTCCCTGGCCCTGCCTCACCTGTTGATGCCCAAAATCGTCCGGACCGTTCCCATATTCGTCGGCGGCTGACCGGTCTGAAGAAGTCCAGACCAGAAAGTGCTTGCAAATGGACCGGGGCTTCAGCAATACTGCATTCAGTGCAGCTCAATCGCTAGTCATTTGACCGAGGCTTCAGTAATACTGCATTTAACGTAGCCTAGTCGTTCGTGAATTGACTAGGTCTTCAGTAATACTGCACTCGGTGCAGCTGAGCAACAGCGGCTGAAAGCGATGAGACTCCAGGTCCGGCAAAAAGCCTGCCCAGAGCGCCCGCCCTCAACGTTCTGGCGCCTCTTCAAGCCAGAGCGCTCATTAATGAATCGTAAAAGAGCAACCCCGTGCCCTCTTCATTCGTGAGCGGAGAGACGTCTTACTGATCCGAGAATTGGAGTGGAAACATGCCCCTGCGGTTCGATGTGGTCATCAAGCGCGCCCAAGTAGTTGATGGAACCGGCAACCCCGCCTACAAGAGCGACATCGGCCTGGCCGAGGGCAAGATAGCCGCCCTCGAACCCGACCTGGGCCAGCCCGAGGCCGGGCGGATCATTGAGGCCGAGGGCCTCGTCGCCTCGCCAGGCTTCATCGACGTCCACAGCCACGACGACGCTTACGTGCTCAAGGAGCCCGCCGCCGGCCAGAAGGTCATGCAGGGCGTGACCACCGTGGTCGTGGGTAACTGCGGCTTCTCCCTGGCCCCCAACCCGGACGACCGGGGCGACTACCTGGCCAAGATCGCCATGCTCATGGGCGGCGGGGTGATGCCGGCCGCGGCCCAGCGGATCTCCTCCTTCGCCGACTACCTCGACCAGCTCGAGGCGGTCAGGCCGGGCATCAACGTCGCCCCCCTGGTCGGCCACGCGACCATCCGCATCGCCGCCCTGGGCTGGGAGAACCGCCCCCCCAGCCCGGAGGAGCTGGCGACGATGAAGCGCCTGACCGCCCAGGCCATGGAGGAAGGGGCCGTAGGTCTGTCAACGGGTCTGATCTACGTTCCGGCCACCTTTGCCCGGACCGACGAGATCGTCGCCCTAGCCGAGATCGCCGGCCAGTATCAGGGCGTCTACGCGACCCACCTGCGCAACGAGGGCGACACGGAGATAGAGGCCATTGAGGAGGCGATCCAGATCGGGCGGCGGGGCGGCCTGCCGGTTCAAGTCTCCCACCACAAGATCGCCGGCCGGGAGAACTGGGGCAACAGCGAAGCGACGCTGGCCCTCTTCGCTCGGGCCAGGGCCGAGGGAGTAGAGGTCACCTGCGACCAGTACCCCTACCCGGCCGGGAGCACCATCCTGGCCGCGGCCCTGCCGCCCTCCCTGGCCGGCGGCGGGCCGGACGTCTACGCCGAGAAGCTGAAGGACCCGGAGGTCAGGAAAGCGGCCGTGGCCGAGATCGAGCAGGGCGGCCGGGGCCGCTGGGAGAACCTGATCAAGGGAGCCGGCTTCGAGGGCATGGTCATCAGCTTTTCCCGGAAGCATCCCGAATACCTGGGTCGTTCAATCGCCGAGATCGCCCGGGGCCAGGGCCGGAGCCCCTACGACGCCTTCTTCGATCTGGTGGCCGAGGAGAAGATGGACGTGGGCATGATCATCTTCATGATGGAAGAGGCCGACATCGAGCGGATCATGAAGGACCGGCTGACCATGATCGGCAGCGACGGCATCCCCGGTTACGGGGAGAGCAGAATCCACCCCAGGCAGACCAGCACTTTTCCCCGGGTCCTGGGCCGCTACGTCAGGGAGCGACAGGTCCTCGGCCTGGAGGAGGCCGTGCGCAAGATGACCTCGCTGCCGGCTCAGACCTTCAGGCTCAAGAGCAAGGGCCTGCTCAAGGAGGGCTTTGACGCCGACCTGGTCCTCTTTGATCCGGAAACGGTCCTGGACCGGGGCACCTACGAAGAGCCGATGCTCCAGCCGGCCGGCATCCCCTGGGTGCTGGTCAACGGCCAGGTCGCCGTGGAGGACGGCCGCTTCAGAGGCGCCAACTCGGGCCGGGTCCTGAGGCATCGAGTTTAGAAAACCTTTGGAAAGGGGGAGATCGTGACAAGGAAGCTGTTCTTTTGTCTGGCGGCGGCCGCCTGGCTGATCCTGGCTCTGACGCCGGCTCTGGCGGCGGACAAGCCCATGGTCATCAAGTACGCCCACATCGGTGCACCCAAGCCGCTGGAGTCGATGATCCACGCCGGGGCCGTCTCTTTCAAGTACATGGTCGAAAAGCGCAGCGCCGGCCGCATCGAGGTCAAGATCTATCCGGCCGGCACCCTGGGCAAGGAAGTTGACCTCATGGAGGCGGTCAAGAACAACGCCATCCAGATCAACTGCGCCTCCCTGGGCGGGCTCTACCGCATCTTCCCGCCGGCCTATCTGCCCTTCGCCCCCTACGTCTTCCGCAACGCCAGCGTGGGCATGGAGACGCTCGACGGACCCTTTGGCCAGAGGATGATGGACGGCCTTTTAGAGAAGACCGGCATCAAGGGCCTGGTCTTCCTGGACACGGCCGGCTATCTGGTCATCACCAACAGCGTTCGCCAGATCAAGAAGCCCGAGGACATGAAGGGCATCAAGTTCAGGGGCATGGACGCCCTCCAGGTGGCCATGTTCAAGGCTCTGGGCGCCAGCGCCGTGCCCATCGCCTGGGCCGAGGTCTACACCTCTCTGCAGACCGGCGTGGTCCAGGGCCAGACCAATCCGACCTTCATCATCGACTGGTCCAAGCTCTACGAGGTCCAGAAATACCTGACCCTGGCCAACACCCAGTACGGCTACCAGATGCTGGTCTGCAACCAGCAGTGGTACGATGGCCTTTCGGCCGGGGACAAATCCATAATCCGCGACGCCTGCAAGATGGCCCAGACCACGGCCCGGGGCATGGGCGTGGTCCTGGAGCAGATCGCCCTGGAGAAACTCAAGGAAAACGGCATGGACGTCTACGCCCTGTCCGATGCCGAGACCGTGGAGTTTCAGAAGGTCGCCCGGCCGGCCTGCCTGGAGTGGCTCAAGACCAAGATGGATCCCAAGTGGGTCGACGACTTCATGGCCGACGTCAAGGCGGCCGAAACCAAGTTAGGTTATTGAGATAAGGAAGCTTGAAGGGATCGGCCCCGGGCTGCCCGGGGCCGATCCCGAGGGGATGGACGTGGCCGAGCAAGCCTCAACGGAACGCTTTCTGGTTTTCATCGAGCGGCTGGGTAGAATCATCGAGCTGGCCTCGGGCGGGGTCTGCGTCGTCTTCTGCGCGGCCATGTTCGCCGTGACCATCCTGGGCGTCTTTTTCCGCTACGTCATGACCAGCCCCTTTGAGTGGACCGAGGAGATGGCCCGCTTCCTGATGCTGGGCCTGGGATTCCTGGCCATCAACATCGCCGTCCGCCGGGACGAGCACATCAAGATCGACTTCCTGCTCGGCTACCTGCCCCCGGTAGTGGCCGGCTTTCTGGCCTGGCTGGTGGACGCCCTGATAGCCTTCTTCCTGATCTACCTGACCGTCAAGGGCTGGAGCATGGCCACCAGAACGATGATGACGGCCGGCACGGTGGAGCTGTCCATGTTCTGGCCCTACCTGACCGTACCCCTGGGCGCCTTCCTGAGTCTGGTCCAACTCGTCTTGAGGGCCCTCGGGCGAGCCGTGGGCGGACTCGCGCGGGCTGGAGCCTGATTCCTGGCCGGCAACCCCTGGAGAAGGTGAGCGATTCATGGCCCTTTTCCTGCTTCTTGTTTTCCTCTTCCTGATGGTCATCGGCACGCCCATCGGCTTCGTCCTGGGACTGACCGCTCTCTTCGGTTTCCTCAACATAGGCGACGCGACCCTGCTGACCATGCTCTCCCAGCGGTTCTTCTCGGCCATGAACAGCTTCGCCATCGTCGCCCTGCCCCTCTTCCTCCTGGCCGGCGACATCATGAACCAGGCCGGCCTGACCACCCGTCTGGTCGAATTCTCCAACGCCCTGTTCGGACGGCTCAGGGGCGGCCTGGCCCAGGTCAACATCATCACCAGCATCATCTTCGGCGGCATCTCCGGCTCGGCCGCGGCCGACACGGCCGCCCTGGGCTCGATCTTCATCCCCTCCATGACCCGGGAGGGTTACGACAAGGAATTCTCCACGGCCGTGACCGTGGCCGCGTCCATCATCGCCCCAATCATCCCGCCCAGCATCATCATGGTCATCTACGGCGCCATCATGGGCGTATCCATCGCCGGCCTCTTCGCCGCCGGCATCGTCCCGGGCCTGATGATCGGTCTGGCCCTGATGGTGGTGACCCGGTTCATCGCCGAACGGAAGGACTACCCCCGCTCCACCGAGAAACTGACCTTCAGCCGCCTGGCCACGACCACCCGGCGGGCCTTGCTGGGCTTGATCCTGCCCTTCATCATCCTGGGCGGCATCCTGGGCGGCGTGGTCACGCCCACCGAGGCCGCGGCCGTGGCCGTGGCCTACGCCCTCTTCCTGGGCCTGGTCGTCTACCGCAACCTGGGCCTCAAGGACCTTATCCGGCTCTTCTTCCGGACCTCGGCCCTGATGGGCATCATCGCCCTGATCATGTCCTCGGCCGCGGTTCTGGCCTGGCTCCTGGCCAGCGAGCAGATCCCGGAGATGGTCGCCCGGCTCTTTCTGAGCATCAGCCACAACAAGTACGTCGTTCTGCTGCTGATCAACCTCTTCCTGATCTTCGTCGGCATGTTCATGGACATCACCGCCTCGCTCCTGATCCTGGCCCCCATCCTGGCCCCCCTGGCCACCGATCTGGGTGTTGATCCGCTCCACTTCGGAGTGATGATGTGCATCAACCTGAACATCGCCCTGCTGACCCCGCCCATGGGCGGCTGCCTGTTCATGGCCATGGCCATCAGCCAGCTGAAGCTGATGCCCATCGTCAAGGCCCTCCTGCCCTTCATGCTGGTCGAGTTCGTGGTCCTCTTCCTGGTGGTCTACGTTCCCTGGATCACCCTGTTCGTACCCCGGCTGCTGGGTTTAATCGGCTGAGGCCCGGCGCCGGCGGGAAGACCCGGCCGGGAGGGTTTTCGGAATCGCTGGACGGAGCCGGGTTGGATGAGCTACTATGACATCCTGACCGGCGACACCTCCCTTAAGATTATTTGAGAAGCCCTCGTTCGAGGGCGGCCGGTCGGGTTTTTGTGAAGCCGATTCCTTCGCGCCCGAGCTAGGGTCTGATTCTGGGGCGGCATCCCGGCGGGCGCCGCTGAGACCGGGAGATCAGGGACCGGACCAGGTCCCGGAGTTCTTTACCTCACCCAAACTAAGGAGAGAGGTCATGAAGAAAAAATGGCTCGTCATGGGACTATCTCTGGTTTGGCTCCTGGGTCTTGCCGCATCCTCGGCCCTGGCCGACGAAACCATGGATAAAATCGAAAAGAGCGGGGTGATCAAGCTCGGGTTCAGGGAGGGCTCGATCCCCTTCGCCTTTGTCGACCCCAAGGTGGGCAAGCACGTCGGCTTCTCGGTGGACATGGCCGGCCTGCTGGCCGAAAACCTGGGCAAGCGCTTCGGCAAGGAGATCAAGATCGAGCCATTCACGGTCACGCCCAAGACCCGCATCCCCATGGTCATGAACGGCACCATCGATATCGAGATGGGCTCGACGACCTACACCCAGAAGCGGGAGGAGCAGACCGACTTCAGCCTGATCTTCTTCTTCTCCGAGACCACCTTCCTGGTGGCCAAGGACAGCGGCGTCAAGACCCTCCAGGACCTCAGCGGCAAGAGGGTCGGCGCGGCCAGGGGCACTACCAACCTCAAGGCCATCGAGGATCTGGCGGCCAAGGGGGAGTTCAAGCCCAAGGAGATCATCGTCACCGAGACCCACCCCCAGGGCATGCTGGCCCTCAAGAGCGGCAAGATCGAGGCCTACTCGACCGACCGCAGCCTCCTGGAAGGCCTGCGCATGAAGGACCAGGAGCCGGACAAGTGGATGACCTGCCCCTTCGCCATCGCCTACGAGCCTTACGCCTACATCCTGCGCGAGGGCAACTCGGACTTCCGCGACTTCGTCAACAACACCATCCTCTGGGCCATCAAGACCGGCAAGTTCTTCGAGCTCTACGAGAAATGGATGGGCCCCAAAGGGTTGGTCCCCATTCCCATGTCCAAGGCCTACAAGGATTACCTGGAGATGATCGTCTACCCCATCGAAGACGAGTGGTGGAAGAAGTAGCCTGACCGGGAGGGGGGACGCCCCCCCTCCACTGGACGATAGTCCGGGAGAGGCGGATGGGCCTGGCTTACAACTTCGACTGGGGCGTCCTCTGGCGCCAGCCCTACGGAACCTGGCTGCTCCAGGGGATCTGGTTGACCCTCAAGATCGGCTTCCTGGGCTGGATCATCGCCCTGTTCACCGGCATCGTCATCGGGACGCTGCGGGTCACGCCCTGGCGGTGGCTGCGTTTCCTCGCGGCGGCCTACACCGAGGTCTTCCGCAACATTCCCTTTCTGGTCCAGCTCTTTTTCTGGTACTACGCCGGGCCCATGATCTTCGGCCAGTACCTGGGCCGGCAGATCAACCAGATCACCGGCCTCAACTTCTACGTGGCCATCTTCGCCCTGGGACTCTACACCGCCTCCCGGGTGGCCGAGCACATGCGGGCCGGCTTCGCCTCGATCGGCCGGGACCAGTACCAGGCCGTCCTGTCCACGGGCATGACCCACGCCCAGATGTACCGCCACGTCATCATCCCCTACGCCCTGAGGATCATCATTCCGCCCCTGACCACCGAGTTCCTGACCATCTTTAAAAACTCATCCATCGCCATGACCATCGGCGTGGCCGAGATCACCTTCATGAGCTACCGCATCGACGCCGACACCTTCCACGGCCTGGAGGCGACCACCGGGGCCATGGCCATCTATCTCCTCCTGGGCCTGACCGTGGTCAAGCTGATGAACATGTTGGAAGCCAGGTTCAAGATACCCGGTCTGATCGGCAGATAGCCATGTTCGACGTCGTGGCCCGCAATATCAACTTTCTCATGGGCGGCTTCCTGGTCACCCTGAAGCTGACCGCCTTCGCCCTGGGCGGCGGGATCATCCTGGGCATGCTGGTCGGGCTGGGGCGGATCTCCAGGAACGCCTGGGTCTATCAGCCGGTCACCCTCTACGTCAACTTCATCCGCAACGTGCCTCTCATCCTGGTCATCTTCTGGTTCTACTTCGTCATGCCCATCATCGCCGGCCGGCCGCTCAACCCCTTCCTCTCGGCGGTCATCTCCTTCATCATCTTCGAGGCAACCTACTTCGGCGAGATATTCCGGGCCGGCTACCAGTCCATTAGCCGGGACCTGATCAACGCCGCCTACTCCACCGGGCTGACCTACGGCCAGACGGCCCGGTTCATCCTCGTTCCCATCGCCTTCCGGCGGATGCTGCCCAGCATGATCACCCAGTCCATCGTCACTTTCCAGGACACCAGCCTGGCCTTTGTCATCGGCCTCCAGGAGTTCGTCCGGCGGACCTCCATCGTGGACAACCTGGAGGTCCGCTCCATTCAGCTCTTCGGCTTCGTGGCCGTCGTCTTTTTCATATTCTGCTTCATCGGCTCCAAGATCTCGCGCCACTTTGAGGAGAAGGGCAGAAGGGCGAACATCCTATGATCGAGATCAACGGCGTCAGCAAATGGTTCGGCGACTTCCAGGTCCTCACCGACATCAACGAGATCATCCACAAGGGCCAAACCGTGGTCATCTGCGGCCCCAGCGGCTCGGGCAAGAGCACCCTGCTCCGCTGCGTCAACGGCCTGGAGCCATACCAGAAGGGGGAGATCCTCGTCGACGGCTCCAGCCTGAGCGACCCCAAGACGAACCTCTACCAGCTCAGGCGGAAGATCGGCATGGTCTTCCAGCGCTTCGAGCTCTACCCCCACATGACCGTCCTGCGCAACATCTGCCTGGCCCCGCTGAAGGTCCTCAAGAAGTCCCGCCGGGAGGCCGAACAGAAGGCCATGGAGCTCCTGGTCCGGGTCGGCATCCCCGAAAAGGCCCAAGAGTACCCGGCCAACCTGTCCGGCGGCCAGCAGCAGCGGGTGGCCATCGCCCGCTCCCTGGCCATGGAGCCGGACTACATGATGTTCGACGAGCCCACCTCGGCCCTGGATCCGGAGATGATCAACGAGGTTCTGGAGGTCATGATCGACCTGGCCAAGGAGGGGATGACCATGCTGGTGGTCACCCACGAAATGGGCTTTGCCCGGGAAGTGGCCGATGAGATAATCTTCATGGACGAGGGCCGGATCATCGAGCGGGGCACCGGCCAGGAGTTCTTCGCCAACCCCAAGAGCGAGCGGACCAAGCGCTTCCTCAGCCAGATTCTGGCCTGAGCGGAGGTCATGGAGATGCAGGAGCGAGAGAAGATCATCGGCGTCCTGGGGGGCATGGGTCCGGAGGCGACCCTGCAGTTCTTCAGGCTGCTCCTGAGCCTCACCCCGGCCGCCAAGGACCAGGATCACTTGAGGATCATCATCGACAACAACCCCAAGGTGCCCGATCGGACCGCGGCCATTCTGGGCCGGGGCCCCAGCCCGGTTCCGGCCCTGGTCCAGAGCGCCGAGCTCCTCCAGCGGGCCGGGGCCGACTTCATCGTCATCCCCTGCGTCAGCGCCCACTTCTTCCTGGAGGAACTGCGGCGGCAGATCAGCCTGCCCGTTCTGTCCATCTTCGACGCCGTGGCCGAGGCCATCGAGCAGGAGCAACCGGAGGTGGAGACGGTCGGGCTCATGGCCACCGCCGGGACGGTCCAGGGCGGTCTCTTCCAGGCCCGGCTCAAGGCCAGCCGGATCGAGACCCTGGTCCCGGAGGAGGCCAGCCAGGCCCGGATCATGGCCGCCATCTACGACATCAAGAATTCCCGGCCGGCCCGCTCCCGGGCCCGGATCTCAGCCGACCTGACCGTCGCGGCCGGGCGGCTGATCGGCCGCGGGGCCCAGGCCATAATCGCCGGCTGCACCGAGATCCCCCTGGCCCTGAGCCAGGAGAAGGTGAGCGTCCCCTACCTCGACTCCCTGCGCCTGCTGGCCCGGGCGGCCGTCCGAGCCGCCGGCCGAGATCCGGTCGCCGGGGCCTGAGCCCGGAAACTCCTTGACCCGCCAGGCTCGGCGTTAAAAATGCCGGTTCAGCCTCTCCCATGTTGGGGATAATACTTCTGTAATGAGAAAAAATAGAGTATACTATCTTCGGTCAATGGCCAAGGTCTTGGATTACCAGAGGGCTCAGATGGACTTGACGCTCTCCACAGGCAAATTGATGAAAATTCTCACCATCGCGGTCGCTGTCCTGACCCTGGTCGGACTCACGGTCCCTTTCTTGAAAAAATACGCGCCAGGCTTGCCTTTCCGGGAATACCAACTGATCAACCTGGCCGAAGAGACCAACATCCCTACCTGGTTCTCGACCCTGGCCTTGTTCATCTGTTCGGCCATCCTGGGACTAATCGCCGTCACCAAGAGGAAGCTAAAGGATCATTACGCTCGCCACTGGATAGCCCTGGCTCTGATCTTCACCTACTTGTCCATGGATGAGGCGGCCTGTATTCATGATAGATTGTGCGACTTTCTTGGGAAAGCTTATCACCTAACCGGTATATTCCTCTTCGCCTGGGTCATTCCCGGCGGCGTGGTGGTCATTCTGGTGGGACTGGCCTATTTACGGTTTGTCCTGGCCTTGCCGTCCCGGACCAAGGGCCTGGTCGTCCTCTCGGCCGTCCTTTACGTCGGCGGCGCTCTCCTGACGGAAATGTTCAGCTCCTGGATTGCTTCCACCTACGGTATGCTGACCTTCTCTTACCGGCTGGTCTCCACGTTCGAGGAGTCGCTGGAAATGAGCGGAGTCGCCCTCTTCATTTACACTCTCCTCGACTACATCGGCCGGCAGTGGCCGGCCCTGACCATCCGCCTGGGCGATTAAGCCTCCAGGCCCAGCCCGGCCAGCCAGTCCCGGAAGGCCTTCTCCCCCTGCGGCTTGAGGCCCAGACGAACGCCGGCGTGGACCAGGGAGTCGTAGAGATTCTGGCCGTGGGAGCGCTCAGCGGCGAGCAGAAAGCCCGGCCGCGCCCCCCTGGGGTTGAGTATCTGAACCCTGACGCCGTGGGAGCTGGCGGCCAGATAGAAAGGCCCCTTGGCTTCGGGCCTCTCCACGTCCACGGCCATCAGCCGCTGCATGACCTCCAGGGCCCGCGGCCCCCACAGTCCCAGGAGCACCCAGGCCTCGGTCACGTCGGTGTAGCCTGAGTCCGGCCAGGCCGGCTCCAGGGGGCCGCTCAGGTCGAAGAGAACGACCTCATCGGGTTTGAGGCAGCCGACAAAGGCCTGGCCGGTCCAGCGGGCCTGGCCCGGTTTCAGCTCCCCCAGCCCGGCCAGGGCCGGCCCCTGGACGACCGCCTTGGGCCGGTGGCTCAGGTCGGCCAGACCAACCTGGAACTCGATCCCCGCCCCCTCAAAGGACTGGATGACCGGCCAGCCCGACTGCTCTTCCTCGACCGGCCGGCCCGCCCAGGCGGGTGGAACAATGGCTAGGCTGCGCCTGATCATATCTTCAACCTCTCCCCCTCTGGATCATAGAAGGGCGGTTTGGTGTAGTCGGCCTCGATCTGCCGGCCCTCGCCCCAAAGAATCAACCTTCCGCCCGGTTTGAAGTCCGGATGGGGTTTGGCCAGGGCCAGGCCGATGGTCTTGTTCAGGGTCTGGCTGTAGCGGACCGAGGTCACGTAGCCCAGCCGCTCCGGCCCGTCGATGACCAGGAAGCCCTCCTTGATGGCCTGCCGGCCGTCCAGGCTGAAGCCGACCACGGTCTGCGTGAAGGGCTGGCCCTCCAGGAGCCTGAGCATCGGCCCGCCGACCATGTCCTTCTTGGACTTGTCCCAGAGCCAGCCAAAGCCGGCCTCCAGCAGGGTGGTGTTGCCGTCGATGTCCAGTCCGGGCAGGGCGTGGCCCTTCTCCAGCCGGAGGGCGAACTGGGTCTCCAGCCCGACCGGCCGCAGGCCCGCCTCGGCCCCGGCTTCGAGGAGCTTGCTCCAGACCCAGTTCCCCTGGCTGGCCGGAACGTGGATCTCGTAGCTCAGCTCGCCCAGGAAGCCCATCCGGAGGATGAGGGCCTTGACTCCGGCCACCTCCGCCTCCAGCCAGTGCATGTAGGGCAGGGCCTGGTTGGACACGTCCGCCTTGGTCAGCCGGGCCAGGATCTCGCGGGCCTTGGGCCCGGCCAGGTTCATGCCGGCCCGGGAGTCGGTCAGATTGACCAGCCAGACCTGCCAGTCCTCCTCGCGGCGCCAGCGGGCGTACCACTCCGGGGTCACGGGTCCCCGGCCGGTTGAGGCGGTGAAGAAGTAGTCGTCCGGGCCCAGCTTGATGACGACCCCGTCGTCGATCATGACGCCTTCTTCGTTGCAGGCCGCGGTGTAGAGGATCTTGTTGCCCTTGAGCCCCTTGGGGCCCTTGGTGTTGACCCGGTCGAGCAGCTTCTCGGCGTCGGGGCCGAAGATGCGGAACTTGCCCAGGGTCGAGACGTCGCACAGGCCGGCGGCCTGGCGGACGGCCAGGCTCTCCGCTTCGTGGTGGCCGAAGTGCTCGATCCTGACCCAGGGGCCGGATCGCAGGGGCACCCCGCCCTGCTCCATCTGGAGGCGGTGGAGCGGAGTCAGCCTGGGCTGGTCGTGGTGGCCGGCGGCCATGACCCCGAAGCCCAGTGGGGTGGCCGGGGTCCGGGGGGTGGTCAGAATCCGGGCCTTCAGCTCGGGGCGCTTCTCGGCCAGAAGATCGGCCAGGTTGGCCTGGCACATGCCGCCCTGGCAGAGGCCCATGGTCGTGGTCGTGTAGCGCTTGCAGGTTTCGATGTTCTCGAAGCCCTCCTCCAGGGCGGCCTCGATGTCCTTCTCGGTGGCGTCGTTGCAGAAGCAGACAAAGGTCTTGCTCTTGTCCTTGGTCCGGTGGACCGGCCGGGCCGCCGCCGCCACGGCCGGCGCCTCATTGAGACGGGCTTCGGCCTCGGCCGCGATCGAGGCCGCCTCCAGGCCCAGACCGGCCAGGGCCTTGGCCCCGGCCAGTCGGCCCTGGGCCCGGATGGCCTCGGGGTCCTCCAGGCCGAGCACCCGCCCGGCGGCCTGATAGCCCGGCGGCAGGGCCTCGGGCAGATGCAGGTTGAGCTCGGGCCAATGGACCAGCCTGGCCCCGGCCTGACCCAGGAGCTTGTGCCTGGGGCCTCGCCCGGCCGAGGCGACAATCAAGTCACTCTGGATCACTCGGCCGCCGGAACCGTCCAGCCCGGCCACCTCGGCGCCCTCGACCTCGCGCCGGCCCCGGGCCGCGACCAGGGTCGCGGCCGGCAGGAGGCTGATCCCGGCCTCGGCCAGGGCCTGCTTCAGCTCCGGGCCGGGGCCGTCCGGCCGGAAGTCGGCCAGGCCGGCCACCTCGACGCCGCTGGCGGCCAGGTCCAGGGCCGCCCGGGCCAGGTAGTCCTCGCCGCCGGCCAGGAAGGCCCTCCGGCCCGGCCTGACTCCCCAGAGATGGATCAGGCGCTGGGCCGCCTCTGGCAGGATGACGCCGGGCCGGTCGTTGTGGGTGAAGAGGAGCGGCCGGGAGATGGCCCCGCTGGCGATGACCGTTGCTTGGGGCCTGATCTTCCAGCTCCGCTCCAGCAGCTCGCCGTCGTCGATTGCCTCGATGCAGACCACCAGCCGGTCCGGGTAGAGGGCCGAGGCCGTGGTCCGGGTCAGGATCTTGAGATTGTCATGGCCCTCGAGCCGGCCGATCAGCTCCCGAACCCGGCCCAGGCCGGCCTGACCCTGAAAGGCCTCGAAGCCGCCCAGGGCCGGCTCGGTTTCGACCAGGACCACCCGCAGCCCGGCCTCGGCTCCAACCAGGGCCGCCTCCATCCCGGCCAGGCCGCCGCCCACGACCAGCAGCTCCGGGGTCAGACTTACTTCCTCGAAACCGGGCCGCTTCCCCAGGGCCGTGATCTCGCCCAGGTTGCCCGGCGCGGTGCGCAGGGACTTCATGGCCCTGGTCCAGACCCACTTGGGCTTGTACATGGACTTGTAGTAGAAGCCGGCCGGCATGGCCCAGGAGACAGAGTCGGCCAGTCCCTTGAGGTCCCGGTCCGGGTCGCCCTGGGGCTCGACGGTCTGGCCCTCCCGGACCAGGGTCTGGCAGGTCCGGACGTGGGGCCGGCCGTCGACGGTCATGGTGCAGCGGGCGCACTGGCCGCTCAGGCAGAAGGGGGCCCGGGGCCGGTGGTACTTGAACGACCGCGAAAAGACCTTGATCCCCGCGGCCAGCAGGGCCGAGGCGATGGTGTCGCCCTCAAAGGCCTGAACGGCCTGCCGGCGGTAGTAGATGGTCACTCGCCTGGAGCGGTCCAGGACCTGGGTGGGGCTCTCGGGCAGGCGCTCGCTCATGGGCTCAATCCTCGATTATCTCGTTGGTGGCGGTGTCGCGCTTGAGCCTGAACCACTCGCCGCAGCCGGCGCTGTGATACCACCACTCTTCGTGGACGCCGCTTAAGTTCTCGTTGAAGTACAGATAGTGCCGCCAGGCCTTCAGATCGGCCTCAGGGCCGGGCTGGGCCTTGACCTCGCCGCCGAACTTGAACTCGTAGACTTCCCTGAGTCCGCAGTTGGGACAGGGAATCAGGAAACCCATGCCGCACCCCCACTAGCTTCTGGCGATGTAGGTCTCGGGAACCATCCGGCCCTCGTAGAATCGCTCCATGCCCAGGGACTTGATGTTCTCCGGGCTGCGGCCGGTGGCCATGTACTCGGCCATGTTCTTGCCGCAGGCCGGAGAGGATTTGAAGCCGAAATAGCCCCAGCCAGCGTCGATGAAGAGGCCCTCGATCTCGGTTCGGCCCATGATTGGGCAGCCGTCCACGGTCATGTCGCACAACCCTGACCAGGAGCGCATCAGCTTCAGGTTGGCCAGATCGGGGAAGAGCTGGAGGATGAAATAGGCCTGCTCGGCCGAGAAGTCGAAGGTGTTGTAAAGCTTGAAGCTCTGCCAGGGATCCAGGTGGGCGCCCATGATCAGGTCGCCCTTGAGGGATTGCTGGACGTAACAGAAGTAAAGCTCCGAGACGACCACCTGATCCAGGAAGGGCCGGATCGGCTCGGTGACCATGGCCTGGAGGGGCAGGGTCACCACCGGCAGGGTCAGGCCGGCCAGCCGGGCCACCTGAGAGGAGTAACCGCCCGGGGCCATGTGGACGATGGGCGCCGCGATGGAGCCCTTGTTGGTCTCCACCCCCTGGACTCGGCCGTCGGCCACGTTTATGCCGGTCACTTCGACCCCGACGCAGAGGTCCACGCCCAGGCGATGGCAGCCCTTGCTCAGTCCCCAGACCGCCGCGTCGTGCCTGACCTGGCCGCCCGGCGGGTTGAAGTAGCCGCCGTAGACGGGGATGGCCGCCCGGTCGCTCACGTCCAGGGCCGGAACCAGCTTCTTGAGCTCGGCCGGGGTGAGCAGATGGTTCTCGATGCCCATCCGGGTCTGGGTCTCGTGACGCATGCGCATCGCGTTCAGGCCGGCCTCACTGTGGGCCAGGCCGACCAGGCCCTTCATCCAGACCATCAGGTTCCACTCCAGCTCGGCGCTCAAGGAGTTCCAGAGCTGATTGGACTGGACGTAGAGAGGCAGGATCTCCGGGGCCCGCTGGTTGGCCCGGATGACCTCGGTGTTGCGGCCCGAGCCGCCGAAGCCCGGGTAGCGCCGCTCCAGGACGGCGACGCGCTTGATCTTGTGATCCTTGGCCAGGTAGTAGGCCGCGGCCAGGCCGTGCAGCCCGCCCCCGATCACGACCACGTCATAGCTCTTGGCCGGCTCCTTGAACTGCCACAAAGGTCGAGTCTGGGCCATGGCGCCTCCTCGGAATAACCTGTCGGCGGGCGAACCCGATTCACCTCAAAGGCAAGCCGGGAGCATGCCCGGGGCGTCTTGAAGTAAACTCACGAGGGGGAGTATAACCTCATCTGGGCCGTGGCGGGAAGTCATTTTCTCGGTCCCGGCCAGCTGGGTAACGGCCGGAGGACCCGGCCGTTACCCGCAAATCAGGAGAACTCGATCGCTTTCAGATCCGCTCCCGGCCTCACCTGACCATAGTCACCGGCATGCCCATCAAGGGCCAGATCACGCCCACGGCCAGGGCGATCACCAGCATGAGCAGGATGCTGGCCGGGATGCCGTAGGCGAAGAACTCCCCGGCCGTGAACTGCTTGGAGTCGTAAGCTATGGCGTTGGGCGCGGCCCCGACCAGGAGCAGGAAGGGCATGCCAGCCGTGACCAGCGAGGCGAACAGGATCACCTCCGCGGCCACGCCCAGATAGGGGGCGATGATCAGGGCCACGGGCAGGGAGATGGCGATGGCGGCCACGTTCATGATGAAGTTGGTCATGACCATGACGAAGAAGGCGATGCTCAGGACGAAGACGAACCAGCTGGCCTGCTGGAACATGACCAGCCACTGCACGGCCAGCCACTGGGCCGCGCCGGTGTCCGAGAGGCAGAGGCCGATGCTCATGGCCCCGCCGAAGAGGAGGACGATGTTCCAGGGGATGTTCTCCAGGTCGTTGATGTCCAGGACCTTGAAGACGAAGAAGAGAACCGTGGAGACGAGGATGATGGCCGTCTTGTCAATGGTCTCCAGGGCCGGGATGAAAGAACGCAAGGACATGACCAGGATCACGCCCAGGACCAGGACCACGGCCATTATCTCCTGCCGGGTGATGGGTCCCAGATCCTGATTAAGGTCCCTGGCCCTTTCCCTCAGGCCGGGGATGGTCTTCTTCTCTGGTCGGAGAAAGATCATGAAGAAGCCCCACAGGACAAAGACCATCAGCCAGCCGATGGGGAACATGTAGTAGCTCAGCTCGATGAAGCCTATGTTCTTGCCCACGATGTCGTTGAAAAATCCGATGGCCACCGCGCCCCGGGCCGCGCCCAGGAGGGTGATGATGCTCCCGGCCCCGGCCACGTAGGCCATGCCGATGAACAGGCCCTTGCCGAACTTGGTCGGCTTGCTGCCCTCACCGTAGAGGCTGTAGATGGCCAGCATGAGAGGGTAAATGGTCGCGGCCACGGCGGTGTGGGCCATGACGTGGGTCAGGGCGGCCGTGACCACGAAGCAGCCCAGGTAGATCATGCTGGTCCTCTCCCCGACCACGACCAGCATCTTGTAGGCCAATCGTCTGGTCAGGCCCGTCTTGGTGAAGACGAAGCCGATGACGATCGAGGCGAAGATGAACATGACCGAGGGGACCATGAAGTCCGAGAAGGCCACCTTGGCCGGCCGGATCAGGAACATGGCCTGGAGGAGGCCGATGGCCAGGCTGGTCACGCCGATGGGCACCACCTCGAAGACCCACCAGGTGCCGGCCAGCAGAAACACGGCAATGGCGCCCTTGCCCTCCCGGCTGAGGCTGAAGTGCTTGCCGGCCGGATCGACCGCGTCCGGCCAGGCTGGCATGAAGTAGACCACGGCGAACAAGGTCACGCCCAGCAGGATGAAGAACGTCCGCTTCCAATCCACTCTCGAACCCCCAAGTCAGGGTCTGGTCGCCAGGTCAGAGCCTGGCCGCCGACTTGAATCCGATTGGCGGGCGATCACCCACGGGGGGCTGGATCAGCTCCGCTGGCTCAGAGGCTGCATTCCTTCTTTATCGTCCGGCACAGCTCCAGAAAGACGTCGCTCAAGCGCAGTATGCCCACCACCTTGCCCTGCCGGGTGACCAGGAGGGACTGGTGGTGGTGCATGATCAACTGGTGGATGGCCTGGTCAAGGGTGGCCTCCTCCTCGACGTACTCGCCGGCGGTCGGGGTGTACATCACGTCCTTGACCTTGATCTCGCTGGCCTTGCGGCAGATGTCGTCCAGCGGCTTTTGCCACAGGCCGCTCTTCTCGATCAGGGACTTGATGAACTGGGGACTGAAGCCCAGGCCGGCCGCGTGCTTGATGTCGCCGAATTCCTTGTAGCCCGGCTCCAGGGCGCGGATGACGTCCCACTGGCTCAGCTTGCCCACCACCCGGCTCCTGTCGTCCAGGACCAGGACGGCCCGGTGCTTGTACCTCTCCTTGGCGAAGCGCTCCTGGGCATTCTCCAGGGCCATGACGGCCTCGTAGAGCGTCGCCTCCTGGGAGACGGTGGCGTATTCGGCCAGCTCGAGCATCAGTTCCTTGACTTTTCTGTTGGTCACTTCTGCACACCCCGCTGCCGGGCTCGAGCCACAAGCGAGCCCCTTGACCTAACCTGGCGGCTCGGCCGGGCCGGCCGAGCCTGGATCAAAAGCCCGGCCCGATCGAGCAGGACTCTTGATCTAAAATTCACAAATCTTCCCTCAACACACGAGCCCAAACGCCTCGGCCGTGGGCCCTGACCGGCGTCTTTTCCATGGCCTAGGCTCCCAACCTACTAAGTTGCGCCGGAAAAGTACAGCCATTTCTAAACCCTGAAACCCCTGTTTCCCGCCCGGATCGAGGCCTTCCGCCCCCTGCCCGGCCCCAGCGGCCCGGTCGAGGGGGCTAGCCGCGGCCAGCCGGCTCTAGTAGCCCTCCCGGGCCGCGGCGACGATGGCCTTCAGGTTCTCCAGGGGCGTGGACAGGGGAATGGCGCACTCCGGCCCGATGATGTTGACCCCGGCCTCGATGGCGTAGCGGGCCTGCTGGAAGACGTCCTCGGGCGTACCCTGCAGGAGGGCCTGGGGGTTGTTGACGTTGCCCACCAGCGAGATCCTGTCCCCGATCCGCTTGACCGCCTCCTTGGCGTCCACCTGCCACTCGAAGTGATAGCAGTCCACGCCCGAATCGGCGAAGAGCTCCAGCCGGTCCAGGCAGTTGCCGCAGACGTGGAGGATGAGCGGGCCGCCGATCCGGGCGGTGATCTCCTGGTGGATGGGCAGGAGCAGGTCGCGGTAATGATAGGGCCCCACCAGGTTGCCGGTGGCGTGGTCGGCCAGGACGACTATGTCAGCCCCGGCCTGGAACTGGGCGTTGGCAAAGGCCACGGTCACGCCCATGACCTGGCGGAGCATCTTGACGACCTTGTCGGTCTCTCCCATACCCACCTTGAGCAGGAGGTTCTGTGTCCCGGCCAGGTGGTAGCTGATGGTCCAGGGGCCCATGACCTTGCCCACCACGGCCACCCGATCGCCGACCTGGCGCCTGAGGATGGAAAGGGCCTCGAGAACGACCTTGAAGGACGGCTTCTCCAGGATGTTCTCCGGCACCTGGACGTCGGAGAAGTCGGCGTAGGGGAAGTCCTTGGCGTCGGGCATGCGGTTACGGTCGCCCCAGTCGATGGTGCAGCCCAGGGCGGCCGCCTCCTGGTGGACGCTGTACTCGGGCATGACCGTGTCAAAGCCCAGAACCTCGTGGCCGGCCAGGGCCAGATCGGCCATGGCCGCGGCCTCCAGGTGGGCCTGGGGGAAACCCACCCCGGCGGCGTCCATGAGGTCGTGGCAGACGATTGATGTCGGGTTGCCCACCGGCGGCCGGGAGCCTTTCCGGCCGTTGAACATGGCTGACATGACCAGGTTGCGGGGCGTGTCCTTCATCTCTCCTCCTCCGGCCGAAGCAGTGAGAATCGAGAAAATCTAGCTCAAAAGCCGCAATCAGAGCAAAAAGACCGGGGCAAGTCTAACACGATTGGTTCAATTAAAACCAGACCGACCAGGCTTGGATGTTCGGGGAAATTTACCGCCGTCGACCGACTCGCAACCACAGACCCTGGCCGGAATCGAGCGAGGCTCAAACGACGTCGGGCTCAATTTGACTATCCATAGAGTAGGCCAAGGATGTATAAAGAATGTCAGCCGCCTTCAGTCCAGTCGGGTCAACAAAGCTCTGAACCAACACAGCGGGGCGCCAGGAAGTGACCGCAAAGCCTCACTCGGTCTGGCTCGCTCTGATGGCCGCCGCCAGCCTTACGGCCTGGTCGTGGCTGGGCTCGCCCGCCTCAGCCGGCCGGACTCGATCGGCCTCCCAGGCCGGACCAGGTCCAGTCGAGGCGGCCGCCGCCGACCGCTGGCCACCCCCGCCCTGGTTCACCCAGGCGGCGGCCCGGCCGACCCGAGGCAACCAGACCTCGGATGTCGTGGTCAGTCCCGACGGGTCAAAAGCCTACGCCACTTGCATGGGCACCCACAACGTCTTTGTCATTGACACCCGGACCAACGACATCACCGCGACTATTGATTTGACCCTCGGCCGGTTCTCCGGTCTCTGGCCCTTCCGCCTGGCCATTACTCCTGACGGGACCAAAGTCTTCGTGGCCAACATGTTCAGCGACAACATCTCGGTGATAAACGCCTCCCTGAACCGAGCCGTGGCCGAGATAGGTCTGGGCCATTTCGTCCACGACGTCGTCTTCAGCCCGGACGGCCGGAGAGCTTACGTCGACCTGGGCTGGGACCGCCTGGCCGTGATAGACGTGATCGCCGGCCGGGTGACGTCCATGATTTTCCTGGACGACAACACGCGGACTTCTTCCCTGGCCGTATCCCGAGACGGCCGCCAGGTCCTGGCCCTGGCCACGATTCCGGAACCGCGCCTCTACGTCATCGACGCCACGGCCAACACCGTCTCCCACAGGATCGATCTGGAAGCGGAGATGACCAACCAGGGCATCATCACCCTCTCCCCCAGCGGCAGGGAGGTCTACGTCCCCTGCGGCATCACCGGCACCAGTTACTCCAGACCAGGGGCGGGAACCAACAGAATATACGTGGTCGACCTGGCCGCGCGGGCCATAACCGCCCGGATACCAGTCGTCGGCGGGCCGATCGTCCTGCGGCCGTCTCCGAATGGCCGGGTGGGCTACGTTTCGACTTTCGCCCGGGGGAAGATTTTCACGGTTGACCTGGCTCGCCGCGCGGTGACCGGCGAAATCGCCTGGGGCCGGGTGCTGGAAGGGCAGGACTGGAAAAAAACAGACATCCGTGACCTGGCCGTAACCCCGGACGGGCGGCGCCTCTACGCTGCGGCCTGGGACGCCGACGGCCTCCTGGCGGCCGACCTTTCCACCGGTCAAATGACCGATCTCGTTGATTTCAACACCCGCCGAGTAGACGTCTACGAACTGGCCTTGACTCGGGACGGCCGGAGGCTCTTTGTCGCCACTCAATCCGCCCTGGCCGGCCGGGGCGACGGATATCTGAACGTCATCGACACCCGGACCCGGACTCTGGTGAGCCAGAGCGCCTGCAGCTCGTATCCGGCAAATCCCTGTTTGGACGCGTCTGGGCGGCTCTACGCCGTGGCCGGGAACAGGATCCTGATTCTCAGCGCGGCCGATGGCCGAGTCCTCGACCAGGTCTCCTTGGGGTCGGATGGAGGCTTCTATTACGACCTTGCCGTGTCAGCCAGCCAAGGTAAAGCCTACGTGACCAACACCCTAAATCGCTTTCTCTACGTCGTGGACTTGAACAGAAGAGCTCTGGCCAAGAGGATCTCCGTCGGCCGGCATCCCCAGATGGTGGTCCTCTCCCCTGATGGCCGCCGGGGCTACGTTTCCCGGCAGAACAACCTCCACGATTCGGGCGGTCTGGTGGTGATTGACACGGTCAGGGACGAGGTCGTCGCCCGCCTGGCTCCGCCCCGGGGCGTGGGGCCCGGCGGCAGGTACGATCTGCTCAAGCTGGCCCCGGGCGGCGGTCAGCTGTACTGGTCCACCAGTCCCGATTACCTTAACATCGTCAATTTGCGCGACAACACTGTGATCCAAACGGTCAACCTTCAAACCGTCAGGGATGAATACGCCACCCGAGGCATCCACCCCAGCGACATCGCCTTCACCAGCGACCGCTCCCGGGCCTACATCACCTGCGGCGACAGCCACGCCCTGGCCATCTGGGACGTGGCCCGGGGCCGGATGACCGGCTTTATTCCCGACGTGGGCGTGGAGCCTCTGGCCGTCGTCCTCTCTCCGGACGACCGTTTCGCCTACGTGACCTGCAAGGAGGAGGAAGCCGTGGCAGTCATAAACCTGGCCGAGCGCCGGGTCGTCAGAAAGATTTCAGTCGCCCCGGTGGCCGGAACTCCTTGAGGCCGCTGGCTTGAAAGCGGCTGGAGCCAGACCGGGGACGACTTAGATCGGCTTAAAGGCAAGCGTCTCCCATCTTGACCGGACTCGGGGACCTGCCTTAATTTATCGGCCAGGCGCGAGGCCAGGAGAGAACCATGGACATCAGCGAGCCCAAGATCAGCCGGGGGGAGGTCCTCGTCCTGGACGACCCCAATTTCAATCCGGACAACGTCTGCCTCGTCACCGGGGCCGGCTCGGGCATCGGCCGGGCCGCGGCCCTGGCCGCGTCCCTCAACGGGCTGACCGTGGTCGGCCTGGACATCGACCCTGAAGGCGGCCGCCTGACCAGGGAGATGGTCCAGGACTGGGGCGGCCGGATGGTCTTCGTCAGAACCGACCTGACCCGGGACCAGGACCTCGAGCGGGCCGTGGCCGAGGCGGCCGGGGCCGGGGCGATCAGGTACCTGGCCAACGTGGCCGGGATCCAGCACATCGATTCGATCGAGAACTTCCCCATGGACAAATACGACCTGATGCAGCGGATCATGCTCCGGGCGCCCTTCTACCTGGCCAAGCTGTGCATCCCCCACATGAGGCGCAGCCCGGACGGCCGGGGCGTCATCGGCAACATGGCCTCGATCCACGCCCACGTCTGCACCCTGAACAAACCGGTTTACAACATCACCAAGTTCGGGCTGAGGGCCCTGAGCCAGTCCATCTCGGCCGAGGGCGAGGGCCTGATCCGCTCCTTCAGCGTCTCAACCGGCTACGTGGCCACGCCCCTGGCCCTCAAGCAGGTCCCCTCCCAGGCCGAACAGCGCGGCATCAGCCAGGAGGCGGTGGTCAGGGACGTGATGATGGCCAAGTCCCGGGTCAAGGAGATGATGAAGCCCATCGAGGCGGCCAACCTGTTCCTCTTCGGCTTCTCCCGCTTCGCCAACTACCTGGTCGGCGGCGACCTCCTCTTTGACGGCGGTTTTGTCCTGACTTACTAGCCCGTTTCGGACCGGGCCGGGCCAGGTTGACAAGGTTCTCCGGCCTGTATTAGGTTGACGCCAGAAAGCATTCCGGCCAGAGGCCGTCTCCATGCCGGTCGCGGGCGTTCCTGATCAGGCCGCCGTCGAGACGAAAGGAGCCCCATGAATCCCTGGCGGGTTTACCGGTACGCCAGTACCAGCAGAATCGTTTTCGGTCCGGGCAGCCTGGAGCAGCTCCCCCGGCAGATTGGACCCCAGGCCAAACCCCTCATCGTCACCGACAAGGGCGTGGTCCAAGCCGGCCTCCTGGAAAAGGCGACCAAAATTCTGGACAAGGCCGGCCTCGGCTTCGCCGTTTTCGACTCCACCCTGCCCGATCCGCCTCTGGAGATGATCGAGGCAGCGGCCTCGCTCTACCAGGACCAGGGCTGCGGCGCCCTGATCGGGCTGGGCGGCGGCAGCTCCATCGACACGGCCAAGGCGGTGGGGGTCAGGGTCAGCAATTCCGGGACGCTGGAGGAGTACGCCTCGGGCAAGCCCCTGGAGAGCAAGCTGCCGGCCCTGATCGCCGTGCCGACCACGGCCGGGACCGGCTCCGAGGCCACTCCGGTGACCGTGATCTCCGACACCGAGAAAAAGGTCAAGATGCTCCTCTGGAACGCCAAGATACTTCCCCAGGGGGCCATCCTCGACCCGCTCCTCCTGGCCGGCCTGCCGCCCCGCCTGGCCGCCGAGACCGGCGCCGACGCCCTGTCCCACGCCATCGAGGCCTTTGTCTCGCTCAACAGCCAGCCCTTCTCCGACGCCCTGGCCCTGGAGGCGGTCCGGCTCGTGGCCCGCCACCTGCGGCCCATGGTCGGCGACCCGGCCAACGTTGAGGCGGCCGGCCACATGCTCGCCGCCGCCTGCCTGGGCGGCATGGCCTTCAGCGCGGCCGGTCTGGGGCTGGTCCACGCCCTGGCCCACCCCCTGGGCGCCCACTACCACGTCAGCCACGGCAAGGCCTGCGCCCTGTACCTGCCCCTGGTCATGGAGTTCAACTCCATCGCCTGCCTGGACAAGATGGCCGACCTGGCCGAGGCCATGGGCGAGGACGTCCACGGATTGGCCCCCCAGCGGGCCGCCGAGCTGGCCGTGCACGCGGTGACCAGCCTCTTTGATCAGATCGGCGTGCCGGCCACCTACGACGAACTGGGCATCGACTTCGAGCTCAGACCGGAGATGGTCGAGGAGGTCCTGTCCGTGCCCACCCACCAGACCAACCCCCGGCGCTCTGACGCCGGCCAGATCAAGGCCCTCTTTGAGACGCCGGCCTAGGGGAGAGCATGTCCACTACCCTCCAGCACATCCTGGCCCTGCTCCTGGTCGCCGGAGTCTTTGTCCTGACCCGCCTGGGCATCGGCTGGAAAATGAAGCGGGCCGCGGCCAATATCATCGGCGACCTGCGCCGCCGCGGGGCGCTGGATTTCCACTCGGCCGTGGACCTCGAGTACGCCAAGCCGCAGTGGCTGCGCCTGGGGCTGCGGGACTACCGGCCCAAGGCCCTCCAGGCCCTGGTCCAGCACGGCGTGGTCGGCCTGACCGAGAGCGGCAAGTATTTCCTGGCCCGGGACCTGGAGGTCCCGCCGGGCGGCAAGCCGACCTAGCCGCTCCCCGTCCCCCGAAAGCCCCTATTTGAAGATCAGGCTGGGCAGCCAGAGGGCCAGCTGGGGGAAGAGCAGGACAAAGACCAGGCCGATCACCTGCAGGATCATGAACTCCATCATGCCCCGGTAGATCTTCCCCAGGTCCCAGGCCGGGGCCACCCCCTTGAGGTAGTAAGCGGCCATGGCCACCGGCGGCGAGAGAAAGGCCGTCTGGAGGTTGACCGCCACCAGGGTGGCGAACCAGACCAGGTTGAACTTCAGCTCCTGGACCACGGGCATGAAGATGGGGACGAAGATGAGCACGATGGCCGGCCACTCCAGGGGCCAGCCCAGGATGAAGATGACCAGCATCAGGATGACGATCATGCCCATGGGGGGCACGGCCAGGGAGAGCATGGTCTTGGTGATGAGGGTGGCCGTCCCCAGTCTGGCGAAGACCGACCCGTAGATGTTCGAGGCCACGGCCAGGAAGAGGATCATGGCCGAGGTCTGCAGGGTCTTGTGGGAGGCCGCCCTGAGGGTGCTCATGGTCAGCCGGCCGTAGAGGGCGGTCAGGACCACGGCCCCGGAAGCGGCCATGGCCGCCCCTTCGGTGGGGGTGGCCAGGCCGGCGATGATGCTGCCCAGAGCGGCGAAGATGATGGCCCCCAGGGGGACGATCCCCGAGAAGAACTCCCTGATGATCTGCAGGATCGAGGTGGGCCGCTCCTCCACGGGCAGCCGCGGTCCCAGGGCCGGGTTGAGGTAGCACCTCAGCAGGGTGTAGCCGATGAAGAGGCCGGAGAGAACCAGGCCCGGCAGGATCGCGGCCATGAAAAGCTGAACCACCGAGACCCCCAGCACCGGACCCAGAAGGACCAGCATGACGCTGGGGGGGATGAGAATCCCCAGGCAGCCGCCGGCCGTGATCACCCCGGCCGACAGGGCGACGTCGTAACGACTCTTCATCATCGCCGGGGCGGCCAGGAGCCCGATGACGGTCACCGAGGCGCCGATGATGCCCGTGGCCGTGGCGAAGACGGTGGCCGTGAGCAGGACCCCGAGGTACAGGGAGCCCCGGACCCGGCTCAGAATGAACTGGAAAGATCTGAATAATCGCTCCATCAATCCGGCCTGTTCTAGCATGTGCCCCATGAAGACGAAGAGGGGCACCGCGGCCAGGGTCTCCTCCTTCATCAGCCCCAGGGTCTGGTAGTACATCAGGTAGAAGACCTGGTGGCCCATGCCCCAGTAGCCGAAGACCACGCTCAGGATGATCAGGGTGAAGGCGATGGGGAAGCCGACGAAGATGCCGGTCAGAAGAGCTCCCAGGAGAATCAGGCCGATGACCTCGCTGCTCATAGCCGCTCCCCCCTCAAAGCCGCGTAGAAGCTCTTGAGAAGCTCCGAGAACCCCTGAACCATGAGCAGGACCGCGGCCACGGGGATGACCGTCTTGAAGGGATAGATCGGGGGCATCCAGGGTGAGGCGTCGGAACGCTCCAGGATGTGCCAGGAATGGAGGGCTTCCTGCCCGCCGGCCAGGAAGAAGAGGATCATGCCCGGGTAGAACAGACAGACGTACAGGACCGCGTCGATCCAGCCCTGCCACTTAATCGGGAAGCGATCGTAGAAGATGTCGGTCCGGATGTGCCCGCCCTTGTGCAGGCAGTAGGTGGCCCCGAGCATGAAGTGGCTGCCGTAGAGCATGAAGGAGATGTCGTAGGCCCAGAAGGTCGGAGCGTCGAAGAGGTAGCGGGCGATGACCTCGTAGGTCAGCCCGAAAACCAGGGGAAAGATCATCAGGGAGAATATCTTCCCGGACAGCTCTCCGACGTAGGTGTCAATCAGGCGGACCGTTCTGGCCAGCCAGGCCGGGGGTTGGTTCATGGGTGGACCTCCCCTTCTCCCTTTTGATGGTGCACTCGGCTGCGGACCTGGGCGCACCGGCAACAACGGCCGACGCCTCAGGACAAAAACCGGGGCTGGGGGTCATTGATAGGCGGGTGACGGTCCGGGCCGCCCCTGGTCCATCAATCGAAGCCCACCCGCCCCGGTCCGGAGAGCCTTGCTCCAGGCCCTCCCTTTTCTTCCGGCGTCGAGACTTCAGGGGAGAGGGGTCTAGACCCGAATAACCCCTCCCCCGACCCGGCGCCGCCTGACCCGAGGCTCTACTTCTGCTCGGGCCAGTAGTAGTCGGCGCAGAACGCGTAGGGTGGATACATGAACCGGTGCGCGGGGACCATCAGTTTGGCATAATCGCGCTGCGAATCCAGGACCTTCTTGAAGAAGGGGTCCTTCTCCGACTCGGCCTTGGCGATCTCGTCCCAGTTCTTGAGGCAGGCGATCAGGATGTCGTCCGGAGTTCGGTGGATGGTGACCCCGTACTTCTCCCTCAGATCCTTGAGGGCCAGGGCGTTGTACTTCAGGAACCAGGACTGCCAGCGGACAAAGGTGGCGATCGTGGCCGCGTCCACGATGGCCTGCAGGTCCTCGGGCAGCTTGTTCCAGACATCGGTGTTGAAAAGCAGCTCACCCACTGAGGTGTTCTCGTGAACCCCGGGCATGTAGTAGTTCTTCCAGATCTCGTGGAAGCCCATCTTCATGTCTTCGCCGGGGGTGACCCACTCGGCGGCGTCGATCACGCCCCTCTCGGCCGCGGGCACGATCTCCCCGCCGGGCATGTTGACCACGCGCAGGCCGGCCCTCTGGAATATCTCCCCGGCCATGCCCCCGATGCGCATCTTGACGCCCTTCATGTCCTCCCAGGACTTGACCGGATTCTTGAACCAGCCAAAGGACTGGGGCGCCGAGGGCAGGATGGGCCAGGCCTTGATCTTGAGGCCCAGGATCTTCTGGTAGAATTCGTTGTAGAGTTCCAGCCCGCCGCCTTCGTACATCCAGCCCATGTAGTCGGTGAAATCCATGCCAAAGGTGCCGCCCGGCCCCCCGGTGAACAGACCGGCCACCTTGCGCTTGCCGTACCAGTAGGAGGCCCAGGCGTGCCCCCCGTCGAGCACTCCCCGGGAGACCGCGTCCAGCAGCTCAAAGGGCGGCACCACGGCGCCGGCCGGAAGGGGCTCAATTTCCAGCCTCCCGCCGGACATTTTTTTAACCATCTCGCAGAACATCTTGAAATTGTCGAAGAGCGTGGAACCGGCTGGCCAGGTGGCTTGGAACTTGAGCTTGAACTGGGCCTGGGCAAGAGCTTGGTGAGACTGAGGAGCCAGCAGCAGGGCCAGGATAATTACCCCCACCATGAACCCAACGCCGATGACAGCCTTGGTCTTCATCTTCCCCCCTTTTTCAGAAAACCCCTTTCTCCCTAAAAAACCTCCCTCTCTTTGAGTGATTACGCTGAAATCTTATCCAGAAAGAATCAGGCCTGTCAACCCGAAAGCGCTGGCCAACCAGAGATCTATCCGGGCTCTCTTCTCACCCGGCCGGGAGACCGATACGCCCTCCCGAGCCGCCTGAACGGACTCCCTGGGTTCCGCGGTCGACCGCTCCGGTCGAGCCAAGATACCGGAAATCACCTTTCACCGACCGGCGACAGATTCGCACCGGCCCGACGGGGAGCCGCGAATTTCGGCCAGGGTCTGAACCGATTCCGGTCGACACTCGACCGACGCAAGTTTCGGGTCTCCCCCGAAAATTCCAACAAGTCGGTTGACACGGCCGGGCAAAATTGGCTAAATTCGTCCGGGTGTGCTCCGGGGGTCTTGGGGGCCAGGATCGCCCCTCGGCTTCCTCAAGAGCGCCATATCAGGGTTCTCGACTCATTACTCTGTAACGCGGTTGCTTCAGAAAACCGCGGCTATTTGTGCGCTCAATCCATATCAAAGAGCTTTGGCTTGAAAGGAGGTGAAAGCACCGCAAGCGACCAGTGGATACTGGATTCGTAATCCGCTCGAGGATGACTACCATTGGGAGGCAAGGGATGAAAAAGCTGAGCATTCTGATACTCACGCTAGTCGTCGCCATCTCGCTGACTGTGGCCATCTCCTCCGATCCTGCCATGGCCGCCAAGAAAAAATACGAGAAATGGGCCGCCGACGCCAGGCACGAAGCCTGGAAAGACAAGAAATGGACCACCTCCGACAAGAAGATCCGCTGGCGGATGAGCGACACCTGGGGCGGCCTGGTCAACCACGACGTGGCCGTCCACTTCTGCGACAGCGTCAGGGCCGCCTCGGGCGGCCGGCTGGACATCACCCCCATGACCACGGGCTCGGTCGTGGGCGCCTTTGAGCTCTTCGACGCCGTGTCCAAGGGCGTCCTCGACTGCGGCCAATCCTGGCCGGGCTACTGGAAGGGCAAGAACGAAGCATTCACCTGCTACGCCTCGGTGCCCTTCAGCATGGACTACGAGACCTACTCCATCTGGTACTGGATGGGCGAGGGCAAGGTCCTGATGGACGACCTCTACGGCCGCTACAACCTCAAGGGCCTCTTCCTGGGCAACGCCGGCCAGGAGCTGGGCCTCTACTCCAACAAGCCGCGTTCCAAGTTCGAGGACTTCAAGGGCATCAAGGTCAGAACCGTGGGCTGGTTCATGGACATCCTCAACCGGATGGGCGTCAACGCCACGGCCATCCCCGGCCCCGAGGTCTACCTGGCCCTGGAGCGGGGCATCGTTGACGCGGCCGAGTTCTCCTCGCCGACCATCACCTACGCCATGGGCTTCCACGAGGTCGTCAAGTACGTCATCGAGCCCGGCGTCCACCAGCCCGGGGCCCAGATGGACCTGTTCATCAACCTGGACAAGTGGAAGGCCCTGCCCGACGATCTCAGAGCCATCGTCGAGATCTGCGCCGCCGAGACCGACGCCTGGTGCTATCAGTACATGGAGTACAACAACATCGAGGCCATCAAGAGGCTCAAGGCCGAAGGTGTGACCTTCATCAAGATGGACGAGGAGACCCGCATCGAGTTCGCCAAGACGACCCACGCCTACATGGAGGAGCTGAAGCAGAAGTTCCCGGACGTCAAGAAGACCGTCGATTCCCAGGAGAACTTCATCAAGTCCCACGCCGAGTGGAAGGAACTGCGCGGCGGCGTCTCAATCTGGCCCTATGAGGACTACATCAAGGGCAAGCACTTCCAGTAAAAAGCGAAAAGTCCCGGGGCCGTCAGGCCCCGGGGCCCCGACCACGAGAGGCATCCTCATGGACAAGCTCCTTCGGACGATCGACTCGGCCAACGAGAACGCGGGCAGACTGGTCGCCTACCTGATTCTGCCCCTGGTCGCGGTGGTCATCTACGAAGTCTTCATGCGCCGCGTTCTCAACATGCCGACCACCTGGGCCTTTGACATGACCACCTACCTTTACGGCGGCCACTTCATGCTCGGCCTGGGCTACTGCATGCTCTACGACCGGCACGTCCGCATCGACGTCATCGCCGAGCAGTTCCCGGGCAACATCCAGCTCTGGCTGCGCATCATCACCTTCTGGATCCTCTTCGTGCCCTACCTCTTCGCCCTGTCTTACGCCAGCGTCGAGTTCGCCCTGGACTCCTGGCTGCAATGGGAGAGGGGCCAGAACACCTGGCGGCCGCCGGTCTACATCGTCAAGACGGTCATGCCAGTGGCGGGCCTTCTCCTGCTCTTTCAGGGATTCTCCAACTTCATCAAGGACTGGCGGAAGCTAAAAGGGACGCGGTCATGACTCTGAGCCCTGAACTCGCAACCATCCTGATGTTCTCCAGCCTGTTCGTGGCCATCTTCATCGGCCATCCTCTGGCCTTCGCCCTGGGGGCCCTGGCCGTCATCTTCGGCAGCATCGGCTGGGGCGGCTCCCTGGACATAGTCTTCGCCATCTTCGCCAACAAGACCTACGGGGTCATGTCCGATTACGTCCTGGTGGCCGTGCCCCTGTTCATCTTCATGGCCCAGATGCTGGACGCCTCTGGCGTGGCCGAGACTCTTTTCCACGCCATGTACGTCATCCTGGGCCCCATCCGCGGCGGGCTGGCCCTGGCCGTCATCTTCGTCTGCACCATCTTCGCCGCCTCGGCCGGCGTGGTCGGGGCCACCGAGGTGGCCGTGGGCCTGCTGGCCGTGCCGGCCCTGATGAAGCGAGGCTACAACCTGTCCCTGATCGCCGGATCGGTCTGCGCCGGGGGCACCTTAGGGATCATCATCCCGCCCAGCATCATGCTCGTCTTTTACGGCTCCCTGGCCAACCTCTCGGTCGGCCAGCTCTTCACCGCGGCCATGATGCCCGGGCTGCTCCTGGCCGCCCTGTACATGCTTTACATCGCCGTCCGCTGCGGCCTGAAACCCAGCCTGGGACCGCCCATGCCCAAGGCGGAGCGGGTCTACACCTGGTTTCAGAAGATCCGCATGATGCTGGTCGGGCTGGTGCCGCCGGTGTTCCTGATCTTCATGGTCCTGGGCAGCATCGTCGCCGGGGTGGCCACGCCCACCGAGGCGGCCGGGGTGGGCTGCTTCGGGGCGGTCATCCTGGCCGCGGCCTATCGCAAGCTGACCTGGACCGCGACCAAGGACGCCTGCATCGCCACCCTCAAGACCACCTCGATGATCATGGCCCTGGCCGTGGGCGGCAACGCCTTCCAGGCCGTCTTCATGGGCCTGGGCGGGGGCAACGTCATCTCCGACCTGCTCCTGAGCCTGGAGGTCAGCCCCTACGTGGTCCTCTACATCATGATGGGCTGCGTCTTCGTCCTGGGCATGTTCATCGACTGGATCGGCATCCTGCTCATCATCGTGCCCATCTTCATGCCGGTCTGCTACCAGCTCCAGTTCAACCCGGTCTGGTTCGCCGCCCTGATCGCGGTCAACATCCAGATGGCCTTCCTGACCCCGCCCTTCGGTTACTCCATGTTCTACCTCAAGGGCATCGCCCCCGAGGAGATGACCATGATCCACATCTACAAGGGCGTGGTCCCGTTCATCATCATGCAGTGGGTGGCCATGATCCTGTGCATCTCCTTCCCAGACTTCGTGCTCTGGCTGCCCCGCATCCTCTTCGGCGAGGGCGCGGTGGGCTGAGCGACCGCCTGACTGATCAATGAAAAGGCCCCCGGGGCTTCGGCCCGGGGGCCTTTCTGGTGGGGGAAGATCAGGTCGAACGGGTTCGGGCCGTCAGCCCCCGCCCCAGGGGTTCCTCATTCAGCCAGGACCCGGGGCAGCCAGAGGCAGAGTTCGGGAATCAGGATAATGACAACCACCACCAGGGCCTGAAGGCAGACGAAGGGGACAATGCCTCGATAAATCTGGGACAGCTCCAGCCCGACGTCGAGGCCCTTGAGGTAGAATATGGAATAGGCGAAGGGGGGCGTGAGAAATGAAATTTGAAGGCTGGTGCACAGCACCAGGCCCACCCAAAGGGGATCAAAGCCCAACTTCATCAGAATCGGGGCGAAGATGGGCACGACGATCATCAGGATGCCGATCCAGTCAATGAACATGCCCAGGAAAAGGACGATCAGGAGCAGGGCGATGAAGATGCCCCAGCTTCCCAGCCCCAGGGAAACGAGGCCATCCGAGATGACCGTGCCGCAGCCGGCGCTCAAGAAAGCTCCGGTGAACATGCTGGCCCCGACGGCGATGAAAATGATCATCGCCGTCACCCTGATGGTGACGTAGCAGTTGTATTTGAGGACGCTCCAGGTCACCCGCCTGTAAGCCACCCCCAGCAGCGTGGCCCCGATGGAGCCCACCGCCCCGGCCTCGGTCGGCGAGGCGAAGCCGAAGAAGATCGAGCCCAGGACCATGACGATGAGGAGGACAGGGGGGAAAAGATACTTCACCCCGCTGACCAGGGACTCCAAGCTGAAAAAGTTGAGCCCTTCCTCCTTGGGCAGTGCCGGCCCCAGGCTGGGGTTCATGGCCGTCCGGATGATGATGTAGGCGATGTAGGACACTCCCAGAAGGCACCCCGGAATGACCGCCCCGGCGAACATCTGGATGACCGAGACCCCGGCCATGGGCGCGTAGAGGATGAGCATGATGCTGGGCGGGATGAGAATGCCCAGCGTCCCGCCCGCGCAAACGGCCCCGCTGGCCAAACGCTGGGAGTAACCCGCCCCCAGCATCGAGGGGATGGCCAGGAGGCCGACCGCGGTCTCCGAGGCGCCCACCACGCCGGTGGTTGCGGCGAAGAGCATGGCCAGGATAATGGTGGCCACGGCCAGACCGCCGTTCAGGCCGCTCATCCAGCGGTGCAGAATCCGGAAGGCCTTGTCCGCCACGCCGGAGGACCGCATCATGTTGCCCATGAAAATGAAAAGAGGCACCGCGGCCAGGATGTACTCGGAAAGGACGCCGTTCATGACCCGCTGGGGAATCATGTACAGATAGGCCTGGCCCGAGGTCAGCACCCCAAAAAGCAGGCCCACGCTGGCCACGCCAAAGGCCAAGGGAAAGCCGGCCATCAAAACCAGCAGACTGGCGATCATGAGGATGGTAGTCAGCTCAGGACTCATCTGACTCCCCCTTGATGAGGAACCTCATATTTCTTATGAAGTCCGCAAGTCCCTGAAGAAGAAAGAGAAGTAAGCCGAAGCTGATGACCAGCTTGAACGGACCCAGATAGGGCCGCCAAACGCTGGCCGAGGATCGCTCGCCGTAAAGGAGCGACCAGATGGCGTGACTCCCGCACTTGTAGACCAGAACGATCAGCAGCGGGAAGAACAAAACAAGATAGCAGATAACGTCCATCCTGGCCCGCCCCCGGGGTGACAGGCGGCCGTAGAGGAGGTCCATGCGGACGTGACCCCGGTGAAGATGGCAATAGGCCACTCCCAGCATGGTGTGGGCTCCATAGAGCATGTAGGTCGAGTCGAAAATCCAGAGATTGGGCAGGGCGAAGAAGTAGCGGATAGTGATATCGTAGCCGATGCCCAAAATAAGGATGATTATGATGTAGCTGCCCAGTTTGCCAGTCCACTCGCTGGTGGCGTCGATGAGCCGCAGAAACCGCTCCATGCCATGCTCTCCCGGCCAGGGCGGGCCATCACCCCCCTGGGCGATGGCCCGCGTGTGGTTTTTCAGTGGGGCAGGTTATAGGTCTTGGTGTAGGGATACCACTTCTTGCCCCAGGCCTTTTGAGAGTTCCAGACCTTGGCGAAGAACTCGTCCTTGGCGGCCATTTCATCCAGGTAATCGTGGGCCCACTTGACCATGGTCTGGACATCCTCCGGGTCCATGCTGATGCTCTGGATGCCTTTCTCCTTGAAGAAATCAACCGCCTTGATGTTCTCTGATTCCATCCACAGCCATTCTTTGAGTCGGCTGGTGTAGAGGGAGTACTCCAGGATGAGCTTCAAATCGTCCGGCAGGGCTTCATAGGCCTTCTTGTTGACCAGGATCTCGGTCTGAGACGAGGGCTGGTGAATACCGGGCAGCATGACGTACTTGCAGATCTCCCAGATGCCCAGGGTCTTGTCAAAAGCGGGAATGGAGTACTCGGCCGCGTCCAGGACGCCCCGCTGGAGATTGGGCATGATCTCGCCGCCGGGAACGAAGATGACCGACATGCCGTGCTTTTGCAGGACGTCGCCCATGAGGGGCATCATCCGCATCTTGAGCCCCTTCATGTCCTCTATCTTGTGGATGGGCTTCTTGGACCACATGAAGTTTTCCATGGATATGGGCGGCACCGGAAAGACCTTGAGGTTGAAGCCGTAGTGATCGTACATCTCCTGGTAGAGTTCCAGGCCGCCGCCGTGGTTGAGCCACATCTCCATGTCCAGGGCGTTGAAGCCTCCGGGCACGGCGCAGAACAGGGGCGAGACGGGGATCTTGCCCACCCACTGGGCGGCGTAGCCGTAGTTGGCCTCATAGACGCCGTCGCTGACGGCCTTGACCGCCTCAAACGGCGGCACCAGCGAGCCGGCCGGATGAACCTCCCAGATAAACCGGCCCTGGCTGAGCCGTTTCAGGTCGGCGGCCATGTGCTCCAGGACGGTGTGATACAGCATCCCGGCCGGAACGTAGCTTTGAGCCTTCCACTTGACCACCTTGTCCGCGGCCAGGCCGGCAGCGGCGAAGCTGAGAATGAAAGTAGTGATTAACATGACTAGAATTACTTTCTTTCGCATAATCATTCCCCCTTGATATTTGAGACCGCTCCCCAGCGGAAAAAAAATCCGGCGCCCCCCCACGGGCCGCCGGATTCTGGCTACTCCGGCCCAGACCGCGAAAAGCAGCCGGCCAGAGTGAATCCACTCCGCTCCATTAAGTAAGTTCAATCAGCCACCCATGCACTGACTCTGGAAGAACTGCCAGAAAACTCAACCCGGTCCGGAGCAATCTAAAACACAGCCTGACGGGTGGTCAGCGTGCCAAAGCCCTCTAATCGGTTTTTAGTTCGGCAGTTAAGATTCGAAGCCAGCTGACTAAGATAACGTCAGCAACGGATTGGTTGTGGTCCTCTACAAGACCGCTCGTGACCGCAGTAGACCCGCTGGGCGGTCACATAACCATCGGTGAGCATACCCCACCGTCAATTATGAAGTCAACCCCGCGGTACGCTTCCCGGTCTCAATAGGTAAATTAGTCGCAGGGCAATTGAAAGGGGGCGGCGACACGAACCCGCCCCAGCCCCGGGGAGGCTCGTTGGAGTGCTGCTTTGGCCCCCGGAATCAACTCCTTGATGAGGCGGCCATCGGCCGGCCCCACCCCGGCAAGGAATGGATTGACAGGCCTTTGGCCGGGCGCTTAAGTATTGTTGAGCCGGCCGGGTCAGCCCTCGGCGCCCTGGAGGGCGGTCGCTGTAAACCTTCCTGGAGAGGGGTTCAAATGAGCATGAGCGGCGAGTGGGCCAAGAGCCTCATCCTTCCCAAGATGCGGCTGGTTCGCCAGCGCTTCCAGGTGCCTCCGGCCGTTGACGTGGCCGCGGAAGTGGACAGGGAATGGGGACAATTGGCCGGGCGGCTGAACCTCAAGGCCGGCGGCCGCCTGGCCGTGGCCGTGGGCAGCCGGGGCATCGCCAACCTGCCCCAGGTGGTCAAGGCCGTGGTGGCCAATCTCAGGGAGGCCGGCCAGGAGCCCTTCGTCACCCCGGCCATGGGCTCCCACGGCGGGGCCGTGGCCGAGGGCCAGGTCGAGGTCCTGGCCCACCGGGGCGTCACCGAGGCGGCCGTGGGCGCGCCGGTCAGGGCGACCATGGAGGTGGTCCCCCTGGGCCGGACCGAGAACGGGGTGCCCATCTTCGTCGACCGGTTGGCCCACGAGGCCGACGGCATCGTCCTCATCAACCGGGTCAAGCCCCACACCAACTTCATCGGGCCGACCGAGAGCGGTCTGATGAAGATGATGGCCATCGGCCTGGGCAACCAGATCGGGGCCGAGCACTACCACCGCCTGGCCCTGGTCGAGGACCTTTACACCATCATCATGTCCGCGGCCAGGGAGCTTCTGAAGCGCTGCCGGGTCCTCTTCGGCGTCGGCCTGGTGGAGAACCAGGAGGACCAGACCGTGGCCGTCAAAATGGCCCTGGCCGACGAGATCGAGACCATGGAAACCGAGCTGATGAAGCGGGCCAGGGCCCTGATCCCGACCCTGCCCCTGGACGAGATGGATCTGCTCATCGTCGACGAGATGGGCAAGGACATCAGCGGCGAGGGGATCGACCCCAACGTGGTCGGCCGGGACGTCTGCGCCTACGGGGCCCAGCGGGAATGGCCAAAGATAGCCAGGATATTCGTCCGCGACCTGACCGAGAACACCCAGGGCAGCGCCGTGGGCATCGGCCAGGCCGACTTCACCCTGCAGCGGCTGGTGGACAAGATCGACTTCCAGGCCACGGCCATCAACTGCCTGACCGCCTGCTGCCCCGAGGCCGGCCGGGTGCCCCTGACCTTTCCCCACGACCGGGAGGCCCTCGCCGCGGCCCTGATGAGCCTGAGGCCCTACGCCCTTCAAGACTTGAGGCTGGTCCACATCAAGAACACCCTGGAGCTCAAGACCCTGCTCGTCTCGGTGGGCTGCCTCTTCGACCTGACGGCCAGGCCCGGAGTGGAGGTCGAGCCGGAGGACAGGGAGCTGATCTTTGACGGACGCGGCGACCTCATCTCCCCCTTCCAGTAGGGCCGGCTGGCCCCGGAGCCTGACCGGGAACGTCTTCCTCCTGGGCAACCGCTACCTGTCGCTCTATCTGGTCCGGGGCCGGGACGGCGCGGCCCTGATCGAGGCCGGTCTCTCGGCCACGGCCGGCCAGGCGGTCGAGCAGATCGAGGGCCTGGGTCTGGACCTGCGGGAGGTCCGCTGGCTGCTGATCAGCCACCCCCACCCCGATCACTGCTCCGGAGCCGGACCCCTCAAGGAGCGGCTGCCCTGGCTGGAGGTTCTGGCCAGCTCCGAGACCGGGCGCCTTCTGGCCAAGGACAAGATCCAGCGGCTCTTCAGCCGGGACGACGGCCTCCTGAGCGCCCGCCTGATCGAGCTGGAAGCGGCCAAAGGCCCTCTCCCTGAGCTCAAGCCCCTGTCCGCCGGCCTGATCGACCGGCTCATCGAGCCCGGCCAGGTTGTGGACCTGGGCGGGGTGAGCCTCAGGGTCCTGGACGCGCCGGGCCACGCCCCGGGCGGCCTGGCCTTTTTCGAGCCCCGGGGCCGGCTCCTCTTCTGCTCGGACAGCCTGGGCTTCCCCCTGCTGCCCGACCTGTGCGCGGCCAACTTCTACGTCGATCTGGACGACTACCTGGCCACCTTCGAGACCCTGGTCGGTCTGGAGCCGGCCTGGCTCTGCCCCGGCCACTGCGGCGCCTACTCCGGTCCGGAGATGAATCGCCTGATCGACCTCTCCCGGCAAGAGATCGCCTGGATCGTCCAGCTCGCCCGGGACGAGGTCAGGGGGCCGGACATCCCGGCGGCGGCCGTGGAAAAGCTGGTCGCCCGGGAGCATATTCGCGAGTGCACCCTTTTCTCGCCCGAGATGATGCGGTATCTTAGTGCCTTGCTAATCCAGCGAGCCCTGGATTCGAGGCTACTGAGCCGCCCGGGCCGCCGGCCCCAATCGGATTGAGAAAGGAGACCAGCCCCATGGCCAAAACCCCCTGGAAAACCGATCTCTGGTTCACCAGCCCCTGGAACTTCGCCGAGGAAGTCAGGGCGGGGATGAATTTCCCGGCCGAGATCAGGATCCACGACATCACCCTGCGCGACGGCGAGCAGCAGACGGGCATCACCTTTACCCGGGCCGAGAAGGTCGACATCGCCAAGCGCCTGGCCGCCATCGGCGTTCACCGCATCGAGGCCGGCATGCCGGCCGTCTCGCCCGAGGACGAAGCGGCCATCAAGGAGATCGTCGACCTCGACCTGGGAGCCGAGATATTCGCCTTTGCCCGGTGCATGATCCCCGACGTCAAGCTGGCCGCCTCCTGCGGGGTCAAGGGCATCGTCGTCGAGATCCCCTCCAGCGCCCACATCGTCAAGAGCGCCTACGGCTGGCCCCTGGAAAAGGCGGTCAAGCTGTCCATCGAGGCCACCCTGGCCGCCAAGGAGGCCGGCCTGTACACCGTCTTCTTCCCCATCGACTCCTCCAGGGCCGAGATCGACTGGTTCCTGGACCTGATCGAGAGGATCGCCACCGAGGGCCACATGGACGCTCTGGCCGTGGTGGACACCTTCGGCGTCCTCAATCCCCACGCCATCCCCTATCTGATGAAGAAGATCCGCCAGCGGATCGACAAGCCCCTGGAGCCCCACTTCCACGACGACTTCAACCTGGGCGTGGCCAACACGATCATGGGCCTGGCCGCCGGCGGCAGCGTGGCCCACACCACCGTGACCGGCACGGGCGAGCGGGCCGGCAACACACCCATGGAGGACCTGGTCCTGGCCCTTAAGACCATGTACGGCGTTGAGCTGGGCATCAAGACCGAGCAGTTCGTCGAGCTCTCCCGGGTGGTCTGCCGCTACGCCAAGCACACTATCCCCAGCAACCGGCCCATCGTCGGCGACAAGCTCTACGCCGTGGAGTCGGGCATCATCGCCAGCTGGGTGCGCATGACCGGCTACGAGCACTTCCTGGACATGGCCCCCTTCCGGCCCGAGCTGGTCGGCCAGCCGCCGGTGAGCATCGTCATGGGCAAGAACTCAGGGATAGACTCGGTGGCCACCTGGCTGGACGAGCTGGAACTGGAGGCCGACGATGACCAGCGCCTGGCCCTGGTGGCCAAGGTCAAGCAGAAGGCCCTGGAGAAGAAGGACCTCCTCACCGAGGAGGAGTTCAAGGCCCTCTACCGCCAGGTCGTGGGCGCCTAGCCGCCCGAGCTGACAGGTGGGCCCGCCCTCGGGGTCCGGAGCCGAAGAGGAGCAATCAAGGCGGCCGCCCTGGCGGCCGCCTTGGCTTTTCCCTGGGAAAGGAAGCCCGGAACAAGGGCCGGTCGTCTAGAACTCAACTCCAGCTTGCCCCGGCGGCCGGGCCGTGTTAGCGTTTTTCAGTCTCACGGCGTACAATTACCTGGAAAGGCCATGGCGATAAGCAGCGGCCAGAAGGATCTGCTCAGGGTCGAAGAGCTCAAGACCTATTTCTTCACCTTCGAGGGCGTGGCCAGGGCCGTGGACGACGTCTCCTTCTCCCTGGCCGGCGGCGAGACCCTGGGCCTGGTGGGCGAGTCGGGCTGCGGCAAGAGCGTCACCGCCCAGTCGATCCTGAGGCTGGTGCCCGAGCCGCCGGGCCGGATCGTCGGCGGCCGGGCCATGTTCGACGGCCAGGACCTCCTCCGGCTGCCCCTGAGCCGGCTGAGGGACATCAGGGGCGACCGGATCTCCATGATCTTCCAGGAGCCGATGACCTCCCTGAACCCGGTCTTCACCGTGGGCGACCAGATCGCCGAGATGTTCCGGCTGCACAACCATCTGGGCAAGGGGGAGAGCCTCAGCCGGGCCGCGGACATGCTCAGGCTGGTCCAGATCCCGGCCCCGGAAAAGAGAGTCGGCGAGTACCCCCACCAGCTCTCCGGGGGCATGCGCCAGCGGGCCATGATCGCCATGGCCCTGGCCTGCAACCCGGAGATCCTCATCGCCGACGAGCCGACCACGGCCCTGGACGTGACCATCCAGGCCCAGATAATCGACCTGATGCTCCGGCTCAAGGAGGACTTCGACGCGGCCATCATCATGATCACCCACGACCTGGGGGTCATCGCCGAGATCGCCCAGCGGGTCGTGGTCATGTACGCCGGCAAGATCGTCGAGGAGGGCCTGACCCGGACCATCTTCCAGGAGCCGGCCCACCCCTACACCCGGGGCCTGCTCAAGTCGATCCCTAAGCTGGGCCAGCGCTCCCTGAAGGGCCGCCAGCGCCTCTCCGAGATCAAGGGCATCGTGCCCAGCCTCTACGAACTCCCGGCCGGGTGCAGCTTCTGCCCCCGCTGCCCCGAGGCCAAGCCGGTCTGCCGCGAGCATCCACCGGAGCTGCGCGGCCCCGACGGGGGACATCGCGTCCGCTGCTGGCTCTACAGCTAGCCGGGCCAGGAGGAAGCCGCCCTGGAGCCTCTGCTCAGAGTCGAGGACTTGAAGGTCCACTTCCCCATCCGGAAGGGCCTCTTCTCCCGGACCGTGGGCCATGTCTACGCCGTTGACGGCGTCTCCCTGCGCCTGGACCAGGGCGAGACCATCGGCCTGGTCGGCGAGAGCGGCTGCGGCAAGACGACCACCGGCCTGGCCATCCTGCGCCTGATCGAGCCGACCGGGGGCCGGGTGACCTACCGGGGCCGGGACGTGGGCGGGCTGAGCAAGCCTCAGCTCAGGGGCCTGAGGCGGGAGATGCAGATCATCTTCCAGGACCCTTACTCCTCCCTCAACCCGCGGCTGACGGTCAACCAGATCCTGAGCGACCCCATGGAGATCCACGGCCTCTACCGCGGCGCCGAGCGCCAGGAGCGGATCGCCTATCTGCTGGAAAAGGTCGGCCTGACCCCGGAGCAGGGCCGGCGCTACCCCCACGAGTTCAGCGGCGGCCAGCGCCAGCGCATCGGCGTGGCCCGGGCCCTGACCCTCAACCCCCAGGTCATCGTCGGCGACGAGCCGGTCTCGGCCCTGGACGTGTCCATCCAGGCCCAGATCATCAACCTCCTCATCGACCTCCAGGCCGAGTTTAAGCTCTCCTACATCATCATCGCCCACGACCTGGCCGTGGTCGAGTACATCTGCGACCGGATCGCGGTCATGTACCTGGGCAAGGTGGTCGAGACGGCCCCCTACCGCCAGCTCTACACCGATCCCAGGCACCCCTACACCCAGGCCCTCCTCTCGGCCGTGCCCGTGGCCGATCCGGAGAGGGCCCGGACCAGGACCGTTCTCAAGGGCGACGTGCCCAGCCCCATCAACCCGCCGCCGGGCTGCCGCTTCCACCCCCGCTGCCCGCGGCGCGCCAGCGGATGTGAAATCAGCGATCCCGCGCTCAAGGACCTGGGAGGCGAGCACTACGTGGCCTGCCATCTCTGTTGAGCGCGCAAGATAGAGTCGGCCTCCGGCCCGACCGGCCGAGGCCGAGGCAGAGGAGAAAACCCATCCACAAGGGGAGGCAAGAGAGATGAGAAAAGCCTTTTTGCTGCTCCTGGCCGTCCTCCTGGTCGGGGCCGTCTGCGGCCCGGCCGGGCAGGCCCTCGGCGCGTCCTCGATCGTGATCGCGGTGGACTCACCGCCCCGGACCATGAACCCCCACGGCTCGGACGCCGACTCCAACCTGGGCGTCATGGCCAACATCTTCGAGGGGCTCCTCCAGCGCAAGGGACCCCAGGGCGAACTGGTCCCGGCCCTGGCCCTGAGCTACGAGCACCCGGATCTGCTGACCTGGAAGTTCGTCCTGAGGCAGGGGGTCAAGTTCCACAACGGCAACCCCTTCACCGCGGCCGACGTCAAGTACACCTTTGAGCGGCTGGCTGTCCCGGAGGTCTCGGAATTCGTCAACACGGGCAAGAGCTTCACTTCCATCGAGACCCCGGACGACTACACCGTGATCGTCAAGACCAAGGACCCGACGCCCTGGTTCGCCAACAACATGCACCAGATCTACATCATGGACAAGGAATCCACCGAGAAGAGGGACCCGGGCGAGGTCGGGGTCAAGCCCATCGGCACCGGCCCCTACAAGCTGGTCGAGTGGGTCAAGGGCTCCTATCTCAAGTTCACGGCCAACGAGGACTACTGGGAGGGCGCGCCCTCGATCAAGGAGGTGGAGCTGAGGCCGATCACCGAGTCCTCGACCCGCTTCGCCGCCCTGGTCTCGGGCCAGGCCGACATCGTCTCGGGCATACCGGTGGAGCTCTACGACAAGGTCGTCCAGGACCCCAAGATCGATGTGGTCAGCCGCCCGGCCCGGCGGGCCATCTTCCTGGCCCTGGGCAACGAGCCGGGCTCGCCCACGGCCGACATCCGCGTCCGCCAGGCCATCTACATGGCCATCAACGAGGATGAGATCATCGAGAAGGTCATGCGCGGCCACGCCGCGCCGGCGGCCCAGATCCCGGACCCGCCGACCATCGGCTACAACGCTGACCTCAAGCGCCTGCCCTATGACCCGGCCAAGGCCAAGGAGCTGCTCAAGGCGGCCGGCTTCGAGAAGGGCTTCGAGCTGACCCTGGTCGGACCCAACGACCGCTACGTCCAGGACGCCAAGATCGCCGAGGCCGTGGTCAAGTACCTGGCCAAGGTGGGCATCCAGGCCAAGCTGGACGTCAAGCCCAAGGCCATCTTCTTCCCCGAGGTCAACCAGGGCAAGACCTACTTCTACCTGATCGGCTGGTTCGACGGCACCTTTGACATGGGCCGGACCTACTTCAAGCTGATCCACACCCGGGACAAGGACAAGGGCTTCGGCGAGTGGAACGGGTCCAACTTCACTGACCCGGAGATCGACAAGATCCTCGAGTCCACGGCCAGCATGGTCGATCGGGCCGAGCGGGAGAAGACCCTCCAGAATCTGAACAAGATAACCATGGTCGACAAGATCGCCTGGATTCCGCTCCACTACCAGGTCGACCTCTACGCCATCCAGAAGGACAAGGGCATCAAGTTCCAGCCCCGGCCCGACCAGTGGATGGTCTTCAAGGAAATCTCCAAGCAGTAACCGACTGAACGGGGCCGGCCCCGGGGCCGGCCCCGCCCGGGATGGGCCATGCTGACCTACATCACCCGTAGAGTAATCCAGGGTCTGATCGTCCTCCTGGCCGTCTCGTTCATCTGCTTCATCATCTTCCGCTACGCCGGCGACCCGGTCCTGACCCTGGCCGGCCGCTACGCCACCCACCAGGAGCAGGAGGAGGTCCGGCGGGCCTTCGGCCTGGACAAGCCCTTCTACGTCCAATACACCCGTTTCATCGCCAACGCGGCCCACGGCAACTTCGGCAAGTCCTACGTCAGCCGCATCCCGGCCCTCAACCTCATCCTGGAGCGGGTCCCGGCCACGGTCGAGCTGGCCACCTCGGCCATCCTGATCGCCTTTTTGCTGGGGGTCGGCCTGGGGGTCCTGGTCTCGCTCAAGCCCCGGGCCCTCAGGAACCGGCTCATCATGGCCGGCTCCCTGGGCGGCATCTCCATCCCCACCTTCCTGATGGGCATCCTCCTGATCATGGTCTTCGCCGTCTACTTGAAGATCCTGCCGCCCTTCGGCCGGGGCGAGACGATCAATCTGGGCTGGTGGCGGACCGGCTTCCTGACCCTGAGCGGCCTGGGCCACCTGGTCCTGCCGGCCTTCACCCTGGGCATGTACCAGCTAGCCGTGCTCCTGCGCCTGACCAGGGCCGGGATGCGCGAAGTCCTGGCCGAGGAGTACATCAAGACGGCCTGGGCCAAGGGCCTGCCGCCCCGCAAGGTCATCTTCAAGCACGCCCTCAGAAACGTGCTCATCCCGGTGGTGACCATGACCGGGCTCCAGTTCGGCGAGCTGATCGCCTTCTCCATCGTCACCGAGACCATTTTCCAGTGGCCGGGCATGGGCAACCTGCTCCTCATCTCCATTTACGAGTCGGACCAGCCGGTCATCGTCACCTACATCATGCTGGCCGCGCTCATCATCCTGAGCATCAACATCGTCGTGGACATCCTCTACGGCTTCTTGAACCCCAAGATCAGATATGACTAGAAAATTCTTCAAATCGAAGATCTGGCACGACTTCTTCCACGACCCTCCGGCCCTGATCGGCTGCTTCATCCTGGTCGTCTTTCTCCTGGCCGCCCTGCTGGCCCCCCTGATCGCCCCCCAGAACCCCTACGACCTGGTCAAGGTCAGCCTGGCCGACTTCCTGACCCCGCCCATCTGGATGGACGGAGGCAAGGCGCCCTTCCTCCTGGGCACCGACGACCAGGGCCGGGACATCCTGAGCACCATCCTCTTCGGCTGCCGGACCTCTCTGATCGTCGCCTTCAGCGTGGTTCTCCTGGCCGGGGTCTTCGGCGTGACCATGGGCCTCCTGGCCGGTTACTACGGCGGCGTCCTGGACTCGACGATCATGCGCCTGGCCGACACCTTCTTCTCCTTCTCGACCACCCTGATGGCCTTCCTCCTCCTGGGCCTGTTCAAGGACCGGGGCATCGGCATCGTCATCATCGCCATCAGCATCGCCGACTGGGTCCGTTACGCCCGGACCATGCGCGGCAGCGTCCTGGGGGTCAAGGAGGAGGCCTACGTCATGGCCGCCAAGGCCACCGGGGCCAGGGACACCAGGCTCCTCCTCAAGCACCTCCTGCCCAACGCCCTGCCGCCCATATTCGTGGTCGTGGCCGTTGACATGGCCGTGGTCATCATGCTCGAGGCCACCCTGAGCTTCCTGGGCGTGGGCGTGCCCCTGACCGAGCCCTCCCTGGGGATGATGATCTCCATCGGCAAGAACTACATCTACGCCGGGATGTGGTGGCTGGTCCTCTTCCCCGGCGCGGCCCTGGTCATCCTGGTGGTGGGCATCAACCTCTTCGCCGACTGGCTCAGGGAGGAGCTCAACCCCAAGATCGGCCGGCGGGGCTAAGCCGGGCCGGGCCTCCCCCGCTCGACCAGCAGCTCGGCCAGCAGGCCGGCCGTCCGGACCGAAAGCTCCCGGCACCTGGCCGAATTCTCCTGGGGGCCGAGCCTCTCCAGGATGGCCCGGCAGTTGGTCGAGCCCATCTCCCGGATGAACCGCCGCCTGAATTCCGCGGCCAGCTCGGCCACTCCGCCCCAATCGGCCCCCGGCTCCCTCCGCCCCATGAGGCAGCCCAGGGCCAGCACGCCGCCGTTCAAGGCGCCGCAGGTGTCCTCGTGGCTCCGGCCCAGGCCGCCGCCAAAGGCCGTGGCCGCCCCGGGCAGGGCTTGGACCGGCCCCTGGCCGAAAAACTCGACGATGGCCTGGGCCACGGCCTCGGCGCAGTGAAAGCCGGCCCTAAACTGCTCGTCCACCCTCTTCTCGACTTGCGGCCTGATCATCTGCAGCCTCCTTTTCCGAATCGCTCCCGGGCCAGGCTTGCCCGGGCTGATTGATCGTGATAAATGATTATAGAGGTCTATACATCGAGACAAGCGATTAGTTTCGATTGATCCGATCGCCCGGAGCGATCAGAGGAGCGGGCCATGGAACTGCGCCATCTCAAGGCCTTCACCGTCGTGGCCAGGCTGCTCAGCTTCCGCAAGGCGGCCGAGTCCCTCCACTACGCCCAGTCGACCGTCTCGGCCCAGATCAAGGCCCTGGAGGAGGAGCTGGGGACCCGCCTCTTCGACCGCCTGGGCCGGCGGATAATCCTGACCGAGGCCGGCGAGCGCCTCCTGGACTACGCCCGGAAGATCCTGGATCTGGAGGAGGAGGCCCAGGCCGAGGTGACCGGGCCGGGCGAGGCCAGGGCCAGCCTGACCATCCGGGTCCCCGAGACCTTCTGCGCCCACCGGCTGGCCCCGGTGGTCCGCCGCTTCCGGAGCCTCCTGCCCCGGGCCGGCCTGCGCTTCATCACCTGCGCCCTGGACAGCCTTTCCCGGGACCTGCGCCAGGGCGTCACCGACCTGGCCTTTGTCCTGACCGACTCAATCCAGGCGGCCGACCTGCGGGCCGAGGTGGTCGGGGTTGAATCCCTGCTCCTGGCCGCCTGGCCCGGGCATCCCCTGGCCGGCCGGACCGGCATCGAGACCGCTGACCTGGCCGGCCAGACCCTCATCCTGTCCCGGAGCGACTGCAGCTACCGCCGGCTCCTGGAGCAGAGCCTGGCCCAGGAGAGGGTCAGCCCGGCGGCCGTCCTGGAACTGAGCAGTCTGGTCTCGGTCAAGGAGTGGGTCAGGGAGGGCCTGGGCATCACCATCATCCCCAGGATCGCCGCGGGCCGGGAGATCGAGTCGGGGCGGCTCGTCGCCCTGCCCTGGCCGGAGGAGGAGCTGGAGGTGGCCTGCCTGATGGTCTGGCACCGGGACAAGTGGCTCTCCCCGGCCCTGACCGCCTTCATGGAGGTCACCCGCCGGGTTTTGGGCGATTCCCGGGGCCGCGGCCCGGCCGCGGATTGACGGAACCGGGGCTGTCGGGCCATACTCGGCCGAATACTTCCTGGGACGGAAGGAGCCAAGGTTGTGACCCGGAAGGTTTTCTGGGAAGACCCCTACCTGACCAGCCTGGAGACCCGGGTGGCCGGCGTGGACGGGGCCGAGGTGACCCTGGAGGAGACCATCTTCTACGCCCTGTCCGGCGGCCAGGAGAGCGACGCCGGGGCCATCGCCGGCCGGCCGGTCCTGGAGGCCCGCAAGGACGGCCGGGAGATAATCTACACCCTGGCCCAAGGCCACGGACTGGCGGCCGGCGAGCCGGTCACCGTGACCATCGACTGGGACAGAAGATACCGGCTCATGCGGCTCCACTTCGCCGCCGAGCTGGTCCTGGAGCTCTGCTACCGAAAACTGAAGGGCGCGGAAAAGATCGGGGCCCACATCAGCCCGGACAAGGCCCGCCTGGACTTTCTCTGGGGCCAGAGCGTCTCGCCCCTCCTGGCCGATATCCGCGCCGAGGCCATGAAGCTGATCGAGGCGGATCTGCCCGTCATCAGCGCCTTCAGCGACCGGGCCTCGGAGCGGCGCTACTGGAAGGTCGACGGCTTCGCCCAGGTTCCCTGCGGCGGGACCCACCTGAGGCGGACCGGCGAGGTGGGCCGGATCGCCCTCAAGCGGAACAACATCGGCAAGGGCAAGGAGAGGGTGGACATCTTCCTGGCCTAGGCGGCTGGCGAGAAGGTCACGGCAACGCCATGGCGTTTCGTGCTGCCAGGGCCGCGTCCCTGGCAGCAGGCCGAAGGCCAGGAAAAGCCCCGAGCGAGGTGGCACGGCCATCCTGGCCGTGATTGTCTGGCCCCCAGGGCCGGGGAAATAGAATCACGGGCAGGATGCCTGGGCCACCTCCAATTAACCCTCCGGGTGCGGGATGCCGGCTCCTCTATCTCAGTCGCTGCGCGGCGGTGTCATGGACGCAGCCATGACACCACGGGAATATCTCTTATCTAACCACTAAACAAACTTTATGTGGTGTCGGGGCCGCGTCCCCGACACCAGGCCGCAGGCCAGGATTCCGTGCCGCCAGGGCCGCGTCCCTGGCGGCAGGCCGAAGGCCAGGCTCTGCCTGATCAGCCCTCCAGCAGGGCCGCCGTGATGGCCTGGCCCATATCCGAGGTCTTGCTCTGGCCGCCCATGTCCGCGGTCCTGACCCGGCCGGCGGCCAGGGTCTTTCTGACCGCCCGCTCGATGTCCCTGGCCGCGATCTCCTCGCCCAGATGATCGAGCATCATCCGGACGGCCTCGATGGAGGCCACCGGGTTGACCACGCCCTGGCCGGCGTACTTGGGCGCCGAGCCGTGGATGGGCTCGAACATGGAGGGGAAGTGGCGCTCGGGGTTGATGTTCCCCCCGGCGGCGAAGCCCATGCCGCCCTGGAGCATGGCCCCCAGGTCGGTGATGATGTCGCCGAAGAGGTTGGAGGCCACGACCACGTCGAAGGACTCCGGATTCTTGACGAACCACATGGTTATGGCGTCGACCATGGCCTGGTTGGTCTTGATGTCGGGAAAGTCCTGGGCCACCTCCTGGAAGACCGAGTCCCAGAAGACCATGGAGTAGTTGAGGGCGTTGGACTTGGTGCAGCTGGTCACCAGGCCCACCGGCGGCTTGGAGCCTAATTTCCTGCGTTTGCGGGCCAGCTCGAAGGAGTAGCGCATCACCCGCTCGCAGCCCTTGCGGGTGAACACGGCCGTCTGGGCCGCGAAGGCGTCCGGGGTGCCGGCCTTGAAGATGCCGCCCATGGAGCTGTACTCGCCCTCGGTGTTCTCCCTGATGACCATCATGTCCAGGCTCTGGGGAGTGACCGTCCGGGCCGGCGAGGCCACGCCCTCGAAGAGCCGGATCGGCCTCAGGTTGACGTACTGGTCAAAGCCCTTGCGGATGGCCAGCAGCAAGGTCAGGGAGACGTGGTCCGGGACCTTGTTGGCGTCGCCGACGCAGCCCAGGAAGATGGCCTCGAAGCCCTGGAGGATCTCCAGGCCGTCCTTGGGCATCATCCGGCCGTTCTTGAGGTAGTAGTCGCAGCCCCAGTCAAAGCTCTCGGTCTCGACCCCGAAGCCGTGCTTGTCCGCGGCGGCCTTGAGGATCCTGACCGCCTCGGCGGCGACTTCGTCGCCGACCCCGTCCCCGGGGATGATTGCTATCCGATAGGTGGACATCAGTTTTTCCTTTCCCTGTCCGGGCGGCCGCCGGGCGGTTCGCCCCTAACAGGCCGTCCAGCCGCCGTCGATGTAGATGGTCTGGCCGGTGATGAAATCCGAGGCCGGCGAGGCCAGGAAGATGACCAGGCCGGCTATCTCCCCGGGCTCGCCGAAGCGGCCCATGGGCGTGCGCTCGTTGATGAAGTTTAACCAGTCCCTGTCCTGCTGGAGCTGCTTGACCAGCTCGGTGGCGAAGAAGGTCGGGCCGATGGCGTTGACCCTGACCCCGGACCTGGCCCACTCCAGGGCCATGACCTTGGTGAGCTGGTCCACGCCGCCCTTGGAGGCGCAGTAGGCCACCCGGGTGGGCAGGGCCACCGTGCCCATGATCGAGGAGATGTTGATGATCTTGCCGTAGCCGCGCTCGATCATCTGGGGGGCCAGGGCCTGGGCGACCAGGAAGCAGCCCTTCAGGTTGGTGTCGATGATCCGGTCCCACTCGGCCTCGGGCAGGTCCAGGACCGGAACGCGGTAGTTGACCCCGGCGTTGTTGACCAGGATGTCCACCCGGCCGAAGCGGGCCAGGATCTCGGCCGCGCCCCGGTCAACGTCCGCCTTGGAGCTGACGTCCAGGCCGAAGGCGGCCGCCCGCCGGCCCGTCTTCTCGATGGCCGCGGCCACGGGCTCGACGTCCTCCCGCCTCAGGTCGCAGACGGCCAGATCCGCCCCGGCCCGGGCCAGGGTCTCGGCCTGGACCCGGCCCAGGCCCCGGGCCGCGCCGGTGACCAGGGCGACCTTGCCGGACAGATCGAAGAGCTCCTTGAGAATCCCCTCGTCGGCCATGCTCGACTCCCCTCGCCCGGCCCCTGGGGCCGGCCGTCAAAGCAACCGCCCTCCCCGGCCGTTCAGGCCGGGGCCGGCTCCTTGTAGCCGCAGCCCTTGATCGGGCAGGCCAGGGTCGGACCGGCCTTGAGCTGCTTGAGCAGGAGGAAGGGCTGCCCGCACTTGGGGCAGGCCTTGGGTACCGGCCTCTGCCAGAGGACGTAGTCGCACTTGGGGTAGTTGGAGCAGCCGTAGAAGACCTTGCCCCGCTTGGTCGTTCGCTCGACCAGCTGGCCGCCGCAGCCGGGCCTGGGGCAGGCCACGCCCGTGGGCAGGGGCCGGGAGTTCTTGCACTTGGGGTAGGCCGTGCAGGCCAGGAAGCGCCCGCCCCGGCGAGCCGTCTTGATGACCATGGGCGCGCCGCACTTGTCGCAGACCTCGTCAGTGGGCTCGTCCGGGGGCCGCTCCTTCTGGCCAGGCAGCGGCTTGGTGCCCTTGCACTCGGGATAGCCGGTGCAGGCCAGGAACTGGCCGAAGCGGCCGGAGCGGACGGCCATGGGCCGGCCGCACTTGGGGCAGGTTTCGTCGGTGGGCTGGGCCTGCTCCAGGATGATCCGGCCGGATTCGTCCCTGGAGAAATCGGTCGTGGTCTTGCACTCGGGATAGGCCGAGCAGGCCAGGAACTGCCCGGCCCTGCCCAGGCGGATGACCATGGGCGAGCCGCATTTGGGGCAGGTCACCTCGGTGGGCAGGCCCTTGGCCTTGAGGTCGGCCATGTTCTGCTTGGCCGAGTCCAGGTCCCGGGCAAAGGGACCGTAGAAGCGGCCCAGGGTCTCCTGCCAGCCGGTCCGGCCCTCCTCGATCTGATCCAGGTCGGCCTCCATCTGGGCGGTGAACTTGACGTCCATCAGGTCCGGGAAGGACTTGACCAGGAGGTCACTGACGACCATGCCCAGTTCGGTCGGCTGGAAGCGGCCCTTGAGGCGCTGGGCGTACTCCTTGTTGACCAGGGTCGAAAGGATGGCCGCGTAGGTCGAGGGCCGGCCGATGCCCTTCTCCTCCATCTCCTTGACCAGGCTGGCGTCGGTGAAGCGAGGCGGCGGCTGGGTGAAGTGCTGCCCGGGCAGGAGCTCCTCGAGCTTCAGCTCCTGGCCCTTCTTCAGTCCGGGCAGGGGGTTGTCCTCCTTGTCCTCGCCTCCCAGGACCCGGCGATAGCCGTCGAAGCGGAGGATCGAGCCCGAGGCCCGGAAGGTGCAGTCGCCGGCCCCTATCTCGGCCAGGGTCTGATCCACCTGGGCCGGGGCCATCTGCGAGGCCATGAACCGCCGCCAGATCAGGCCGTAGAGGGCGGCCAGGTCCTTGCTCAGGTGCCGGGCCGCCTCGTCCGGGGTCCTGAAGGCCGAGGTCGGCCGGATGGCCTCGTGGGCCTCCTGGGCCCCCTTGGGCGCCTTGTAGGCCGGCGGCTTGGCCGGCAGGTAGTCCCGGCCGAAGGCCTGCTCGATGAAGCGGCGGGCCTCGGCCTGGGCCTGGGGAATGATCCGGGGCGAGTCGGTCCGCATGTAGGTGATCAGGCCCATGGCCCCCTCGGGCCCCATTTCCACGCCCTCGTAAAGCCGCTGGGCCAGGGACATGGTCTTGGCCGCGGGCAGGCCCAGCTTGTTGAAGGCCTCCTGCTGCAGGGTCGAGGTGATGAAGGGCGGGGCCGGCCGGGGCTTGACCAGGCGCTGGCTGATCTCAGCCACCCGGAAGATCTCGTCCCGGACCGCCGCGACCACGGCCTGGGTCTGGGCCTCGTCGGCCAGCTTGGCCTTCTGGCCGCCGATCTTGCTCAACTGGGCCTCGAAGACGGGCGGCTCCCCGGCCCTGAGCCTGGCCGTCAGGGACCAGTACTCCTCGGGCTTGAAGGCCAGGATGGCCCGCTCCCGCTCGACGATCAGGCGCAGAGCCACCGACTGGACCCGGCCGGCCGAGAGGCCGCGCCTGACCTTGTCCCAGAGAAGCGGAGAGATGTTGTAGCCGACCAGGCGGTCCAGGATGCGCCGGGCCTGCTGGGACTCGAAGCGGGCCTGGTTGATCGTCTCGGGCTGGGCCAGGGCCTTTCTGATGGCCTCCCGGGTGATCTCGTGAAAGAGGACCCTGAAGAAGGTCTCGTTCTGGCCCCTGAGCAGCTCGCGGATGTGCCAGGCGATGGCCTCGCCCTCCCGGTCCGGGTCAGGGCCCAGGTAGACGGCCTCGGCCTGGGCGGCCGCCTTCTTCAGTTCCTTGATGGCCTTGTCCTTGCCCTCGACCAGGACGTAGGTCGGCTGGAAGCCCCGGTCCACGTCCACGCCCAGCTTGCTGACCGGCAGGTCGCGGACGTGGCCGACCGAGGCCTTGACCTCGAAGTCCTGGTCCAGATATTTCTTGATGGTCCGGGCCTTGGCCGGAGATTCGACGATGAGCAGGTTGCGGGCCATTCTCTCCCCTAGGACTTGACGAAAAGCTGACCCGGCAGCTGCCGGATTAGGCCTCTCAGTTCCAGATCGAGCAGCCGGCCCAGGATCTCCTCGGGCGGGCGGGCGGCGGCTCGGATGATTTCGTCGGCGTGGCGAGGCGCGGCCTCGACCAGATCAAAGACGGCCTTGAGCCCGGGCTCCAGGTCCTGGCCCGGTTCGGCGGCCAGGGGCCTGGGCTCGGCCCCGGCCAGGGCCTCGGGCCAGAGCTCCTGGACCACGTCCCGGCCGCTGGCCACCAGGACAGCCCCCTCGCGGATGAGCTGATGGGTCCCCTCCCGCCGCCGGTCGCTGACCGGGCCGGGTACGGCCATGACCGTCCGGCCGAAGTCCAGGGCCAGCCGGGCCGTGATCAGGGAGCCGGAGCTGGGCGAGGCCTCGCCGACGACGACGCCCCGGACCAGGCCGGCGATGATCCGGTTGCGCACCGGGAAGCGCCAGGCGGCCGGGTCCGAGCCCAGGGGGAACTCGGTCAGGATCGCCCCCTGCTCGGCGATGAGCCCCTTGAGCTTGAGGTTTTCCCGGGGGTAGTCCACGTCCAGGCCGCAGCCCAGGACGGCGATGGTCCGGCCGCCGCCCTTGAGGGCGCCCTCGTGGGCCGCGGCGTCGATGCCCACGGCCAGCCCGGAGACGATTGTGGCCCCGAACCAGGCCAGGTCCTTGGCCATCTGCCGGGTCGTCCGCCGGCCGTAATCGGTCGCCTGCCTGGAGCCGACCAGGGCCACGGCCCGGTTGTCCTCGGCCCTGAGCCGACCCAGGCCGAAGAGGGCCAGCGGCGGCCCGTAGATCTGGGACAGGGCCTCGGGATAGTCGGCCTCGCCCCAGAGGATCACCCAGCCGCCCAGCCTCTCCAGGGCCTCCAGCTCGGCCTCGGCCCGTCTGAGCCCGACCTGGAGCCGGACGGCCGCCTCCCGGGGCAGGCCGGCCTGGGTCTCGAGGTCCTCTGCTCCGGCCTCCAGGGCCGCCTCGGCCGAGGAAAAGGCGCTGATGAGCTTGCGGCCCAGGACAGGACCCACCCCCTCGGTCAGGGAGAGGGCCAGCCGGGCCAGGCGCTCGCCGGGCGAAATGGTCGTAGTCTGATCCAAGGGAGTCAAGGTTATACGGCCCCACCCGGCCAGTCAAGCCCCGGCCCGGAGAGGTCAAGATTGACGTTGCAATCGGAGGGCCCGTGTGGTACAAGATGAGCGGAATTTCAGGGGTTTGTATGTCCGCCGCGCCCAGCAAAGACCGCTTCTTCTTCAGGGCCAAGGCCGAGAACTATCCGGCCCGCTCGGTCTATAAGCTCCAGGAGATCGACCGCCGGGCTGGGCTCCTCAAGCCCGGGCTGAGGGTCCTGGACCTAGGCGCGGCCCCGGGATCCTGGAGCCAGTACGCCGCCCAGAAGGTCGGCCCCAAGGGCCGGGTGGTGGCCGTGGACCTGAACCCGCCGGCCAGAGAAATCAAGGGCGTCAGATGGCTCCTGGGCGACGCCACCGCGCTCGAGACCGCCTCGCGCCTGGCCGAGGAAGGGCCCTTTGACCTGGTCCTCTCGGACATGGCCCCCAGCACGACCGGCCAGAAGTCGGTCGACGCGGCCAGATCCTGCCAGCTGGCCGAGGCGGCCTTCGACCTGGCCCTCAAGGTCCTCAAACCCAAGGGCCGGGCCGTGGTCAAGGTCTTCATGGGCTCTGACTTCGCCCAGCTCCAGCGCCGCGTCCGCTCAAGCTTCAACAAGAGTAGAGTCATCAAGCCGGAAGCCAGTCTCAAGCAGAGCCGCGAGACCTATCTTCTGGCCTTTGAGCCCGCTCTTCCCAAGGAGGATTAAAATGTCGGGCCATTCCAAGTGGAGCACCATCAAGCGCAAAAAGGCCGCGGTGGACGCCAAGAGGGGCCGGGCATTCACCAGGCTCATCAAGGAGATCACCGTGGCCGCCCGCACCGGCGGCGGCGACGCCGAAGGCAACCCCAGGCTCAAGACGGCCATCGCCAACGCCAAGGCCCAGAACATGCCCAAGGAGAACATCGAGCGGGCCGTCAAGAAGGGCACGGGCGAGCTGGAGGGCCAGGCCTTCGAGGAGATCACCTACGAGGGCTACGCCGCCGGCGGGGTGGCGGTCATGGTCGAGGCCGTGACCGACAACAAGAAGAGGACCGTTTCCGACGTCCGCTACGTCTTCACCAGGTTCGGCGGCAGCCTGGGCGCGGCCAACTCGGTGGCCTACCTCTTCACCAACAAGGGCCTGATCACCTTCCTCAAGGACCAGGTCGGCGAGGATCAGCTCATGGAGGCGGCCCTGGAGGCCGGGGCCGAGGACGTCCGCGTCGAAGACGAGGTCTTTGAGGTCCTGACCGATCCGGGCGACCTGGAAACCGTCCGCGAGGCCCTCAGCCAGGCCGGCCTCGAGCCCGAGAGCGCCGAGCTGGCCATGATCCCGGCGACCACCATCAAGGTCGAGGGCCGCCAGGCGGCCAGTCTGGTCAAGCTTCTGGATGCCTTTGACGAGAACGAGGACGTCCAGAACGTCTGGACCAACGCCGACTTGCCCGACGAGATCGAGGAAGGGGACTGACATCCGGCTGATCATAGGCATTGACCCAGGCTCCCAAGTCACCGGCTACGGATTGATTCGAGTGGGCCAGGACCGCTCCCTGTCCTGCCCGACCAGCGGCCTGATCAAACCGCCGGCCGGCCGGCCCCTGTCCTGGCGGCTCAGGGCGGTCTACGAAGGCATCAGGGAGGTTATAGAGTCCCACCGGCCCGAAGAAATGGCCGTGGAGGATATCTTCTTCGCCCGCAACGCCAAGGCGGCCCTGGCCCTGGGCCACGTCCGGGGAGTGGCCCTCCTGGCCGCGGCCGAGACCGGCCTGGAGGTCTTCACCTACTCCCCCCGGACCATCAAGAAGGCCCTGGTCGGCTACGGCCAGGCCTCCAAGGACCAGGTCAGCCGGATGGTTGTCTCCCTGCTCGACCTCAAGGACACCCCGGGCCAGGACGCCACCGACGCCCTGGCCTGCGCCATCTGCCACCTCAACACCTCGTCGACCCTGAGACGACTGGGAGGCTGAGCCGCCGTGATCGCCCGCCTGAGCGGAAGGCTGACCTTCAAGCAGCCCGGCCAGCTGATCATCGACGTGGGCGGGGTGGGCTACCGGGTCTTCTGCCCCCTCTCGACCTTCTACGAGCTGCCTCGGGCCGGCGAGCCGGTGGAGCTGCTCATCAGGACCCAGGTGAGCAGCGAGGCCATCCACCTTTACGCCTTCAAGACCGGGCGGGAGAAGGAGCTCTTCGAGCTCCTCCTGAACGTCTCGGGTATCGGCCCCAAGCTGGCCCTGAACATCCTCTCCGGCATCCAGGCCCCGGACCTGGTCCGGGCCCTGGCCCAGGGCGACAGCCTCCGCCTGCGGGCCATCCCCGGCGTGGGCAAGAAGACGGCCGAGCGGATGGTCGTCGAGCTCAAGGACAGGGCGGCCGGACTGGCCGGGCCGGCCGAAGGGGCGGCCGGGCCGGAGGAGGCCCTGGACCGGGAGCTGGTCGACGACGCCCTTTCAGCCCTGGCCAACCTGGGCTACAATCGGACCCAGGCAGAAAGGGCCGTCCGGGCGGCCCTGGCCCGGTTCGAAGCCGCCGGCCGGGCGGCCGGACTGGAGAGCCTGCTCAAGGAGGCCCTCAGGAGCCTGGCGAGTTAGAACATGGCCCAGGAAGAACGCTTCATCTCGGCCCAGACCAGCGAGGAGGACCTCAGCTTCGAGGCCGGCCTGAGGCCTCTCAGCCTGGACGAGTTCATCGGCCAGGACCGGGTCAAGGACAAGCTCAAGGTCTTCATCCAGGCCGCCCGGGAGCGGGGCGAACCCCTGGATCACGTCCTCTTCCACGGCCACCCCGGCCTGGGCAAAACGACCCTGGCCAACATCCTGGCCCGGGAGATGGGCGGGGCGATCAAGAGCACCTCCGGGCCGGTCATCGAGCGCCAGGGCGACCTGGCCGCCCTGCTGACCAACCTGTCCCCCTTTGACGTCCTCTTCATCGACGAGATCCACCGCCTGCCCCACGTGGTCGAGGAGATCCTCTATCCGGCCATGGAGGACTTCAAGCTCGATCTGATCATCGGCGAGGGGCCCTCGGCCCGGACGGTCAAGCTCGACCTGCCCCGCTTCACCCTGGTCGGGGCGACCACCCGGGCCGGCCTGCTCACCCCGGCCCTGCGCGACCGCTTCGGCGTGTCCGAGCGGGTCGACTTCTACGAGCCCGAGGAACTGAGCCTGATTGTCCGCCGCTCGGCCAGCCTCCTGCAGGTGCCCGTCACCTCGGACGGGGCCTGGGAAATCGCCCGCCGGGCCCGGGGCACCCCCCGGGTGGCCAACCGGCTCCTGAGGCGAGTCAGGGACTTCGCCCAGGTCCAGGGCGACGGCTCGATCACCCGCAAGCTGGCCGACTACGCCCTGGGCGTCCTGGAGGTGGACGAGGCCGGGCTGGACAGGATGGACCGGGGCATGCTGGTCTGCATCATCGACAAATTCGCCGGCGGACCGGTCGGGCTGGAGAACCTGGCCGCGGCCCTGTCCGAGGAAAAGGGCACCCTGGAGGAGGTCTACGAACCCTACCTGATCCAGCAGGGCTACCTCCAGCGCACGCCCAGGGGCCGGGTGGCCACCCGCCTGGCCTACCGGCATCTCCAGCGGCCCTACTCGCCCCAGGGCGACCTTTTCCGCTGACCCCCTTGCCTTGATCGGATAAAGTTCTATATAACTCTGTGAAAAGAATGTTTCCCAAGGAGGGCGCTCGTGACTGACATACCCAGCGTCGAGCCAGTGGCCATCGCCAAGGAGGAGGCGGTCAAGATCGAGTTCGTCACCCTGGCCACCGAGGAGCAGGGCCACAAGGTCACCCTCAAGGAAACGGCCGAGGCCCAGGGCCAGGTGGAGATGTTCATCGGCGGCTCGGAATTCGCCTCCATCGCCAAGGAGCTGGGCCTGATCCAGCCGCCCCGGCCCCTGACCCACGAAGTCTACCTGAACCTCCTCGACGGACTGGAAGTGGACTTCGGCCGGCTGGAGATTTACGGACTCAAGGACAACGCCTTCCTGGCCAAGCTCTTCTTCAGCAAGAAGGGCCAGCCCGAGGAGATGGAGATCCGGCCCTCGGACGGACTGGCTCTGGCCCTGCACCACCACCTGCCCATCTTCCTGAACCGGCGCCTCCTCAAGGGGACGCTCTCGGCCAGGGACCGGGAGACCCTCGAGGACCTGGTCAAGACGGTCAAATTCTAGGACCCCGGTCTTGGCCCGGAACAACCAGAGCGCCGCGGCCAGGTCGGCCGCTCCAGGGGACAACAACCTGGAATCTCCGATCGTCCCGGCCGAGCCCCTTACCAAGTCCGCTCAGCCCGTCCGAATCAACCTGGTTCCCTGATCTCGCCGCCGGACCCGCAATCCTGTTAGGCTTGACCGGGCTGGGCCTCCGGGGTATTATGTCAATATAAACATAAATGCTCTCCCTGCCCCGGAAAGGGTTGACAATGCCTCCCCTCCACAGCCGTCGTTATATTGTAGTGCTGTTGTCTTGCCTATTCGCTTTTGCTTGGGCCGCTTATTCAGCCCTGGCCAACAAGGGCGATCTACTTCTCTACAGCGGCGCCGGGCTGAAGCAGCCGGTCGAGGAACTGGTCCAGCTCTTTCAAAAAGAGACCGGCCTTCAGGTCCGAGCGGACTTTGCCGGCTCCGGCCAGCTCATGGCTCGCTACCTGGCCTCGAGCAAGGGGGACCTGTTCCTGCCTGACTCGTATTTCTACATGAACAAGCTCAAGGCAATGGACCAGGTGGTCTGGTCCAGCTCGGTGGTCCTGGACCCGCCGGTGGTGGGCTTCCCCAGGTCTGGCCGGGTGGAGATCCACGCCTTCGCCGATCTGGCCAAGCCCGGGGTCAGGATCGGCCTGGGCGACCCCAAGACCATGGCCCTGGGCCGCACCGCCGAGGACATCCTGGCCGCCTCGGGGCTGGGCGAAAGCATCAGGAAGAATACCGTGGTCCGGGGGGCCACGATCAAGCAGCTAGTCCTCTACCTGCTCAAGGGCGACGTGGACGCGGCCATAGTGGCCCGGGCCGACGTCTCCCAGAACCAGGACAAGCTGAGTATGCTGGAGATCGATCCGTCCTGGTACAAGCCGGAGATTGTCACCGTGGCCGTCCTGCGCGCCTCCCGCCAGGTAGACAAGGCCCAGGAGCTGGCCCGCTTCCTCTCCTCGCCCCAGGCGGTGGAGACCTTCGGCCGGTACGGCTTCCTGCCGGCGCGGTGAGCCCACCCCGGGCGGACATGAGCGTTTCCCCCAACTGGCCATGCCCCTTCTGCTTTTCGGCCCGCTGACGGCCGGGGTCTCCCCGCCCCGGCCTGCTCCGATATCCGCCCATTTTCCTTAATCGTCGCCTTCCCAGGGGGCGCGCTATAGGTCAGGGACCGCGAGGGCCTTGAGACACTTGACCTTTTAGTCTTGACCGGGCGCGGCCTCCAGAGCATTATGCTAAAAAAAGCATATTTGTTCATCCCTCCCAGAAAGGAGCGATCATGCTTCCCCCCCACGGCCGCCGATTTATTTTGGCCCTGCTGCTTTCCCTTTTGGCAACCGTCTGGTCAAGTTCCTCCGCCCTGGCCGGTCAGGACGTGCTCCACCTCTACAGCGGCGCCGGGCTCAGACAGCCGGTCGAGGAGCTGGTCCAGCTCTTTCAAAAAGAGACCGGCCTGCAGGTCCGGATTGAATTCGCCGGCTCCGGCCAGCTCCTGGCCCGCTACCAGGCCTCGGGCCAGGGGGACGTTTTCCTGCCCGGCTCGCACTTCTACACGGACAAGCTCAAGGAAAAGGACCAGGTGGTCTGGTCCAAGCCGGTGGTCCTGCACGTGCCCGTGGTGGGCTTCCCCAAGGCGGGCCGGGTGGAGATCCACGCCTTCGCCGATCTGGCCAAGCCCGGGATCAGAGTCGGCCTGGGCGACCCCAAGGCCATGGCCCTGGGGCGCACGGCCGAGGACATCCTGGCCGCCTCGGGCCTGGGCGACCGCATCCGGGCCAACACGGTGGTCCGGGGGGCCACGGTCAAGCAGCTAGTCCTCTACCTGCTCAAGGGCGACGTGGACGCGGCCATAGTGGCCCGAGCCGACGTCTTCCAGAACCAGGACAAGCTGGGCATGCTGGAGATCGATCCGTCCTGGTACAAGCCGGAAATCGTCACCGTGGCCGTCCTGCGCGCCTCCCGCCAGGTTGAGAAGGCCCAGGAGCTGGCCCGCTTCCTCTCCTCGCCCCAGGCGGTGGAGACCTTCGGCCGGTACGGCTTCCTGCCGGTCAAATGATCCGGCCCGGCGCGGCCATGGGCGGGCTCCTGGCCCTGCCGCTCATGGTCTTCGGTCTCCTGGTGGCCGGGGTCGTCCTGGCCCTGGCCACCCAGGTCGCCCCGGCCGGGTTGTGGCAGGCCTTGCGGGCCGAGGAGACCCTCTTCGCCCTGCGCTTCTCCCTGGAGGTCTCGGCCGGGGCCATGTGCCTGGCCATCCCCCTGGGCATCGCCTCGGCCTACTTCATGTCCCGCCGGGACTTCCCGGGCAAGAGATTCCTGGACGCCTTGTTGGACCTGCCCCTGGTCATGCCGCCCCTCATCGCCGGGGTGGGCCTCCTCTTCCTCCTGGGCCGGCAGATTCTGGGCGAGCCCCTGGCCCGCCTGGGCCTGGAGCTGGTCTTCACCCCCCTGGGAGCGGTGGCGGCCCAGGCCTTCATCGCCACCCCGATCATCATGCGCAACGCCAAGGCCGCCTTTGAATCGGTGGACCCCGGCTTTCAGGAGACGGCCATGGTCCTGGGCCTGGGCCCCTGGCGGGTCTTCTTCCAGATCAACCTGCCCCTGGCCGGCCGCAGCATCGCCGCCGGGGTGATCCTGGCCTGGGCCCGGACCATGGGCGAGTTCGGGGCCACCCTGATGGTCGCCGGGGCCACACGGCTGCACACCGAGACCCTGCCGGTGGCCGTCTACCTGAACCTGGCCAGCGGCGAGCTGGGCATCGCCGTCTCCTGCGCCCTGGTGCTCCTGGCCGTCTGCTTTGGGGTGCTGGTCTGCCTGCGCTTTCTGGCCGCCGGCCGCGGGGTCAAGAAAAGGAGCCTGACTTGGCCGCGCTCCGCCTGACCGGGGTGGGCAACCGCTTCCTCGAGCCCCTGGACCTGGCCGTGGCCGACGGGTCGCTCTTCGTCCTGGTGGGCCCCTCCGGGGCGGGCAAGACCAGTCTCCTGCGCATCCTGGCCGGGCTGGCCCCCCACCGGGGCAGCATCCTCCTGGACGGCCGGGAGGTCGGGCACCTGCCGCCCCACCACCGGGCCGTGGGCTACCTCAGCCAGGAGCCCTACCTCTTCCCCCACCTGAACCTGGAGGCCAACCTGGACCTGGGCATGACCAGACTGGGCTGGAGCAAGGCCCGCCGGCAGCAGCGCCGGGAGGAGCTGATGGGGCTGCTGGGCATCGCCCACCTGGCCGGACGGGACACGGTCACCCTGAGCGGCGGCGAGAAGCAGCGGGTGGCCCTGGCCCGGGTCCTGGCCTCGGGACCCCGCCTCCTGCTCCTGGACGAGCCCTTCAACCAACTTGATTTCCGGGCCGCCCGCCACCTCAGGGCGGAGATGAAGATCCTCCAGCGGAAGCTGCGGCTGACCACCCTGATGGTCACCCACAACCTGGATGAGGCCCGGGAGCTGGCCGACACCCTGGCCGTCATCCAGGCCGGCCGGCTGACCGCGGAGGGTCTGGCCGAGACCGGGGAGCAGGCCTTTCTGGAGGTTCCCAACCTCCTGGACTGCCAGAGGCTGAGGGTCCTGGAGGAAGGGCTCCTGGAGCTGGACTGGGCCGGTCTCCGCCTCTTCGCCCTGGACCGGGGCCGGCCCGGCGACCGGTTCAGCCTCCAGCCCAGCGACGTCGTCCTGGGCCGGACGCCTCCCCCCGGGCCCCGGGCGAACCGCTTCCTGGGTCGGATCAGCGCCGTGGAGACGGGCCACGACGCGGTCCGGGTGGAATGCCTGGTCCAGGAACGGCGGCTCCGGGTGGAGATCCGCCGGCGGCGCTGGGAGCGGGAGCCCCTGGCCGTGGGCGAGGAGGTCCACGGCTTCATCCCCCTGGACCGCCTTCTGCCCGAGTGAAATAGGCCTCGACCGGCGAGGCCAAGAGGAGACAAGAACATGGACCCCTTTGAACGACTGCGGCAGAGCCTGACCCAGACCATGAAGTCCCGGGGCTGGGACCGGGAGGAGGTCCGGGTCAGGGCCCGGACCCTGACCCCCCAGGAGGTCATCGGCGACCCCGAGGACCGCGACTACCCGCTGATAAAGGGCCGGGAGCGGATGATGGCCGCCGAGTTCCGGGGCTTCCAGGGCCAGGCCTTCACCGACCGGTTCGGCGACTTCCAGGGCTCCCTGGCCGACGTGGCCGGCCTGGAGCTGACCAGCAACTACCGCCGGGCCGTGTTCCTGGCCGCGCTCAACGCGGTCCTGCGGGCCGAGGGCCTCATCCAAGGGACCAGGCACTGCCGCGACGACGCCCCGCCCCGCTGCGCCGCCAGGCTGGCCGAGCTGGTGGCCCAGAGGTTCGGCGCGCCCAAGGTGGCCTTGATAGGCCTGCAGCCCCGGATGGCTCAGGCGCTCGGGGCCCGCTTCTCCCTGCGGATCACCGATCTGGACCGGGACAACCTGGGCCGGGAGCGCTTCGGCGTGACCGTGGAGGGCCCGGAGAAGACCGAGGAGGTGCTGGACTGGTGCGACCTGGCCCTGATCACCGGGACCACCTTCTCCAACGCCAGCGCGGCCGACATGGCCCGCGGCAAGCCGACCATCTTCTACGGGGTCACCGTGGCCGGCCCGGCCGCGGTCCTGGGCCTGGAGAGGTTCTGCCCCCTGTCTTCCTGAAGCCGGGGATTTGGCGGAGCGGCGGCCGGGCGCTATGGAACGCAAAAGGAGGCGTCTGAAAGTCAGAACAAAACACATCACGGCTATATCGTTTTTTAACATGAAAAGGATCCGGCCGGGCCGGATCAGGACTTGTCTTTCATAAAAAGGAGAAGAGGAACATGAATCTCTCCAACCAAGAATTGTTCCGCCAGAAGTGCTACCTGGACGGGCAGTGGCTCCAGGCCGGCGACGGCCGGACCATCACCGTCACCAACCCGGCCAACGGCCGGACCATCGGCTCGGCGCCCTCGCTCTCCCGGAGCGAGGTGGCCCGGGCCGTGGCCGCCGCCGAGGCGGCCTGGCCGGCCTGGCGCGAAATGACCGCCCTGAAGCGCGGCCACCTGCTCAGGAACTGGGAGCGGCTTGTCCGGGAGAACCTGGAGGATCTGGCGGTCATCCTGACCACGGAGCAGGGCAAGCCCCTGGCCGAGGCCCGGGCCGAGATCAAGGGGGGCTGCGCCTACATTAGCTGGTTCGCCGAGGAGGGCCGCCGGGCTTACGGCGAGGTGATTCCGCCCAACACCCGGGACCGGCGCCTGCTGACCATCCGCCAGCCGGTGGGGGTGGCCGCGGCCATCACCCCCTGGAATTTCCCCATGTCCATGATCCCCCGCAAGACCGCCCCGGCCCTGGCAGCCGGCTGCACCGTGGTGGCCAAGCCGTCCAGCATGACGCCCTTCTCGGCCCTGGCCCTGGCCGCCCTGGCCGAACGGGCCGGGTTCCCACCCGGGGTCTTCAACGTGGTCACCGGCCAGGCCGCCGAGGTGGGGGCCGAGCTGACCGGCAATCCGGCCGTGCGCAAGCTGAGCTTCACCGGCTCCACCGAGGTCGGCAAGCGGCTCATGGCCCAGTGCGCCCCCACGGTCAAGAAGATCTCCCTGGAGCTGGGGGGCAACGCGCCCTTCATCGTCTTCGCCGACGCCGACCTGGACGCCGCCGCGGCCGGGGCCCTGGGCTGCAAGTTCCGCAACACCGGCCAGACCTGCATCTGCACCAACCGCTTCCTGGTGGAGGAATCGGTCCACGACGCCTTCGTGGACAGGCTCCTGGCCAGGGTGAAGACTCTCCGGGTGGGCGACGGCCTGGCCCCGGAGACCACCCAGGGGCCCCTGATCGACCAGCCCAGTCTGGAGAAGGTGGACGGCCTGGTCCAGGCCTCCCTGAGCATGGGCGCCCAGGCCCTGGCCGGCGGCAAGCGCCACGCCCTGGGGGGGCTGTTCTACGAGCCCACGGTCCTGGACCAGGTCAGGCCGGAGATGCCGGTCTGCCAGCAGGAAATCTTCGGTCCGGTGGCTCCCATCCTGACCTTCGCCGACGAGGACGAGGCCGTCAGGCTGGCCAACGAGACCCGCTACGGCCTGGCCTCCTACGTCTACACCAGGGACCTGGGACGGTTCTGGCGGGTGAGCGAAAAGCTCGACTACGGCATGGTCGGGGTCAACGAGGTCCTCCTGGCCACCTGCGAGGCTCCCTTCGGCGGGATCAAGGAGAGCGGCCTGGGCCGCGAGGGCGGCCGCCAGGGGCTGGAGGAGTTCATGGAAACCAAGTACGTCATCCTGGGAGGGGTCTAGGCGGAAACGCCCGGCTGAGGCGCGGCGGACCGGACGGCCTAACCGTCCCGGTAGCGGCGCCACAGCCGGGCGAAGTGCTTGTCCGGCTGGGCCAGGTACTCCTCGGGCGAGACGTCTATGAAGTCCAGGGCCCGCCCCCCGGCCTTGGGCTCGATGGCGTGCCGGCTGAGCGACTCGACCCAGCTCTTGGCCTCGACCGACCGGGTCAGCAGGGCGGCCTTGTCCAGCCCGGGGCGCAGCCTCCAGGGAGGCTGGGCCGCCTCCCGGGGGTCAGGGTCGAGCAGGCCCACCCAGCTCAGCCCTTCGAAGCCCAGGCCGGCCAGGCGCGAGGCCACCCAGTCCAGCTGGTCGGCCGGTCCCGGCCCCTGACAGGCCCCCCAGCCGGCCTCGACCTCGACCGGCCGGTTGAACAGCCAGACGGCCAGGAGGCCCAGGTAGCCGACCAGGAGCAGTTCCTCGGCCAGGGTGCCCCGGTGCTCGACCCACTGGGGCATGTCCTCCAGCCCGGCCAGCCTGAGCCGGTCCAGGCGCATGGCCAGGCCGCGCATCAGCTGGGGTTCCCTGAGGTCGGCCCAGCTCAGGCCCATGACCAGCCCGGCCCTCTCGTCGCGGCTCTTGATCTCGGCGGCGATGGAGCGCAGGATCAGCTCGGCCGCGACCTGATCCGGCCCGGAGGGCGGCCAGGCCCGGTCCAGGATCAGCCAGTCGGTCACGGCCGGGTGGCCGGCCACGGCGGCTAACAGCTCCTGGAGCAGCCGCAGCTTCTTCTGGATCAGGTCCGGCTGGGTCCACCACTCCAGGGGTTTGAGCCGCTTGATCCGGCCCTGGAAGAGGACCAGCCCGGCCGCCTCGTCCTCGACCGGGCCGACCAGGTAGGGCGGCAGGCAGTCCAGGCCCATGACCCGGCCGGTCAGGGGGGCCAGGCAGGCCTCCACCTTGGCCTCGCCGAGCCGGTCCAGGACCCGGATCAGCCCGTCCAGGTAGCGGACCACATCCCGGCTGGGCCGCCAGGCCAGGCTGGATTCCAGCACGGGCAGGTAGATCTGGCGCAGGCGGAGGTTTCTGGCCAGGCCGGCCGCATGGCTGACCAGTCCGAGGTGGGGCGGCTGGACCTCGGCCAGCCCCTGGACCGGACAGACATGGATCGCTGAGCGGATCATCTGACAATTTCAAGGCAACGGCTTTTCAAGTCTCTCGTCCCCTGAAAAGCCCGGCCGGGCCGGCTCAGTGCCGGAAGGCCCGCTGGCCGGTGAAGGCCATGGTCGCCCCGGCCTGGTTGACCGCCTCGATGACCTCGTAGTCTCTGAGCGAGCCTCCCGGCTGGATGACCGCCCTGGCTCCCTGCTTGAGGCCCACGTCCACCCCGTCCCGGAAGGGGAAGAAGGCGTCGGAGACCATGGTCGAGCCGATCAGGCCGCCCTTGGCCTCGGCCGTGGCCCTGTCGACGGCCTCCTTGTCCTGGCCTCCCCGCCGGCCGGCGATCACCTCGGCCTCGAGGACCTTGTAGGACAGCCCGGTCCGCTCGAAGCAGAGGGCGTCGGCGTACTTGGTCCAGGCCTTGAACACGGCGATCTCGGCCACGCCGACCCGGTCCTGCTCGCCGGTGCCGATGCCCACCGTGACCCGGTCCTTGACAAAGATGACCGAGTTGGAGGTGACGGCCTGCTCCACGGCCCAGCCGAAGATCATGTCCTCTATCTCCTCGGGCTCGGGCTGGCGGGCCACGGCGTAGGTCCGGCCCTGATGGACGGCCTGGGCCGGCAGGAGGTCCTGGGCCGAGCGGATGGCGTTGACCGAGGAGAGCTGGACGATCAGCCCGCCGTCGGTCAGGGACTTGAACTCCAGGAAGTGCTCGTCGCGCCACTCGGCCAGCCGGTCCAGGCGCTCCAATCTGACGATGCGCAGGTTCTTGGCCTTGCGGAGAACGTCCAGGGCCCCGGCCTCGTAGTCCGGGGCGGCCACCAGCTCCAGGTAGCGCTGGGAGAGGGCCTCGGCCAGGTCCCTGTCCACCGGCCGGTTGAAGGCGGCCGCCCCGCCGAAGGCGGCGATGCGATCGGCCCGGTCGGCCTTGAGGTAGGCCTCGAGCATGGACTCGGCCTGGGCCACGCCGCAGGGGTTGTTGTGCTTGACGATCACGGCGCAGGGCCGGTCGTGCAGCTCCTTGAGGACGATCAGGGCCGCGTCCAGGTCGGTCAGGTTGATCTTGCCCGGGTGCTTGCCGAACTGGATGAAGTCCTTCTCGCTCAGGCTGGAGACCAGCCCCCGGCCGGGCTCGATGTAGCTCACCCCGGCCAGGCTGAGGCGGCCCTGGCTCAACTGGTAGAGGGCGGCCGGCTGGTGGGGGTTCTCGCCGTAGCGCAGCCCCTTGGCCTGGCCGTCGATCTCCCAGGTCCGCTTGCGAAAGGTGAGCTTCTGGCCGCCCAGGGTGACGGTCATTTCGTCCGGAAACTCGTCGGTGACGACCCGACGGTACATCTGGCTCAGTTCGGACACTTGGCCTCTCCTCTAGCCGGCCTCTTTCTCCATCTTGGCCAGCTGCTCGAAGCGGATGTCGGCCCCCAGGATGGCCACGATCTCGTCTCTCTTGTCCCTGACCGGCCCGGAGACGGTGATGCAGAGGCGCTGGGTGAAACGGGAGGTGTAGAAATCGGAGACGTGGACCTGACCGTCGGCCAGGGGCTCGGTGAACCAGGCGCGGTCGGTGAAGTCGCCCTCGACCTGGACGTTCTGGAAGTTGGCCCGGTCGGTGACCTGGACGATGTAGGTGAGCAGCCGCCGGCCCTCGTGGTCGACGACGTAGAGGTACTGGATGAAGGGGTTCTCCTCCATGAAGCGCCGGAAGACCGACTCCATGGCCTGGACGTCCAGGGAGCGGACGGCCTCGTTCTCGATGAGACCCTCGACCAGGTGGACGGCCAGCTCCCCGGCCCGCTTCTTGAGGGCGTCGAACTGGGACTCGAAGTAGTGGGGCAGGTAGCGCCTGGCCCAGCGCTCCATCTCCTCGGCCGAAATGGAGGTCGTCCGGCCCTTGGCGTACTCGGCCATGACCCGCTTGTGGATCTTGAGCACCCCGGGATGGCGCTTGTCCAGGCGGGCGTCGCCGCTCAGACTGAGCCTGGTGTTGACCCAGTGGGCCACGCCGGCCGTGCCCGACTTGTCGGTGATGATGATGGACAGCGGCCGGTTGAGGAGTTTCTGGGTGTCGAAGATGTTGTAGATCTCTTCGTTCTTGACCAGCCCGTCGGCATGAATCCCGGCCGCGGTGGCGTTGAAGTCCTGGCCGACAAAGGGATAGTTGGAGGGGATCTGGTAGCCGATCTCCTCCTTGAAGTAATCGGCCAGATCGGTGACGGCCGTGGTGTCCATGTCCGAGGTCTCCCCGGTCAGGGCCATGTACTCCATGACCATGCCCTCCAGGGGAGCGTTGCCGGTCCGCTCGCCAAAGCCGAACAGGGTGGCGTTGACCGCGCCGCAGCCGTAGAGCCAGGCCGTGGCCGCGTTGACCAGGACCTTGTGGAAGTCGTTGTGGCCGTGCCACTCCAGCAGGTGGCCGGGCACGCCGGCCTCGTTGATCATGACCCGGATCAGCTTGGGCACCGAGCGGGGCAGGGCCGCGCCGGGATAGGGCACGCCGAAGCCCATGGTGTCGCAGAGCCTGATCTTGACGTCCAGGCCGCTCTCCTGGCGGAGCTTGCTCAGCTCCACGGCCAGGGGGACGACGAAGCCGAAGATGTCGGCCCGGGTCAGGTCCTCGAAGTGGCAGCGGGGCCTGATCCCCAGGGCCAGGGCCTCCTTGACCACGGCCAGGTACATGTCCATGGCCTTCTGCCGGCTGAGGCCCAGCTTGAGGAAGATGTGGTAGTCCGAGACCGAGGTCAGGATCCCGGTCTCGCTCAGGCCCATCTCCTTGACCAGCTTGATCTCGGCCGGATTGGCCCTGATCCAGCCGGTGATCTCGGGAAAGCGGCAGTCCAACTCGCGGCAGAAGTCGATGGCCCGGCGGTCCTTGTCCGAGTAAAGGAACATCTCGGTCTGGCGGATGACGCCCCTGGGGCCGCTCAGCCGGGAGATGAGGCGGTAGATCTCGGCGATCTGGCGGTCGGTGTAGGGCGGTCGGGCCTGCTGCCCGTCTCTGAAAGTGGTGTCGGTGATGAGCATCCGGGCCGGCGGCTCGGGCACGACGAACTGGTGGTCGAAATCAATGATCGGCACCCGGTCGTAGGGAAAGACCGAGCGGAGCAGGTTGGGCTGGTCCACGTTGCGCAGGCTCGGCCGCCACTGGTCGCTGTGAACGTGCTCCATGACCCGCCGTCTCTCGTTCCATCTGGCCAACTCTCGCCTCTCCTCGCCTTTGGTTAGAGATCCTCCCTGGGTTTGGCCTGGGCCAAGTCCAGTCGGATCGACAGCTCGGTCATTTGTTTGAAGTCCACTTCCGAAGGGGCGTCGGTCATCAGGCAGACCGCCTTCTGGGTCTTGGGGAAGGCGATGACGTCGCGGATGGTCGGCCGTCCGGCCAGGAGCATGACCAGCCTGTCCAGACCCACGGCGATGCCGCCGTGGGGCGGCGGGCCGTAGCGGAAGGCCTCCAGGAGGAAGCCGAACTTGGCCTCGGCCTCCCGGGGGCCGATCCCCAGGGCGGCGAAGACCTGCTCCTGGAGCTCGCGGCGGTGGATCCTGATGGAGCCGCCGGCGACCTCGTGGCCGTCCAGGACCAGGTCGTAGGCCCTGGCCCGGACCGAGCCCGGGTCGTCAGCCAGCCGGCCGGCGTCCTCTATCAGGGGCGAGGTGAAGGGGTGGTGCATGGCCTTGTAGCGGGCCTCCTGCTGGTCATACTCCAGGAGAGGGAACTCGGTCACCCAGACGAACTGGTGCCCCTCCGGGACGAGCCCCCTCATCTCGGCCAGCCTGAGGCGGAGGTGGCCCAGGGAGTCGTGGACCACCTGGGGCTGGTCGGCCCCGAAGAAGACCAGGTCGCCCTCGGCCATGTCCAGGCGCCCGGCCAGGGCCTCCTTCTCGCCCTCGGAGAAGAACTTGGCGATGGGCGACTGCCAGCCGTCGGCCCTGACCTTTATGTAGGCCAGGCCCTTGGCCCCGTGGGCGGCCACGTGCCTGGTCAGGTCGTCGATGTCCTTGCGGGAGAGATCGACCCCGCCCTTGAGGTTGACCGCCTTGACCAGGCCGCCGGACCTGGCCGCGCTGGCAAAGACCTGGAACCCGGTCTGGGCCACGATGTCGGTCACGTCCGTAAGCTCCAGGCCGAAGCGGACGTCGGGCTTGTCCAGGCCGTAGCGGCCCACGGCCTGGGCGTAGGTCAGGCGCGGGAAGGGAGTCTCGATCTCCTGGCCCCGGGCGGCCTTGAAGATGCCGGCCATGAGGCCCTCGGTCAGTCTGATGACGTCTCTCTCGCTGACAAAGGACATCTCGATGTCGATCTGGGTGAACTCGGGCTGGCGGTCGGCCCTCAAGTCCTCGTCGCGGAAGCACTTGACGATCTGGTAGTAGCGCTCGAAGCCGGCGACCATGAGGAGCTGCTTGAAGAGCTGGGGCGACTGGGGCAGGGCGAAGAAGCGGCCGGGGTTGACCCGGCTGGGCACCAGGTAGTCCCTGGCCCCCTCGGGCGTGGACTTGGTCAGGACCGGCGTCTCCACCTCCAGGAAGCCCTGGCCGTCCAGATAGGTCCTGGTGGCCTGGTAGACCCGGTGGCGCAGCTTGAAGTTGTCCAGCATCTCCGGCCGCCGCAGATCCAGGTAGCGGTAGCGGAGCCTGACCTGCTCCCCGGTGTCGATGCCGTCCTCGATCATGAAGGGCGTCGGCTCGGCCGGGCTGAGTATCTCCAGCCAGTCGCAGATGACCTCGATCTCGCCCGTGGCCAGCTTGGGGTTGGCCATGCCCTCGGGCCTGGGTCTGACCGTGCCCGAGGCGGCCAGGACGTACTCGTTGCGGACCTTGTCGGCCAGGTCGTGGGCCGGCTGGTCGTGGGAGGGGTCAAAGACTATCTGGGTGATGCCCTCCCGGTCGCGCAGGTCGATGAAGATCACCCCGCCGTGGTCGCGCCGCCTGGCCGCCCAGCCCATCAGGACGACCCGCTGGCCGACCTGCTCCAGGCTCAGCTCGCCCAGGTGGTGGGTTCTCGGCCGCTCTTCCCAGCTCTCGCTCATCGCCTCTCACCCTTGCTTCCGCGGTCCTCTTGGGGGCCGGGTGCAGCGCCCTGTCCCCACTGATCCATCAGCACAATGGATATTTCCGCAGTTGAGTCCGTCGCGTTTTGCGTGGAGACGGAGACTTCCGCTCCGGTTTTGAGATTCCTGAGCCTGGCCCGGCCCGAAGCCAGCTCCTCTTCTCCGGCGAAGAAGAAGCCCAGGGCGCCGGCCTTGTCGGCCGCCCGGAGCTGGGCCTTGAGACTCCGGGGGGCCAGATCCATGAGGACCCTGGCCTGGCCGGCCAGGCGCAGCCGGTGGGCCACTTCGACGCCGAATTCCCTGGCCCTCTCGCCCCCGACCACGCCGATGAACACGGCCGGCCGCTGTTCGCGGCCCTCCAGCTCGGCCAGGAGGAGGAGCCTCTCCAGGCCGATGGCAAAGCCGGTCCCGGGCACTTCCGGCCCGCCCAGGGCCTGGATGAGCCCGTCGTAGCGGCCGCCGCCGGCCACGGCGTCCTGGCCGCCCAGCTTTTCGCTGACCACCTCGAAGGTGGTGCCCACGTAGTAGTCCAGGCCGCGGACGAGGCGGTGGTCCAGGAGGGCCTCGATTCCGAGCAGGGCCAGCCTCTCCCGGACCAGGACGAAACTGGAGGCGCATTCCGGACAGAGATTGTCCGCCGAGGCCGGCGCCTGGGCGACGATCTCGGCGCAGCCGGGCTGCTTGCAGTCCAGGACCCTGAGAGGGTTGGCCTCCAGCCGGCGCTGGCAGTCCGGGCAGAGCGCCCCCCGGCGGTCCCTGAGGAAGTCGATCAGCTTGGCCCGGTAGGCCGGCCGGCAGCGGGGGCAGCCCAGGGAGTTGATGCGGATGGTCAGCCGGCCCGTCCGGCACTGCTCCAGGAAGCCGATCAGCATGGCGATCAGCTCGGCGTCAGCCTCCCCTTCCCCGGGGCCGATGACCTCGCAGTTGATCTGGTGGAACTGGCGGTAGCGGCCCTTCTGGGGCCTCTCGTGGCGGAACATGGGCCCGATGGTGAAGACCTTCCAGACCGGCTCCTGCTTGTGGATGCTGTGCTCGACAAAGGCCCGGCAGATCTGGGCCGTGGCCTCGGGCCTGAGGCTCAGGGAGTCGCCGGAGATGTCCGTCAGGGTGTACATCTCCTTCTCGACCACGTCGGTGGTCTGGCCGATGCCCCGGACAAAGAGCTCGGTCTTCTCCAACAAGGGCAGCCTCAGTTCCTGGTAGCCGAAGCGGGGAAAAAAGTCCCGGGCCAGGGCCTCGACGAGCTGCCACTGGCCCACCTCGTCGGGCAGGATGTCCTTCATGCCCCGGACCGTCTGAAAAGCCAACTCGTCCTCCCCGAACCCCGGGCGGTTGGGGCCCGGGTCTCAAAGAGACTATTCTTAGGCCTTTTCCCAGGCCTCTGTCAAGGAAAACGCCTCGGAAAACCGGCCTCAGGCCGGCAGAACGTCGCCGCAGACCACCCGCCTCAGCCCGGCCCCGGTCTCGACCAGAAGGGCGCCGTCGGCGTCCACGTCCACGGCCAGGCCGCTGACCCGGCCGCCCCGGTCCTCGACGCTGACCATCCGGCCCAGGGTCTGGTTCAGCTCCAGCCAGCCGGCCCGGATCTCCTCGGCCGGCAGGCCCTCATCCAGCAGGGCCTCGAACCTGACCAGGAAGGCGTCCAGCAGGGCCAGGCGGTCGATCTTCCGGCCGCAGCAGGAGGCCAGGCAGGTGCACTTCTCCTCGGCCGGGGCGGCGTTGGTGTTGAGGCCGATCCCGACCACGGCCCAGTCCAGGAGCTGGGCCTGGCCGGCGATCTCGGTCAGGATCCCGGCCAGCTTGTGCTCGCCCAGGTAGAGGTCGTTGGGCCACTTGAGCTCGGGCCTGAGGCCGGTCAGCTCCTCCACGGCCCGGCTCAGGCTCACCCCGGCGGCCATGGTCAGGCGGAAGAAGCTCCTCAGCTCCAGCCTGGGCCTGAGAAGCAGCGAAAACAAGAGGTTGCGCCCGGCCGGCGAGCGCCAGACCCGCTTGAGCCGGCCCCGGCCCTGGGTCTGGAAATCGGCGATGACCAGGGCTCCGCCGGGCGTCCCGGCCACGGCCAGGGTCTTGGCCCGCAGGTTGGTCGAATCGGTCCGCTCGAAGTAGTGGACCGGCCGGCCCAGCCACTGGCTGGACAGGGAGGCGGCCACGAGGCTGGGGCCCAGCTTGCCGGGCCGGCCGATGAGACGGTAGCCCCGGCCGCCGGAGGCGGCGATGTCTACCCCCTCCCCGATCAGCTTGGCCACCCCCTTCCAGACCGCGGTCCGGGAGAGGCCCAGCTCGGCGGCCAGGGCCTGGCCCGAGACCGGGCCAGGCCCCTGGAGCAGGATCCTGAGTATCCGGGCGCTGGTCTCCACGCTCACTCGGCCTTGAAGAAGGCGGCCATGGCCCGGCGGGTCATGAGCAGATCGGCCTTGGAGATCAGCTCGAAGGGCGAGTGCATGCCCAGGACCGGGACCCCAAAGTCGACCACCTCCAGGCCGTAGCGGGCCAGGTACTTGGCGATGGTCCCGCCGCCGCCCTCGTCGACCTTGCCCAGGCCGCCGGCCTGCCAGATGACCCTGGCCCGGTCCAGGACCCCCCTCAGCCAGCCCAGGTACTCGGCGTTGGCGTCGTTGGTCGAGTACTTGCCGCCGCTGCCGGTGTACTTGACCAGGCAGGGCCCGTAGCCCAGGAAAGCGGCGTTGCGCTTCTCGTGGACCTCGGGGTAGTCCGGGTCAAAGGCGGCGGACACGTCGGCCGAGAGGGCCCGCGAGTTGAAGAGGGCCTCCTCGATGGCCCAGGACGAAGGCTGGAGGCCGGCGGCGATGAAGAGCTGGGCCGTGACCTGCTCCAGGAGGCGGGACTGGGCCCCGGTGCTGCCGTCCGAGCCGGTCTCCTCCTTGTCCACGAAGAGGCAGATGCCCGGCCGGGCCGGGCCGCCCTCGACACGGACCGCCTCCAGGGCGGCCTGGAAGGAGGTGTAGACCGAGACCCGGTCATCGTGGCCGTAGGCGCCGATGAGGGCCCGGTCCAGGCCCACGTCCCGGGCCCGCTGGGCCGGGACGACCTCCAGTTCGGCCGAGACCAGATCGGCCTCGCTCAGGTCGAAGCGCTCCTTGAGCAGGCTGAGCAGGCTCAGCTTGAACCTGTCCTTGACCTCGCCGTCGCCCAGGGGCCGGCTGCCGATGATGACGTTGAGCTTCTCGCCCTCGAAGGCCTCGCTGAGTTTCTTTTCGTACTGGGCCTTGCGGGCCAGGTGGGGCAGCAGATCGGCCACGGTGAAGACCGGGTCGTCGGGCTTGAGGCCGACCTCGATCTCGACCGTCCGGCCGTCGGGCTTGACCGCGACGCCGATGAGGGCCAGGGGCCGGGCCAGCCACTGGTACTTCTTGATGCCGCCGTAGTACTGGGTCTTGAAGAAGGCCATCTCTGCCTCCTCGTAGAGAGGCCTGGTCTTCAGGTCCAGCCTGGGGCAGTCGATGTGGGAGCCGACGATCCTGAGCCCTTCGCTGAGCGGCCGCCGGCCCAGCCAGGCCAGGGCGCCGCACTTGTGGCGGTAGAGGACGACCAGGCAGGCCCGGCCCGGGCAGGGCTCCTCGAAGCCGGCCCGGCCGGCCTCACGGGCCAGCCAGTCGACCGTCCGGCGCTCGGTGAGGCAGTAGTCCAGAAAGACCTTGTACTCCTTGGCCTCCCGCTCGACCTCCCTCTCCTGGGCCGCGCTGAGCTTGTCCCAGATCAGGACCGGCTTGTAGGACAGGTCTTCCTTGAGCTTCTTGATTTCCCGGCGGTTAAGTTTCTTCATCTCTCCTCCGCTAAACCAGCCCGAAGAGCAGGTTTTTGAAACCCTTGATCGTTGCCTCGGGCACCCTCTGGCCGACGCGGGCCATGAAGACGTTCTCCGGCCTGAGCGAGATGTTGGGCTCGTTGGTCGGATAGCGCCTGAAGCCGTAGGGCACCAGGAGCCGCATGAGCATGTCCCGATACTGGCCGGCCGAAAGCCCGGCCCCCTCCAGGTCCCAGGTCCAGGAGTAGGCGACCATGTAGGCGATTCTATCCTCGATCAGCTCGTTGGTCAGCCCCAGATCGAGGATCGCCCGGCTCAGCCTGGTCCGGCGGTAGGCCCGGGAGACCTCCAGGGCGGCGACCTCGTAGAGCGTGCCCGGCCCCAGCCGTCCCCAGAAGTCCTTTTTGTCCGGCTCCCTGAGACAGCAGTAGCCGACTATCCTGTCGGCCCGGTCCAGCCCCAGGACCACGTCGCCGCAGCCGCCGTCGGCCATCCTGGCCAGGCCCTCGGGCGTGGTGAACAGGGAGCGGTACGACGGAAACCTGCCCAGACCCTCGTCCATCTCGTGTCCGGCCACGAAGGCCGGGGAGCACCACTCCACCAGTCTGATCCCACCCAGGGGGGTGGCGAACTCCCCGCGGCCGCGGTTGCGCCGGGCCGCCGCTGAGGCTCGGTCAGAAGTCATCCCAGCCCGGGTGGAGCCGCTTGATCATCACCTTGAGGTCGAGGTAGCGCCCGTCCGGCGCCTTGGCGTAGCGGGGCAGAGTGGCCGCCTCGAAGAAGTCCAGACGCCGGGCGCCCTGGATGGCCGCGTCCTCCGGCCCGACCACGAAGCGGGCCTCCAGGCGCTCCAGGCCGAAGCTGACGGCCAGGTTGATCAGATCCAGGAGCAGCCAGGTGCCCAGGCGCCGGTTGCGGTAGTCCGGGTCGACCAGAACCCTGAGGAGGCCGATGTGCTGGACGCAGCCGAAGATGCGCCGGCGGAGCAGGCCCTCGGCCACGATCCGGCCGCCCGCCTCGGCCACCACCGGCAGGACCCGCCGGGGATCGATGTTCCGGACCCACTGCCCGACCAGGGAGGGGTCGAGGATGTCGTGGGGCAGGTACCAGCGCTCCTCGTCCGGGATGCGACCGAAGAATTCCAGAAGCTGCTCCAGATCTGATTGCCTCAGAATCCTGAGGACGACCTCCTGGCCGTCCTTGAGGATGACCTGCTTGGGATACTCCAGCTCCATCCGCCTCTCCTCGCTCAATGACCTCCGGGGCGGGCCGGCGGCTCCCGGCTCCGAGCGCCTCGACCGGTCTTGACCTCGTTTCGGACGGCCGCCCCGGGTCCCCCTGTGACCCCCAGCGGCAGGCGAGTAATAGTAGCATCATTCATCGCCTTGAGAAACGGGAAAGGCGGCCGCCTCAGCCTTGACAGGGCCGGGTGGGCAAGGTAGTTTTCTGCATTCAAGAAAAGCTCTCTGAGCCCCGGGCAGCATGTTTCTCAACCAGGCCAGACCATACTTGCAAAAGGCCGTTGACTGGATCATCGGCTCGGACAGGATCGTGGCCCTGACCGGGGCCGGCATGTCGGTCGACTCGGGCATCCCGGCCTTCCGCGGCAGCCAGGGTCTCTGGGAACGTTTCGATCCCATGGAGTTCGCCCACATAGACTCCTTCCGGGCCAACCCGGCCCGGGTCTGGGCCATGCTCAAGGAACTGGACCGGGTCATCTCATCGGCCAGGCCCAACCCGGCCCACCTGGCCCTGGCCGAACTGGAGTCCCTGGGCCGCCTCGAGGCGATCATCACCCAGAACGTGGACGCCCTGCACCAGGCGGCCGGGTCCAGACGGGTCATCGAGTTCCACGGCTCCCACTCAAGCCTGATCTGCCTGGACTGCGGCCGGATCTGGGCCAAGGCCGAGATCGATCTGGAGACCCTGCCGCCCCGGTGCTCCTGCGGCGGGACGCTCAAGCCCAACGTGGTCTTCTTCGGCGAGCCCATCCCAGAGACGGCCCTGGGCCAGGCGGTCAGCGCAGCCACGGAATGCGACCTGATGCTCGTGGTCGGCACCTCGGCCCTGGTCGCCCCGGCCAGCCTGATGCCCGTCCTGGCCATCCAGTCCGGGGCCCGGGTGATCGAGATCAATCTCGAGGCCACCGGCCTGACCGACCGACTGGCCTCGCTCAGCCTCCTGGGCCAGGCCGGCCTGATCCTCCCCGAGCTGGTCGCCGGGGTCCGCCAGGGACTCCTGGGCTAGGTGATGGAACACAATATATTGTGTCGAGAGAGTCTCAAAAAACAATTCCTTCATTGACTTTTAACCCAGCAGCGGCTACCATGTGGCCAGTTTCGCCAGGACGGTGAGGTATGATTTCAAGTTGGCTTCTTCCTGGTCTCAAGGCTCAGGCCGGCCCGGGCCTGGATACCGGCCTGGTCAGCATTATCGCCCACGCCAGTACGATAGTCATATTCACCCTCCTGCTCCTCCTCTTTTTCTCGGTGACCACCTGGACCATCATCTTCATCAAATGGCGCCAGGTTAAGGTGGCCCAGCGCCGGACCGTCTCCTTCCTGGACGCCTTCTGGAAGGCCAAGAGTCTGCCTCAGATCCAGTCCACTCTGTCCGCCTTCACCGGCTCGCCGGTGGCCGAGATATTTCGCCTGGGCTATGCCGAGCTGGGCAAGCTGAGCCGGGTCGGCGGCGGCCTGGAGGAGAGCACCGTCGGACCGGGGATGCCCTTCTCGGGGCTGGAAAACCTGAGACGGGCCCTCAACCGGGCCGCCCGGGTCCAGACGACCAAGCTCAGCCAGTCCCTGACCTTCCTGGCCACCACCGGCAACATCGCCCCCTTTATCGGGCTCTTCGGAACGGTGGTCGGGATCATGAACGCCTTCAGGGGCATCGGCGTCCAGGGCTCGGCCTCCCTGGCCACGGTGGCCCCGGGCATCTCCGAGGCCCTGGTGGCCACGGCCGCCGGCCTGGCCGCGGCCATCCCGGCCGTCATCGCCTACAATTTTTTCCTTTCCCGGATCAGGGTCCTGGAGGCGGAGATGAACGGCTTCGCCTCCGACTTCCTGAACCTGATTGAGCGCGACGCCCTGCGCAAGGCTCAGTCAATCAGGGCGGCTTGAGATGCAGGTCGGCGGCAACAACGACCAGCTCATGGGCGACATCAACGTCACCCCCCTGGTGGACGTGATGCTGGTCCTGCTCATCATTTTCATGGTCGCGGCGCCCATGCTCGTCCAGGGCATCAACGTCAACCTGCCCGAGGCCTCGGCCAAGGCCCTGGACACGCGCAACGAGAAGCTCGTCATCACCCTGACCAAGGACCGGAAGATATTCCTGGACTCGGTCGAGGTCGGGCGGGACAACATGGTGGAGAAAATCATGGCCGTCCTGGCCCAGCGGGCTGACCAGCAGGTCTACCTCCGGGCCGACGCCGACGTGCCTTACGGCTTCGTGGTCGGCATCATGGCCGCCATCAAGGCGGCCGGCGTGCCCCGCGTCGGAGTGGTCACCGAGCCGCTGGGAACCCAGGGGGGGAAGGACGAGCCCAAGGACGGGGCCAAGGAAGGATGAACGCGTCCGTTTTGGCCCTCCGGGAGCCCTGGGTCGACAGCCGGCGGCTGCTGGTCTACAGCCTGCTGTCGCTGAGCCTGCACCTGGTGGTCATCCTCTGGCTGGCCTTCAAGCCGAACCTTTTCGGCTCCAAGGAGATTTTCGCCCCGGTCTACACGGTTGACCTGGTCGGCGACCTGGGCCTGCCGCCGCCGCCCGGAGGACCCGAGGCCGCCGAAGAGGTCGCGGCCGAGCCGGCCGCTCCGCCGGCCCAGGAAGAGACGGCCGCGCCCGTGGCCAAGAAAGTCAGCCCGGCCAAGATGGTGGCCAAGGCGCCGCCCCCGGCCGAGCTGATCCCCATAGGCAAGGACAGCAAGCAGGTCAAGACCGACCTGGAGCCGCTGACCAAGCAGGGTGAGCCCAAGCAGAGCAGCAAGGTCAAGGAGATCGAGCCGGAGAAGGAGATCGACAAGGCCCTGGAGCGGATCGAAGACCAGCTGGCCGCCAAACGCCAGGCCGCCAAAAAGCCCAGCCAGGAGGAGCTGGCCGAGCGCCACCTGGCCCAGGCCCTGGCCCGGACCCGGGAGCGGGTCGCCTCAGGGGCCTACGGTCTCGGCGGTGGCGGTGGCGGCTCCAGGCAGGGCAGCGACAGGTTCGCCCAGTACTACTCCCAGGTCTGGGCCAAGATCAGATCGAACTGGACCCTGCCCGAGGAGTGGCAGCAGTCCAAAATGGAGGCCATCGTCGTGGTCACGGTCAGACCGGACGGGGCCATTGCCGAGGTCAAGTTCGAGCGGCGCTCCGGCCACGAGCGCTTCGATCAGTCGGTGCTCTGGGCCGTGGAGCGAGCCAATCCCCTGCCTCCCCTGCCGGCCGGTCTGGCCAGCGGCTCGCAGGAGATCGGCATCAGATTCAGACCGGAGGGCTGATGAGACGTCATTCACTGGTCTGGGCGATCCTGGTTCTGCTGGCCGTTGGACTGACCGCGGCCAGTCCGGCCCTGGCCAGGGTTTACATCGACATCAACGCCCCCTACGCCCGCCAGTTTCCGGTGGCCGCGCCCGAGCTGAAGCGGCTGGGCGGCCAGGGCGGCGCCGAGGAGGCCCGCCAGCTCATCGGCTTGGTGGCCGCGGATCTCGATTTCTCGGGCCTGTTCAGGATCCTCGACCCCAAGGGCTACCTCGAGGACCAGGCCAAGTCCGGGCTGACCGCGGCCGAGACCAACTTCCAGGCCTGGACCATGATCGGAGCCGAGTTCCTGGTCAAGGGCGGCTTCACCAGCGACGGCCCGACCTTCAGCTGCGAGCTGCGCTTCTTCGACGTAAGATTGGGCCAGCTCCTGGTGGGCAAACGCTACTCCGGCCTGGTCGCCGACTGGCGGCTGATGGCCCACAAGTTCGCTGACGAGATCATGCACCAGGTCACCGGCGAGGCCGGCGTCTTCCAGACCAGGCTGGCCTTCGTGGGCAACGACACCGGCCACAAGGAGATCTACGTCTCCGACTTCGACGGCCACGGCCTCAGGCAGCTGACCAACTTCCGCTCCATCTCCCTGGACCCGACCTGGGCCCCGGACGGCCGGAGCCTGGCCTTCACCTCCTACAAGGACGGTCAGCCCTTCCTCTACCGGCTCGACCTGGCCACCGGCGGAGTCCAGCGCCTGAGCAGCTACAAGGGCCTCAACATCACCCCGGCCTTCAGCCCCGACGGGGACAAGATCGTGGTCGCCCTGTCCAAGGACGGCGACCCTGAGTTGTATATGCTCAGCCGCTCCGGCCAGATAATCCGCCGCCTGACCGAAACTCCGGGCATCGACGTCTCGGCGACCTTCTCGCCCGACGGCTCCAAGATCGCCTTCGTCTCCAACCGGCACGGCGGCCCCCAGATCTTCATCATGGATCTGGCCGGCGGCAACATCCGCCGTTTGACTTACGAGGGCAACTACAATACCTCTCCCTGCTGGTCGCCCCGGGGAGACCGGATCGCCTACGTGAGCATGGTCAACGGCCTGTTCAACATCCACACCATCACCCCGGAGGGAGGAAAGCCCCAGCAACTGACGCTCGATCAGGCCGACAACGAGAATCCCTCCTGGTCGGCCGACGGCCGGATGATAGTCTTCAGCTCCAACCGGGAAGGCTCCAACGCGCTTTATGTGATGACGGCAAACGGTGGACATGTTAAAAGGATAACCAGATCTAAAGGCAAACAGACCAGCCCGAGCTGGTCGGGCCGGCTGTGGGATTGAAGCCGCAACCGTAAGGCTTACTTTTCGAGGAGGAGGCATGAGCAGAAAGTTCTTCATCGGGTTGTTGGTGATCGTCTTTGCCTTGGCTGGGCTGAGCCTGCTGACGGGCTGCGCCAAGAAGGAGGTCCGCACCGACATGCCCGCGCCGGCGGTCAAGGCCGATGAGAAAGGCGCGGCGGGCCTGACCGAGGCCCAGCTCAGAGAGCAGCAGCTTAAGGAAGAGCTGGCCCGCAAGCGGATGATGTTCCTCAACGAGATGGTCCACTTCGACTTTGACAAGTCGAACATCCGCCCCGACGCAGCCGAAGTGCTCAAGCGTAAGGCCGCCTGGCTCAACGAGAATCCCAACGTGGGCGTCATCATCGAAGGCCACTGCGACGAGCGCGGCACCGACGCCTACAACCTGGCCCTGGGACAGCGCCGGGCCGAAGCGGCCAAGAAGTTCCTGGGCGCCCTGGGCGTTGCCGCCACCCGGATGGAGACCATCTCCTACGGCGAGGAGCGGCCCCTGGATCCGGGCCACAGCGAGACCGCCTGGGCCAAGAACCGCCGGGCCCAGTTCGTCATCAAGTAAGAGTCCCAGATCAGGAGATCGGAGCCCCGGCTCCGATCTCCTGAGGGGCTGATTGCGGAGGCGCGATGTTGCTCCGGCTAGCCGGGTCTGTTTTGGTTATGCTCCTGCTCACCCAGCCGGCCCTGGCCGCTTCGGACAAGGAGCGGCTGAACGCCCTGGAGCAACAGATCGGCGAGCTGCGGCTGATTCGCGAGAATCTGGCCGAGCAGACCGCGGCCATCACCCGGCTCCAGGAGGACGTCGCCGCCCTCAAGGGCGCCCTGGATGAGCTGCGCCACCGGATGGAGCAGATGGGCGGTATCGTCGAGCTGGAGAACCGCCTGACCGCCCTGGAAGCCAAGCTGGCTCAGCAGCCCGGCCAGCCGGCCCAGCCGGGTCAGCCCGGCGAAACCGCCGGCCCTTCGGGCCAGCCGGAGCAGCCGACCGAGCAGCCGCCCAAACTCCTGACCGAAGACGAGGCCTTCCAGCGGGCCAAGGAACTGTTCAAGCAGACCCGCATGGCCGAGGCCAGGCAGGCCTTCCAGAAGTTCACGGCAGATTTCCCGGCCTCGAACCTGGTTCCTTCGGCCAAGTTCTGGGTCGGTGAAACCTATTATTACGAGAGGCGGTTCGAGGAAGCCATCCTGGAGTACCAGCGGGTGATCAAGGACCATCCCGAGGCCGACAAGGTCCCCTCCGCCCTGCTCAAGCAGGCCTTCGCCTTTGCCGAACTCAAGGACACCACCTCGGCCAAGCTCCTGCTCAACCGTCTGATCAAGGATTACCCCAAGACCCAGCAGGCGACCATCGCTCAGAAGAAGCTCGATCTTCTCAAGAGATAGTCCGCCCCTCGTCCTCTGAAAATGACGCCTCTGCGCCGACTCAATCATACGCTGTGGACCCACGAGCAGACCTATCTCATGGCTCTGGCCATCGTGGTCGGTCTGCTGGGCGGCTACGGCGCGGTGGGCTTCCGCTGGCTGATCTCCTTTTTCCAGGGCCTGGCCTACGGCGAATCGGCTAACATCCTTCACGGCCTGGCCAACCACTCCTGGCTCTACCGGCTAATGATTCCGGCCGCGGCCGGGGCCATCGTCGGGCCGATGATCTACTTCCTGGCCCGGGAGGCCAAGGGTCACGGCGTGCCCGAGGTCATGCTGGCCGTGGCCCTTCAGGGCGGCCGCATCCGCAAGCGGATCGTTTTCATCAAATGCCTTGTCTCGGCCCTGTCCATCGGCGCCGGCGGCTCGGTCGGCCGGGAGGGACCCATCGTCCAGATCGGTTCGGCCGTGGGCTCGTCCGTGGGCCAGCTCATCGGGGTCTCGCCCAACCGGATGAGGGTCCTGGTCGGCTGCGGCGCGGCGGCCGGCATCGCCGCCACCTTCAACGCCCCGGTGGCCGGCATGGTCTTCGCCCTGGAAATAATCCTGGGCGAGTTCGCCATCACCACCTTCTCGCCTATCGTCGTGGCCGCGGTCATGGCCACGGCCATCTCCCGGCATTATCTGGGCGACTTCCCGGCCTTCATGGTCCCCCACTACGAGCTGGTCTCCCACTACGAGCTCCTCCTGCACGCCGGCCTGGGCCTGGCCGCCGGCCTGGTCGCCCTGGCCTTCACCACCAGCCTGTACAAGGTCGAAGATCTCTTTGACGCCTGGAAAATTCCGGACTGGCTCAAGACCCCGGCGGCCGGCCTGGCCCTGGGGGCCCTGGGCCTGGTCTTTCCCTGGGTTTTGGGCGTGGGCTACGAGGGCATCGACCTGGCCCTGATCAACCGCCTGAGCTGGTGGCTGATGCTCCTCCTGGTCGGGGTCAAGATCCTGGCCACCTCGCTGACCATCGGCGGAGGCATGTCCGGCGGCATCTTCGCCCCCTCCCTGTTCATGGGGGCCATGCTCGGCGGGGCCTTCGGCCACCTGGTCCACCTGCTCTTCCCCGAGCTGACCGCCGGACCGGGCGCCTACGCCATCGTGGGCATGGGCGCCGTGGTCGCCGGCACGACCCACGGCCCGCTGAGCGCCTTCCTCATCCTCTTCGAGATGACCGGCGACTACAAGATCATCCTGCCCCTGATGATCGCCTGCATTCTGTCCGCCCTGCTGGCCAGCCGGCTCAAGGCCGAGTCCATCTACACCCTCAAGCTCATGAGGCGGGGCATCAACATCAGGGCCGGCAAGGAGATGAACCTGCTCCGCTCCCTCAAGGTCAGCCAGGCCATGCAGACCCAGGTCGACAGCGTGGCCGCCGAGACCAACCTGGGCACCTTCATCGACCACGTCGCCCGGTCCAAGCACTCCTCCTTCCCGGTGGTCGGGCCCGACGGCCGGCTCAGAGGAATCATCTCCTACGCCGATTACGCCGAGGACGCCTTTGATCCCGCCCTGCGCGACATCGTGGTCGTGGGCGAGCTGGCCACCCGGGAGGTGGAGACGGTCACCCCCGAGGACAGCCTGGAAGCGGCTCTGAACAAGATCTCGACCAAGGACTACGCCACCCTGCCCGTCATCGCCAGCCCCGAGGACCGCCGCCTGGTCGGGATAATCTCCCGCCGGGACATCATCTCCGTCTACTCGCGCCAGCTGGGCAAGTCCAGGCTGCCCGATTGAATCGGACGGCCGGCTCTTGATCCCAGCGGGCGAAGTTCTTAGGTTGAAGCCATGAACGTTCTCCAGGACATCTGGATCACCCTCAGCCCCGAGGACGTCCTGGCCCAGCCCCCCGCCCCCCCGGCCGCCGGCCGGGAGAGCCTGGTCCAGGCCCTGGAAGCCTTTCACCGGGCCAGGCGGGCCGAGGCGGCCTTTGAGGTGCTCCAGGCCGGCCAGAGCCCCCTCGGCCCCACCGCCGCGCCCGGAGGCGCGGTCGTGGTGGCCGCCACTCTGGGGCCGGAGGTGGGCCGTCTGGACCTGGGCCCCTGGGGCGAGCGTCTGATAAAGGCCGGGCTCTTCCAGCTCGAGGCCTACGTCTCCTACCGCATCCAGCGCTACCTGAGGCCGCTCAATCTCTTTCCGGGCGGGCCGGTGGTCCCGGGCGGGGCGGCCGCCCCGGAGCTGACCGCCGAGGCGGTCCTCAGGCTCCTGCCGGACAGCCCGCTCCCGGTCAGGGCGGCCGGGCAGAGCCTGGAGCCGGCCGAATCGCTGGTCTGGCTTTACCCCCTCTTCGACCAGCCCCCCCTGGCCAAGCCCAGCCCCTGCTCCAGCTGCGCCAAGGACTGCGCCCTGAGAAAAGGCTGAGACGGCCGGCCTCTGGCCAGATTCAGCCCGCCCCGGGGGCACAATCCCTTTGACAACCCGGGTTCCAGCCCCTATAACGGCTCAATTGATTTTCCTCATCTGACAACCCTGCTGGAGACTGGGGCGGACGAGACATGGCTGAGATCAAGGTTGGACTCATCGGCCTGGGCACGGTCGGAACCGGGCTGGCCCAGCTCTTCCTTGAACACGGAGACCGCCTGGATCGGCGCCTGGGAGCGCCCCTGAGGCTGGCCAGAATAGCCGACCTGGACCTGACCACCGACCGGGGGATCAGGATCCCGGACGGACTTATGACCACCTCGGTCGAGGAGATCCTCACCGACCCCGAGATCACCGTCGTCGTCGAGCTGATCGGCGGCCTGGAACCGGCCCGAACCTTCATCCTCAGGGCCATCGAGGCCGGCAAGCGGGTGGTCACGGCCAACAAGGCCCTCCTGGCCCACCACGGCAACGAGATCATCCGGGCCGCCGAGAGCCGGGGCGTCAGCGTCCTCTTCGAGGCCTCGGTGGGCGGCGGCATCCCCATCATCCGCTCCATCCGCGAGGGCCTGGCCGCCAACCGGGTCGAGTCGCTCTACGGCATCCTCAACGGCACCTGCAACTACATCCTGACCCGGATGAGCCAGGGCAGCGAGGACTTCCAGACCGTGCTCAAACAGGCCCAGGCCGAGGGCCTGGCCGAGGCCGAACCCTCCCTGGACGTGGAGGGCTGGGACACGGCCCACAAGCTGGCCATCCTGGTCGCCCTGGCCTTCGGGGGGCCGATCCAGTTCGACCGGCTGCCCGTGGAGGGCATCGAGAGGATCGAGCCGGCCGACATCGCCTACGCCCGTGACTTCGGCTACGTCATCAAGCTCCTGGCCATCGCCCGCCGCTCCGGCAACCGGGTTCAGGCCCGGGTCCACCCGGCCATGATCCCCAGCGGGCACGTCCTGGCCGCGGTGGGCGGGGCCTTCAACGCCATCCACCTCCAGGCCGCGCCGGTGGGCGAAGTCCTCTTCTACGGACTGGGCGCCGGCCGGCACCCCAGCGCCTCGGCCGTGGCCGGGGACGTCATCGAGGCGGCCCGCAACGTCATCTCCAACTCGGGCCTGAGAACCCCCATCCTGGGCGAGCCCGGCCGGATCGACCGGCCCCTGGAGCTGAGCCCCCTGGATGAGGTCTCGACCCGGCACTACATCCGCCTGACCGCCCTGGACATGCCCGGCGTCCTCTCCCGGGTCTCGGGCCTCCTGGCCGAGCACGACATCTCCATCGAGTCGGTCATCCAGAAGGGCCGAGGCGAGCGGGCCGTACCCATCGTCATGCTGACCCACCAGGCCAGGGAAGCCAACGTCCGGGCGGCCATGGACAAGCTGGCCAGCCTGGACGTGCTTACCCAGCCGCCCCGGCGCCTGAGGATCGAGGAAGAGGTTTGAAGTACGTCGTCCTCATCGGCGACGGGATGGGCGATTACCCCGTCCCCGAACTGGACGGGCTGACCCCCCTGGCCGCGGCCGAGACGCCCAACCTGGACCGCCTGGCCCGGGGCGGGCTGCTGGCCCGGGCACGGACCATCCCCCAGGGCCTGGAGCCGGGCAGCGACGTGGCCAACCTGTCCCTGCTGGGTTACGACCCCCTGGTCCACGGCACCGGCCGGGGGCCCCTGGAGGCGGCCAGTCTGGGCGTCGCTCTCCGGCCCGATGACATCGCCTTTCGCTGCAACCTGGTGACCCTGAGCCGCAACGGCCAGGACCAGCCGGTCATGGCCGATTACGCCTCCGGCCACATCACCACCCCGGCCGCCCGGCCCTACCTGGAGGCCCTGGCCAGGGAACTCAATGACCGGCGCTTCCAATTTTATCCCGGCACTTCCTACCGCCACCTCCTGGTCTGGTCCGGCGGCCGGGACGACGTCAGGCTGACCCCGCCCCACGATCTGTCCACCCAGGTGGTGGCCGGCCAAATGGACGATCTGGCCCGGGAGGCGCCGGAGCTCTTCGAGCTGACCAGACGCTCCTGGGAGATCCTGCCCCGGGTGCGGCCGGGGGAGGACCTGGCCAGCCCGCCCAACTCTATCTGGCTCTGGGGCCAGGGCCGGCCGCCCCGCCTGGAGACACTGGGCCAGCGCTTCGCCCTGAAAGGCGCGGTCATCTCGGCCGTGGACCTGGTCAAGGGCCTGGGCGTCTTCGCCGGGCTGGAGCTGATCCCGGTCCAGGGAGCGACCGGCTGGCTGGACACCAACTACGCCGGCAAGGTCGCGGCCGGCCTGGCCGCTCTGAAGCGGCTGGACCTGCTCTACCTCCATGTCGAGGCGCCCGACGAGGCCGGCCACACCGGCCGGCTGGAGCTCAAGCTCAGGGCCATCGCCGACTTCGACGCCCGGGTCGTCGGCCCGCTGGTCGAGGGCCTGGAAAAACTGGGCCGCTTCAGGCTCCTGGTCACCGCCGACCACTACACCCCCCTGGCGGCCATGACCCACACCCCGGAGCCGGTGCCCCTCATCCTCTTCGACAGCGGCCGGGATCTGGGCGCGGGCTCCCCCAGGGCGGCCGCGTACTCCGAGAGCGAGGCGGCCAAAGGACCTGATCTGAGCCCGGCCCACCGCCTCATGGAGCGCCTCGTCCGGGCCGAGTGATTCCGCCCCCCGGGCCTCAATTCTCCGGCCCGATCGGATTTTCTGGCCCCGACCCTTGACAAAAGCCCACCTTTCGTGTTTTCTGTTTACTTTCTTTCGGCTCCAGGCAGCCAGAGAAAGGTGAACCGAATGTCTGACAAGGCGACCAGGGTTCTACTCGACAGCGGCGAGATGTCCCGGACGCTAGACGATCTGGCCGGCCAGCTGGCCCGGAACCACAACAGCAACAACAGCCTGGTCCTCATCGGCATCAGGACCGGGGGCGCCTTTCTGGCCCGTCGCCTCCAGGGCCTCCTGGCCAAGAATTTCAGCCGCCAGGTGCCCTGCGGCGTGATCGACATCAACCTCTACCGCGACGACTGGACCAGGATCGGCAACGGGCCCCGGGTCGGCCGGACCGAGATCCCCTTTTCCATCGATGACAAGGACGTCCTTCTGGTGGACGACGTCCTCTACACCGGCCGGACCATCCGCGCGGCCATGGACGCCATCATCGACCTGGGCCGGCCCCGCCGGGTCGAGCTCCTGGTCCTGGTCGATCGGGGCCACCGCGAGCTGCCCATCCGGGCCGATTTCGTCGGTCTGAACATGGAGACGGCCCGGGACGACCTGGTCAACGTCTACGTCCAGGAGCACGACGGCCGGGACGAGGTGACCCTGATCTCGGCCGCCTGATACCCCCTTCCCCGGCTTGACAAACAGAGACCCTCGCGTATAAGCTTTCCACGGCTCCGGGCCGCGGCCCGGGAATGTATAACTGTCGCATGAAATGGAGTTATTCATCAGCCCTGGGAGCTCTAGATGACTGAGCCTAGCCTTGTCGGTTCAGTGATGGTGGTCGGTGGAGGCATCGGTGGGATGCAGGCCGCCCTGGACCTGGCTGATTCCGGCTATTTCGTCTATCTGGTGGAGCGGTCGTCGGCCATTGGCGGGGTCATGTCCCAACTGGACAAGACTTTCCCGACCAATGACTGCGCCATGTGAATAATCTCCCCCAAACTGGTCGAGGTCGGCCGGCACATCAACATAGAACTTGTCACACTGGCCGAGGTGGAGGAGGTCAGTGGTCGGGCCGGTGACTTCAGAGTCAGGGTCAGGCAGCGGCCGCGCTACGTCGATCCGGCCAAGTGCACCGGCTGCGGCGAATGCGAGCTTGTCTGTCCGGTCAGCCTCAGCAGCGAGTACAACCAGGGTCTCAACCGGACCAAGGCCATCTCCCGGCTCTACGCCCAGGCCGTGCCCGGCGCCTTCGCCGTCCGGAAGCTGGACCGGCCGCCCTGCCTGGCCGGCTGCCCGGCTCACATCAATGTCCAGGGCTACGTCAACATGGTCGCCCAGGGCAAATACGAGCAGGCCCTCAAGATCATCATGGACCGGCTGCCCCTGCCCGGGACCCTGGGCCGGATCTGCCCCCACCCCTGCGAAGCCCTCTGCCGCCGGGGGGAGGTGGACGAGCCCCTGGCCATCAGGGACCTCAAGCGCCTGGCCGCGGACCGGTTCGACCCGCGCCGGATCGAGATCCCCCGGGCCGAGCCCTCGGGCCGCAAGGCGGCCGTGGTCGGCTCGGGCCCGGCCGGCCTCAGCTGCGCCTATCACCTGGCCCGGGCCGGGCACCGGGTCGTGATCTACGAGGCCCTGGAAAAGCCGGGCGGCATGCTCCGCTACGGCATCCCCGACTACCGGCTGCCGCCGGAGGTGCTGGACCGGGAGATCGAGCTCATCCAGGCCCTGGGGGTGGAGATCATCTGCAACGCTCCCATCGGCCCGGAGATGAGCCTGACCGACCTAGAGGCCGGGTACGACGCCGTGTTCCTGGCCCTGGGGGCCCACCGGGGTATGAGCTTAGGCATACCCGGCGAGGACAGCCCGGGCGTGGTCCAGGGCGTGGGCCTGCTGCGCGACCTCAACGCCGGCCGGAAGGTCGAGCTGGGCCGGCGGCTGGCCGTGATCGGCGGCGGCAACGTGGCCATGGACGTGGCCCGCTCGGCCCGGCGCCTGGGCGCCCAGGTGACCGTCCTCTACCGCCGCTCCCGGGAGGAGATGCCGGCCTGGGGCGAGGAGGTGGACTGCTGCCTCGAGGAGGGCATCACCGTCGAGTACCTGGTCGCCCCGGTGGAGATCATGGCCCCGGCCGGCCGGGTGACCGGGATCAGGCTCCAGCGCATGGAGCTGGGCCAGCCCGACGACTCGGGCCGGCGGCGGCCAATGCCCATCCCCGGCTCGGAGTACGTCCTGCCCGTGGACATGGTCGTCCCGGCCATCGGCCAGCGGCCGGAGAGCGACCCCTTCCGGGACCTGGCCGGGCTGGAGTTCAAGCCCAACGGGACCATCGCCGTGGACCCGGTCACTCTGGCCACCGGCCGGGAGAGGGTCTTCGCCGGCGGGGACATGCAGACCGGCCCCTGGATCGCCATCGGGGCCGTGGCCGCCGGCCAGGCCGCGGCCGAGTCCATGGACCGGCTCTTCAAGGGCCAGGACCTGGCCCAGGGCCGCCGGCCGCTTTCCAGCGGACGGCCCGAGGCCGACAACTGGTCGCCCATCCCCCCGGCCATCGAGCCCCAGATGCGGGCCCGGATGCCCAGCCTGGAGGCGGCGGAGCGGTGCACCTGCTTCGAGGAGGTCGAAGCCGGCCTGGACGAGGAGGCCGGCCGGGCCGAGGCCTCGCGCTGCCTCAACTGCGGCCAGTGCTGCGAGTGCTTCCAGTGCCTGGAGGCCTGCCAGGCCGGGGCCGTGGACCACTCCCAGACCGAGACCCTGAGGGACCTCCGGGTCGGCTCGATCATCCTGGCCCCCGGGGCCAGGGCCTTTGACCCCTCGGTCTTCTCCCAGTACCTCTACGCCGAGCACCCCAACGTGGTCACGGCCCTGGAGTTCGAGCGAATCCTGGCCGCCACCGGCCCCTGGGGCGGCCACCTGGTCCGGCCCGGCGACGAGAAGACGCCGCGCAAGATCGCCTTCCTCCAGTGCGTCGGCTCCCGCGACAGCCACGCCTGCGCCCACGCCTACTGCTCCAGCGTCTGCTGCATGTACGCCATCAAGGAGGCGGTCATCGCCCGGGAGCACGCCCACGGCGAGCTGGACTGCGCCATCTTCTTCATGGACATGAGGACCTTCGGCAAGGACTTCGAGAAGTACTACGCCCGGGCCGAGAGCCAGGGCGTCCGTTTCGTCCGGGCCAGGGTGCCCCTGATCCTGCCTCTCGAAGGCGGCAACCTGCTCCTCCGCTACGCCGCCGAGGACGGCCGGATAATCGAGGAGGAGTTCGACCTGGTCGTTCTCTCGGTCGGCCTGGAGACGCCGCCCGAGGTCATGGACCTGGCCGGGCGCCTGGGCGTGGACCTGGACGAGCACGGCTTCGCCCGGAGCCGGGTCTTCAGCCCGGTGGCCACTTCCAGGCCGGGCATTTACGCCTGCGGGGCCTTCAACGGGCCCAAGGACATCCCGGTCTCGGTCATGGAGGCCTCGGCCGCGGCCTGCGCCGCCGGCCAGAACCTGGTCGCGGCCAGAGGGACCGAGACCAGGGTGAGGGAGATTCCGGCCGAGAGCGAAGTGGCCGGCGAGCCGCCCCGGGTCGGGGTCTTCATCTGCCACTGCGGGGCCAACATCGCCGGGGTGGTCGACGTGGAGCGGGTGGCCACCTACGCCGCAGGCCTGCCCTACGTGGAGCACGTGGAGCGCAATCTCTTTACCTGCTCCCAGGACACCCAGGCGGCCATGCAGCAGGTCATCCGGGAAAAGGGAATCAACCGGGTGGTCGTGGCCGCCTGCACGCCCCGGACCCACGAGCCTCTCTTCCGGGAGACCCTCATCGACGCCGGCCTGAACAAGTACCTGATCGAGATGGCCAACATCCGCAACCAGGACGCCTGGGTCCACGCCGCCGAGCCGGAGCGGGCCACGGACAAGGCCCTGGACCTGATCCGCATGGCCGTGGCCAAGGTGGCCCTCCTGGCTCCGCTCAAGGAAGCCAAGCTGAGCGTCAACCCCGCGGCCCTGGTCGTGGGCGGCGGGGTCAGCGGTCTGACCGCGGCCCTGGCCCTGGCCCGGCAGGGCTTCCCGGTCCATCTGGTCGAGCGGTCGGCCGCCTTGGGCGGCCAGGCCTTAAGGCTCTACAAGACCCATCAGGGCGACCTCCTGGCCCCGTCCCTGGCCGACCTGGTCAACCAGGTCCGGGCCGAGAAAGGGATCAGCCTCCACCTGGAGAGTGAAATCGTCGAGGCCGAGGGCTTTGTCGGCAACTTCCGGACCACCCTGGCCGGTCCGGGTGGCCGGGAGACCATCGAGCACGGCGTGGCCGTCCTGGCCACCGGCGCCGGGGAGCTCAAGCCCGATGAGTACCTCTACGGCCGGGACGAGCGGGTCCTGACCGCCCTGGAACTGGACGAGAGGTTCCGGGCCGACGACCCGGGCCTCGCGGATATTTCCTCGGCCGTCTTCATCCAGTGCGTCGGCTCGCGCCAGCCCGAGCGGCCCTGGTGCTCCAAGGTCTGCTGCACCCACTCCATCGAGTCGGCCCTGGAGCTGAAACGGCGCCGGCCCGAGACCAAGGTGTTCATTCTCTACAGGGACATCAGGACCTTTGGCCGGCGGGAGCTGCTCTACCAGGAGGCCCGCCAGGCCGGGGTGATCTTCATCCGCTACGAGCTCGACGAACCGCCCCGGGTCTCCCGGGAGGACGGCCGCCTCCAGGTCCAGGTCAGGGACCGGGTCCTGGGCCGGCCGGTCCTCATCCCGGCCGACCTGCTCGTCCTGGCCACGGCCATCGTCCCCCACCGGGACGAGGACCTGGCCAGGGCCTACAAGGTGCCTCTGGACCAGGACGGCTGGTTCCTGGAGGCCCACCAGAAGCTCAGGCCGGTGGACTTCGCCACCGACGGCGTCTTCCTGGCCGGGCTGTGCCACTACCCCAAGCCCCTGGAGGAGGCCGTGGCCCAGGCCCAGGCGGCCGCCTCCCGGGCCCTGGGAATCCTGGTCAGGGGGACCATCGACGTCGGCGGCCAGGTGGCCGTCATCGACCAGGCCAAGTGCGTGGCCTGCGGCGTCTGCTTAGAGGTCTGCCCCTACAAGGCCATCGCCTTCAACGCCCAGGCCAGGGCCGAGGTCAACGAGGCCCTGTGCAAGGGCTGTGGTGTCTGTGTCGCCTCGTGCCGCTCCGGGGCCCCCCAGCTGAGGGGCTTCAGCGACGCCGAGATATTCGCCCAGATCGAGAACGCTTGATCAGTCCTTTGAGACGAGGGATAACTGAGTCATGAGCCAGGCCGAACCCAAAGTCGTCGCCTTTCTGTGCAACTGGTGCTCCTACGGCGCCGCGGACCTGGCCGGAGTCAGCCGGATGCCCTACCCGCCCAATATCAGGGTGGTCCGCATCCCCTGCACCGGCCGGATGAGCCCCAAGTTCATCCTCAAGGCCCTGCTCAACGGGGCCGACGGAGTCTGGGTCTCGGGCTGCCACCCGGGCGACTGCCACTACATCAGTGGCAACATGTTCGCCCGGCGGAAGTTCGCCGCAGCCAAGAATCTGCTGGAATTCATGGGCCTCGAGCCCGGTCGCGTTCACTTCTCCTGGTGCTCCTCGGCCGAGGCGGAGCGCTTCGCCACCCTGGCCGGGAAGGTAGTCGGGGAGGTGGCCGCCCTGGGCCCGGCCGATTACATGGCCAAAGCTCCCCTGGACAAGGTGGCCCAATGATGGAAGCTCTGATTCAGAAGATGCGCCAGACGGCCAAAGACCTGCTCGCCCAGGGCCAGGTCGAGGCCGTCTACGGTTACAGCCAGGGCAGCGCGCCCATGGCCTGCCGGCCCTTTGTGGCCCGCACCGCCGAGGAGGCGGACGGGCTCTGGTGGGACGAGTTCTGCGTCCTCAACCTGGTCAACTTCCTGCCCCGAGGCACCGAGGGCAAGTACGCCGTGGTGGCCAAGGGCTGCGACTCCCGCAACCTGGTCGTCCGCCACCAGGAGAAGCAGCTCGACCTGAAGGAACAGGTCACGGTCCTGGGCGTGCCCTGCCAGGGCATGCTCGAGCCCGAGCTGATCCGCAAAGCCACTCAGGGCCGGGAGAGCGACATCCGGGAGGTCAAGGTCGAGGGCGACCAGGTCAAGGTCAGCGGCCCGGGCTTCGAGCTCAGCCTCAACAAGGCCGAGGTCACCCGCGAGACCTGCCTGACCTGCCGCCACCCCAACCCGGTGGTGGAGAGCGTCCTCCTGGCTGAAAAGGTGGCCGAGGACCCGGACCGGGACAAGGACGCCCGGGTGCGGGAGGTCGAGGCTCTGGCGGCCGGGGAGAGGCAGGACTTCTTCCGCCGGCTCTTCTCGACCTGCGTCCGCTGCTACGCCTGCCGCAACGCCTGTCCGCTCTGCTACTGCAACCTCTGCTTCGTCGATGAGTCCAAGCCCCAGTGGCTGGGCAAGTCCATCGAGGAGTCGGACACCCTGACCTACCACTTCCTCCGGGCCTACCACTGCGCCGGCCGCTGCACCGACTGCGGCGCCTGCGAGTCGGCCTGCCCGGTGGGCATCCCGATGAGGATACTGACCCGCAAGCTGGAGAAGGACATCAAGGAGGCTTACGGCTACGAGGCCGGTCTGGACCTCGAGGCCCAGCCGCCCCTGACCGTCTTCCGGCCGGATGATCCCGAGAACTTCATGCACGAATGATCCGGCGGCCCGGATAGAGGTGGAAAGCATGAGCGAGCTTATACTGGACAAGGCCAGGCTGGGTGATTTCCTCAAGGCCGTGGCCAAAGACTACCAGCTCTGGACCCCGGCCGTGGTGGACGGCGTGGCCGACTACCGGCCCTTCGACCCGGAGCGGCCGCCCGAGCGGAAGATCAGGACCCGCCTGTCGATCAAGAGGTTCTTTCACCCGCAGCGGGAGAACATGTTCCGCTACTCGACCGATCCTGAGGCCCAGGAGGCCAACGTCCTCAAGGAGACCCTGCCCCAGGGCAAGACGGCCGTCTTCGGCGTCTCTTCCTGCGACGCCCGTTCGGCCGTCCTCAACGCCCTGGTCTTCGTCAATGACCCCAACAATCCCAGCCAGTGCCCCTACTACCAGGCCCGGCTGGACCAGACCGTGCTCATCGGCCTGGGCTGCAACGAGCCCTGCGCCAACTGCTTCTGCCACGCCGTGGGCGGACATCCCTGCGGCGAGGAGGGGCTGGACCTCCAGCTCATCGACCTGGGCGAGAAGTACCTGGTCAAGGTCCTGACCGACAAGGGCGCCCAGGTGGCCGGACTCCAGGAGATGGACCCGGCCGGCCCGGACGAGAGCGAGGCGGCCAAGGAGGTGGCCAGGAAGGCCCGGGAGGCCATGCCCGGCGGCTTAAAGCTAGGCCAGGCGGTCAGCCAGGACCTGATGGCCGTCTTCAACCTGCCACTCTGGCAGGAGACGGCCGAGCGCTGCCTCAACTGCGGCGTCTGCACCTTTGTCTGCCCCACCTGCTACTGCTTCGACATCCTGGACGAGGTCCAGGGCCAGGAGGGGATCAGGTTCAGGATCTGGGACTCCTGCATGTTCCCGCTCTACACCCTCCACGCCAGCGGCCACAACCCCAGACCGGGCAAGAAGGAGCGGCTCAGGAACCGGTTCATGCACAAGCTCAAGTACTTCCCTGACCGTTACGGCGGCAAGCTCTCCTGCGTCGGCTGCGGCCGGTGCGTGACTTACTGCCCGGTCAACATCGACATCCGGGAGGTCGCGGCCCGCATGAAGGCCGTCTGACCTCGGAGCGAGGGAGTTATTGAGGTGAAGAATCCATTTCGACCCTATCCGGTGCGCATTGACGAGGTCGTTGTCGAGACCAACGACAAGGCGCTCAGGACCTACAAACTGGTCTTCGTGGACCCGGAGGACGAGAAGGCTTTTCAGTACCAGCCGGGCCAGTTCGCCGAGCTGTCCGTGGCCGGCAAGGGCGAGATTCCCATCGGCATCGCCTCCTCGCCGACCGAGCCGGGCTTCCTTCTCTTCACCATCAACCGCATCGGCCTGGTGACCAATGCCCTCCACAACATGGGGCCGGGGCAGGTCATGGGCGTGCGCGGCCCCCTGGGCAACAGCTACCCCATGGCCCAGATGAAGGGGGCCAACCTGGTCATCATCGGCGGCGGCTACGCCTTCACCACCCTGCGCTCGACCATCGTCTATCTCCTGGACCCGGCCAACCGCCAGGACTACGGCGACATCCACGTCGTCTACGGGGCCAGGGAGCCGGGCCTGCTCCTCTACAAGGCCGAGCTGGAGGCCTGGCAGAAGCGCCAGGACATCAACACCTACATCACCGTGGACCGGGAGTTCCCGGGCTGGACCGGGCTGTGCGGCTTCGTGCCCACCGTGACCGAGAAGTACTGCCCCTCGCCGGAGAACACCTACGCCCTTATCTGCGGGCCGCCGATCATGATCAAGTTCACCCAGCCGGTCCTGGAGAAGGCCGGTTTCCCGCCGGAGCGGATCATCATGTCCCTGGAGAACAGGATGAAGTGCGGCTTCGGCCTGTGCGGCCGCTGCAACGTCGGCAACCAGTACATCTGCAAGGACGGGCCGGTCTTCACCCTGGCCCAGCTCAACCGCCTGCCCCGGGAATACTGAACCGTCCCCGATCAGGCCAAGCCGCCCGGGCTCCAGTCCGGGCGGCTTTTTTGCCCCCCGGGCCTTGGCCCGGCCCGGGAAGTGCTTATCTTGTCCTTGAGAAGACGATTGGGGAGGTGCCGGTTTGAGCGAGATCAAGAGCACCCTGGATCTGGTCCTGGAAAGGACCGCCGGGTTGAGCCTCAGCCCCGAGGAGAAGGCCAGGCAGGAGGCTGACGAGCTGGACAAGCAGGCCCAGGGACTGGCCGCCCGCTTGAACAGTGGCGGGCTGAGGAGCCGGGAACTCGGGGCCGAACTGGACCTCCGCCCCCCGGCCGAGCGGGCCGCCCTGGTCCGGGCCGCGGCCGGCCGCCTGGTTGACCTGGTCGACTTCAACGAGGCGGAGATCAACCCTCAGATCAGGGAAGCCCTGGAGATTCTTTTGGGCCAGGCGGCCGAGCCGGTCTGGGAGGAGCTGAACCTGGCCCGGCGGGAGTACCTGGCCGGCCTGGACCGCGAGCGGGCCCTCGACATCGAGCGGCTGAGGGCCGAACTGGCCGCCCGGGGCTTCAGCGGCTCGGCCCTGAGACCCAAGCCCAGGACCGAGCTGGACCAGCGGCCCTTCAAGGCCGGAGTGAAGCGGCGGCTGGCCTGAGCCTCGGGATTCGGGCCTTAATTCAGATCAGACCGAAGTAGACCTCTTCGATCATCTCGAAGTTGCGCTTGACCGCCTCCCGGCCCTGGACCACGTCGCCGTGGCCGGAGAGGATCAGCTCCACGTCCAGCTCGGCCATGCGCTTGATCGAGGCCTTGAGCAGGGCCCCGTCGCCGCCCGGGAAATCAGTCCGGCCCACGCCCTGGTTGAAGACCAGGTCGCCCGAGAAGAGGACCTTCCGCTTCGGCCAGTAGAGGCAGAGGTGGCCCGGGGCGTGTCCGGGGGTGTGGAAGACCTGGAGCTTGAGCCCGTCGGCCTCCAGGTCCCCCTCGACCAGCTGGACGTCGACCCGGTAGCGGGGCGGACGCAGGCCTAGCATCCGGGCGAATTCCGGGCCGACCTTTTGGAGGAACTCCTCCTCGTCCGGATGGAGGGCGATCTTGACCTCCAGCCGGTCCAGAAAGAACTCGACCCCCTCGAAGTGGTCCGGGTGGGAGTGGGTGGCCACGACCAGCTCCACGGCCCGCCAGTCCAGGCCGTCCCGGGTCATGGCCTGCTGGACGTTTTTAAAAAGAGAGGCGTGACCGGGGTCGATCAGGACCTTCTGGCGCCGGCCGATGACGTAGGTGTTGCAGTTGTTCTGGGTAAAGCTGGTCCAGGGATAGGCGTAGAGGTCCTCGAATATCTTCATCCGGGCGCTCCTTGTCTGGCTCAAACAAAACCGGGCGCCCAGCCTCGGGCGGCCCGGCCAGAGCGGTGTTGTTTCAGCGCTCCCTCTGACTTCCGGAATGGTCGGACGGGTAGAGGAAGGACAGGCCGTCCAGTTCGTCCCGGCCCGGTTCGCCCGATCCGAGCGCCTTGGGCCAGAGCCCGGTCAACACCCCGCTGCCCCGGCCCAGGCCCAGGCAGTGGCCCAGCTCCGAAACCAGGACCGCCTCCACGTCCGGCCGGCGGGCCGACTCGCTGCCCTGGGCCTGCCAGGCCAGCCTGGAGTTGAGGCGGACGTCCACCTCCAGGATGGCCCCGCTGGAGGGGCGGTACCAGACCTGGGTGCGGCTGAGCCTGGATTGATCCAGCTCGGCCAGACCGAGGGTGGAGATACCGTCGAGCTTGGGCGACGGAATCCTCCCGGCCGCTTTGATCCTGAACATCGGCGCCGCCGGGGCCAGGCGGCTCCATTGGCCGGCCGCCCGGTTGGCCGCGGCCAGCCAGTCCTGGAAGGGCACGCTGGCTCTCAGCTCCAGCCCGGCCTTGCCGGCCGGCCAGCGGAGCAGGCTGCCGCCGAGCAGATGAACGGTGAAAGCCCGGGCGTTCAAGCAGGCCGCCCAGACCAGGAGGATCGAAAGAACGGCCAGGAGGGCCTTGTTCAGGCGGGGCCTCATCGCGGTCCGACCAGACCTTCCACCTGCCGCAGGACCTGGACCAGAGTCTGGTCGGCCAGGTCCGAGCGGCGGGCCAGCCAGCCGTCCCGGCCCTGGACCAGGTTGAATTTGCCCTGGAAGCCGCCGCTAACCCGCCAGCCGCCCTCGGAGTCCCGCTCCAGAAAGAGCAGCGCCGACTCCCCGGGCTGGAAGGTCGGCTCGTCGGGAACCCAGAGGCCGACGTCCTTCTCCGGCAGGCGGCCGCCGATGGCCGTGACCCGGATCTCCTTGACCGCGGTGCCCTTGAGACACCGCTCCACGCTGATCAGGGCCTCGGTCAGGATGAGCGAACCATCCTGACTGAAAAAGGCGCGCGTCCCGGCCACTCGGCCCAGGACTATCATTTCGGCCGTCTGGGAGAGTCGTTCCAGCTTCAGGCTCTTGACCACCCCCCAAGCCGGTCCGCTGGATAAAACGACTCCCCAAACGACCGCCAGGGTGGCGATCAGTTTCAACCCAGGCCGCATGCCTATAAGATGCCTTCCAGACGCGAATATGTCAAGAAGCGACCGCTCAATTCCCACCTCCGGCCGGCCTCACCGCCTCGGACCCGGCCTGACTCAATGAAAAAATCTAGGCCCGGGCCCGGTCCTTCTTGAGACCCATGATCAATTGTGGAAAAAAGGATAATTCCCCTCCAGCTTGGGGAGGGACTAGAGCACAATTTCGTAATTATATCTATAGTGCCATCGTCAGATATTTAAATTGAATCTTACGCGCCGGTCTGACCACCGCGGCCCGGCCAAAGGCCGGGATGTTTGATGGCGATTGTCGTTTGTTCACATTCTATCAACAATACTCCTTTTGACCTTCCCGGCGTTGACCGACCTGGGCCGGCGTGTTACCTTTTCCCTCGAATCTGAGCGGGAGGATTGGGCGTGAAGATAAAATGGCTTCCGCCTCTGGATCGCCTTTTTGGCCCTGAAAACACCGTGTCCTTGCCCGAGGGCACGACCGTGGCTCAGCTCCTGACCGATCTGACCGGGAAGGAGCCGGACTTCGCCCCCTATGGCGGCTTTGGACCAAATGACAGGCAGCCCTTTGGCCTCCTGATCTGGCGCAGTGGTCAGATGCTGACCCTGGCCGACGAACTCGGACCTGAGGATGAAGTGGAAATGATCGCCATGGTGGCGGGAGGTTGAAATGTACGGCTATCACGACCGATTGGCCTGGATTGATTTGACCAACCGGCGGGTGGAGATAAGGCCCATCGGAGAGAAGGACGCCGAGGCCTTTGTGGGCGGTTCCGGCCTGGGCTCGGCCTTGCTGGCCCGCCTGACCGGGGCCGAGACCGATCCCCTGGGCCCCGACAATCCCATGATTTTCATGACTGGCCCCTTCACGGCCTCCGGCGTGCCCTCGACCTCGCGCCACGAGGCCGTGTCCCTCTCGCCCCTGACCGGCATCTTGGGCGAGAGCAATTCCGGCGGCTCCCTGGCCTGGGAGCTGAAGCGCTCCGGCTTCGACGGCCTGGTCCTGACCGGGGCCAGCCAGGAGCCGGTCACGGTGGTCATCAAGGGCCAGGAGATCACTCTCCGGGACTCCCAGGACCTCTGGGGCCTGGATGTCTACGCCGCCGACGACATACTCAAGGATGAACTCGGCTCCAAGGCGGTCACGGCCATGATCGGCCCGGCCGGGGAGAACCTGGCCAGGATCGCCTCCATCTCCCACAACGGCCGTCACACCCGCAGCCTCGGCCGCTGCGGTCTGGGCGCGGTCATGGGCTCCAAGAAGCTCAAGGCCATTTTTATCGCCGCCGGCGGCCGGGAGGAGGCCCCGGTCAGCGACCCGGCCGGCCTCAAGGCCTCGATCAAGGAGGCCATCAAGCGGGTCCGGGAGCGGCTGGACCTCTTCGGCCAGATGGGCACGCCCGGCGGGGTGGTCAACTACGAGCGGATGGGCAACCTGCCCATCAACAACTGGCGCCAGGCCCGCCATCCCGAACTGGCCCAGAAAACCACAGGCACCACCCTCAAGGAGACCATCTGGGCCGGCCGGACCGGCTGCAAGTCCTGTCCCGTCCAGTGCGGCCGCCTGGTCGACGTCAAGGAAGGACCCTTCGCCATGGACGGGCCGGCCGAGGGGCCGGAATACGAAACCCTGGCCGCCTTCGGCTCCCTCTGCCTCAACGACAACCTGGAGGCCATCGCCAAGGCCAACGACCTCTGCAACCGCCTGGGCCTGGACACCATCTCCACCGGCTCCGCCGTGGCCTTCGCCATGGAGTGCCGGGAGAAGGGCCTCCTCAGCCAGGCCGATCTGGATGGGCTGGACCTGGCCTTTGGCCATACCGAGGCCATGGTCGAAATGGTCAGGCGCATCGGCCTGCGCCAGGGGGAAATGGGCCGGCTCCTGGGCGAGGGCACCAGGGTGGCCTCGCGGACCATCGGTCAGGGAGCCGAGGAGTACGCCGTCCACTGCAAGGGGCTGGAGTTTCCCATGCACGATCCGCGCTTCTCCTGGGGCCACGCCCTCTCCTACCCCACCGGCGCCCGGGGCGCCTGCCACCTCACCAGCCTGAGCCATCCCTTCGAGATGGGGGTCGCCCTGCCCGAGCTGGGCTATGACGAACCCTTCCCCGGCCGGGAGAGGCCGGGCAAGGCCGAGTGGACCATGCACCTGCAGAACCTGATGACCCTGCTGGACTCGCTGGTCATCTGCAAGTTCTCCATGCTCAATAACGCCCTGACCGTCACCCATTTCCAGGAATGGTACGGCCTCATCACCGGCCACGACCTCGATACCGGCCAGTTCATGGCCCTGGGCGAGAGGGCCTTCAACCTCAAGCGCCTGATCAACAACCGGCGCGGCATAACCCGCAAGGACGACGTCCTGCCGCCGCGGATGCGCACCCTCAAGAAGCAGGGCGAGGGGTTCGACTTCGACGTGCCGCCGCTCCCGGGGCTGCTCTCTGACTACTATGGCGTACGGGGCTGGACCGAGGAAGGCCGGCCCGGAGCCGAGACAATCGCCCGTCTGGGCCTGAAGGGCTGGGCTGAATAGCCGGCCCCGGATCGCCGAGGGGCGGCGCCGCCTTCAAGTTGGGGGTTCGCCGCCCCTTTCCCGCCAGTTCTCCCTCCAAGAGTTAGCTTGACTGATTCCACCCGGGCCGGATAATATATCATTTCTGACACATTGAACGCCCCTCGTCCGGTCGCCGCGTCCGCGGCGAGCCAGGCCGGTGAATGCCTCTTCGAGGCGGGGGCGAAACAAGCGGGGAGGAGAAAATGAGCAAGCGGATCCGGATTTCTGTGGCCCTTTTAATTTTCCTGCTGGCCGTCGCGGCCGGCCCGGCCCTGGCCGCCGGCCCGGTTCTGAAGATGGCCACGACCACCTCCACGGCCAACACCGGCCTGCTGGACTATCTGGTCCCCCTCTTCCAGAAGGACACGGGCATCGAGCTCCAGTTCGTGGCCGTGGGCACGGGCAAGGCCCTGGAGCTGGGCAAGAACTGCGACGTTGACGTGCTCATGGTCCACGCTCCGGCGGCCGAGAAGAAGTACGTCGCCGACGGTTTCGGCCTGGACCGGCGCGAAATCATGTACAACGACTTCGTCATCCTGGGCCCCCAGGCTGACCCGGCCAAGGTCAAGGGCCTCAAGGTCGTCGCGGCCCTGAAGACCATCGCCGAGAAGAAGGCCGTCTTCGTCAGCCGGGGCGATAACTCGGGCACGCACAAGAAGGAGCTCTCGCTCTGGAAAGAGGCCGCCCTGGAAGTGCCCAAGAAGACTGACTGGTACGTCGAGACCGGCCAGGGCATGATCCAGACCATCAACGTGGCCGCCGAAAAGAACGGCTACACCATGGCCGACCGGGGCACCTTCATCAAGTACGCCGACACCCACAAGGGCAACCCGCCCCTGGTGGTTCTGGTCGAAGGCGACACGGTCCTCTTCAACCAGTACAGCGTCATGCTGGTCAACCCGGCCAAGTGCCCCAAGGTCCAGGCCGACCTGGCCAAGAAGTTCTCGGCCTGGATCACCTCGGCCGAGGTCCAAAAGAAGATCAGTGAGTTCAAGCTCCTGGGCCAGAAGCTCTTCACGCCCAACGCTAAATAGGGCTTGAGCCCGGCCGAGCATCGGTTAAACTGGCCCGGTTCCGGCCGACGGGGCCGGGCCGGGCCAGGATGATGGGCAGTCTGGGATACATATTCGGCGGCTTCAGCGAGGCGGTCCGCCTCCTGGCCGCCGGCGACCCGGAGACCTTTTCGGCCGTCTGGACCACGGTCCAGCTCTCCGGCCTGTCCATGCTGGCCAGCCTGATTGTCGGCACCCCCCTTGGCTTCTGGCTGGGCCACTTCGACTTTCCGGGCAAGCGACCCCTCCGAACCGCGGTGGACACCCTGCTGGCCTTTCCGACCGTAGTCATCGGTCTGGTCGTCTACGCCCTCATCTCCCGGCGGGGGCCCCTGGGCGACCTGGGCCTCCTCTTCACCCTGCCCGGCATGGCCATGGGTCAGGCCATCCTGGCCCTGCCCATCATCGTCGCCCTGACGGCCACGGCCGTGGAGAGCCTGGACCAGCGCCTCCGGGCGACCCTGTTGACCCTGGGCGCCGGACCCGGACGGCTGGCCCTGACCACCCTCTGGGAGGCCCGCTTCGCCGTCCTGGCCGCGGCGGTGATGGCCTATTCCCGGGTCGTCTCCGAGGTGGGCATCTCGATGATGGTCGGCGGCAACATCAAGTGGCACACCCGGACCATCACCACGGCCATTGCCCTGGAGACCGGCAAGGGCGAGTTCGCCATAGGCATCGCCCTGGGTTTGGTCCTGCTGGCCTTCGCTTTGCTGGTCAACCTGGCCTTGACGGGCCTGAGAAGGCGGTCGAGGCCGTGAGTCAGCCCCTCTACCATCTGACGGAGATAGAGCGCCGCCACGGCCCCAGGGTCGTCCTCAACCTGGAGGAGCTGTCAATAAGCCAGGGCGAGATCCTGGGTCTGGTCGGGCCCAACGGCAGCGGCAAGAGCACCCTGCTCCGCCTCCTGGCCCTCATCGATCAGCCCGACCGGGGCCGCCTCCTCTTCGACTCCCGGCCGACCCAGCCGGCCTCGGCCGATCAGCGCCGCCAGGTCAGCCTCCTCCTCCAGGAGCCCTACCTGCTCAAGCGCTCGGTCTTCGAGAACGTGGCCTACGGCCTCAGGGTTCGCGGCCTGAAAGCCGATCTGGCCGAGCGGGTCGGGCGGGCCCTGGACCTGGTCGGCCTGGAGAGGGCCTCCTTCGGCCCGAGGCCCTGGTTCAAGCTCTCCGGCGGCGAGGCCCAGCGGGTCGCCCTGGCCGCCCGGCTGGCCCTCCGGCCCAGGGTCCTCCTCCTGGACGAGCCCACGGCCAGCCTGGATCTGGCCAACGCCGCCCTGGTCAAGGAGGCGGCCCTGGGGGCCAGGCGGGCCTGGGGGGCCACCCTGGTCATCGCCAGCCACGACCTGCCCTGGCTCCACCAGGTCTCGGACCGGGTCCTCAACCTCTTTGACGGCCGCCCGATGGAGAGCGGCCACCTGACCTTCCTCTTCGGCCCCTGGACGGAGGAAAAGGACGGCCTCTGGCGGATGGGCCTGCCCGACGGCCAGGCCGTCCGGGCCGAGGGCCCGGCCCGGCCCGAGGCCAGGGCCGCCCTCCCCTCGGCCGCGGTGGCCGTCTCGGACCGGCCGCCGAATGGAAGCGAGGGGGCCAACGTCCTGCGCTGCCTGGTGGCCCGGCTGACCTGGGAGCGGGCCAGCGACCAGGTCCTCATCGAGGCCAGCCTGGCCGGCCTGTCCCTGGCCGTGACCCTGGCCCGGGCCGATTTCGCCGCTCTGGACCTCAGGCCCGGCCAGGAGGTCTGGCTCTCCTTCAAGCCTTCGGTCCTGCGCTGGCTCTGAGAAATCCGCTTCTTGAGGACCGCCCTTTCCCCCGGCCGTAAGTTTGGGGTAACATGGTCGCCTGGAGGTTGATTTGCGCCTAGGGCTGCTGGGCCTGGTCTGTCTGTTCCTTCTCTCCGGCTGCGGCGAGTCCAAGCCGCCGCCGCCCAAGCTGACCGGGCCGGCCGCGCCGGCTTACGGCGGGGCCATTGTCGAGGGCAGCATCGGCGACGCGTCCAACCTGATCCCCTACCTGGGCTCGGACTCGTCCTCCAGCTCGGTCACCAGCCTGGTCTTCAACGGCCTGCTCAAGCTGGACAAGAACCTCCAGCTGGAGGGCAACCTGGCCCAGAGCTGGGAAATCAGCCCGGACGGCCTGACCATTACCTTCAAGCTCCGCCGGGACGTCCGCTGGCAGGACGGCCGGCCCTTCACCTCGGCCGACGTCCTCTTCACCCACCAGTTCGTGACCAGCCCCCAGACGCCCACGCCCTACGCGGCCGACTTCCTGGAGGTGGCCCAGGCCGAGGCCCCGGACCCCTACACCTTCAGGGCCCGCTACAACCGGCCCTTTGCCCGGGCCCTCTACTCCTGGCTGGGCGACATCGTGCCCCGCCATCTCCTGGAGGGCCAGGACCCCAGAACCTCCCCCCTGGCCCGCCAGCCGGTGGGCACCGGCCCCTACGTCTTCGTCTCCTGGCGGACCGGCGACAGCATCGAGCTCAAGGCCAACCCGGACTACTTCGAGGGCCGGCCCTACCTGGACCGGGTCGTCTTCAAGGTCATCCCCGACCCGGCGACCATGTTCCTGGAGCTCAAGGCCGGCAACGTGGACCTGATGGACCTGACCCCGCTCCAGTACGCCCGCCAGACCGGGCGGGCCGAGTTCAAGGCCCGCTTCAACAAGTACCGCTACCCCTCCTCGTCCTACACCTACCTTGGCTATAACCTGCGCCTGCCCATGTTCGCCGACCGCCGGGTCCGCCAGGCCCTCAGCCAGGCCATCGACGTCCAGGAGATCATCGACGGCGTGCTCATGGGCTTCGGCCAGCCGGCCAACGGACCCTTCAAGCCGGGCACCTGGGCCCACGATCCGGCCCTCAAGCCCTATCCCTTCGATCCGGACAAGGCCCGGCGTCTCCTGGATGAGGCCGGCTGGCGGGACCAGGACGGCGACGGCATCCGGGAAAAGGACGGCCAGCCCCTGGCCTTCACCGTCCTGACCAACCAGGGCAACTCCTCCCGGCTCAAGACGGCCATCATCATCCAGGAGAGGCTCCGCCAGGTCGGGGTCAGGGTCAAGGTCAGGGCCGTGGAGTGGGCCGCCTTTGTCAAGAACTTCATCGACCAGCACAAGTTCGAGGCGACCATCCTGGGCTGGACCCTGCCGGCCGACCCGGACCCCTTCGCCGTCTGGCACTCCTCCAAGACGGCCCTGGGAGGCCTCAACTTCGTCGGCTACGAGAACAAGGAGGTCGACCGGCTCATCGAGTCGGCCCGGGCCACCTTTGACCAGGAGCTGAGGCGACGGGCCTACTACCGCTTCCAGGAGATCCTCCACCAGGACCAGCCCTACACCTTTCTCTACGTCCCGGACGCCCTGCCCGTGGTCGCCTCCCGGATTTATGGGGTCGAGCCCTCCCTGGCCGGGCTGGGCCACAACTTCATCCGCTGGTACGTGCCCAAGGAGCTCCAGAAGTATCACTACGCCCCCTGAGGAGGGCCCATGGTTGTCTACCTTGCCAAGAGACTCCTGACCATGATCCCCCTGCTGGTGGGTATCAGCCTCATCTCCTTCGTGGTCATCCACTTGGCCCCGGGCAAGCCGACCGACCTGGCCATCGACCTCAACCCGGCCGTGACCAAGGAGGTCAAGGAGCGGATGGAGAAGCTCTACGGCCTGGACCAGCCCCTCTACGTCCAGTACCTGGACTGGCTCAAGCGCATCGTCCGGCTCGACTTCGGGACCTCCTTCTCGGCCGACGGCCGGCCGGTCAGCGACAAGATCCTGGAGCGGCTGCCCATCACCGTCGGGATCAACCTCCTCTCCCTGGTCCTGATTCTGGGCATCGCCCTGCCCTTAGGGATATTCTCGGCCGCCCGGCCCCACTCCCTCTTCGACCAGGCGACCACGGTCTTCGTCTTCGTCGGCTTCGCCACGCCGACCTTCTGGCTGGCCCTGCTGCTGATGATCCTCTTCGGAGTCAACCTGGGCTGGCTGCCCATCTCCGGCCTCAAGTCCTACGACTACGACCAGCTCACCTTCTTCTGGCAGATGGTCGACCGGGCCAGGCACCTCATCCTGCCGGTCCTGCTCTCGGCCTTCGGCGGCCTGGCCGGGATGAGCCGCTACATGAGGGCCAACATGCTCGAGGTCATCCGCCAGGACTACATCACCACGGCCCGGGCCAAGGGCCTGAGCGAGAGCCGGGTCCTCTTCAAGCACGCCCTCAGGAACGCCCTCCTGCCCGTGGTCACCCTGCTGGGCCTGTCCCTGCCCGGCCTGATCGGCGGCTCGGTCATCTTCGAGTCCATCTTCGCCATCCCCGGCCTGGGCCAGCTCTTCTACCAGGCGGTCATGTCCCGGGACTATCCCCTGGTCATGGGCGGTCTGGTCATCGGCGCGGTCCTGACCCTGCTGGGCAACCTCCTGGCCGACCTGGCCTACGCCGCGGTCGACCCCCGGATCAGGGTCAAGTGATGGCCTCCACCCTGGCCCAGGAGACCTGGCGGCGCTTCAAGGCCAACCGGCTGGCCCTGGCCGGCGGGGTGATCGTGGCCCTGCTCTTCGTCGTCTCCTTTGCCGCGCCCCTGATCTCGCCCCACGATCCCAACGCCTTCCACCTCAAGCGGGTTCTGGAGCCGCCCTCGACCAAGCACCTCCTGGGCACCGACGAGCTGGGCCGGGACGTCCTGGCCCGGATGATTTACGGGGCCCGGATCAGCCTCAAGGTCGGCTTCGTGGCCGTGGGCATCTCCACCCTGATCGGCATCATCCTGGGCGCCCTGGCCGGCTACTACCGGGGCTGGGTCGACTCCCTGATCATGCGCCTGGTGGACATCATGCTCTGCTTCCCGGCCTTCTTCCTCATCCTGGCCGTCATCGCCCTGCTGGAGCCGTCCATCTACAACATCATGATCGTCATCGGCCTGACCGGCTGGATGGGCGTGGCCCGCCTGGTCAGGGCCGAGTTCCTGAGCCTCAAGGAGCGGGAGTTCGTCTCCGCGGCCAGGGTCCTGGGCGCCTGGGACGGCCGGATCATCTTCCGCCACCTCCTGCCCAACGCCATGGCCCCGGTCCTGGTCTCGGCCACCCTGGGCGTGGCCGGGGCCATCCTGACCGAGAGCGCCCTGTCCTTCCTGGGCATCGGGGTCCAGCCGCCCACGCCCTCCTGGGGCAACATCCTGACCGCGGGCAAGGACAACATCGAGGTGGCCTGGTGGCTGAGCGTCTTCCCCGGCGCAGCCATCCTGGTCACGGTCATGGCCTACAACCTCCTGGGCGAGGGGCTCAGGGAGGCCCTGGACCCCAGGCTGAGGCAGTAAGACCGGGGGGTTTGGCCTAAAAGGCGAGCCCCCTGAGCAAGGGAGGGGGATTTTGCTCAGCCGTAACTTCGATGACGAGGCGGTCAGGCGGACCCGCTACCTGGCCCACGGCGGAGCCGAGGCCTGGATGATCCTGACCGCCCCGGACCTGCGGGGCATGGACTTCCTGGCCCGGGCAATCCTGGCCCCGGGCCGGATGATCGAGGCCCACGTGGACCCCTACGAGGAGATCTACTTCGTCATGAAGGGCCGGGGCCTGATCCGGGTGGGCGGCGAGGAGAAGGAGGTCGGCCCCGGGACGGCCACCCACCTGCCGGTCGGCCTGCCCCACGCCCTGACCAACATCGGGCCGGAGGACCTGGAGATCCTGGTCGTGGCCGCGCCGCCTGTCCGGGACTGGCTGGAGGAGGACAAGGAATGAAGCGGGTCAGAAGAGTGGCCGTCCTGATCTTCGACCAGGTCGAGACCCTGGACTTTGCCGGCCCCTTCGAGGTCTTCTCGGTCTGCGGCCGGCCCGAGGACAAGAGGTACTTCAAGGTCTTCACCGTGGCCCAGAAGCCCGGCCCGATCACGGCCCGGGAGGGGCTGAGCCTCAACCCGGCCCGGCTCCTGACCGACTGCCCGGCCCCGGACGTCCTGGTCGTGCCCGGCGGCCTGGGCGCCCGCCAGGAGATGAAAAACCCGGTCCTCCTGAACTGGATCAGATCGGCCAGCCGGACGAGCGAGCTGATCCTCTCGGTCTGCACCGGGGCCCTGATCCTGGCCCGGGCCGGTCTTCTGGACGGCCTGGCCGCCACGACCCACCACCTCTCCCTGGACCTCCTCCGCCAGATCGCCCCCAAGACAGAGGTCCGGGCCGGGGAGCGCCTGGTGGACAACGGCCGGATCGTCACCGCGGCCGGGGTTTCGGCCGGACTGGACGCCTCCCTCCACGTCGTCGCCCGGCTCCTGGATCCGGACACGGCCCGCCGGACCGCGGCCTACATCGAGTACGACTGGTCCGGGCCGGCCAGGTCCGGAGGCGGCCGGCCGGGACCGGAGAAATAGCCGGGCGGCGGCCCCGGCCCATCCCCTCGGCCTTGCCATTTGCGGCCGGGGGTGCTAATCATCCGAACCATGCACGCTCTGGTCACCGGCGCGGCCGGTTTCATCGGCTCCCACCTCTGCCAGGATCTCCTGGCCCAGGGCTGGCTTGTCCGCGGCGTGGATTGTTTTACCGATTATTATTCCAAATCAATAAAAGAGCGAAACCTAAGTCCCTGCCTGGCCGCGCCGGACTTCGAGTTCGTCCAGGCCGACCTGGTCCAGGCCGAGCCGGGCCCGCTTCTGGACGGGATCGAGGTCGTCTTTCACCTGGCCGCCCAGGCCGGGGTCCGCCTGAGCTGGGGCAGCGAGTTCAAGGTCTACACCGACAACAACCTCCTGAGCACCCAGCGCCTCCTGGAGGCGGCCAAGGACCGCCCCCTGAAACGCTTCGTCTTCGCCTCCTCCTCCTCGGTCTACGGCGAGACGCCCGACCTGCCCATGCGGGAGACCTCGCGGCTCAACCCGGTCTCGCCCTACGGGGTGACCAAGGCCGCCGGCGAGCAGCTCTGCCGGCTCTACCACTTGAGTTTCGGCCTGCCCTGCGTGGCCCTGCGCTACTTCACCGTCTACGGCCCCCGGCAGCGGCCGGATATGGCCTTCCACCGCTTCCTCAGGGCCCTGGCCACTGACCAGCCCATCCACCTCTTCGGCGATGGCTCCCAGAGCCGGGACTTCACTTTTGTCAGCGACATCGTGGCCGGAACCGTGGCCGCCCTGGAGGGCCGGCCGGGCCAGGTCTACAACCTGGGCGGCGGCCAGCGCCTGGAACTCAGGGCGGCCATCAGGCTCATGGAGGAGATCGTCGGCCGTCCGGCCAGGCTGGAACTGGAGCCCGTGGCCAGGGGCGACGTCGGCCACACCGCGGCCGACATGTCCAAGGCCCGCCAGGAACTGGGCTATCGCCCCCGGATGGAACTGAGGGAGGGCCTGGCCAGGGAGCTGGCCTGGCTCAAGGAGATCTACGATCTCTGAGGAGGGTCCATGGCCCTGAGCAAGGAACTGCTGGACATCCTGGCCTGCCCCAAGTGCCACCAGCCCGTGGAGCTGCGCCCGGACGGACAGGCCCTGATCTGCGCCAGGTGCCGGCTGAGCTACCGGGTCGAGGACGACATCCCGGTCATGCTCATCGACGAGGCCACGCCCCTGGAGCCCTGACTTGAGCCAGGCCTGGAACCGCCTGGTCCTGGCGGCCACGGTCGGCCTCTGCCGGACCCTGCGGCCCTTACGGTCGCCCCGGCCCCTGCCCGACTCGGCCGACTGGCGGCGCATCGTCCTGGTCCAGAACACCGGCCTGGGCGACGCCCTCCTGTCCAGCCCGGCCATCCGGGCGGTCAGGCTCAGCTTCCCCGAGGCCCACCTGGCCGTCATCGGCCACCAGCGCCAGGCCGGCCTCCTGGCCCTCAGCCCCCACATCGACCAGCTAATGATCTACCGGGGCAAGGCCAAGTCCTTCCGGCCGCTTCTGAGGGAGCTCAGGGCCGGCCGGTTCGAGGTCGGGGTCGTCCTCCACGGCAACGACCCCGAGACCATCCCCCTGCTCTGGGCCGGCCGGGTGGGCTGTCTGGTCGCCGACGCCAAGACCAGGCTGGCCTTCCTCCTCTCCAGGACCCTGCCCTCGATCCAGCCGGGCCAGCACATGGTCGACCACCGCCTCGACCTGGTCAGGGCCATCGGGGCCCGGCCCAGGGACCGCCGCCTGGAGCAGACCCTGGACCAGGAGAGCCTGGACCTGGCCCGAAAGCAACTTGACGACCACCTGCCCGGCGAGGGGCCCCTGGTCGCCCTGGCCCCGGGCGGCTCGGCCGCCTTCAAGCGCTGGCCGGCGGAGCGCTTCGGCCGGGTCGGCCGCTTCCTCCAGGACAGGTACGGGGCCAGGATCCTGATCCTGACCGGACCGGGCGAGACCGGCCTGGCCGAGACCCTGGCCCGGGAGCTTAAGCCGGCCCACTGGGCCAGCCAGGGACGGGTGGACCTGGTCGGGGTGGCCGGCCTGCTGGCCCTGAGCCGGCTGTGCCTGAGCAACGACTCGGGCCTCTTCCACCTGGCCCTGGCCCTGGGCCGGCCGACCCTGGGGATCATGGGCGCCGAGGGGCCATCCAGCTACGGGCCGGTCGAGGCCGAGCGGGCCGAGACCGTCTTCATCCGGCCCCGGGTCTGCGCCCGGGAGCCCTGCCTGAGGAAGAATTGCCCCGACCCGGTCTGCCTGACCGCCATCGACGAGACGGCCGTCCAGGAGCTGATAGAAGCCAGGTTCGGCGATCTCCTGGCTCCCTCGGGGCCGGGCGGCCCCGGAAAGGGCTTGGCGTGACCAGCTCGACCCACCGGCTGCCGCCGACCATCATCGCCCTGGGCCTGGTCAGCTTCTTCACCGACTTCTCCAGCGAGATGATCTACCCCCTCCTGCCGGTCTTCCTGTCCAGCGTCCTGGGGGCCGGGGCGGTCGGCCTGGGCGTGGTCGAGGGCGTGGCCGAGTCCACGGCCGCCCTGTTCAAGGTCGTCTCCGGGATCTGGACCGACCGGTCCCGGCGGCGCAAGCCCTTTCTCCTGGCCGGCTACGGCCTGGCCGGGTTTGTCCGGCCCCTCATCGGCCTGGCCACCCTCTGGCCGGTGGTCGCCCTGATCCGCTTCGCCGACCGGGTGGGCAAGGGCATCAGGACCTCGCCCCGGGACGCCCTCATCGCCGACGTGGCCCCGATCCACCAGCGCGGCCGGGCCTACGGCTTCCACCGGGCCATGGACCACGCCGGGGCCGTGGTCGGCCCCCTGGTTGCGGCCGGCCTGCTGGCCCTGCCGGGCGTCTCCCTGCGCCAGGTCTTCTTCCTGGCCGCCATCCCGGCCGCGGCGGTCATGCTCGTCCTGGCCTTCCGGGTCCAGGAGCCGGCCTGCCAGGAGGAGCCGGTCCAGACCCGGGCCAGGGGCGGCCTGGCCCAATTGGGCCCCGGCTTCAGGGTCTATCTCCTGGCCCTGCTGGTCTTCACCCTGGGCAACTCCACCGATGCCTTCCTGTTGCTCAGGCTCTCCAAGGCCGGGGTGGACCTCTCCTGGGTGGCCGCGCTCTGGTCGTTCCACCACGTCATCAAGATGCTCTCAACCTATCTGGGGGGCCGCCTCTCGGACCGTCTGGGCCGGCGGCGGATGATCGTCGGCGGCTGGCTGGTCTACGCCGCCGCCTACCTGGCCTTTGCCCTGGTGGAGAGCCCGGCCGGGCTGGTGGCCGTCTTCCTGGGCTACGGCCTCTACTTCGGGCTGACCGAGCCCGCGGAGAAGGCCTGGGTGGCCGATCTGGTCCCCCAAGGGCTCAGGGGCACGGCCTTCGGCTTCTACCACGGCGTCATCGGCCTGGCCGCCCTGCCGGCCAGCCTGGTCTTCGGCCTGCTCTGGCAGCTATGGGGGGCCGAGGCCGCCTTCCTGACCGGCGGCGTCCTGGCCGCCGCGGCCTCGGTCCTTCTCTGGCTGGTGCCCTCGCCCGGGCCGACTGAGGCCTAGAGGAAGCTCTCCGGGTCAAAGCCGAGGCGCTCCCACTGGGCCTTGGCCTCGGCCTCGGCCGCCTCGACCTCCTCGTCCGACCAGGGCTCGATGATGAGCGACTCGGCCACCAGCTCCCAGATGTACATGACCTCGTACTCGTAGTCCTTGTAGTACTTGGGCAGCCGCTTCATCATCTGGTCGTGGCAGTTGGAGCAGGAGGTCACGACCACGTTGGCCCCGGAGTTCTTGATGGACTCGTACTTCATCCGGCCCTGGAAGGCGGACTCGTCCTCGTAGGGCATGGGCCACATCCCGCCGCCGGCCCCGCAGCAGTAGGAGCGCATCCGGTTGGGCTCCATGTCCACGAACTGGTCGACGCACTGCTGGATGACCCAGCGGGGCTCCTCGAAGTAGCCGTGGCCGAAGTGGCGCTCCAGCTCCCGGCCGTGCTTGCAGCTGTCGTGCCAGGTGAAGATCTTGCCGGCGTTCTTGCTCTTGTCCACCTTGATCCGGCCCTGCTCGAAGAGCTCCTTCAGGTAGGCGTGCAGGTAGATGAAGTTGACCTGGTTGGCCGGGTCCTCGGCGGCGCAGACGGCCATGCCCTTGCGGCAGCCGTAGGAGCCGCCGCCGCAGTCGGGCATGATCATCCGCTTGATCCGGTTGTCCCTGACGAAATCCATCTTGCGCTGGGCCAGGGTCTTGGTGGCCTCGTAGTTGCCGGTGAAGAGGCCCCAGTCCACCGCCTCCCAGTTCTGGGAGGGGATGGTCCACTTCTCCCTGGCCGCGTAGAAGATCTTCCACCACCACTTCATGTCCTCGTTGTCGGCGAAGACCTCCTTGGAGTTGGGGAAGAAGGCGATGTCCGAGTCCTGGCTATCGATGGGCACGTAGAAGCCGGGGCAGTCCTCGTCGGCCAGCTCCTGGCCCAGGTCGGACATCAGGAAGTAGTAATCGTCCTGGGGTACGGCCATGTTGTTGCCGGTCTTGAGCACGTTCTCCACGCCCTTGTGGAGGATGCCCGGCACCTTGTCCCGGGGGCGGAGGTGCTTAAGGTGGCCGGTGATGGCCGGGATGTCGATGCCCATGGGGCAGGCCTCTGAGCAGCGGCCGCAGCCGGTGCACAGCCAGGGCAGCTTGGACTCGACCACCTCGTCGACCAGGCCCAGGCTGAGCATCCTGATGGCCTTGCGGATGTCCAGGTCCAGGCCGGGCGTCCCGGTCATGGCGCAGCCGGAGGTGCAGGCGTTGCAGGTCTGGCAGGCGCTCAGATCGAACTTGAAGAGGTACTCCCGGATGTCCTCGGGCAGGGGCGTGATCCTGGCCGGGGCCAGGACGGTGCTCTCGACGACTTCGCTCCGCTGGAGCGGTTCAGACATGTCTCTCTCCTTCCAGTCTCGCCGGCCCGGCGACTAGCCCTGAATTACGAAGCCCTCGCCCAGCGGGGTGGTGAACCGGGCCAGAATGTCCCGCACCCTGGCCCCGACCTTGAGCGGGTTGGGGCCCAGGCCGGCCAGTTCCTGCTTGAGCCGGTCGATGAGCTGCATGACCTCGCCGGACATGCTCGGGCCGACCCCGGCCTGGACCAGCCGCCGGGGATCGTGCCCGGCCTCGGTCAGGAGCCTCTTGAGGTGGGTGACCCTCAGCTTGGCCCAGTTGACCCCCTGGAGCGAGTGGCAGGCGTCCTCGAAGCAGGACAGGATCAGGACCCCGTCAAAGCCCCGCCGCAGAGCGTCCAGGACGAAGATGGGGTCGATCTTGGCCGCGCAGGGCACCTCGACCACGCTGACCCCCTCGGGCCAGGCCAGGCCGCGGCAGCGGGCCGAGTTCATGGCCTGGCCGGCCGAGTTGGCGCACATGAAGACCAGGACCTCCTGGCTCAGCTCGGTGGACAGGCCCGACTCGAAGTGCTCCACGGCCGAGTTGATCTCGGCCTCGAAGCGCTCGTCGTTGTCCCTGAAGAGCTGGATGGCGTCCTGGGGGCACTCCGAGGCGCAGGTCCCGCAGCCCACGCAGGCCAGGGGATTGGCCATCGGCCGCCGCTCCACGCGATCCATGGCCTTGACCGGGCAGACCCGGACGCAGGTCAGACAGACGGCGCACTTGCGGCGGTCGATCTGGAGCCTGGCCGGCGGGGTGAGGACTTGGCCGCCCTGGAGCAGCCGCCGGATCTCCAGCAGGGCCTCCTGGATCTCGTCCACCTGGCCGTCCAGGTCGCTGGCCCCCCGGGCCGGACCCACGGCCAGGACCCCGGCCCGTCCGGTCAGGGTCGGCAGGGCGTTGACCTGATCGGGCTGGAGCCGTCCGTCGGCGGCGACGCTCAGGCCCAGACGCCGGGCCAGGCGGTGATACTCGAGCCCGGGAGCCGGCGTCTCGTCGTAGACCAGCAGGTCGACCCGGTGCTCCACCGGCCGGTCCAGGATCTCGTCCTGGAAGGCAAGGTCGATCCCCTCGGCCCCGACCTGGGCCCGGAGGTTGTTCCGGCTGAACTTGAAGAGGTGGATCCCCTCGTAGCGGGCCTGCTGGGAGAGGATCTCCAGGTCGGGCGCGGCCAGCTTGGCGTTGCCGGTCAGGATGACCACCTTGGCCCCGTGCTGGCGCTTGAGGGTCAGGGCCGCCTCCAGGGCCGCCCGAAGGGACTGGGGCCAGGACTCGGCGCCCAGGCCCAGGCTGACGGCCAGGCTGAAGCCGGTCTGGCCCTCGGTGAAGCGCTTGAGGTACTCGGGCGAGTTGACCATGCCCAGCAGCTCGCTCAGGCTGATGACCCGCTCCGAGGGTTCCAGGCCCAGCCAGCCCAGGTTGGGCTTGAGGTCCGGCCCCTGGGCGACGATGACCGCGCCGACCTGGTGCTCCTGGGCCTCGCCCTCGCGGTCGGTCAGCCTGACCGTGAACCGGCCCAGCGTGCCGATAAGCTCCCTGAGCTCGCCCTGGCGGACGATGGTGACCAGCTCGTCCGACCTCAGCGCCTCGGCCAGCTCCGCGGCCAGGGCGCTGGCCTCTACTCCCCAGATGGGTTCAGGCGGGGCCAGGCGCTTGGTCGAGGTCAGCAGGAGGACCGGGTAGCCGGCCTTGGCCAGGTTGCGGGCGCTGAGCAGGGCGGCCAGGCCCTGGCCCAGGACCAGGACCCGGCTGGAAGGCTGGATCTCCTGGGGGTCCGCTTCCAGGCGCAGGGGCAGGCCGGCCAGGGCCTGGCCCAGGACGTGGCTGGCCCCGGGGTGGGCCAGGCAGGCCTGGTCCTGGCCCTCGGGCCGGTCGAAGAGATCCAGGATCAGGGTCGCCTCCGGGTCCAGTCCGGCCGAGGCCAGGGCCTGGCGCAGCGAGCCGCCCCCGCTGGCCAGGGGACAGGCGCCCAGGACCAGGGAGTCCAGCTCGTTCTCCCGGGCCAGCTTGACCAGCCGGGCCGCGCCGTCGGCCTGGCAGGCCTGGCTTATCTCGAAAACCCGGTGCGAGCCCACCGCCGCCTCGGCGGTCCACCTGAGGCGTTTGAAGTCCAGGGACTCACCCTTCTGGCCTCCGCCCCGGCACAAAAAAACACCGACTCGATGAGGGTCGGGCATGTCAGTTCCCCTCCAGATAGCTTAGGGTCTCCGCGGCCGCCCGGCCGGCGTGGGCGACCACCTCGGCCACGTCCATGGGTCGGGCGATGGTTCCGGCCAGGAAGATGCCTGGCTGGCCCTTCCGGTTCGCGGCAAGCGGCCCGGCCGTGGAGCCGACGAAGCCGTGTTCGTCCAGCTCCAGCTTGAGCAGGTCGGCCAGGCCGGGGTTGGCCAGGCCGGGGGTCAGGCCGATGGACAGGACCACCAGATCGAACTCCCGGAACAGGGGCGCCTGGCCTGACTCGGCCTGGTACTGGACCAGGACCCCGCCCTCCGGCCCGGCGCTCAGGTCGCCGGGCATGCTCCGGATCAGCTCCAGCTCCTCGTTGGCCGCGGCCAGGAAGTCGTCGAGGGCGTGGCCGAAGCTCTGCTCGTCCATGTAGAAGACGCTCACCTCGGCCTCGAAGCGGTGCCTGAGCATCCGGCCCAGGCGCAGGGCGTAGGCGCAGCAGACCCGGGAGCAGTAGTTGTTGCCGATCTTCTCCCGGGAGCCGACGCACTGGATGAAGGCCACCCGCTTGGGCTGGCCGCCGTCCGAAGGCCGGCTGACCACCCCGTCCCGCCGGAGCTGGCTCTCCAGCTCCAGGGCGGTGATGACGTCGGGCACCTTGCCGTAGCCGTAGCGAATCTTGCCCTCGGCCGCGTAAGGCTCGAAGCCGCTGGCCAGGACGAGCGAGTCCGCCTCCAGGCTGATCTCCTCGGGCGAGAGGTCGAAGCGGATGGCCTCCTCGGGGCAGACGTCCCGGCAGAGGGTCGACTTCTTGTCCCTGAAGTAGAGGCAGGCGCTCGGATTTATGGCCAGGCGCGGCCGGTCCACGGCCAGGGGGGACTTGCGGATGGCCCCCTTGACCGCCTCGGGGCAGCGCTCCAGGCAGAGGCCGCAGGCGGTGCAGCGCTCCGGGTCGATGTAGGCCGGCTGCTGGATGAGCTTGATCCTGTAGCCCCCCTCGCCGCCGTCGACCTTGACCAGGCGGCTGCGTCTGAGGACGCGGATGTCGGGGCGCCTCAGGATTTCGAGCAGGCGCGGCTCGACCAGGCAACCGTTGCACTTCTGGCAGGACTCCAGGGCCTTGCAGGCCAACAAGGCCGCGTGGCCGCCGATGAAGTCGTCCTGCTCGACCAGGGTCACCTTGACGCCCTGGTCGGCCAGCTCAAGGCTGGCCGTGACCCCGGCGATTCCCCCGCCGATGACGATGACGCTCTTGTCTTGCAAAGCCACGTTCTCTCCCTTGCTTGAGCCGAGAGACTAGAGCCCGCACTTGTCCAGCAAGGCGGTCAGGCTGTCCTGGTGATCGGGCGCCGAGAGGTGAACCCCGGCGGCCAGCTTGGACGCCTTGATCTCCCGGCAGAGGTTGGCCGCCGCCTCCAGATCCTCGGGAGAGGCGGCCTCGACCCCGGCAATGACCTTGGTCTCCAGGGACTTGATCTGCTGGACGAAGTTCTTGAGCTGCTCCAGGTCCGATAGGGGCTGGGTGATGAAGAAGCTCGCCCCGGCCTCGGTTTTCTTGTGCAGCCTGAAGACCTGGGGGGCCAGGGGGTTGGCCCTGGGCGCGGCCGCGGCCCCCAGGAAGAAGCTGACCGGCTCCATCTCCTGGCCGGCCATGTCCCGGCCCTGGGCCATCTGGACGGCCATCTGGAGGGCCTGGGTCGAGTCCAGGTCGTAGACCGGCTTGGCCTCGGGCTGGTCGCCCAGGGTGACGTGGTCACCGCTGACCAGGAGCAGGTTGTTGACCCCGGCCGCCTTGGCCGCCAGGAGGTCCGAAGCCAGGGCTAGGCGGTTGTAGTCGCGGCAGGTCAGGGTCAGAATGACCTCCGATCCCTGCTGGGCCAGGGCTTGGGCGGCCAGGAGCGGGTTCATCCGGGCCTTGGCCGCCCGGTTGGCCGAGAGGACCACCGCGTCGATGCGGCTGCCCAGGGCCGCGGCCAGCTCCTGGAGCGGCTTCAAGTCCACGCCCCGGGGCGGATCAAGCTCCACCGTAACGACGAAGTCTTTCTCGGCCAGGGCTTTTTCGAACTCAGGCATTGGCTCGATACCTCCTCTCGTAGGCGGCGTGGACCTGGCGTCCGGGCAGGCCGGCCCGGCCGTAGGCCCGAGGCGGGGCGATGGGCCGGATGTTGTCCAGGCGGCCGAGATGCTCCAGCCTCTGGTAGATGGCCACCCAGGCGCACTCGCGCTCCGGATCGGTCTCGCAGCGGCCGTCGGTCATGCCGCCGCAGGGCCCGTTCAGGAGCCCCTTGGGGCAGAGGGCCACCGGGCAGATGCCGCCGGTCATGGTCAGGACGCAGTTCCGGCAGGCCCGGCACTTCTCGGCCCAGAGGCCCACGTCCTCATTGACCCCGATGAAGGTGGTGTTGACCCCGGCCAGGACCGGCTTGTCCGGAAACTTCTCGGCCAGGAACTGGATCCCGGCGCCGCAGGCCAGGGAGAGGAGCGCGTCGTAGTGCGGCACCTTGGCGTTGAGCTCGTCCAGGAACTCGCGGTCGCACTGCCGCTCCACGCAGGCCACGGCAAAGGACTGGTCCCGGTCGGCTATCTGGGCGGCGATGTCGAACTCGGCGGCCAGGAGGCCGGCCTCCTTCTCGCCGCCGGCCAGGCAGACGGCCACGCAGGTGCCGCAGCCGACGATGAGCACCCGCCTGAAGTCCTTGATCGAGTCAACCAGCTCGTCGAACGGTTTTCTTTCGGCCACGATCATGGCATCAAGTCTCCAATCTGTTCTTCGATGGCCGGCAGCGGCCGCTTGCGGCCCACCGGGTTGGGTCCCAGCTCCAGGGCGCGCCGGGTCATCGTCTCCACGGCCGCGGCCCACTTGGGCGCGTCCGAGGCGCCGATGTGGAACATCTCCAGCCTCTCGGCGCCCAGCCCCAGCTCGTCCAAAAGGGTCTTGGCGTACTCGACCCGCTCCTTGGCCCTCAGGTTGCCCTCCAGGAAGTGGCAGTCCCCGATCTCGCAGCCGCTGACCATGACCACGTCGGCGCCACAGTTGAAGGCCTCGAGCAGGTAGAGCACGTCCACCTTGCCCGTGCACAGCAGTTTGACCACCCGCACGTTGGGCGGGTACTGCAGCCGCATCGACCCGGCCATGTCGGCCGCGGTGTAGGTGCAGTAGGTGCAGATAAAGGCGATGATGAGCGGTTCGTACTTCTCGGGCATATTTTGATCCTTCCCTCCCGGGCCGACTCTCAGGCCCTCAGATGGCAGGCCTTGAAGAGGGTCTGCAGGTCAGAGTGATGCTGGACCTGGATGAGCTTGCGCGGGCACTGCGAGGCGCAGATGCCGCAGCCGTGGCAGGCGGCCGGGTCGATGTAGACCACGCCCTCCTCGTTCAGCTGAGGCACGCCGTAGGGGCAGGACCGGACGCAGGTCAGGCAGGCCACGCACCTCTCGCCGTCGACCACGGCCACTTCGCCGCCGACCATCATCTCCTTCTGGGCCAGGATGGTCGCCGCCCGGGCCGCCGCGGCCTTGGCCTGGGAGATGCACTCCTCCAGGAACTTGGGACCGTGGGCCCCTCCGGCCAGGAAGAAGCCGCTGTTGACGAAGTCCACCGGCCGGAGCTTGAGGTGGGCCTCCATGAAGAAGCCGTCCGAGTCCAGGGGCAGCTTGAGGGCCCCGGCCAGATGCTTGGTCTCGGCGTTGGGCCTGACCGCGGCCGAGAGGACCAGCCGGTCGGCCCTGAAGCTGAGCCACTCGCCCAGGATCTGGTCAAAGACGAGCACCTCAAGCCCCTCCGCCCCGGGGCTGACCTGGGGCGGCCGCTCGGCGTCGAAGCGGACGAAGCGGACCCCCTTGTCCCGGGCCTGCTTGTAGTAAAGCTCCTTGAGGGAGAATGTCCTGATGTCCCGGAAGAGGACGGTCACCTCGATGTCCGGGTTGAGCTCCTTGATCCTCAGGGCGTTGGCCACGGCCTGGGAGCAGCAGATGCGGCTGCAGTAGGGGTGCTCCTCGTCCCGGGAGCCGACGCACTGGATCATGACCACGTCCCTGACCCCGGCCAGGGGGTCGCCCTGACCGTGGAGGGCCTCGTGGAGGGCCAGCTGGGTGGTCACCCGCTCGTCCTCCTGGGCCAGGAACTCGGTGGGCTGGTACTCCTCGGCCCCGGTGGCCACGACCACGGCGCCGTGGGCCACGGAGCGAACCCTGTCGCCGCTCTTGAGGCTGGCCTTGAACTGGCCGACGTGGCCCTTGATCTCAACCACCTCGGTCTGGAGGTGGATCTTGATCAGGCCGTTGTGGCGGACCTTGTCCTCCAGCTCGCTCAGCCAGGCCTGGACGTCGAAGCCCTCCAGGGTCCGTCTGAGGCGTCTGGCCAGGCCGCCCAGCTGGTCGCTCTTTTCGACCAGGTGGGTGTAGAAACCCTGCTCGGCCAGGTTCAGGGCCGCGGTCAGCCCGGCCGGGCCGCCGCCGATGACCAGGGCCGTCTGCTCCACGGGCGCCGGGAACTGGTGGAGCGGCTCCAGCAGGGCCGCCCGGGCGACCGACATCCGGACCAGGTCCTTGGCCTTGGCCGTGGCCGCGTCGTGGTCCTTGGCGTGGACCCAGGAGCACTGGTCGCGGATGTTGGCCATCTCGAAGAGATAGGGGTTCAGGCCGGCCCGCCTCAGGGTGTCGCGGAAAAGCGACTCGTGGGTCCTGGGCGAGCAGGAGGCGACCACGACCCGGTTTAACTGGTGCTCCTCGATGAACCGGGCCATCTGGCCCTGGGAGTCGGTGGAGCAGGTGAAGAGGAACTCCTGGGCCTCGACCACGTGGGGCAGGCCCTTAGCGTACTCGACCACGGCCGGGACGTCGACCACGCCGCCGATGTTGATCCCGCAGTGGCAGACGTAGACGCCGATCCTGGGCTCCTCGCCCCGGATGTCCCTCTCCGGGGGGAACTCCTCGGGCCTGATCTCGCTGCCCCGGGCCTGGGCCAGCAAGGCCCCGGCCTCGGCCGCGGCGCCGCTGGCCTGCATGACCGTGTCCGGGATGTCCCGGGGGGCCTGGAAGGCGCCGCAGACGAAGACCCCCTCCTTCGAAGTAGCCAGGGGGTTGAGCTCCTGGCGCTTGGCGAAGCCGAAGACGTCGGTCTCGACCCCGACGGCCTCGACCAGGGCCTTGGCCGCCGGATGGGGGGCCAGGCCGACCGAGAGGACGACCATGTCGAATCTCTCGCTGACCAGGTTGTTGGCCTCGTCGAAGTACTGGACCTCCAGGTCGTGGCTGGTTGGGTCCTCGATCACCCGGGAGAGCATGGACCGGACGTAGCGGACGCCGTGATCCTTCTTGGCCCGCTCGTAGTAGCGGTCGAAGCCCTTGCCCTGGGCCCGGATGTCCATGTAGAAGATGCTGGCCTCCAGGCCGGCGGCGTGCTCCTGGGCGATGATGGCCTGCTTGGTGGCGTACATGCAGCAGACGTAGGAGCAGAAGTCGTGGCCGATGGAGGCGTCCCTGGAGCCGACGCACTGGATCCAGGCGATCCGCTTGGGCTCGCGGCCGTCCGAGGGCCGCTGGACGTGGCCGCCGAAGGGACCGGAGGCCGAAAGGACCCGCTCGAACTGGAGGCTGGTCAGGACGTTGGGGTAGCGGCCGTAGCCGTACTCCGGCTTCTGGGTGGCGTCAAAGGGCTTGAAGCCCGGGGCCAGGACCAGGGAGCCAACCCTCAGCTCGATGTCCTGGGCCGACATGTCGTGGCGGATGGCCCCGGCCTGGCAGACCTCCAGGCACTGGTAGCACTCCGAGCAGACGCCGCAGGAGAGGCAGCGCTGGGCCTCGGCCTGGGCCTCGGCTTCGTCGAAGACGCCCACGACCTCGTCGAAGTTGCGGACCCGGCCGGTCGGCTCGGCCAGGGGCGGCCGGCGGCGGGACTTCTTGTCCAGGCCCTTGGTCTCGACCTTGGCCACGCTCCACTCGCGCTGCCGGCCGGCGGCCAGGTCCTCGCCCCTGATGTAGCGGCCGATGGAGATGGCCGCCTCCTTGCCCATGGCGATGGCCTCGATGGCCGAGGCCGGGCCGGTGACCGCGTCGCCGCCGGCGAAGACCCAGGGGATGGAGGTCTGGAGGGTCAGCGGATTGGCCAGGAGCCTGGAGCGGCGGTCGGCCTTGAGGTCGGTCTTGGGCTCCAGGAAGTCCAGGTCCGGCTCCTGGCCGATGGCCGAGATGGCGCCGTCGATGGGGATGACCCGCTCCGAGCCGGCCACCGGCTGGGGCCGCCGCCGGCCGGACTCGTCGGGCTCGCCCAGCTCCATGCCGATCACTTCCAGGCCGTTCACCTGGCGGCCGTCGGCGATGAAGCGCCTGGGCGCGACCAGGTACTCGATCTTGATGCCCTCCTCCAGGGCCTCCTCGATCTCCTCCTCGTAGGCCGGCATCTCGTGCCTGGTCCGGCGGTAGAGGATGGTCACCTCCCGGCTGCCCAGCCTCAGGGCCGTCCGGGCCGCGTCAATGGCCACGTTGCCGCCGCCCAGGACCACGACCCGGTCCCCGGGGCAGGCGGCCCGGCCCAGGGAGGCCTGGCGGAGGAAGTCGACCCCGGAGAGGACGCCGGGCAGGTTCTCGCCGTCCACGCCCAGCCTGAGCCCCTTGTGGGCCCCGACGCTCATGAACACGGCCTCAAAGCCCTGCTCCCTGAGGTCCTCCAGGCTCAGCTCCCGGCCGATGGGGCTGTTGAGGCGGATCTCCACGCCCGCGGCCTTGATGTAGTCGATCTCGTACTCGAGCACCTCCCGGGGCAGCCGGAAGGCCGGGATGCCCACCCGGAGCATGCCGCCGGCCACGGGCAGGGCCTCGAAGATGGTCGGCTGATAGCCCTCCAGGGCCAGGTAGTAGGCCGCGCTCAGGCCGGCCGGCCCGGAGCCGATGACGGCGATCTTCTCCGGCCGCTTCTCCTTGACCTTGGGCAGGTCCATCTCGCCCTGCTTGACCTCCCAGTCGGCCAGAAACTTCTTCAGGTCGCGGACGGCGATGGGCTCGTCCAGGTCGCAACGGCTGCACTGGCTCTCGCAGGGCCGGGTGCAGATCCGGCCGCACACGGCCGGCAGGGGGTTGTCCCGCCGGACCAGGGCCAGGGCCTCCTTGTAGCGGCCCTGGGCGATCAGGGCGACGTAGCCCTGGGCGCTGACGTTGGCCGGGCAGGCCACCTTGCAGGGCGAGGAGCCGATCTTGTCGATGGCGAAGGCCGAGGGGATGGCCTGGGGGAAGTGGCGGTAGATGGCCTTGCGCTTGTTCAGGCCCAGGTTGAAGTCGGCCGGCACCTCCACCGGGCAGGCCTTGATGCACTCGCCGCAGCCGGAGCAGACGTCCAGGTCGATGAACCGGGGGGCCTTGTGGACCTTGACCTTGAAGTCGCCCGGCTCGCCCTCCAGCCCGGTCACCTCGCTCCGGGAGAGGATGCGGATGTTGGGGTTGGAGGCGACGTCGATCAGCTTGGGCGAGATCATGCAGGTCGAGCAGTCGTTGGTCGGGAAGGTCTTGTCCAGCTGGGCCATGTTCCCGCCGATGGAGATGTCCCGGTCGACCAGGTGGACCAGGAAGCCGGCGTTGGCCAGGTCCAGGGAACACTGCATGCCGGCGATTCCGGCGCCGACGACCATCACCGCCCCGGACAGGTCGCCCTTCCGGTCGGTTCTCTTGTCCTCGCTCATAGTCTCTCCCATGTCTGGCGGGGCAGCCCGGTCTTGGACAGGAGCGGCCCGGCGCTGACCAGGTGGCGCTTCAGCCAGCCCGGCGCCTCTTTGAGGCCCAGGGCCAGCCCGACCAGTTCGGTGAAGTATAAGACGGGCAGGTAGACCTCCCGGCCCATGCTCTTGGCGATTTCGGTCTGGTACATGTCCAGATTGGCCTGGCACATCTGGCAGCCGGTGACGATGCAGTTGGCCCCGGCCTCCAGGGCCTTGCCGTAGAGCCGGCCGACCAGGGTGAAGACGATGTCCGGCCTGGGGATGGCGTGGGAGGCCCCGCAGCAGTCGGTCTTGAAGGACCAGTCGATGACCTGGGCGCCCAGACGCTTGAGGAGCCGGTCCATGCCCTGGGGATCCTCGGCCCGGGGGTGGCCGGTCACCTTGGGCGGGCGCTGGCCCTGGCAGCCGTAGTAGCAGACCGGGGCGAGCCCCTCCAGGTTGACGACCTTGCGGGACTCGATCAGGTCCATCATCTCCGGCCGGCTCAGGTAGCTGTTCAGCTCGACCACCTCAACCTGGCTGAAGTCGGTCCCCAGGGCCGCGATCTGGGGCGTGACCTGGCTCAAGTCCTCGGCCAGCTCGGCCTGGGCCGACCTTAAGCGGTTGAAGCAGAGGGCGCAGGGCACGACCACTGGCTGGGGCCGGCCCAGGCTGAGGGCCAGGTTGCGGGCCGCCAGGTTGAGGGAGGCCCTGTGGTTGATGCTGTGGCCGGCCGTGGCCCCGCAGCAGTTCCAGTCCGGAAGTTCGACCAGCTCGATGTCCAGAGCCTTGGCCACGCCGGCGATGGAATCGGCGTAGTCGCAGGCCGTGCCTTCCAGAGAGCAGCCGGGATAATAGCTCACCCGTGGCACTCGGATAACCTCCCTGCCTAAAACAGGCCCTTGATCCAGGCCCGGTTCTTGGTTCCGCGGGGCAGGAGCTTCATCCGGCCCCGTCTGAACATGGCCAGACCCAGCCGGGCGTTCTTCATCGCCTCCGGCCCGAAGGCCCCGCCGGTCATGAGCAGATAGCGGGTCATGAGCGAACCCTCGAAGACCCGGCCCCGGGCCTTGACCTCCCTGAGGAAGAGCTGGTGGAAGAGCGCGGTCTTCTTCTCCTCGATGGGCCTGGACTCCTTGAGGACCGCCTCCTTGAGCCAGTCCATCAGCCGGGGCAGGTCGACCTCGTTGGGACAGCGGGTCAGACAGGTCTGGCAGGAGGCGCACAGCCAGATGGTCCGGCAGCCCTTGAGCTTCTCGGGCAGGCCCAGCTGGGCGTAGCGGACCACCTGGTAGGGGTGCAGGTCCATGGCAAAGGTCACCGGGCAGCCGTTGGAGCACTTCTTACAGCCGTAGCAGGCGGCCAGGTTGATCCCTGACTCGGCCTGGCACTGCTTCATGAAGTCGCTCCGGGGCGTGATGGCCGCGCCCTCCGGGGGGCTGGCCGCGGCCGCGGCCGAAAGCGCTTGGTCAGCCATCTCGGCCTCCCTCAGCCCAGAATCCGCTTGATTTCGGAGAGCAGCTCCTCCGGCTCCGGCGGCTTCTCGATGTAGCCGTCGGGCTCGGGAACGCTCTGGCCCTTGAACTTGTCCAGGACCTTCTGGGAGTGCAGGAAGGTCTTGCGGGCCAGCCCCGAGACGATCAGGACCGGAATGTCCTTGAACTCGGGGGTGGTCTTGATGTCCCGGTACATCTTCAGGCCGCTCTCCTGGGGCATCATCACGTCCAGGACGACCATGTCCGGCTTGCGGGCCCTGATCTCCTCCATGCCCTGGACCCCGTCCCCGGCCACCTTGCTCTTGTAGCCGTTGGAGTCCAGCAGAGTGGCGATGAAGGTCCGCATATCCATTTCGTCATCTACGACCAGCACTCTCTTGGTCATGTTCACTTCCCTCCAAGAGCTCAAAGTGTGTAAGTTCTTTCAGGATTACGCACGGCCATGACGTGGCAGTGGGCCCGCCGGGAGACGTTCTCAACCGTGCTCCCGTAGCTGATCCGCTCCAGATCCGTCCGGCCGGTGGTGCCCATGATGATCAGATCAACGCCTTTCTCCCGGGCGTAGCGGACAATCTCGACAAAGGGCACGCCGGGCGTGACGCTCCAGACCACGTCCTCAAGGCCCTCCAGCCGGCCCTGGTAGCGCTCCTTGAGCTCGGCCAGGGCCTGGGCCTCCAGCTCGGGCGTGACCGAGACGAAGACGTCCCCGGCCTGAGCCGCCCGGGCTTCGACAGGGTTGTAGCGGTGAAGTGTGTCCAGGACGTAGAGGATGTGCAGCTTGGCCTGATAGCGCTTGGCCATGTCCACGGCGTGGATGAAGGCGATGTCCGCGTCCTCCGAGTAATCGGTGCAATAAAGTATGTTCTTGTGACTGATCATGAGCCAGTCCTCCTCTCCTCAGGTTCCCGAGGCCTCGAGCCGGCGGCTTCCTCGGCCTCGATCGCGGTCCGGGGCAGGACCAGCCGGAAGGCGGTCCCGCCGCCGGGCCGATCGGCGAACTCGATCCGGCCGCCGTGCTCCCGGGCGATCTTCTGGGCGACCATCAGCCCCAGGCCCGTGCCCGAAGCCCCCTTGGAACTGTAAAACCCCTCAAAGATCCGCTCTCGAGCCTCCTGGCACAAGCCCGGACCGTTGTCCTCGACGCTGAACCAGAGCCGCTCCCGGTCGGCCCCGACCCTGACCTCGACCCGGCCCGAGGCCACCTCGGCCGCGGCCTCGACGGCGTTGGAGACCAGATTGAGCAGGGCGTCCAGGATGGCCTGTCGCTCCAGGCGGACCAGGAGAGCCGCTTCGGGCTTGTCCAGGCTCAGGTCCACGCCCCGAGCCTGGGCCTCCCGGCCGGTGATCTGGACCGCCTCAACGGCGATCTCCACCGCGTCGGCCTCCTCCAGCTCCGGCTCCCGGGGCTTGGACAGGGTCAGCAGGTCGGCCACGAAGCCGGCCACCCGCTTGAGGTTGCGCTCCAGCATCTCCAGGCCCTGCCCGACCTGGTCCGAGTCGGACTTGGCCAGCCCCTCCCTGATCAGGTAGGCGCCGCCCCTCAGGCCGCCGAGCATGTTCTTGATGGAGTGGCCCAGGGAGGCCACGGTCTGGCCCACCGCAGCCAGGCGCTCGGCGGCCAGGAGCTTCTCGGTCGCCTCGGCCACCCGGGCCTCCAGATCGGTGGTGTAGGCGGCCAGCTCGGCCCGGAGGGCCAGGCGCTCCCGGGCCCGCTTCAGGGCCACGGCCAGGGCTTCGTCGCTGATCGGCTTGGTCACGAAGTCCCCGGCCTCCAGCTGCAGGGACTTGATGGCCGTGTCCATGTCGCCGTGGCCGGTGATGACGATGACCTCGGTCTCCGGGCTGGCCTCCTTGATCCGCTTGAGGACCTCCAGGCCGTCCAGGCCCGGCATCTTGATGTCGGTCAGGACGATGTCCGGCCGTTCCCGCTCGAAGACGGCCAGGCCGGAGCCGCCGTCCTCGGCCGAGAAGACCTGGTAGCCGTCGGCGCTGAGGTCCAGGGACATCATCTTGCGGATGCCCGGCTCGTCGTCGATGAGCAGGAGCCTTCTGAACCTGTCCCCGAGCGGCTGGTTCACGGCTTCTCCTCCCGGGCCACGGGGAAGGTCAGGCGGAAGGTGGAGCCGGACTGGCCCTGGCTCTCCACCTCGATGGCGCCGCCGTAGTCCCTGATGATGGCGTAGGAGATGGACAGGCCCAGACCGGTGCCCTTGCCCACCTGCTTGGTGGTGAAGAAGGGCTCGAAGATCCGCTCCCGGTTCTCGGGCGGGACGCCGATGCCGTTGTCCGAGACGCTGACCACGACCTGGCCGTCGCGGTGGGTCGAGGTGATCCGGATGAGCCCTTCCGGCCCGTCCTTCTCCTTGGCCCGCCTGGCCTCGATGGCGTCCCGGGCGTTCATGACCAGGTTGATGAAGACCTGCTCCAGGCGGTTGCGGTCTCCCCAGATGGGCGGCAGCTTCTGATCCAGGTCCAGCTCGATGTGGACGTTGTGGACCTCCATCTGCTTGCCCAGGAGATGGAAGACCCCCTGGATGGGCTCGTTCAGTTGGACCCTGACCTTGTCCACTTCGCCCTTGCGGCCGAACTCCCTGAGGTGGTTGATGATCCTGGTGGCCCGCTCCACCTGGGAGCCGATCTCCTCGGCCACCTCCTGGATGACCTTGGGGGGCAGGACCCGTTCGCGGGCGAGCTGCTTGCGCAGGAAGCTGCCGGCCGTGCCGATGACCGACATGGGCTGGTTCAGCTCGTGGGCCACGCCGGCGGCCATCTCGCCCAGGGTGGCCATCTTGCTGACCTGGATGAGCTGGTTCTCGGTCTCCAGCCACCTGGTGATGTCGACCGCCGAGAGGGTGATGGACGGCTGGCCCATGTAGTTCCAGTAGGAGGCCCTCAGGGCCGAGATGAAGCCGCTGCCGTCGCCGCGGATCTGCTTGACCCGATCCAGGGAGTGCTCGCCCTGGGCCAGGCCCTCGACCAGGCGCTTCTGGTCGTTGGCGTCGGTCAGGGTGACGAAGGAGCGGCCCAGCAAAGCCTCGCGCTGGTAGCCGTACATGGCCACGGCCCGCTCGTTGGCGTCATAGATCTCCAGGCTGCCCTGATCCAGGACGAAGATCGGGTTGGGGTCGTTGTTGAAGAAGAGGCGGTACTTCTCCTCGGACTTCCTGAGCTCGTCCTCCAGCTTGCGGATGGGGGTGACGTCGGTGGCCACCTCCATGACCGCGCTCAGGTTGCCCTGCTTGTCGAACAGGGGCGTGGCCAGGTTGAGGAAGGATATCTGGGAGCCGTCCTTGGCCCTGACCGTCTCCTCGGCCCAGTGGTTGCGGCCGTCCCGGAAGCACTTCTCCACGGCGCAGTTGGGGCAGATGGAGTCGCGGCCCTTGTAGACGACGTAGCAGGGTTCGCCGGGCCGGTCGCCGAAGTCCCGCTTGAACATGTCGTTGAAGTTGAGCAGCTTGAAGTCCCTGTCCTGGACCGAGATGTAGCAGGGCACCTGCTCGAAGAGGGTCTGGAAGAGGACCCGGCTCTGCTCCAGATCGTCGGTCTTTTCCCTGATGGCCCGGCGCATCTGGTCCACGGACTGGGCCAGGACGCCGATCTCGTCCCTGGAGTCCAGGGTGGCGGGCTGGTCGTAATCCCCCTCGGCTATCCGCCGGGTCGACTCCAGCACCGAGGACAGGGGTCGGTTGACCAGGAAAAAGGTCAGCAGCCCGATGGCCGCGGAGAGGATGAGGAACATTACCGCGGCCGTGGTCTTGACCCACCGGGAGGTGTCCTGGATCTGCCGGTCCACCCCGGCCAGGGAGAGGCCGACGTCCAGCACGCCCAGGACCTTGTGCTCCGGGGCGTGGACGTGGCAGCCGCCGCTGGAGCAGGTCTTCTCGTTGCAGATGGGGTTGATGACCCTGACCGTCCGGTGGGCCTCGGGTCCGGGGGTGCGGAAGATCGGGCTGCACCGGGCCGGCCTGATCCCGTCCAGGGGCCGGCCGGGAGCGTGACAGCCGGAGCAGACCTCGTCCTGGAGATTGATGCTGGTCCCGATCTCGGCCGGCCGAGAGGAGAAGGCCACCCGGCCGGCGTGATTGTAGATTCTGATCGTCTCCACCGCCTCCTGGCGGCCGATTGCCTCGACGATGCCCTGGACCCCGTCCGAGTAATCATGGAGCATGTCCAGCCGGGTGGCCCGCTTGACCACGTCAGAAAAAAATGTTGCGCTCTGCAACATCGACTGGATGGAGCGCTGCTCCAGGGCCTTGACCCCGACGGCGGAGAAGGCGCCGAGCAAGACCACCAGCACAAGGCACATAAGGGCGGTCAGCTTGAAGGGCAGCCGCTGAATAAGCCGGGGGCGATTTCTGGAATCTGGCTTCACTCTGGCCTCGTCTCGCTCACTGCCTAAGCTCCAGGCACGAATTGTGCCACAAGGCACATTCTGGAACTTTGCTCAATAATATCATTAAGTTAATTCCACATCTCACCTGGGGAGCCGGCGAGCCGTCGGCGCAACAGAGAGCAACATTACGTTGCGCTGTAACGGCTAGTCGATAAAATTGGCTATATTATGGAATGTTCAGTTATTAGGAGGGTACAACAAATTATTGCACAACACAACTGTACCACATTCGCGGTCGCATGTTAAGCGGCCTCGATGCGGTGGCGTTTCATCCAGCGCCAGAGGGTGGTCCGGTCGATCTTGAGCTCCCGGGCGGCCTTCTGGCGGTTCCAGTGGTGGCGTCTGAGGGCGCTGAGGATGCGATCCCTCTCGCTCGGCTCCGCCTTGACGGGCGAGTCGGCGTCCGGGGCGGGCGGGAGAACCGACGGATCGCGGAGGTAGTTGGGCAGGTGCTCGGCATTGATGATGTCGCCCTGGCAGAGCAGGCAGGCGTGCTCGAGGATGTTCTCCATCTCGCGGACGTTTCCGGGGTAGTTGTAGTTGAGCAGGATCTTGAGGGCGTCCTCGGAGAAGCGGCAGATGAAGGTCCCCCGGGCGATGTTCTTCTTCTGGATGATGCGGTTGATCAGGAGGGGGACGTCTTCCCGCCGCTCCTTGAGCGGCGGGATGTAGATGCGGATGACGTTGAGCCGGTAGAAGAGATCCTCCCTGAAGAGGCCCTGCTCGATCTGCCCGGCCAGGGACCGGTTGGAGGCGGCCAGGACGCGCACGTCCACCTCGACCTCGCGCCGGCCGCCCAGGGGATAGAACTTGCGGTCCTCGAGGACGCGGAGCAGCTTGGCCTGAAGGGCCAGCGGCATCTCGCTGATCTCGTCCAGGAAGATCGTCCCGCCGTCGGCCAGCTGGAAGAGACCGGGCTTGTCCCTGTCCGCGCCGGTGAAGGCGCCCCGGACGTAGCCGAACATCTCCGACTCCAGGAGGCTCTCGGGCAGGGCGGCGCAGTTGACCTTGATGAAGGGCCGGCCGCGGCGCGGGCTGTGGTGGTGGATGATGCTGGACAGGAGCCCCTTGCCCGTCCCGGTCGGCCCCTCGATGAGGATGGTCACCGGATTGTGGGCCACGACCTTGAGGACCTCGAAGATGCGGGCCACCTGTCGGCTGGCCCCGACGAAGTCCTCCCAGTTGTAGCGGCCCCGGGAGCTGTCGTCCAGGATCTTGGCCAGGTGGATGGAACGGAAGGTTTCTACTCCGCCCTGGACCAGGCCGTCCGGCCCGATTATGGGCGCGGTCGAGACCTTGACCGGCAGGACCGAGCGGCCGTCCTGGCGGACGAAGACGGCCTCGATGTTGTCCTGCTGCTCCCTGGTCTCGGTGGCCCGCTGGAGGGGGCAGGCCGAGTCGCACAGGGAGGACTTGAAGACGTCCCGGCATTTCTGGCCGATGGCCTGCTCCCTGGCCACGCCGCAGAGCTGCTCGGCGGCCCGGTTGTAGTAGGTGATCCGACGCTTGGCGTCAACGGCGAAGACGCCCACGGCCAGGGAATCGAGGATGAGCAGGGTGTTGGCCTCGGCCAGGGACAGGTTCTGCTCGATCAGGGTCTCGGCCAGGCCGATGACCCGCCCGGCCGAGTCGGTCAGGCGCCGGACCGACTTGCGCGCCGCGGCGACCCGGCCGTCGGCCCGCCTGAAGGTCAGCTCGCATGGGAGCGCCGGCTCGGCCTCGCCCGGCCGCCGGTCCCTGAGGGGGCAGGCCTCCCGGCAGGCCCAGTCGGCGAAGACCTGGGCGCAGGTCTGACCGACCACCTCGCCCTTGGCCAGGCCGGTCAGTTCCTCGGCCTTGCGGTTGAACTCGGTGATGCGGCCCTTGCCGTCCACCGAAAAGTAGCCCACGTCCAGGGCGTCGAAGGCTGAAGCCACGGCGGCGCCTCTCCTCCGGACGGGTCCGCGCCCGCGGAGCGCGGCTCGGCCCGTCTCATCTATTTTTTATACCCGATCTCCGGGCAGGGCAAGGCCGGCCGGTCTCCCGGCTCCCGGGGCCGGGCTCAGTTGTTGGGCTTGCGGAAGGTCTCTGAGTCTATGCCGGCCTCCTTCATGAGCCGGTGGAGGTACTGCCGCTGTATTCCGGCCATCTCGGCGGCGCGGCTGATGTTGCCGCCGCTCTGTGTCAAGAGCGACTGGATGTAGCGCGAGTGGAAAAGCTCGATCAGCTTGTTCTTGGCCTCCCGGAAAGGCAGGCCGTAAAGATCCTGCTCGGCCTCGGAGACGACCAGATCCTGCTCCCGGTCCAGGAAGAGGTGGGCTCGCCTGAGGGTGTCCATGTTGCAGAAGATGACCGCCCGCTCGATGATGTTCTCCAGCTCCCGGACGTTGCCGGGAAATTCGTGGGCGGCCAGGGCCTGGAGGGCCCGGGGCGAGATGATCTGGATGTCCTTGTGGTAGAGGCCGGCGTATTTCTTCAGGAAATGATAGCTCAGCATGGGGATGTCTTCGACCCTGTCCTTGAGCGCGGGCAGCTTGAAGCGGATCACGTTGAGGCGGTAATAGAGGTCCTCCCGAAAGAGCTTCTCCCTGATGGACTGCTTGAGGTTGTGATTGGTCGCGGCGATGAAGCGGAGGTCGGCTCGCCTGGTGATCTCGCTGCCCACCGGCTTGTATTCGCCCTCCTGGAGAAGCCTGAGCAGCTTGGTCTGCATCTGGAGGCTCAGGTCGCCGATCTCGTCCAGGAAGAGGGTCCCGCCGTCGGCCTCCTCGACCAGACCGGTCTTGTTCTTCCAGGCCCCGGTGAAGGCGCCCTTGACGTGGCCGAAGAGCTCGCTCTCCATGACCTGCTCCGGGATGGCCGTGCTGTTGATGGTCACGAACTTTTGGGCGCTCCGGAGGCTGTTGCGGTGGATGGCTTGGGCGACCAGCTCCTTGCCGGTCCCGCTGGCCCCGGTGATCAGGACCGTGGCGTTGGTCGGGGCGACCTGCTTGATGCGCTCGAATATCTCCCTCATGGCCGGGGTGCCCCCGATCAGGGGCGAGAGGTCGGCCTTCTCGCCCAGGGCCTGCTTGAGGGCCAGGTTTTCCTTGAGCATGGCCTGCCACTCCATGACCTTCTCGATGGTCAGGAGCAGGCGCTCCCGCTGGAAGGGCTTGGTGATGTAGTCATAGGCGCCCTTCTGGATCCCGGCCACCGCCGTCTCCACGGTGGCGAAGGCGGTCAGGATGATCACCGAGGTCTCCGGCCTGATCTTCTTGACCTCCTCTAGAAGCTTGAGCCCGTCCATCTTGGGCATCTTCAGGTCGGCGATGACCAGGTCGAAATCGCTCTCCCGAAACAGCTCCAGGGCCTTGACCGGGTCGGACTCGGCCACGGGCTCGTGCTTGGTGTCCTCTGAAATTATGCGCTTGAGAAGGGTGAGCATGTCCTTCTCGTCGTCGATTATCAGTATCCGGCCGCTCATCAGCGCTCCCTCCGCCTGGTCGGAAGCTTGACCGTGAAGGTGGTCCCTCGGGGCTGGCCCGGCGAGTCGGCGGTCCGGCTGAGGCAGTCAATGGAGCCGCCGTGCCGGGCGATGATGCCGTAGCTGACGAACAGGCCCAGGCCGGTCCCCTCTCCTTCGGGCTTGGTGGTGAAAAACGGTTCATAGATGTGGTCCAGGTCAGCTTCCTTGATGCCCAGGCCGTCGTCGATCACCTGGACGACCCCTTTGCCGGTGCTCCTCTCCAGGAAGGTGCGCACGGTCAGTCGCCCGCCGCCCTTCATCGCCCCCAGGGCGTTGTTGACCAGGTTGAGGAAGACCTGCTGGAGCTGGCGGGAATCGCCGCGGACCGGGGGGATGTGCCTGGCCAGCTCGAGCGAGAGTTCGATTTGGTTCATCTCCAGTGTGTGTCCGACCACCTTGATGATCTCCTCGAGGCAGGAATTCAGATCCGAGTACTCGGTCTTCCGCTCGCCCAGCCGGGCAAAGCTGAGCAGGTTCTCCACGACCTGCTTGCAGTGCAGCCCCTGCCGCTCAATGGCCTTCAGATCCTCGTGCTCCTGGCTGCCCTCGTCGGCCTTGCGAACCAGCAGATCGCAGAAACCCAGGATGACCCCCAGGGGATTGTTGATCTCGTGAGCCACGCCGGCGGCCAGGGTGCCGATGGAGGCCAGTTTCTCGGCATTGATCAGCTGCCCCTCCAGCCGCCTGTTCTCGGTGATGTCCCGGGCGATGCACAGGACCAGATTGACCTCCCCTCCCCGGCCCTTCAAGGGCATGAAGTTGGCGCTGAGCCAGGTCTTCCGCTCCCCGGTGGGCAGCTCGAACTCGTAGCGGACGCTCTTGCCGCTCTCGGCGACCAGTTTGACCAGCCGGTGCTGCTCCTCGGCCACCTTTTCCGGAAAGAGGCTGATCAGGGGCTGGCCCAGGAAGTCCTCGGGCCGGCCGCCGAAGAAGCTGGCCGTGAAGCTGTTCATGGACTGGAAGCGGCCCTCGAGGTCGATGGTGAAGATGAAGTCCTCTGCGCTTTCCACCAGGGAGCGGTAACGCTCCTCCGATCTTTTGTACTGCTCGGTCTTCTCCTGGACCTGCTCCTCCAGGCGCCGCGACCAGCGCACCAGGAGGAACAGGATGGTCGTGGCCGCGGCGACCACGACCACGAAGATGAACCCCTGGGACAGGAAGTGCCTCAGGTTGCCCCGGCTGACCGCCTCCTCTATCTCGGAGATGGGCGCCACCACGGCCACGGACCACCTCTGGGGCGGGTTGTCCGAGACGGTGATCGGGTGAAAGGCGATCAGTTTCTTGAGCTGGCCGGTGATCCCGTGGTGCCAGCCGGAGTAATACCAGCTCGTGCCCTCGTCGCCCTTGAGCATTCTCTCCTTCTGAATGAAGTTGATCTTGCTGTGCGAGATGAGCGGGTCCCTCTCGTCCCGGGCGACAAAGGCGTTGTGCCCGACGAAATCGGCCTTGGGGTGAAACAGAAAGGTCCCGCTCTCGTCGATGAGCCAGGCGTAGCCGGTCTTGCCCGAACGGAGGTCCTTGAGAAAGGGGCTCAAGAACCTGGAGACGTTGAGGTTGAAAAGGACCAGGCCCTGGAAGGAGCCGCTCAGGCGGCAGGCCAGGATCAGGCTTATCCCGGAGGGCTTGACCTGCGGCCTGGAGACCCAGACCTGACCCTCGGCCAGTCTGTCCGGGGCGGGCAGGTTCTTGATCCGGTCTTCCTGCTTCTCCTCCACCGGCCAGTGCCGGTAGGGCATGAAGAGGTAAGTCCGGCCCTCCCTGGGGTCCACGACCTCGACGTCCCAGACCCCTCTTTCCAGGGTGCGCGACAGGCTTCTCTGAATCCGCTTCTGCTCGACCTCGGGCTCGAAACCACCGCCGCTCAGGTCCCCGGCCAGGAGCCGCAGCTCCTCCGAGAGAAAGCTCATCTCCCTCTCGATCAGCTCGGCGGTGTGGTGGGCCATGAGGAACTGGCCCTGGTTGAACTCGTCCATGACCTGGTTCTGCGTCCGTCTGGCCGACCAGAGCCCCAGCAGACCGCCCAGAGCCAGGAAGACGACTGAAGCGGCGATGACCAGGAAAACCGCTCTCCTGTTCATTCCCGGGGTCTTGCCTTCGACCATCCGAGCCCCCACGTCGAAGTCGAGACCAGGCCACGCCCCTCCGCAACCCGCAGCCAGAGAGACGCCCGCCTACCCAACTAGCAACGGCCATGCCAGCTCAGGTCCGAGGCGGTTCTCGGTTAAAGAATTGAATTTACGATATAATTATCGGCAGGACCGGGCCGTTATCCCAGCCCGGCCGGAGGGGTATCAGCAATCTTTACGGACTGTAAAGGCGGCGGCTCCGGCCCGGCCCGGGTCCGCCAGTCAGGACCGAATCAGGACGGGAAGGGCGACCGGCCTCCCTTCCGGCTCTCGCTCAAGAGGAGCTGGGCTTCGGCCTTGGCGATCCTGTCCTCGTGGTCGGCCTTGCGCCGGGCGGCCGCCTGGACCTTGCTGACCAGATCATCGAAGTCGGCCGGCTTGAGGAGGTAGTCGAAGGCGCCCAGCTTCATTCCCTCAACCGCCGACTCGGTCGAGCCGTGGCCGGTGAGCATGATGACCTCGACCAGGGGGAACTGCCTCCTGATCTCCCGTAGGGTCTCGATGCCGTCCATGCCCGGCATCTTGATGTCCAGGATGACCACGTCGATGTCTTCAATCCCCAGGGCCACCAGGCACTCCCGGCCGCTGTAGGCCGGCCAGACCTTTTCGCCGACCTCCTCCAGGCTCAGGCTGAGCATGTCCACGAAGTCCTTCTCGTCGTCGACGACCAGCACCTTTATCGGTCTCTTGAGCATGTTCCCTCTCCTTGGCTGCCTATTCCGCCGAGAGCCCCTCGCCGGCCCGCTGGAGCCAATCAGCGGCCAGAGCCTCGTCCACCGGCCGGCCGGCCGGCGCCTCCCTGGGCAGGCTGACCCGGAAGACGGTCCCCTGACCCAGGCGGCTCTCGACCTCGATCTCTCCGCCCAACTTGTCCATGATCGAGCGGGCCACGAACAGCCCCAGGCCCGTGCCCTGGCCCGGCGGCTTGGTGGTGAAGAAGGGTTCGAAGATCCGGCTCAGATTCTCCTCGGGAATGCCCGGGCCGGCGTCGGCCACGGTCAGGACCGCGTCCGAGGGACCTGACTCCAGGCCGACGGTGATCCGTCCGCCCTTGGGACTGGCCGCGATGGCGTTGGTCAGGAGGTTGATCAAGACCTGTCTCAGCCGGCCGCGATCGGTCCGGACCGCGGCCAGGGAGGGGTTGGCTTGCAGGACAATCTCCACGTCCTTGCCGGCCGCCTCGCTCTTCACCAGGGCGATGGCCTCGGCGGCCAGCTCGCCCAGGTCCGTCTCCGCGACAATCGAGTCGTCGGTTCTGACGAAGCTCAGGAGTTGGTGGGTGATCCTCTTGGCCCTGACCACGCTCTCGTTGATCTTGGTCACGGCCTTTTCCAGCTCGGCCCGGCGGGGGCTGTTAGCCATGTCCTCGGACTTGAGGATCAGCCTGAGCCACTCGGCCGCCTGATAGATGATCGCCAGGGGGTTGTTGATCTCGTGGGCCACGCCCGCGGCCAGGGTGCCCAGGGAGGCCAGTTTTTCGGCGGCCATCATCTGGGTCTCCAGCCTGGCCCTGAACTCGGCCTCCCGGAGCTGGTCCCGCCGCCGCTGAATCCTGTCCCAGGCCTGCTCTATCTTGCCCAGGAGATGCTCCGGCTCGATGGGCTTGCTCAGGTAGTCAAAGGCCCCGGCCCGCATCCCTTCGACCCCGTCCTGGGTGGTGGCCGCGCCGGTGAGGAGGATGACTTCGGTCTCCGGGAATTCCTGTTTGATCCGGGCGAGCAGCTCCAGGCCGCTTATCCCGGGCATCTTCACGTCCGAGACGACCACGTCCACGGCCGTGCGCCCCAGGATGGACAGGGCTTCCTGGCCGTTCTCGGCCGAGGCCACGTCGAGGCCCTTTTTCTGGAAGTAACGGGCCAGGCTCCTCAGGAAACTGACCTCATCGTCCACGAGCAGCAGACGCACTTCTGGCCTCACCTTTTCAAGCCACGTCCGACCCGCCCGACAAATGCCCGAACTCTGAGAGCGCGCCCTCAGGCGCGCCGTCCCTGAAGCCCCAGCTTGTCCAGGGCGTCCCCCAGGCGAATCAGGCCCACGGGCCGGCTTCTCTGGACCACGGCCACGCTCTCGACGTTGGAAGTGACCATGATCCTGACCGCGTCAATGAGCTTGTCGCTCAAGGCCACACAGGGCTCCAGCGGCGTGCCCGCCTGGAACGGGATCATGATCTCGTGCACCCGCTTAGGCCTCATTTTCTCAAGACCGTTCCCGCCCTTCAAGACGGCGCCTTAAGCCCCTGATTCTCAAATCTTCAGAGGCATCCTCATTTCAGCTGGTGCAAAAGCCAGGCCAGGCCAACCCTCGGACCAGGGCCCGCCCTATTTTCGGCGAAGATGCTGGCCGCTTGGAATCACCGCGGCTCCAAGACTCCGAACCCTCTTCCCGGCCGGCAGGCGGGTTTGTCTCTTCCTGATTTCGGTCAGTGTCACCCAGCTATTGACGAGCCGGCCCTGCCCCGAGCCTCCCCCGAGGGCGGGCAATCCTGGAATTATATACATTTTAACCCCTTATCATTTTTCGACCCGCTTGTTCCATTTTGGCACAAGACTTGTGATTCCTCCAGGGCCAGAGACGACTGAGTCGAGGCCGAGGAACGCCCGGGGGGATGGAGTGCGGCGGCCTATGGACTACCCCAAGAGTGGCTGGCTCATATCCATGACGAGTACCGTTGGGATGACGGCGGATCCCGTCACGGCAGGTCCGGATCAGGGTTCTGAGGAAGGAAGGTTGCAGTTATGGAAACCGCGATGATTGCCGCGGCGGTGATATTCGGGATCAGCATCGTCCTGATCATCACGGGCGTCATTGACACGGTCATCGGCGCCTTTCTGGGCGTGGTCGGGATGATCGCCCTGGGGGTCATGACCGATGTCCAGGCCTTTCAGGTGGTCGACTGGAACGTAATCTTCATCCTGCTGGGCATCTGGGTCATCGCCGGCTACCTGGGTCAGACCGGCCTGCCCGAGTATCTGGCCGCCAAGCTGCTGATCCTCTCCCGGGGCAGCGTGCCCATCTTTATCACCATGATCGGGGCCGCGTCCGGGTTCATCTCCCTCCTGGTGGACAACGTGGTCGTGGTCCTGATGATGGCTCCCATCCTCTTCGCCGTCAGCCGGGAGTACAAGTTTCCGACTTACGGGGCCATCCTCTTCGTCGGCCTCTGCTCGAACTTCATGGGCACCGGGCTCCTCCTGGGCGACCTGCCGCCCCAGCTGCTCCACTCGGTCACGGGCATCGAGTTCGACGGCTTCCTGTGGCACTCGGGCCGGCCGTCGTCCTTCTTCGTCCTGACCGGGACCTACGCCGTGGTCATCGTCGCCTTCTACAAGATATTCGCCCGCAAGTTCAAGGGCCAGAGGATGGAGTTCAAGGCTGAGGACCTCAACCCGGGCGAGCACATCAAGAGCAAGCTCTTCGCCTTCCTGGTCTGCTTCGCCTTTGTCGGGACCATCGTCGGCATGGCCATCCGCCCGGTCTTCGGCGTCCACTTAGGGATGATCACCCTGACCGGGGCCGGCTGCCTGATTCTCCTGCTGGAGATCTTCAAAAAGAAGCTGGACGCCCCCTCCCTGGAGGACATCCTCAAGGAGATGGACTGGCGGGCGGTCATGTTCTACGTCTGCCTCTTCGCCCTGGTCGGCGGGCTGGAGAAGGGCAAGGTCATCGAGGCCGTGGCCGAGTGGCTGGTGCCCTTCATCCAGTCCAGCCTGGTCCTGGGAACCACGATCCTCTACTGGGTCTCGGCCGGCATCTGCGGCATCGTCGAGCACGACGCCTACATCCTGACCCTGCTCTACGTCATCCGCGATCTCACGGCCAGCCAGCCGACCATCGAGCCCTGGCCCCTCTACTGGGCCCTGCTCTGGGCCGGCACCCTGGGCAGCAACCTGACCATCGCCGGCGCGCCGGCTCTGTTCGTGGCCGTGAACCTGGGCGAGAAGGAGGACAAGAGAAAGGCGCCCCTCAAGGAGTTCCTGGGCTACACCGCGGTCTACGTGATCATCTCCCTGGGGGTTTGCTACGTCATCACCCTGCTGCTCTGGGTCCTGCCCTTCGTGTAAATGGCTGGTGGTCGGACCTGTAACCTGGCCGGAGACAGTGGGGAGAGTCAGGGGCGGATTGGGGAGGTTATCAAGCTCTCTTGAGAAATGAGTTGGTCAAAATGAGTTGTGAGACAAACAGGTTAAGAACAGGGACCACGGGAGGCTGCCCGTGGCATACATCTTGGAACAAAGGGGAGGTGGGAGAACTTCGCCAGGAATGCCAGGAAGCCCGGACAAAGAGAGGGAAGCTGGAGTCTCTGACCGAGCCAGGGAGCCGATGGGACCGTCCCTGGTTTAGCAAGGGCCTAATAGCTTAAACCATAAGATACAAGGAAGGGCCAAATGGAGCAGAAAACAGAAGGAAGGATGGGTTGGGAGAGATCCCGCGAGGTCGAGGCCGAGAAGACGACCATAGCCGCCCGGGCCAAGGTCGAATCCAAGGTCTGGCTGACCCTGCTCAAGTACGCCATCGTCTTCGGCCTCCTCTTCTGGGCGGCCACCTGGTTGGCCGGAAATCCCTTCGAGTTCACCCGCCGCATCCCCTCGGCCTTTGTCAAGGCCAAGGGCTGGGTCGGGACCAACAACTGGCAGATCGTCTGGTGGGTCGTCCTGATCTGCGCCTTCTTCGAGTACATGGACTCCTCGGCCGGCATGGGCTACGGCACGGCCCTGACCCCGCTCATGCTCGTGGCCGGCTTTGACCCCAAGCAGATCGTGCCCTGCGTCATGATCACCGAGATGGTCACGGGCATCACCGCCGGCCTGATCCACGGCGAGTTCGAGAACGTGGAGTGGCGGTTTAAACCCATGAACGAGACCACGCGCATGGTTGTCGCGGTCTCGCTGATCGGCATGGCCTCGGTGGCCATCTCCATCACCGCGGTCTACAAGGTCTTCGCCTTGCACAAGTTCTGGATCAAGCTCTACGTGACCATCCTCCTGATAGTCATGGGCGCCTGCTCCCTGGGCTCGGCCCGGGCCTTCAAGACCTACCGGCCCAAGCTGATGTACATCTTCGCCGGGGTGGCCGGGCTCAACAAGGGCATCGGCGGCGGGGGTTACGGCCCGGTGGTCACGGTCGGCGGCCTCCTGGCCGGGGTGCCGGTCAAGGCCATGGTCGCGGTGACCTCCTTTGCCGAGGGCTTCACCTGCGTCTTCGCGGTTATCACCTGGCTCTTCATGCTCACCCAGGACGTGGTCATCGACTACATGCTCCTGCCGACCTTTGTCCTGGGCACTGTCCTAGCCGCGGTGGCCGCGCCCTACACGACGCGGGTCCTGCCCGAGAAATTCTGGAGGTGGACCGTACCGATCTACTGCTGCCTCCTGGCGGCCTACTCCTTCTACAAGATCTGGCCCGACATCGCCAAGAGGCTGTTCTAGGAGAGGCCAAGAATCCCGGACCCTGCCCGGCTCAGGCCCTAGACCGGGCAGGGTCCTCACCCCAGACGCCTTGACGGTGAAGTGGAGCCGTGAGATGAATCAGACCATGAGCCTGACCCAGCCCCAGGTCGAGGAAAGCTTCTTCCGGCGGTGGTGGAACAGCCGGAGCTTCCTGGAGAAGCGGCTGATCCGCTTCTGTCTCTCCCTGCTGGTGATGATCGTCTGCTTCCCCCTCTACGACATGGGACTCTTCGGCACCGTGGCCGGCCCGCTCAATCCGTCCCATTTCGGCGACAAGCTGGCCTCCCTGGGCGTGACCAGGACCCATTCCCAGATCTTCTTCCTCTCGCTCCTGATCATCGCCCTGTCCTGGAACTGGATCTTCAACCTGGTCAGCCTGGCCGCGGGCTCGCGCCTGACCTGCATCAAGCCCACGGGCGACGGTTCTCTCTGCGGCGAGCCGGCCCGGCGGATCAAGGTCACCCACAAGAGGACCGGCCAGGAGGTGGAGCGCTACGTCTGCTCCCACGGCCACAAGCTGCCCGAGGCCCACTTCCGCCGGGTGGAAAAGGGGACCGTCGGCCACACCCTCTGGGTCATTTGCCTGCTCTTCTGCGCGATCGCCTTCTTCCTGTCCTGACCGGACCTGGAGATTGGCCGACTCTGAGCCAGCCCTCGGGCTGGCTCTTTTTTCCTTCGACCGGTGGGCTTGGACGGCGGACGGATGGCCCAACGAGCTTGATCTGGGTCGAACGTGTTGAGATAATGGTTTGATCGAACGGCCGATTCGGGCCCGGGCCCGGCCGAATGAGGAGGAGCCGCCTTGAGCCAGAGCATCCGGGTCATGATCGTCGACGACGAGGAGCGCTTCGCCCTGGGGCTGGCCAAGCTTCTCAAGGCCAGGGGCTTCGAAGCCCAGACCGCCTTTGACGGCTTCAAGGCCCTGGAGGCGATGGAGCAAGGCGGCCAGTTCGACGTCGTCGTCCTGGACATCAAGATGCCCGGCCTGGACGGAATCGCCACTCTGACCGAGATCAAACGGCGGGCCCCGGAGAGCGAAGTGATCATGCTCACCGGACACGCCACCATCGAGTCAGGGACCCGGGCCATGCGCCTGGGCGCCTATGACTACCTGATGAAACCCTGCGACATCGAGGACCTGGTCGAGAAGATCAAGGAGGCCCACGAGGCCGAGAGCATCAAGCGCCACCCGGTGCTCTGGCCCCGCCACCTGGTCAGAGAGATCCCCCTGTCCTCCTTCGAGAAGCTCGGGCCGGAGGACTCCCTGGGCGAGGCCCTGGCCGTCCTGAGCCGGGAGAGCGGCGAGGCGGCCGTGGATGAGGTCTTCGTCGTCGACCCCCAGGGCCGGCTTTGCGGCCTGGTGACCAAGCGGGACCTGGTCTACGAGGCCCAGCAGGCCCGGCCCGAGCTCCACGTCTTCTGGAGCGATCTCTGCGAGAACCCGTCCTGGCTGCCGGCCAAGGAGCTGAGCCAGATCGTGCGGCCCGCTCCCCTCTCGGCCGGCCCCGAGGAGAACCTGACCGAGGTGGCCCAGCGGATGATCGCCCACAACCTGCGCTGCCTGCCCGTCATCAGCGCCGGGGCTTTTCTGGGCGTGGCCAGGATTCAGGACATCTTTCACTACGTGGATCACGAAACGGAATAAGCCGCGGGAGGTCCAGGGGCCATGCCCAGAGAGTACAGCCTGCCCAGCCAGCCCAGCCAGCAGGACTACCCCTATTTTCGCCGGGTCTGGAACAACGTCGTCACCGCGCTCCTGGCCGTCTCCTTTCTGCCGCTCATCCTCATCGGCGGGGGCATGTACCTCTACGCCGAGCGCGCCCTCAACAACAAGACCATCGAGTCTCTCCGCCTGGAAGTCCTCAACCACAAGAAGGCCATCGACAGCTTCCTGGCCGAGCGGACCAGCGACCTCAAGCTCGTCTCCACCAACCTGGACCGGGCCTCGCTGACCCGGCAGGAGACCCTGGAGGCCGTCTACAAGTCCCTGCAGCGGGAGCTGCCCTGCTTCATCGATCTGGGCATCATCGACGACCAGGGCCGCCACCTGGCCTACACCGGCCCCTACGAGCTGATCACCAAAAATTACAAGGAGGCCGCCTGGTTCAAGCAGGTCATGGCCCGGGACGTCTATGTCAGCGACATCTTTCTGGGCTTCAGGAAGGTACCCCACTTCGTCATCGCCGTGAGGCAGTCCAGCCCGGAGGGCGATTGGATCATCCGGGCGACCGTGGATTCGGCCTACTTCGACGCCATCGTCTCCGAGATCAGCCCGGAGATGAACGCCGACGCCTTTCTGGTCGACAGGAAAGGGATATTCCAGACCAGGCCCCGCCGAGGCGGCCAGCTCATGGGCCAGTCCGAGGTCAAGGGCCTGGAGCCCTTCCAGGGGATCAGGATAGAGGAGCTCGGCGGCTGGCTCAGGGTCATGGTCTGGCTGGACAAGGCGCCCTGGCTGTGCGTGGTCCAGGTCGAGCAAAAGAAGGTCTTCGCCGAGCTGCACCGGATTCGCAACGCCGGCATCTTCGTCTTCATCCTGGGCGGCATCCTGATCGTCCTGACCGTGCTCCTGACGACCAACCACCTCATTTCCAGGCTGGAGCGAAAGCGGCGGAGCATCCGCTTTCTGGACCATCAGCTCCGGCGCACCAGCCGGCTGGCCGCCTCGGCCCACCTCTCCGCCGGAGTCTTCTCCGAGGTGCAGGAAGCCCTGGCCAACATCGAGGTGGCCGGCGACTGGATCGGGGAGCTGGCCGGGCGGGACCCGGCCGGGCCGGAGACCGCGGCGGAGATAAGGAAAAGCGTCGAGCAGATCAAGGCCGAGGCCCTGGCCAGCCGGCGGGCCATCGACAAGTTCCTGAGCTGGCTCCGGCCGGCCGGACCGGTGATAATGGAGGTGGACGTCCACCATCTCCTCGACGAGCTGATCGAGCTCCTGGAGCGGGAGCTGCGCTTCAGCAACATAGAGGTCGTCCGGGACTACCAGGCCGACCTGCCCCAGGTTCGCAGCGATCCGGGCCAGCTCTCCCAGGTCTTCCAGAACCTGATCCTCAACGCCATTTCGGCCCTCAAGAAGGGCGGGGCCCTGACCCTGAAGACCATCGCTCTTCCGGACCGGGTCCGGGTGATCGTCTCCGACAGCGGCCCGGGCATCCCCGAGGAAAACCTGGTCAAGATATTCGACCCCTTCTTCACCACCAGCCCGGACGGGATCGGCCTGGGGCTGACCATCAGCCTGAACATCCTGGAGAAGCTGGGCGGGGCCATTTCCGCGGAAAGCCGGCCGGGCCAGGGAGCCTCCTTCATCATCGAAATCCCGCTCCGTCTTCAAGCGGCCGGCAACAAGGCCTAGGGCCTCCGGCCCAGCAGAGACCGCGGCCAATGATCAGGCGAGAGAACCTCAGGCAGGCCATCGAGGCCATCGGCCGGCGGGACCCCGAGGTCGGCTACGCCCTGGACGAGATGCTGGGCATGGGGCTGATAGACACGGCCTCGGCCGGGGAGGACGACGACTCGGGCGAGGATTTCTTCTTCGTCTTTGAAGACCAGAAGGTCCCGGTCAAGAAGTTCATCTTCGTCAACGAGGGCACGGCCGGTCTGGAGCAGCGCCTCCTGATCAAGTACGGCGAGCTGATCCGGAAGCGGCAGCTTCTCCGGGGCCGAGAGCATTTAGCCTATCTGGAGGCGGCCCGGGAAATCCGCCGGGCCGGCCTGGAGTTCATGGTTCGCCACGAGATCGACTCCGCCCTGAAACGCCAGGCGGCCGACCTGGCCGGCCTGGAGGCGGACGGCTCGGAAGCGGCCCGGGCCGAGATCGACTTCAAGCGCCGGCTGGTGGCCCAACTGGAGGAACTTAAAACCGACCGGCGGCCCCTCCCGGCCGACCCGGCCGGCCACGGCGAGGAGGTCCTCTACCGGGGCCTGGTCGGCGCGGACACGCCGGCCCGCTTCGCCCATTTTCCTCTCTCTCTGGACAGCCTGGTCCAGGTCGCCGCGGCCAACGCCGAGTTCTTCCACGTCAGGTTCATCCTGAGCTGCCTCGGCCGCGGCCTGCTCCAGAACCTCTTCGCCTGCCTGGTCGAGCAGCACATTCTGGGCCTCATTTACCTGACCTTGCGGGAGCGGATCTTCTACCAGGGCCTGGAGGTCAAGTTCGTGGCCGCCCTGAGGGGCGGGCGAAACAGAGGCGAGGCCCAGCGGCCGGCCGCCCCGCCCGGGGTGGGCACCTTCCTGATCGCCGGAGTCTGGCTGCTCTGGAAGAGCAGCCTCGTCGGGGTCAAGGAGCTGGTCCTCGACGCCGAGGTCGGGGCCAGGGGCTTTTACGAGTCGGCCGGCTTCCACACCCGGGGCATGTCGGAATACGTCCTCCGGGCCCCCAGAGGCTACCTGGTCAGGTCCATCCTGGTCATGGCCAGCCACCGCCGGCGGCTCGAGCCGGAGCTCGGCCAGGAGATCGCCGGACTCATCGCCAAGCAGGTCAAGGGCCTGCGCGGCCAGGCCCGCCGCGACAAGGACAAATCAGCCAGGAAGGCGGCCCTGGCCGCGATCAGGGCCGCCCTGGGACCGGACTCCCGGCCGGAGTTCGCCCAAGCGGCCGCCCAGGCCCTGCTCAAGTTCCGGAAGAAGATCCCCGAGGCGGAGGAACTCCTCCGGCTCGCCTCTCCGGCCGGAACACCTGGAGCGGGTTGAACATGCCGCCGCTGCTAGTGGTCAGAGACGAACGGTTCAAGCGACACCTGGACCAGGTCCCCCACCTGGAGAGCGCCCGCCGGATGACGGCCATAAATTCGGCCCTGGAACACCCTTCCCTGGAGGGCAGATGGCTGGAGGCGGCCCCCAGGCTGGCCTCGCCGGAGGAGCTGGCCCTGGTGCACACGCCCGAGCACATCGCCCGGGTGGCCGCCAGCGCCGGACAGGCCCTGACCTCCTTTGACCTGGACACCCAGGCCAGTCCGCTGTCCTACGAAGTCGCCCGCCTGGCCGCGGGGGCGGTCTTCAGCCTCCTGGACGGGATCATGGCCAACCAGGCCTGCCGGGGCATCGCCCTGGTCCGGCCGCCGGGCCACCACGCCGAGCCGGACAGGCCCATGGGCTTCTGCCTGTTCAACAACGTCGCCCTGGGGGCCAATTACCTGAGGCGGAAGTACGGCCTCAGGAGGATAATGATCGTCGACATCGACGCCCATCACGGCAACGGCACCCAGGCCGCCTTCTGGGACAGCGACGAGGTCCTCTTCGTCTCGTTCCATCAGTTTCCGGCCTTTCCCGGAACCGGGAACGCGGGCGAGGTCGGGCGGGGCAAGGGCGAGGGCTTCACGGTCAACGTGCCCCTGAGCCGGGGCCTGGGCGACCGGGACCTGGCCCGGACCATCTACTTCCTGCTCAACCCCCTGGGCCGGGAGTTTCAGCCGGAGATCATCCTGGTTTCCTGCGGCTTCGATCTCTACTGGCACGATCCCCTGACCCAGATGAAGGTCACCCCCGAAGGTTACGCCCTGATCACCTCGTTCCTGCTGGACATGGCCGAGAGATTCTGCGGCGGCCGCCTGGCCTTTGTCCTGGAAGGGGGATACAGTCTCAAGGGGATAAGGGAGTGCGGCTTGAGGGTCCTCCAGGAGCTCTGCGGCCTGACCGCCTTTTCGACCAAGGACAAGGACCGGATCCGCTGGGCCGACGCCTCGAAGCTGGACCTCCTCAAGAAGGTCAGCCGAATCCACAAGAAGTACTGGACCATTCTCTGAGGCGGCACCGGGCCTGGTCAGCGATTGAATGAAATACCTGGTGTTCACTCACTGTCTCCCAGGAGGTTACACCACCATCCCCGAGGCGGAGCCCGGACTCGCTCAAGAGAATAATATCAATTGTTCTAGTTACTTGTGCCCTAGTTATCCAGGGCTGGTTCAACGGCACGTTTCTTGAAGAACATAGGAACAAGAGGTCTGGCGGTCTCCACCGCGGCCCAAATCCGGCCTGATGGCCGGGCGGGCGCGGCCAGGTCCGGAATCCGGTCGTTGCCAGGGAGAGAGGACGAGTGATAATGGCCAGAGCGGCGGCGAGAGAACCGGGGGACAGATTGGGGGCCAATCCGAGGAACTACTCTGTTCTCTTCAGGAATTTCGCCCTCCTGTCCCTGGTATTCTCGGTGGTTCCCCTGCTCGCCGTCGGCTGGATCCTTTACGCCAACTACGAGAAATTCGCCACCTCCAAGATGATGCTCTCCTTCGAGAGACAGGTGGAGAACCATCGCCAGATCATCGAGCTGTTCCTGAAGGAACGCCGGGCCAAGCTCCAACTCATCGCCCAGACACAGTCGCTCGAGTTCCTGTCGGACATGTCCAACCTCAAGTCCATTTTCGAGATGCTCAACGCCGACGGCTTCTCCTTCACCGATCTGGGCGTGATCGACGACCAGGGCCGGCACCTGGCCTACATCGGTCCCTACGACCTGATGGACAAGAACTACTCCAAGACCCCCTGGTTCAAGGAGGTCATGCAGAAGAACATTTACATCAGCGACATGTTCATGGGCTTCCGCAAGGAGCCCCACTTCATCATCGCCGTCATCGGCCCGGTCGAGGGCCGGAAGTGGATCCTCCGGGCAACCATAGACACCGAGGTCTTCCGCTCCCTGGTCGAGAACGTCCACATCGGCAAGACCGGCGAGGTCTACCTGGCCAACCCCCAGGGGATTCTCCAGACCAGCCCGCGCTTCTCCGGCAAGATCATGGGCCCGGCCCCCCTGCCGGTGGAGCCGGCCCACGTCGGCATCAAGGTCCGCCTCCTGAAGGGCGAATCCGACGGAGGCCGCAAGTCTCTGGGCTCCCAGATAGTCGGCCAGGCCTGGCTGAAGGAGCCCAAGTGGCTGCTGGTGGTCCGGCAGAGCCGCTCCGAGGCCTTCAGCGAGCTCAAAGACGCCCTGCACGTCAGCCTGATCTTCCTGGCCCTGAGCGCCTTCACCGTCCTGATCCTGGCCATCTACATCACCCGCTACATGATCAAGATCATCAAGCGGCGCGACCGTCAGTCCGACGAGCTGAACGAGCAGCTCATGCAGGCCGGCAAGCTGGCCTCCATCGGGGAGCTTTCGGCGGGCGTGGCCCACGAGATAAACAACCCCCTGGCCATCATCCTGACCGAGCGGCAGATCATGATGGACCTGTCCGAGGACCGTCCCCTGGAAGATCAGGAGTTCAGGGAGCAGTTCCTGGATTCCATGAACCAGATCGACGTCCAGGTCCAGCGCTGCAAGCGGATCACCCAGAACCTGCTCCGCTTCGCCCGCCGGACCAGGTCGGTCATCGAAACCGTGGACCTGAGGCTCTTCATCAACGAGATAGTCGAGCTCATGGAGAGGGAGGCCAAGGCCAGCGGCATCAAGTTCTTCACCGAGATAGAGACCGATCTGCCGCCGCTCCTGTCCGATCCGTCCCAGCTCCAGCAGGTCTTCCTGAACCTGATAACCAACTCCATAGACGCCCACGAGGACAAACCCTACGGGTCCGTCAGGGTCACCGCCCGATCCGTTGACCAGCAAGGGGTCCGGGTGACCTTCGCCGACACCGGGTCGGGCATCGCTCCCGAAAATCTGTCGAGGATTTTCGACCCCTTCTTCACCACCAAGGCCGTGGGCAAAGGCACTGGCCTGGGGCTTTCGATCTGCTACAGTATCATCAAGCGCCTGGGCGGCGAAATCAGCGTCAAAAGTGAGCTGACCAAAGGAACCGAGTTTACTCTCTTCCTGCCCTTTGCGCCGCCGGCGGAATTGCTGGAGAGCGTCGAGGGAGGCCAGAAGGATTGAGGCGGTTCGCGCCCGGGCTCCCGGTCAAGATCTTGTCCGTCAAGACTCAGGGCGGCCGGGCCGAAAGGAGGGATCAAGGTGAAAGGGTCCAAGATACTGCTGGTTGACGACGAAGTCGTCTTCACCAACAACATGTCCAAACTCCTGACCAGCCGGGGCTATCGGGTCAAGGCGGTCAACAGCGGGGACGCGGCCATTACGGCCCTCGAGGGCGAGGACTTCGACGTGGTCGTGCTGGATCTCAAGATGCCGGGCATGGACGGCCTGGCCACGCTGAAAGAGATCAAGAAGCTGGGGCTCTTCACCGAGACTCTGGTCCTGACCGGTCACGGCTCCATCGACACCGCCCTGGAGGCGACCAAGCTGGGCGCCTACGACTACCTGACCAAGCCCTGCGAGATTGACGAACTGGTGGCCAAGATCGAGGGCGCCTGGGAGAAGAAGGACGGCGAGGAGCGCCGGGACCTGCAGGAGACCATCGAAAAGGTGGTCGAATCGCCCCGCTCGGCCCTGGACATCATCACCAGGAAGAAGCCCTGAAGCGGTCTGGCCCCGGCGGCGGCCGCCGCCGGGGCCGCCTTCGGTCCGGGGATGGAGACCCCTCAAGAACTGCGGCCGGCCCATGAAGGGCCGGCCGCAGTATTTCGAGAATTACTGGCCGGTTTCCGGTCCGGCCCGCTTATCTTTTCTTCTTCTTCTTTGTCTTGGCCTTGGCCCGCTTCTTCTTGACCGGAGCCGGGCCGGCCGGAGCTGAGACCTCGGCCGGAGCCTCGGACTCGGCCTCGATCGGCTCCGGGGCCGGACGGGGCGCCTCGACCGGGACCGGCTTGGGCTTGACCATGCCTTCGGGGAAGAGGAGCAGGATGGGCGAGGCCACGAAAATGGACGAGTAGGTGCCGATGATGATGCCCACGGTCAGGGCGAAGGCGAAGTCGTGGATGACTCCGCCGCCCAGGAAGAGCAGGGCCAGCACGACCAGCAGGGTGGTCAGGGAGGTCAGAATCGTCCGGGAGAGGGTGTCGTTGACCGCCCGGTTGATGACTCGGCCGAATTCCTGGCGCCTGGTCTTGCCCAGGGTCTCGCGGATGCGGTCGAAGACGATGATCGTGTCGTTCAGGGAGTAACCGATGATGGCCAGCAGGGCGGCCACGATGGGCAGGGTGAACTCCTTGTTGGTCAGGGAGAAGATGCCCACGGTGATGATGACGTCGTGGATCAGGGCCACGATGGCCCCCAGGGCGTACTTGAGCTTCATCAGCCAGCACAGGCCCAGGGCCACGATCACGGCCACCAGGATCAGGACGGTCAGGCCGGCCCCGGCCAGGTAGCCCAGGTAGGAGGCCAGGCCGATGGCCGCGGCCATGAAGGCGGAGGCCAGCCACTTCATCTCGAAGCGGCCCGAGATGTAGACGGCGATGAACAGGATGGCCGCGAACATGGCCAGGAGGGCCTTCTCGCGCAGGTCGGCCCCGACCTTGGGTCCGACCATCTCCACCCGCCTGATCTCGACCTGACCCTGGCCGTAGAGCTTGGTCAGGGATTTCTCGACCTCGTTGCCCAGCTGGCTCAGGTCCATGTCCTCGCGCTGCTGGGCCCGGATGAGGAACTCCCGGCCGACCTGGTCGCCGAAGCGCTGGACCAGGGCCTCGGCCAGGCCCACTTCCTGGAGCCCGGTCTTGATCCGCCCGGCGTCGGTGGGTTCCTTGAAGGAGACCTGAATGAGGATGCCGCCGGCGAAATCGACGCCGTAGTTGGGCCCTCCGTGGACGATCAGCGAGACGATGGAGATCAGGATGAGCAGGCCCGAGAAGCCGAAGGCTAACTTACGCCTTCCGACGAAATCTATCTTGGTGCCAGGCTTGATGAACTGCATCTCTAGATCACCCCGCGCTCAGATGCTCAGCTTGGCCAGGCGACGGGCCGTGACCAGGTAGTCGAAGACGAACTTGGAGAAGACCAGGGCCGCGAAGAGGGTGGCCACGATGCCAAGGGACAGCGTCACGGCGAAGCCCCTGACCGGCCCGGTCCCGAACTGGAAGAGGACCAGCCCGGCGATGAGGGTGGTCACGTTGGCGTCCAGGATGGTCCAGGTGGCCTTGGCGAAGCCGGCCTCCAGGGCCGCCTTGGGCGTCTTGCCCAGTCTCAGCTCCTCGCGCACCCGCTCGTAGATGATCACGTTGGCGTCCACGGCCATGCCGATGGTCAGGATGATCCCGGCGATGCCGGGCAGGGTCAGGGTCGCCCGGAAGGCGGCCAGACCGCCCATGATCAGGAGGACGTTGAGCATCAGGCTCAGGTCGGCCACGGCGCCGCTCAGGCCGTAGTAGATGACCATGAAGACGACCACGGCCAGGCCGCCGACGATCATGGACTTGAAGCCGCGCCTGATGGAGTCCAGGCCCAGGGAGGGGCCGACGGTCCGCTCCTCCAGGATCTTGACCGGGGCCGGCAGGGCGCCGGCCCTGAGCACGATGGCCAGGTCCCGGGCGTCCTCCATGGTGAAGGCGCCGGTGATCCGGGCCGTGCCGCCGGGGATCTTCTCCTGGATGACCGGGGCCGAGTTGATCCGTCCGTCCAGGATGATGGCCAGACGGCGCTTGACGTTGGCCTCGGTGATCCGCTCGAAGAGCTTGGCCCCCTGGCCGCCGAAGGTGACCAGAACGTAGGGCTCGTTGAACTGGGAGTCGATCTGGACCCGAGCCTCGGTGATGTAGCGGCCGGTCAGAAGAGTCCTCTTCTTGACCAGGAATGGCCGCTTGGTCACCCGGCCCGTCTCCTTGTCCACCTGGTGCTCGTAGAGCAGCTCCAGGCCCGGCGGCACCTGGCCGGTGGCCACGGCCCTATTGACGTCGGCCTCGTCGTCGACCAGCTTGAACTCCAACTGAGCCGTCCGGCCGATGAGGGCCTTGGCCCGCTTGGGATCGCTGATTCCGGGCAGTTGAACCAGGATGCGGTCCTCGCCCTGAGGGATGATCTCGGGTTCGGAGACGCCGAACTCGTCGATCCGGTTGCGAATGGTCTGGAGGGCCTGCTGGGCGGCCAGGCGCCTGATCCGCTGGGCGGCCTCGGGCTTGAAGTTGAGCTGAACCTTGACCCGACCCTCATCGGTCCGGGCATCGCCCACCTTGAGCTCGTCGAAGCGCTCGGCCACCAGATCCTTGAGGCCGGCCACGTACTCGTCCTTGAGGAAGACGATCTCAATGTTGGCCCCGTCTCCCGGCCTGGTGACGTCGGCGAAGGGGATCTTCTTGTCCCGAAGGCTCTGCCTCAAGTCCTGCAGGATCCGTTCGGCCGTGGACTTGACCGCCTCCTTGGTCTCCACTTCCAGGATCAGGTGCATGCCCCCCTGAAGATCCAGCCCCAGGCTGATCTTGTTGGAAGGCAGGACCGAACCCCACCACATGGGCAGACGGTCGGTCAGGCTGGGAGTCAGATAGAGCAAGGCCAGGGCCAGCATCAGGGCTATCAGCCCCGCCCGCCACTTCAACTGCCGCGACACTTAGGCCTCCTTAAAGTCCTTGATTACTTCTTCTCGCTGGACTCGGCGGGCGGAGTCTGGCCGCCGGTGACCTTGGCCGAGATGAAACCCCGGGCCACCTTGACCCGGACCTTGTCGGCGATCTCCACGGTCAGGTAGGCGTCGGTCAGACCGGTGACCTTGCCCTGAAGCCCGCCCTGGGTGACGATGGTATCGCCCTTCTGGACAGAGGCCAACATGGCCTTGTGATCCTTGGCTTTTTTCTGCTGGGGCCTGATGAGCAGGAAGTAGAAGATGGCGAACATGAGCACCAGCGGCAGCAGGGTGGCGTAACCGCCGCCCCCGCCTGACGCACCGCCCTGCCCGGTCATGGCCCAGGCCACACTCTCAAACATCAAAGACCTCCTTTGGCTCCGGCCGCGCGGCCGGTTGAAGTTTCTTCAGCCTCCTCCGCCCGGGCCTCATAGAAGTCCCGGCGGAAGTCTTCCAGGCTCTGGGAGGCGACGGCCTCCCTCAGCCCGGCGGCCAGATCCTGGTAATAGGTCAGGTTGTGGATGGTCAGAAGCCGGTAGACCGCCAGCTCCCGGGCCAGGAAGAGGTGCCTCAGGTAGGCCCGGGAAAAGCTCCGGCAGGTGTAGCAGCCGCAGGCCTGGTCCAGGGGCCGCTCATCCTCGGTGAAGGCGGCGTTGCGGATGTTCAGCCGGCCGGCTCTGGTCAGGGCCTGACCGTTCCTGGCGTTGCGCGTGGGCAGGACGCAGTCGAACATGTCCGCCCCGGCCGAGACGGCCTCGACCAGGTCCTCGGGCGCGCCCAGGCCCATGACGTAGCGGGGTCTCTCGGCCGGCAGGCGGGGCAGGGTCCAGTCCAGGACGCCATAGGTCTCGTCCTTGCCCTCGCCCACCGAAACCCCGCCCACGGCGTAGCCCTCGAAATCGAGGTCGACAATGGCCTCCAGCGAGGCCAGGCGCAGATCCTCGAAGACCCCGCCCTGGACGATCCCGAAGAGGGAGCCCCGGCCCTGGCGGGCCTTGCGGCAGCGGGCCGCCCAGTCGGAGGTCCGGGCCACGGCCCTGGCCACTTCCTCCCGGGAGGCCGGATAGGGCGGGCACTCGTCCAGGCACATGATCACGTCGGCGCCCAGGTCCTCCTGGATCTCGACGGCCCTCTCCGGGGTGAGCCGGTGGAGGCTACCGTCCAGGTGGGAGCGGAAGGTGACGCCCTCGGCGTCCAGATCCCTCAGCCGGGCCAGGGAGAATACCTGAAAGCCGCCCGAGTCGGTCAGGATCGGTCCGGGCCAGGCCATGAAGCGGTGCAGCCCGCCCAGGCGCTTGATGACCGCCTCGCCCGGCCGGAGCATGAGGTGATAGGTGTTGCCCAGGATCATCTGGGTGCCGCTCCGGCGCACGTCCTCCGGGTCCAGGGCCTTGACCGAGCCGGTGGTGCCCACGGCCATGAAGGCCGGCGTGTCCACCGGGCCGTGGGGGGTGCTCAGGAGGCCGCGCCGGGCCCGGCCGCAGCGGGCCGTGATTTCAAAGCCGACGCTCATCCGTCCCCCCGGCCGGAATCTTCGATCAGCATGGCGTCGCCGAAGGAGTAGAACCGGTAGCCGGCCTTGATGGCCTCGCCGTAGGCGGCCAGGATCCTCTCCCGGCCGGCCAGGGCCGAAACCAGCATCAAAAGGCTGGACAGGGGCAGGTGGAAGTTGGTCAGCATGGCCCCGACCGCCTTGAACTCGAAGCCCGGGGAGATGAACAGATCGGTCTGGCCGCTGGCCGCCCGGATGCCCCCGCTGTGGGCCAGGTGCTCCAGGAGCCTGACCGTGGTCGTGCCCACGGCCACCAGCCGGCGGCCCTCCCGGAGGGCCCGGTTCAGATTCTCGGCCGCCTCGGCCGAGACCTCGAAGCTCTCCGGGTGGAGGCGGCGGCTGGTCAGGTGGTGCTGGCGGAGCGGCTCAAAGGTGCCGTAGCCGACGTGGAGGGTGACCATGACCCGTTCCAGGCCGCGCCGCTCCAGCTCGGCCAGGAGCTCGTCGGTAAAGTGGAGCCCGGCCGTGGGCGCGGCCACGGCCCCCTGGCGGCTGGCGTAGACTGTCTGATACTGGCCGGCCTCGGGAGAACTCCCGTCGGGCGGGCTGGCCCGATGGATGTAGGGCGGCAGGGGCACGCTGCCGATGAGCTGGAGCAGCTCCGTCCAGGTCGAGGCCGGGCCCTCGAAGTGCAGCCAGCAGCGCCCGTATCTCTCCACCCGGTTGACCACGGCCCTCAACCCGGCCTCGAAGGTGAACTCCTGATCCGGCTTGAGGCCGCGGACCCCCTTGACCAGGCACTCCAGGGACCGGCCGTTGGGCGGGCCGGTGGGGATGTCCAGCAGGAGGACCTCGACCCGGCCGCCGGTCCGCTTGCGGCCGACCAGCCTGGCCGGGACCACCCGGGTGTCGTTCATGACCAGGACGTCGCCCGGCCGGAGCAGCTCGACCAGGTCCCGGAAGCGGTGGTGGCTCAGCCGGCCGCTGGCCCGATCCAGGCGGAGCAGACGGCTCTCGTCCCGCCTCGGGGCCGGAGTCTGGGCGATCCTCTCCGCCGGGAGGTCATAATCGTAAAGGCCTAAATCCAGAAGTTCCGCCGCCATGACAATCGTAAGAGTAAACCAGAGAAGCGCGGAAAAGTCAAGGCAAACGGGGGAGTTCGAGCCGGCTTGAGCCGGGCTCTGGCTTTCCCGGCCGCGCTCCAGTATGCTGTCCGGGAAACCATGGACCTGATCGCCGGCCAGACAAGTCCGCCCGCCCGGACCCGGGGCCCGTCCCCCGGCTCCGGCTGAGGAATTCCACCGTGCCCGCCCTGCTCTTCGCCGACCAGCAAGGCCGCATCCTGGACTACCCCGACCTGGAGATGGCCGCCTTCTCCGGGTTTGAGCCGGTCGCCCCGGCCGGGGAAGACCTGGTCGAGCTGCCGCCCTTTGCCCGGCTCTTCTACCTGCCCGGCTGCCCGCCCTTCGGCTTTGACCCGGCCCGGGGCGAGTACGTCCGCCTGGAGAGGGTCCGCCTGGGCCGGAAATCGCTCCAGGCCCAGGCCGTGGCCGCCTTTCTGCCGCCGGGCTGGGTCAGGTCCCTCCTGCCCGCGGCCGACTACTCGGCCAAGCGGGTCATCCTGCCCCTCTGGGCCTACACAGCGGTGGGCTTCGGCGAGAAAGGCTACCTGGTCCCGGCCTTCCGGATCGAGGAGCACCCCGGCTGGGACCCGGCCAACTTCGACGACGACGAGGTCGTCCCGGCCCTGGAGCGGCGGATGGCCCGGGTCAGGGGCAACCGGCTCTACGAGCACCTGGCCGGCTGCGCCACCCAAAACCACTGCTTCGCGGCCAAGAACCTCTTTCTGGGCCGCTTCGAGGCGCCCCTGCCCGTCTCCCGGCGCTGCAACGCCGCCTGCCTGGGCTGCCTGTCACTCCAGCCCGCCGGCGGCCCGACCGCCTCGCACCAGCGCCTGGACTTCCGGCCCTCGGTCAAAGAAGTGGCCCGGGTGGCCCTGGACCATCTGGCCGCGTCTACGGAGGGGATCGTCTCCTTCGGCCAGGGCTGCGAGGGCGAGCCCTTGAGCGAGACCGATCTGATCGACCGCTCCATCCGGGCCATCCGGGCCCGAAGCGGGGCCGGGACCATCAACCTCAACACCAACGGCTCCGACCCCAAGGCCGTGGCCAGGCTGATCGAAGCGGGCCTGGACTCGATCCGGGTCAGCCTGGTCAGCCCCAGGCCCGAGATCTTCCAGCCCTACGTCCGGCCCAAGGGCTTCGGCCTGGAGGAGATCGCCCAAAGCCTGATCGCGGCCCGGGAGGCCGGCCTGTTCACCATGATCAACTACCTGGTCTTTCCCGGAGTCAGCGACCAGGAGGCCGAGATCGAATCCCTGCTGGCCTTCCTGCGCCGGACCGGGGTCAGGTTCGTCCACCTCAAGAACCTCTGCCTGGACCCGGCCTACTACCTGGACCGGATCAAGCCGCCCCGTGGGCGGGCCGTGGGCCTGGCCCGCCTGGCCCGGATCCTGGAGACCGAAGTCCCGGGCTTGAGACTGGGTTACTTCAACCAGCCCGAGCCTAGAGGGGCCCGGCCAGGGAGCGGGCCAGGACCTGGTCCAGGGGCCTGAGCCTCTCCGGTCCCAAGAGCTCCTGGGCCCGGTCGACGTTGAGGCTGACGTCCCTGGGCCGGGGGTAGCCGACCCGGACCTCGGCCTGGCGCCGGGGCCGGAGCAGCTCCAGGGGCCAGCCGGCCGCCCGGGCGATGATCCGGCCCAGCTCGAAGCGGCTGAGCCTCTCCGGGCCGGCCAGGTGCCAGAGACCGGCCGGGGCCCGCTCGGCCAGGAGCCTGAGCCCCCGGGCCAGCTCTCCGGCCGCCTGGGGGGAGCGGAACTCGTCGCTGAAAAGGTCCACCTGCTCTCCGGCGGCGATCCGCCGGGCCATCCAATCCAGAGTGCCGGCCGGCCCATCACGGTCCGAGCCGACTATCAGCGAGGTCCTGACCGCCAGGCCGTCCACGCCGGGGGCCAGGGCCAGCCTCTCGCCGGCCGCCTTGGTCCGGCCGTAGAGGCTGAGGGGCCGGGGCGCGTCGGCCTCGACGTAGCCGCCCCGGCGGCCGTTAAAGACCAGATCCGAGGAGATGAAGACCAGGCGGAACCCCTGCCGCCGGGCCAGCCCGGCCAGGAGACCGACCGGGGCGGCGTTGACGGCCCAGGCCCGTCCGGGCCGGGCCTGGCAGTCGGCCGGGCTGGTCAGGGCCGCGGTCAGGAAGACCAGGTCCGGCCTGAATTCCCGGATCAGGCCGCTCAGGGCCCGGCCGTCGGCCAGGTCCAGGCCGGTTAGCCCGCCCTCCAGCCGGCTGAGCCCGGTGGCCAGGACCTCCCGGTCGCGGTACTCCTGGCAGAGCCAGGAGCCCAGCAGGCCGCTGCCGCCCAGGACGGCCACCCGCCGGGCCATCAGCTCCGCCCGGCCAGGCGGCGTTTGACCTCCGGTCCCAAGGCCCTGAGCACCGCCGCCGCCTCGGCCCTGGCCGCCCGGCGCAGCTCGGCCAAAGCCGGCAGCTCGGGGATTGAGCCGGCCCCCGCAGCGGGCCGGGCCAGCTTGCGGAACCTGAGTCTCTCGTCCAGGGAGCCGCAGACCTGACCCTCCAGGTCGGAGCCCAGGAAGTGCTTCTTCTGGAGGAGCTCCGGATCCATCTGGTTGAGGACCGAAACCAGGGCCAGGAAGTCGAAGTTCTGGTGGAAGCGGTCGATGTCGGCGTTGACCTCGTCGACCAGGCGTACTAGCCCGGCCAGAGCCTCCCCGTGCCGGCCGCCCGCCCGGGAGACCTCCTCGGCCGCCCGCTCGACCAGGTCGCGGTAGCGGCCCCGCCAGCGCCAGCCCGGCCCCAGAAGCGGTCCTTCGGCGGCCGCGGCGGGTTGGAGACCGGGGCCTGATTCGAGCCCGGCCCGCCGCCAGAAGTCCTCCACGAACCGCTCCTCCAGGAGGACCCGCCCCAACCGGCCCAGGGCCAGGGCCAGTTCCTCGGCCGCGGCGGCCGCCTGCCCCCGGGCAGTCTCGACCTCGGCCACCTCCTCCTCGATGATCCGCCGCCCGTGGAAATAGTTCTCGACTATCTCTTCTTTGACGGCGTACTGGAGGGCGGTCAGGAAGTCTTCCACGCCCGGAACCGGGGTCAGAAGCGAAGCTGGAAGCGGAGATAGACGGTCGAATCGACGCTCGAATCGGCGGCGCCCCGACCTGAGGTCTCCTCCTCAAACAGGGGACCGAAGCTGTAGACGTAGCCCATGGACAGGTAGAGCCCGTCCAGATCGTAGACGTAGCCCACGTCCAGAGACTGTCTCTCGTCGCCGTCGGGCTCCAGGTTGCCGGACCAGCCGCTCAGGGGATCGGTGCCGTAGAGGTAGCCCAGGCGGAAGCCCTGGTTGCCCAGGACGAGCATGTCCAGGCCCAGGGCCACGGCCCAGAGGTCGCTGTCCTGGACCGAGCCCGATCTCTCGGTCGGAGCCAGGGCCCGGGCCGGCCTGAGGTCGCCTCCCCCGGACGGGCCTGGGCCGGGGCCGAAACCCCCGGTGGAGCCGGCCTCCTTGATCTTGGCCGCGGCCAGACTGAGGTTGAAGACCCGGCCGAAGCGGCGGTCCACGTTGACGTAAGCCTGGTACTCGCGCTGGTTGGTCGCCTCCAGGCTGATCGGATCCTTGATCTGGTCGCTGAGCTTGAACTGGGGCTGAAAGAAGTCCCTGGACTCGCTCGGCTCAATCCAGAGCGGGGCCTCGCCGGTGGCCAGATAGAGCGAGCTGAGCCGCAGAGGCCGAAAATCCCCGGCCCAGGCGGTCCCGAGGCCCAACCCCCAGATCAGGCCACAGCAGAACAGGATTTTCCACAAACGCTTGATAATTCTCACCTCACTCGGGGGTGATTTTACACTGATCCACCGGGAGGGTCAACGAAAAAAGGCGGGAAATGAAAGGTTTAACCCTCTGAACCCTTCGGGGCGGCGCCACCCCGCCACTGCATAAGAGCCTCGATCAGACCGTCCAGGGTGTACTCCTCGGGCTGGACGGCCACCTCCAGCCCCTCCTGTCTGGCCGTCTGGGCCGTGATCGGGCCGATGACGGCCACCTTCACCCCGGCCAGAACCTGGGCCAGCGGCCTGGGGCTCAGGATCCGGGCCAGGTTCCTGACCGTGGACGAGGCGGTGAAGATAACCAGGTCGATCTCGCCCCGGTCAAGCCGCCCGACCAGGTCCTCTCCGTCGGCCGCGGCGGGCAGGACGCTCCGGTAGGCCTCGACCACCTCCACCCGGCCGCCCCTGGCCGAGAGCTCCTGAGGCAGCACCTCCCTGGCTTCGGCCGCTCGGGCCAGAAGAAAGCTGGCCCCCCGGCCGGCCTCGCCGGCCAGGGCCTCGACCACGGCCTCGGCCCGGTACTCGGCCGGGACCAGGTCCGGCCTGAAGCCGCGGTCCTCCAGGGCCCGGGCCGTGCCCGGCCCGATGGCGCAGAGCTTCAGGCCGCCCAGGGCCCTGACGTCGCGGCCTGACCGGGTCAGGTAGCGGAAGAAGAAGTCGACCCCGTTGGCCGAGGTGAAGATCAGCCAGTCGAACTCGGAGAGCCGGGCCAGGGCGGCCAGGAGGGGCCCGGGATCCTCTGGTTCGACCAGGGCGATGGTCGGGAAGGTGAACGGCTCGGCCCCCAGCTCCTCCAGGCGCCCGGCCAGGGCCGAGGCCCCCTCCCGGGCCCGGGTGACCAGGACCCTCAGCCCCCAGAGGGGCCGCTTCTCCAGCCAGGCCAGCTCCGAGCGGAGGCCGACCACGCTGCCCACCACCAGCACGGCCGGCGCGCCCAGCCCGGCCGCCTTGACCTCATCGGCCACCCTGGCCAGGCTGCTGACCAGGGTCCGCTGCCTGGGGGTGGCCCCCCACTCGATCACCGCCGCCGGGGTCTCGGGCTCAAGGCCGCCCTCAATGAGGGCCCGGGCGTTGGCGGCCAGCTTCTTCATGCCCATCAGGAAGACCAGGGTGCCGCCGGTCCGGGCCAGGGCCGGCCAGTTCAGCTTGGAGTCGGCCTTGGTCGGGTCCTCGTGGCCGGTGGCCAGGGTGACCACCGCGTTGTGGGCCCGGTGGGTCAGGGGAATCCCGGCGCAGGCCGGCGCGGCCAGGGCCGACGAGACGCCGGGCACGACCTCGAACTCCAGCCCGGCCTCGACCAGGGCCTGGGCCTCCTCGCCGCCCCGGCCGAAGATGAAGGGATCGCCGCCCTTGAGGCGGGCCACCTCCAGGCCGGCCTGGGCCTTGGCCACCAGGAGGCGGTTGATCTCCTCCTGGGGCAGGGCGTGGGCCCCGGCCCGCTTGCCCACGTAGATCAGCTCGGCTCCGGGTTTGGCCAGTTCGAGGAGCCTGGGGCTGGCCAGGAAGTCGTAGACCACCACCCCGGCCCGGCCCAAGAGCTCGGCCCCCCGCCGGGTCAGCAGGCCCGGGTCGCCGGGACCGGCGCCGATCAGGTAGACCCGGCCCGGCCGGCTCATCGGGCGTAGACCTCGTCCAGAATGGCCCGGCCGCCCAGGCCCAGGATCTCCTCGGCCAGGGCGCGGCCCAGTTCCTCGGCCTCCCCGGCCGGACCGGTCAGGCGGCGGCGGATGAGGGGCCGGCCGTCCAGTCCGGCCACCAGGCCCTCGACGGTCAGCCCGGTCCGGCTCAGCCGGGCCAGGCAGGCGATGGGCACCTGGCAGCCCCCCTCCAGCCGGGCCAGGAAGCCCCGCTCGGCCCTGACCTCGATTGAGGCGGCCTCGTCGTTGAGCCGCCCCAGGAGGCCGGTCGCCTCAAGGTCGGCCAGGGCGCACTCCAGGCCCAGGGCGCCCTGGCCCACGGCCGGAAGCATGACCTCCGGCTCGAGATAATGGCTGATGGCCTCCTCCCGGCCCAGGCGCTTGAGCCCGGCCGCGGCCATGATCAGGGCCTCGAACTGGCCCTGGGCCAGCTTGTTGAGCCTGGTGTCCACGTTGCCCCGGATGGAAGCCACCTCCAGGTCCGGCCTCAGGGCCAGGACCTGGGCCCGCCGCCTCAGGCTGGAGGTGCCCAGCCTGGCCCCGGGCTTGAGGTCCATGAGGCCCCGGCCCGAGCGGGAGACCAGGACGTCCCTGAAGTCCTCGCGGCCGGGCACGGCGGCCAGGCCGAGACCCGGGGGGATGTCCACGGGCAGGTCCTTGACGGAGTGGACCGCGGCCTGGGCCCGCCCGGCCAGGACCGCCTCCTCGATCTCCTTGACGAAGAGCCCCTTGCCGCCGATCTGGGCCAGGGGCGCGTCCAGGATCCTGTCCCCGGTGGTCTTGATGACCAGCAGCTCGACGGCGCTCTCCGGCTCCAGCCGCCTCAGCCCGTCCCTGACCTGCTCGGCCTGGACCAGGGCCAGCTTGGAGCCGCGGGTGGCGATGATAAAACTGTCGGCCAGTCACTCCTCCTTGCGGAAAAAGGCAAGGCCCCTGGCCTTGCCCGGACGGCCTCGGCCCGGCCGAGGGTCAGTGGCAGGAAGAGCAGCTGGTCGAGCTGCAGCCCGAGCAGGACGAGCCCTGGGAGCTGGAAAAGCCGGAATCGGTCCCCTTGTGGCTGAAGGTGGACATACTCCGCCTCAGGTCACGGGACTCGCACTTGGGACAGCAGACATCGTCGCCGCCCATGACCAGCTTCTCGAAGCCCTGGCCGCAGGAGTTGCAGACGTATTCGTAAATCGGCATGAACCGCTCCTCGCTCTCTGGAGAGGAATATAAGCCCGCTCTCAGGCCTTTTCAACCCGGATTCGGGCCTGGGAGCCCAGCGAGGACAGGATCGACAGGTCGCCCCTGATCCGGCCGAAGGGGTTGACCGGGCTGGCCGCCCTGATCTCGTCGCCCGAACTGGCCGGGGTCGGCCCCCAGAAGAGGCAGAAGGCCCGGCCCACCGGCCAGTAGCCCAGCTCCCCGGCCTCGACCACCTCCCGGGCCCCGGGCTCGAGTCCGGCCTCGACCGGGACGGTGAAGTAGAACTCGTCGCCCCAGCGGGCCGCCAGGCCCTCCAGGGGCAGGGCGGCGGCGATGAGGGCGGCCGTGGCCGAATCGTTCAGCTCGCCCCTGAGCTCCAGCCCGGCCACTTTCAGGACGATGGCCTGGCCCATCTCAACCCTCCAGGCTCTCCAGCCAGCCGGCCACCAGCAGGGGGAACATGATCTCGTGATGGCCGGTCAGGGAATAGCCCCGGCCGCCCAGGCTGGTCGGGCGCTGGACCACGTTGGTCAGGGGCCGGTAGTGCTTGATGAAGTCCAGGTCGACCGTGGTGATCTCGGCCACCCGGTGGCCCAGGTTCCGGGCCAGGGTGACGGCCTTGAGGAAGACCTCGGGCAGGATGACGGCCGAACCCAGGTTGAGGTAGACCCCGCCCTCCAGGCCGGCCACCAGGCCGGCCAGGGTCAGGAAGTCCCGGTGCGAGCCCAGGCCGGTGGCCGCCGGATCCACGTCCGGGTGGAGGTGAATGATGTCCGTGCCCATGGCCACGTGAACCGTGGCCGGCACCGAGTTCTCGTAGGCCGCGGCCAGGAGGCTCATCTCCAGGTGCTCGGGCCGGGTCTGGCTCAGCCATTTGCCCACGGCCGCGCCCAGCCCCAGGCCCTCGGCCACGCCGCGGTTGATGGCCCGGTTGATCTCCTGGCCGGTCTGGCGAGCCATGCCGAAGCGGCCGGTCTTGATCTCCTCGGCCACCTCCTCGGAGGTCCGGCCGATCAGGGCCAGCTCGCAGTCGTGGATAACCCCGGCCCCGTTCAGGGCCAGTCCGGCCAGGAGGCCCCGGCGGAGCAGGTCGACGATCAGGGGCGAGAGGCCCAATTTGACGGGGTGGGCGCCCAGGCCCAGGATGACGCTCCGGCCCTGCCGGCTGGCCTGACTCAGGGCGGCCACGACCGCCCTGAAGTCGCGGGCGGCCAGCTCGTCGGGCAGGCTCTCCAGGAACTGGCCCAGCCGGCCGCCAGGCCGCCAGGGCCGGGCCGCCTGGGCGGCGTCGACCTTGGAGGCCCGCCGCTTCAGGTCGTGAGTCTTGATCTTGGCCAGGTCGATCTGAATCGGTTCAGCCAACTTGGCTCCCCGGCGAGAGGAAGAGAAAGTTGTCGATCAGCTCGCAGAGCAGGTGGAGGGCCATGAGGTGGACCTCCTGGATGAAGGGCGTCTCATCGCTGGGCACGACCAGGGCCAGATCGACCTCCCGGGCCAGGGGCCCGCCGTCGCCGCCGGTCAGACCCAGGTTGATCAGGCCCAGGGCCCGGGCCTCCCTGACCCCGGCCAGGACGTTGGCCGAGCGGCCGGAGGTGGAGATGGCCAGAGCCACGTCGCCGGGCCGGCCGAGGGCTTTTATCTGTTTGCTGAATATTTCAGTAAAACTGTAGTCGTTGCCCACGCTGGTCAGGACCGAGGTGTCCGTGGTCAGGGCCAGGGCCGGCAGGGGCGGCCGCTCCAGGCGGAAGCGGTTGACCAGTTCGGCGGCCAGGTGCTGGGCCTCGGCCGCCGAGCCGCCGTTGCCGAAGACGAGGAGCTTGTGGCCCTGATTGAAGGCGTTGCTGATCCATCTAGCCGCCGTGATTAGATTATCAGCCTGAGCGACCCGGAAGCGGTCCTGAGCCTCAGCGCTCAGCTTGAACCATTGTTCGACCACTTCGACCATGATCTATCTCGCTATTTCACGTCTTGAGCGGATTTAAGGGCTTGACTTTTGATTTTGACAGTTCCTAATATACCCACAACCCCTTGTCAATGCTAATCGCCTGCTTTCGGGGGCTGGGGTAGGGATTAGCGGGGTGGCACGGGTCGGAGGACCTGGGGTCTTGTTTGGGAGTTGTCTACGTTCCAACATTAAAGGGGGAGTCAGATGACTAAAGCGGATCTGGTGGCCAACATCGCCCAAGGGGCTAAACTGACCAAGGCCGACGCCGAGCGGGCACTCAACGCCTTCCTGGCCCAGGTGACCAAGGCTCTCAAGGGGTCGGGCAAGCTGACGCTGACCGGCTTCGGAACCTTCAGCGTCGTCACCCGCAAGGCCAGGACTGGTCGCAATCCGCAGACTGGCGCCACCATTCAGATCAAGCCGAGCAAAACCGTCAGGTTCAAGCCGGGCAAGGGGCTCAAGGACGCCATTTAGCTCGGATACGCATTCGGCGCTGGCTTAATTCTCTTACTTCAGGGGAACCACTAGCTCAGGTGCTGGGCTAGTGGTTCGTCTGCCTTCAGTCCCGGCCGTAAGGACGTCTTGCCCGGGCGGTTCTAAGTCTTTTCAAAGGCCAGGGCGGCGAAGCTGACGCTCCCCTGGCCCGCCTCGTCCAGCCAGGCGTCCCAGCCTAAAAGTCTCCCCTTCACCGGGCCCATGATCCTCAGACCGGCGTAAATCGGCGCCAGGCCGCAAATGTTGCGCCGGTCGCGCTCGGCGGCCACCGAGGCGAAGAACCCGGCCGCGTCTCCCGCGGCGGCCCTGGTCAGGAGAGCCAGATCCTGTTCCCTGAGGCGAACCAGATCGCTCCGGCCGATCGGCTGGGACTGGCCGAACTGGGGGCCGATGTGGGCCAGATCGGCTCCCATGACCACCAGGGCCTCCTCCTGGGCGGCGATCTCGGCCAGGAGGGCCAGAAACTCCTCGGCCGCCTCGTTCAGGCCCGGCGAGGGCTCGCCCTGGCTGGCCTCGGCCAGGCCGCCGCACAGGACCGGCAGGATGGACACCTCGGGCCCGAGGAGGTGCTGGAGAAAGACGACCTGGAACTCGAGGCTGTGCTCGCCGCGGTGGACCAGGGCCTCCCGGCTGAAGCGGCCGCCGGCCAGGGCGGCCAGCCGGGCGGCCGGGGCGGTTCTGGTCCTGGCCCGGCCCAGGGGAGTTTCGAAGTCCTTGGCCAGGACCACGTAGCGCTCCCGGGTGGGCTGGTGGCAGGTGCCCAGGACCAGGCAGAGCCGGCCGCTCTCCCGGGGCAGGGCCTGGTAGGCCTGGGCGTAGACCCGCGCCCCTCTGGCGAAGTCGATGTGAGGGGCGATGAGGCCGGTCAGGCCCCGGATCGGCCCGGGCCGGGCCTGGGCCAGAATGCCCTCCAGAAGGGCCTTCAGCTCCCCGGCCTGGGCCGGGTAGCTTACCCCGGCGTGGCTGGCCGGCCGGCATTCGGCCCGCTCGAATTCCGCCCCGGCCTGGGCCAAGGCGGCCTCAAAACGCTGGCTCTCCAGGAGAAGGTTCTCGTCCAGGCGGGCCAGGACGGCCTGGATCTCCTCGCTGAAGACCAGCCGGCCCAGGTGGCGCTGGAGAAAGACCTGGAGATCCCGCAGCCCGGTCCGGCCGTCCAGCTGGCTCAGGATCAGGTAGGCCTCGGGCCGGAGCAGGAGCGGGCCGGAGATCAGGCCCAGGGGATCCTTGATCAGGACCAGGGTCTGGCCCTCGGCCCTGACCGGCTGGGCCTCTAGCGCCCTGGCCCTGGGCAGGGGGGTCTCGGCCACGGCCGGGCTCAGGCCTCGGGCTCGGCGGCCTCGGCCTCCCGGGCCTCCAGAGTGGTCCTGAGGCGCTCCAACTCGGCCGCCAGGGCCTCGTCATGGGGGGCCAGCCCGGCCGCCTCGCCCAGGGCGGCCTCGGCCTCCTCGAGCCGGTCCAGCCGTTCCAGGGCCAGGCCCAGACCCTGGAGCAGTTCCGGGGCGCGCTCGCCCTGGGTCAGGGCCGTCTGGAACTCATTGAGGGCCTCCTCGGCCCGGCCGTTCAGGAGGAGGACCCAGCCCAGCCTCATCCTGAAGAACCAGTCCTCGGGCTTCAGCTCCACCGCCTGCCGGGTCAGGGAGAGGGCGATCTCGCGATCCCTGGTCCGGTCCTTGTAGAGCCAGCCCAGCCAGCAGAGCGAGGCCGCGTCCATGGGGTTGGCCTTGACCGCGGCCTTGAACTGGCGCATGGCCTCTTCCAGCTTGCCCGCCCGGGCCAGGGCCTCGCCCAGCCAGCGGTGGACCACCGGCCGGGACTCGTCCAGCCCGGCCGCCCGGCCGAGCGATTGACTGGCCTTGAGGGGCTGGTCCTGATCCAGGTAGAGCTGGCCCAGGGCGAAGAGAACGGCGAAGTCCTGGTCGTTGAGCTGGCCGGCCCTCTCCAGGGCCTGCCTGGCTTCCTCCAGCCGGCCCAGCCGCCGCCTGACCAGGCCCAGGTTGTACCAGGCCATGAAGTCCTCGGGCGCCCGCTCGGCCACCCTCTCGAAGAGGCGGCAGGCCTCCTCGAGCCGGCCCTGCTGACCGTAGGAGACGCCCAGGGAATTGAGGACGTTGAGGTTGTCCGGGTCAACGGCCAGGGCCCGCTCGTACTCGCTCACCGCCCCCTTGAGGTCGCCCCGGTGATAGAGCCTGTCGCCCGAGACGTTGAGCGAGACGGCGTTGAACAGGACCACCGGCTCGGCCTGGGGGAAGGAGGCGTGATCCAGGGCCTTGAAGGCCCGCTCGATGGCCTCGGCCGGCGGCGTCTCCAGGAAGGGATACCGGGCCAGGCCCACGGACAGGGACTGCTCCAGCTCCCGCTCGGCCGCCTCCCTCAGCCGCCAGCCCAGCTCCAGGGCCGCCTCGTCACCCGGATCGGACCCGAAGAAGGCCACGGCGTCCACCCCGGCCCGGCCCATGGCCGCCGGCTTCAGCAGAGGCACGCCCAGGTCGGCCAGGCGGGTCAGGAGCCGGTCCGACTCCTTCTGGCCGACCAGGGCCCGGCGGGCGACCAGGCCGTCGATGCGGGCCAGCAAAACCAGGAACGGCCGGCCGGCCTCGGCCAGGCGCTGGCTCAAGACGGGCAGGGAGCGGGAGCTGACCAGGCCGGTGGCCTGATCGAGGACGACCTTGACCTCCCGGCCGGCCAGTTCCATGACCCGCTCGTCGGCCGCCCTGAGCTTGAGCGCGCCCGTCTCCTCGGCCAGGACCAGGCCGTCGCCCACCTGGACCGGGAAGCGCGGGTCCTCCAGGGCGCTGATCTCGGCCGTGGCCTGCTCGTGGTTGACCGAGAGGAGGGTCAGCTCGGCCTTGTAGACGGGCGAGGCCTGCTCGGAGAGGTGGAGGACGTAGAAGCGCGCCCCCTCCTCCACCCCCAGGCTCCGCCCCATATTGACCACCACCCGGCCCAGGGGCAGGACCTCGATCACCTTGCCCAGGCGGCGCCTGACCTCGGCCGGCGAGAGGAAGGTGCCCGGACCCAGGGCCGCGGCCTGATCCAGGGCCCGGCCGGCCCGGGCCTCCAGCTCGCGGGCCAGATCCTCGACCTCGTTCTCCCCCTCCAGCCAGGGCCCGGGCAGGTCCTCGGGGAAGGCGGCCGCGGCCCCGACCAGGGCCAGGTTGATCTTCTCGCCCTCCAGGGTCTGAAACGGCTTGAGCCCGGCGGCCCACTCGGCCAGCTTGAGCCGGGCCGCCTCGGCCGAGAGGCCCGGCTCCAGCCAGGCAAAGGCGAACTCGCCCATCCGGGCCGGGCAGCCGCTCCGGCCGGCCGCCGCGATCAGTTCCTCGGCCAGGCGGCGGTGGACCAGCCTCAGGAAGCGGCGGCCGTGGGCCTGGATGAGGGGCTCGGTCTCGATCTGCTTGACCAGGATCAGGGCCACGTCCGGCCTGGCCGAGCCCTCGGCCGCCTCCTCGGCCACCTCCAGCCGCGGCGCGGCCTGGCCGAGGCGCTCCACGGCCGACTTGAGCAGGCGGCCCAATTCCTCCAGGAGCTTGAGGCGGCTGAACAGTCCGGTCACCGGGTCCAGGACCAGGGCCTGGCCCAGGAGAAACTTCTCCAGGGACAGCCGGGCCAGGCGGCTCAGGAAGGGCCCCAGCCGGCTGAGCCGGTCCAGGCTGGTCACCGCCTCCAGCCGGGCCACGGCCCTGACCTGGCCCTCGGCCGAGAGGGGCAGGAAGACCCGCTTGCGCTCGAAGTCAAAGACCGGCCGGCCGGTGATGAAGGCCTGGGAGGCCGGCGGCTCGTCGCAGGTCTCCCGGGTGATGAGCATGATCGACTCGTAGGCGGCCAGACCGGCCAGGTCCTCCTCCAGGTCCCGGGTCAGGAGGGCCAGGTCGCTCTGGGTCAAGGTCGGGGGGAACTTCATGCCCGGTTCTCCTGACTGGCTTGGGCCCGGCCGGTCAGGACGGCGGCCAGGGCCCGGCCGATGACCGCCCCGTCCCCGGGCAGCAGGGTCCGGGGATCCAGGAGGAACCAGTCCTGCTCGATCCGGCCGATGATCGGGACCGGGCTCCGCCGGAAGGCCTCCTCCAGCCGGGCGGCCGACCAGCCCTTGAGCTTGAGCCCGACCAGCCGGGTGGGCAGGACCTGGAGGGGCAGAGCCCCGCCGCCCACCTGGGAGGAGCCCTTGAGAAGTTTCAACTCCAGGTCCGGGCCGCCGGCCCGCCGGAGGGCCTGGCCCAGGCGCTCGGCCCGGGAATCCAGGGTCTTCTGGCTCAGGGTCAGGAGCCGGAGGGTCGGGATCTCCCTGAGGGCCAGGCGCTCGTCCCGGTAGAGGCGCAGGGTCGCCTCCAGGGCGGCCAGGGTCATCTTGTCGATCCTGACGGCCCTGACGAGCGGATTGTGCTGTATCTGGGCGATCAGCTCCCGCCGGCCCAGGATCAGGCCGGCCTGGGGCCCGCCCAGGAGCTTGTCCCCGGAAAAGGTGACCAGGTCGGCGCCCTGGGCCAGGGACTCGGCCACGGTCGGCTCCTTGATGAGCCCTTTGGGAGAGAGGTCCAACAAGCAGCCCGAGCCCAGGTCCTCCATGACCCAGAGAGCCCGCTTGCGGGCCAGGGCGGCCATCTCGCTCAGGGGCACGACCTCCTGGAAGCCGACCATGGCGAAGTTGGACTGGTGGACCTTGAGCAGCCCGGCCGTGTTGGGGCCGATGGCCGTCTCGTAGTCCCTCAGGTGGGTCTTGTTGGTCGTGCCCACCTCCCGGAGCAGGGCCCCGGAGCGGGCCATGACCTCGGGGACGCGGAAGGAGCCGCCGATCTCGACCAGCTGGCCCCGGGAGACGATCACCTCGGCGCCCTGAGCCAGGCTGTTCAGGCAGACCAGGACCGCGCCGGCGTTGTTGTTGACCACCAGGGCGTCCTCGGCCCCGGTCAGCTCCCTGAGCAGGCCGACCACGTGGCTGTAGCGGGTGCCGCGCCGGCCCTGGTCCAGATCGAACTCCAGGTTGGTGTAGGCCTCGGAGAACTCGACTACGGCCTCCAGGGCGGCCCGGGCCAGCAGGGAGCGGCCCAGGTTGGTGTGGATGACCACTCCGGTGGCGTTGACCACCCGCCGGAAGTGGGGCCGCTCCAGCTCGGCGACCAGCCGGCCGGCCCGGCTGGCCATGGCCTCCAGGCCGACCTCGACCGGCCGGCCGGCCTGGATCAGGCTGCGGGCCTCCTCGATGGCCTGGCGGACGGCCCGCTTGACCAGGGACCGGGGCGCGGCCAGGGCGGCCACGGCCGGCGACCGCAGCACCGCGTCCACGGCGGGCAGGTCCTTGAGGAGACGCTGGGGGGACGTGCTCTGCTCGGCCATTGCTCGGCTCTAGCTCCCGGAGCGGCCCTTCAGGGGCCGGGGAATAATCCTGTGGCCCCTGGACCGCCCATCTGATAGACTTAACCCATGTTTGGCCTGGGCGCCACGGAAATACTGCTCATCCTGGTAGTCGCCTTCATCTTCTTCGGGGCCAAGCGGCTGCCCGAGATCGGCCGGGCCCTGGGCCGGGCCCACCGGGAGTTCAGCCAGTCCAGCCGGGCTGAGTCCGCGGCCAAGACCCCTGACCAGGCCGGAGCCCCGGCCCAGTCCTCCGGGCCGGAGGGCGGCGGCCTGGAGGCGGAGCTCAAGGACCAGATTCTCTCCCACGTGCCCGGCCTGGGCCGGATCAACCGTCTCAAGAAGACCCTGGATAAGGCCGGCCGGGTGGTCGATTCCCTGGACAAGAAGTCTTAAGCCCGCTTTATCTCCTCCCAGAGGGCGTCCATCTCGGCCGGGCTGAGGCGGCTCAGCTCCAGCCCCCTCTCCCGGCAGGCCTGTTCCAGGGCCCGGAAGCGGGCCTCGAACTTGCGGTTGGCCGCCTGGAGCACCTCCTCGCCGTTGAGGCCCAGGTGCCGGCTCAGGTTGCTCAGGGCAAAGAAGAGGTCCCCCAGCTCCTCGACCGCCGCCTCGGGCTGGCCGCGGTCCAGGGCCGACCGCAGCTCGGCCAGCTCCTCGCCGACCTTGTCCAGGACCTGGGCCGGCCCGGGCCAGTCAAAGCCGACCTGACCCGCCCGCTGTCCCAGGCGGTGGGCCCTCATCAGGGCCGGCAGGGCTTGGGGCACTCCGGCCAGGGCCGATTCGGCCTGGGCTCCCCGCTCGGCCTCCTTGAGACGAGACCAACTGGCCTTGACCTCCTCGGCCGTCTCCAGCCTGGCCCCGCCGAAGACGTGGGGGTGGCGGCCGATCATCTTCTCGGCTGCCCGGCCGGCGGCCTGATCCAGATCGAAGAGGCCCGCCTCGGCGTAAAGGCGGCAGAGGAAGACCACCTGGAAGAGCACGTCGCCCAGCTCCTCCATGGCCGCCCCGGCGTCCCCGGAGCTGATGGCTTCGACCGCCTCGAAGCTCTCCTCGATGAGGTAGCTGGCCGTGCTGGCCGGGGTCTGCTTCTGGTCCCAGGGGCAGCCGCCCGGGCCCCTCAGCCGCCGGACCAGCTCGTCCAGAGCCCTAATCTTTTCGCTCACTGGACTTGGGGCCGCTCTTGGGTTTCTTGAGGAGCTGGTCCTTGCGCTCGGCCAGGGACTTCTGGAAGCTCTCGGGCAGCTGGCCGCGGCCCCAGTCGGCCGCCCGCCAGGCCAGGGGGGCCAGCCTGGATTTGGCCAGGAGGGGGCTCTTCGGAGTCAGGGCCTGACTCAGGATGACCACCCCGATCACGACCACCAGGACCGCCTTGGCCGCTCCCAGGATCAGGCCCAGGGCCTTGTTCAGGTCGCTGGCCGGTCCGGAGGCGACGATGCGGGAGACCTGGGCCCCGATGATGGAGGCCAGCAGCCAGGTAACCAGGAAGAGAAGGGCGAACCCGGCCAGGGGCAGGTACTCGGAGGGCCCGAAGGCCTGCTCCAGAAGCCGGCCGGCCTGGGTGTAGAACCTGGCCCCGATGATCAGGCCCAGGACCAGCCCGCCCAGGGAGGCGACCTCGCGGATCATGCCCCGCAGGTAGCCCCTGACGATGATGATCAGGGCCACGACGACGATGGCTATGTCCAGGATGTTCACCCAGTAAACCCGACAAGTTTATACATCTGGATAACAGAAGAGCCTTCAGCCAGTCAAGCCGCGGGCCGGGTCGGGCCCCGGCCCGCCTTGTCATCGATTCGGCCTTGTGCTAAACAGGTAGGATCGGAGCCTGATCAAGGCATCATGGAAATCGTTAACCAGACCCTGACGCTGTCCACCAGCGCCGAAACGGATCTGATCGATCTGACCGGCCGGGTGAGCGAGGTTGTCGCCTCTTCCGGGCTCAGCCAGGGACAGGTTCTCGTCTTCGTACCCGGCTCCACCGCCGCCCTGACCACCATCGAGTACGAGAGCGGCGTTCTGGCCGATCTGGTGGCGGCCATCGAGCGCCTGGCGCCCCGGGCCATCGACTACGCCCATGACGCCCGCTGGGGCGACGGCAACGGCTATTCCCACGTCCGGGCCGCCCTGCTCAAGCCTTCGCTGACCGTGCCCCTGATCGACGGCCGGCTGGCCCTGGGCACCTGGCAACAGTTGGTCCTGCTTGATTTCGACAATCGTCCCCGACAGAGGCGGGTTCTGGTCCAGATCATCGGCCGCTGACTGGGGGTCTCGTGGTTGAACCCGGGCGCCAAGGCGCAGAGCCATCCGCCCGCTCAGAAATTAATTCCGGGCCGGCTGAGGCGGCCGGCCAGGTCGAGGGACGGCTGACCCTGGCCGACAACGACCTGGCCCGCTCGCTCTTTGGTCCGGGCAACAGCCACCTCAGCCTCCTCCACAAGCTCGTCGGGGCCAAGATCCACGTCCGGGGCGGCCAGGTCCGGGTCGTGGGCGACCAGGCCCAGGTCGACCTGGCCGTGCTCATCCTGCGGCAGCTCTACGACCTCCTGGCCGAGGGCTACCCCCTCTACGCCAACGACGTTGAGTTCGCGGCCAGAATCCTGAGCCACGACGATCAGGCCCGGCTGAAGAGCATCTTCCTGGACAACGTCTTCATCTCCTCCAAGAAGAGAAACATCACCCCCAAGTCGGTGGCCCAGAAATTCTACATCGAGGCCATCCGCCACCACGATCTGGTCTTCGGCATCGGACCGGCCGGCACGGGCAAGACCTATCTGGCCATGGCCATGGCCGTGGCCGCCCTGACCGGGGGCCAGGCCCGGCGCATCATCCTGACCCGTCCGGCCGTCGAGGCCGGGGAGAAGCTGGGCTTCCTGCCCGGCGACCTCTACGAGAAGGTCAACCCTTACTTAAGGCCGCTCTACGACGCCCTGCACGACATGCTCGACTTTGAGCGGGCCTCGGGCCTGGTCTCCAAGGGGATCATCGAGGTGGCCCCCCTGGCCTTCATGCGCGGCCGGACCCTCAACGACGCCTTCGTCATCCTGGACGAGGCCCAGAACACCACCGGCGAACAGATGAAGATGTTCCTGACCCGGATGGGCTTCTCCTCCAAGTGCGTCGTCACCGGCGATGTCACCCAGATCGACCTGCCGCCCGAGCAGCGCTGCGGCCTGCTGGAGGCGGAGCGGATTCTCAAGGGCGTGGAAGGCATCAGCTTCGTCTACTTCACCCACCGCGACGTCATCCGCCACCCCCTGGTGCAAAAGATAATCTCGGCCTACGATCGCGCCGAGGCGGAGGCTCGCCGAACCAGGCCGGCCCGGGGCGAGAGAGCCCCGGGTTTAGCCGGGGAGGCTCGAGATGGCTGAGAACCAGACCAATGGTCCCGGCCGCGAAACCAAGAAGGCCAAGGCTGGCCCCGGGGCCTGGACCAGGCTGAAGAAGCGCGGCGAGGCCGCCAAGGCCAGCAAGAAACCCCGCCGCCTGGCCGCGCGGCTGAAGGCCTGGCTGGCCTGGCCCCTGGGATCGGGTCAGGCCCAGCGCTGGCTGGCCATTGCCCTGCTCTCGGCCGTGGTGGCGGTCCTGCTCTTCCCCTCGATCCTGGAGAAAACGGTCAGTTACAAGATCGGGGACGTGGTCGAGCGGGACATCAAGGCCTCCCGGACCTACCTCATCGAGGACACCGCTTCCACCGAGAAGCGCCGGCGCCGGGCCGCGGCCATGGTTCCACCTGTCTACGACCTGGACGACAAGCTGATGGAGACCCTCCGCCAGCGCGTGGCCGACGCCTTCGAGGCCGGCCGGCGCGAGAGGACGGCCGAGGAGGAGGAAAACGTCAAGGCCGAAGTCGAGGCCGCCCTGGGACTGGAGTTCAAGAAGAAGGACTGGGACCTGCTCACCAAGATCGGCTTCGGCTGGGAGGTCGAGGACGGGCTGCTAAACCTCATCTCCAGCATCATGATCCGCAACGTGGTCCCCAGCCGGGAGCTGCTCCTGGACGATCAGGAGACCGGCATCACCGTCCGCCGCTTGAGCTCCGGCCAGGAGTACACGGTCAAGGACTTCTTCCACTTCCTCGATCTCAACAGCGCCTCCCAGTTCATCAAGACCGAGGCCCTCAACCTCCAGATCGGCCCCCCCCAGATGAGGCGCCTGAGCCAGGCCCTCATGGCCGACATCGCCACCAAGCTGATCAAGTCCAACCTGACCCCCAACCGGCACGAGACCGAAAAGCGCCGGCACGAGGTTGCCGAGGCGGTCAAGCCGGTCTTCACCCAGGTCCGGCGGGGCGAAATGATCATCCGGGAGGGGGCCAGAGTCAACCCCCAGATCCTGCTCCGTCTCAACCGCGAAACAGAGGTCAGGCGCGATGAGCTGGCCTGGATGCGGCTGGGCGGCATGTTCCTGCTCCTGGTGGTCCTGCTGCGCTGCCTCTTCGGCTCGGGAGTCTGGAAGGGCCAGGGCGGCCGCATGAACGGCAAGGACCTCCTCTTCGTCTGCGCCACCGGGCTGTTCGTCTTCCTCCTGGCCCGGGTCAGCGTGCCCATCCTGACCGAGCTGGCCCGGACCTGGCCGCTCCTGGAGGCCAACACCCTGGTGCCGGCCCTGCCCGTGGCCGCGGCGGCCATGCTGGTTGGGCTCATCCTCGGCCTGGAGGCGGCCTTCCTGGTCGGCCTGATCACCTCCTTCCTGGTGGCCCAGCTGACCGAGATGGAGCTGGAGTTCATGGCCCTCTTCCTGGCCTCCTCCCTGGTCGGGGCGGCCATGGTCCTGAGCACCCGCAACCGAGGGACCATCGTCCGGGCCGGGCTGGCGGCCGGTCTGGTCAACATGGCCATGGTCCTGGCCATCCGGCTCATCCAGACCGAGGTCATCAGCCTGAGCACGCCCATCGAGATCGTGGCCGGGCTGCTGGGCGGCCTCCTCTCGGCCGTCATCGTCACCGGGCTGACCCCCCTGGTCGAGTCTCTCTTCGGCTACCCGACCGACATCAAGCTCCTGGAACTGGCCAACCTGGACCAGCCGGTTCTCAAGGAGCTGCTCTTCCAGGCCCCGGGCTCCTACCACCACTCCATCGTGGTCGGCAACATGGTCGAGGTCGCGGCCGAGTCCATCGGAGCCAACCCCCTCCTGGCCAAGGTGGCGGCCTACTACCACGACGTGGGCAAGGTCAAGAAGCCTCTCTACTTCATCGAAAACCAGGGCAACGGCGAGAACCGGCACGAGAAGCTGGCCCCCTCCATGAGCGCCCTGATCCTCATCGCCCACGTCAAGGACGGGGTCGAGATCGCCCAGCGGGCCAAGCTGGGCCGCCAGATCCAGGACATCATCGCCCAGCATCACGGCACCAGCCTGATCACCTTCTTCTACGACAAGGCCACCAAGACCAAGGGCGACAAGGAGCAGGTCAACATCGAGGACTTCCGCTACCCCGGGCCCAAGCCCCAGACCAAGGAGGCCGGGCTGGTCATGCTGGCCGACCAGGTCGAGGCGGCGGCCAAGTCCCTGACCGAACCGACCCCGGCCCGCATCCAGGGTCTGGTCCAGCGGATCGTCAACCGGGCCTTCTCGGACGGCCAGCTCTCCGACTGCGAGCTGACCCTCAAGGACCTGCACGCCATCGCCAAGAACTTCAACAAGGTCCTGAGCGGCATCTTCCACCAGCGCGTCCAGTACCCGGAACTCCAGGTCAAGGGCGGAGCCAAAAGGAAGGCCAATGGAGATTCAACTCCTCAACGAACAGAAAGTCGCCCGAGTCAACCAGAAGCGGATCAGGCTGAAGATTCGGACAATCTTAGAAGACTTGGGATTTCCTGAGGCCGAGCTGAGCCTGGTGCTCTGCGACGACGAGACCATCGCCCGGCTCAACGAGAATTACCTGAACCGCCAAGGCGCGACCAATGTCCTGGCCTTTGCGCAGCGGGAGGGCTCCTTCGCCGAACTCAACCCCGACCTGCTGGGCGACGTGGTCGTCTCGGTTCAGACAGCCAAACGGGAGGCCCGGGAGGCGGGCAGGAGCCTGGAGTGGGCCCTGGACAGGCTCATCATCCACGGCCTCCTCCACCTCATCGGCTACGATCACGAAGCGCCCGGCAGCGACGCCGCGGCCATGGAGAACAAGGCCGAGGAGCTCCTGGCTCGGCTGAGTGAGATCTGAGGAGGAAGCTGTGGCTGAATTGTCAGTCAACGTGGATCACGTCGCCACCATCAGGCAGGCTCGCCTGATCGACATCCCCGACCCGGCCCAGGCCGCGATTTTGGCCGAACTGGCCGGGGCAAGGGGCATCATCTGCCATCTGCGCGAGGACCGGCGCCACGTCAACGACCGGGACTTAAGGGTCCTCAAGGAGGTGGTCAAGACCCGGCTCAACCTGGAGATGGCCGCCACCGAGGAGATCAAGCAGATCGCCCTGGAGGTCAAGCCGGACATGATCACCCTGGTGCCGGAGAAGCGCCAGGAGCTGACCACCGAGGGCGGCCTGGAAGTGGCCAAGGCCAGGAAGAAGCTCGGCCCCTTCATCAAGGAAGTTCAGGCCGGCGGCATTCTGGTCAGCCTCTTCATCGACCCCGACGAGAAGCAGGTCAAGGCCGCGGCCGAGCTGGGCGCGGACTACATCGAGCTGCACACCGGCCATTACGCCGAGGCCAAGAGCGAGGCCGAGGCCCTGGATCGCCTGGCCGCCATCGCCGAGATGTCCGAGCTGGGTCAGGAGCTGGACCTGAGGGTTCACGCCGGCCACGGCCTGGATTACCGCAACATCCACCGCTTCGCCGACTGCCCGGCCATCGAGGAGTACTCCATCGGCCACGCCATCATCGCCCGGGCCGTCCTGGTGGGCCTGGAGCGGGCGGTCATGGAGATGATCGACCTGGTCCGGGATTTCTGAGGTGATCCTGGGCCTGGGTATAGACTTGGCCCCCATCGAGCGGATCGCCCGGAGCCTCAGGCGCTTCGGGGCCAGGTTCCAGGGGCGCTGCTTCACCCCCCTGGAGCGGGAAGCCTGCCTGGCCCGCCCCAGGCCGGAGCGGGCCTTCGCCCTCCGCTTCGCGGCCAAGGAGGCCTGCTCCAAGGCCCTGGGCTTAGGCATGCGCGGGCTGGCCTGGCGGGAGATGGAGGTCCGGCACGCCCCCTCGGGCCGGCCCTACCTGATCCTCCACGGCCGGGCCAAGCGGGCGGCCGAGGATCTGGGCGTCAAGAGGAGCCTGGTCTCGCTCAGCGACGACGCCGGCCTGGCCGCGGCCGTGGTCGTTCTGGAAGGAGACTGATCGTGCGCCCCCTGGCCACCGCCGAACAGATGCGCAACCTGGACCAGCGCGCCATGGCCGAGTTCTCCCTGCCCGGCCTGGTGCTCATGGAGAACGCCGGCCGGGGCATGGCCCGCATCCTGGCCCGGGACCTGGCCCCCCTGCAGGGCAAGCGGGTCGGGATCCTCTGCGGCCGGGGCAACAACGGCGGCGACGGCTTCGTCATCGGCCGCTGGCTGGCCCGCTCCGGGGCCCGGATCCGCTTCTTCCTCCTGGCCGAGCCGGACCAGATCGGCGGCGACGCCCGGGTCAACCTCGAGGCGGCCCGGGCCCTGGGATTGCCCCTGAGGACCTGCCTCAGCGAGGCCGATCTGGAGGAACTGCCGGCCGAACTGGCCGGTCTGGATGTGATCGTCGACGCCCTCCTGGGCACCGGCCTCAAGTCCGAGGTCAGGGGCCTCTTTCGCCGGGCCATCGAGGCCGTCAACGCCGCGCCCGGCTTCAAGGCGGCCGTGGACGTCCCCTCGGGTCTGGACGCCGACACCGGACTCGTCAGGGGCCTGGCCGTCAGGGCCGATTTAACGGTCACCTTCGGCCTGGCCAAGCTGGGCCAGGCCCTCTATCCGGGCCTGGACTGCTGCGGCCGGCTGGAGGTGCTGGACATCTGCCTCCCGGACCGGGCCGTGGCCGAGGCCGGCCTGAGCCACTTCGAGCCGGAGGCCTCCGACGCGGCCCTGTGGTGGCCCCGGCTGGCCGCCGAGGCTCACAAGGGCTCGGCCGGGCACCTGCTCGTCCTGGCCGGCTCGCCGGGCAAGACCGGCGCGGCCTGCCTGACCGCGGCCGGGGCTCTCAGGTCCGGGGCCGGCCTGGTCACCGTGGGCTGCCCGGCCAGCCTCAACCCCATCCTGGAGTCCAAGCTGACCGAGGCCATGACCTGGCCCCTGGCCGAGACCACCGAGGCCACCCTGGGTCTGGTCTCCCGGGACGGGCTCACCAGCCTCCTGGAGGGCAAGGACGCCCTGGCCGTTGGCCCGGGCCTGAGCACCCACCCCGAGGTGGGCGAGCTCCTGGCCTGGCTCCTGGAGCGCTTTGACGGCCCGATGGTCCTGGACGCCGACGGGTTAAATTTATTGTCCCAGAAGCCGGAACTGGCCCGCTGGGCGGCCGGGCCGCTGGTCCTGACACCCCACCCGGGCGAGATGGCCCGGCTCCTGGGGCTGAGCGCGGCCGAGATCCAGGCGGACCGCGTCGGCGCGGCCAGGCGTCTGGCCGCCGACTGGGGCCAGGTGATCGTGCTCAAGGGGGCCCGCAGCGTCATCGCCAGTCCTGACGGCCGAGTCCTCATCAACCCCACCGGCAACCCGGGCCTGGCCAGTGGCGGCAGCGGCGACGTCCTGACCGGGATCATCGGCGCCCTCCTGGCCCAGGGAGTCAAGCCCCTCGAGGCGGCCGCGGCCGGGGTCTTCGTCCACGGCCTGGCGGCCGATCTCCTGGCCGCGGATCTGGGCGGGCGGGGTTTCCTGGCCGGCCAGGTGGCCGAGGCCGTGCCTCGAGCCGTGGCCTCACTGACCGACGGGCCCACCATTGGCGGCTGAGCGCCTGATCCTGGATCTGCCCGGCCCGGAGGAGACAAGACGCCTGGGCCGCCTGATCGGTCTCTCGCTCGCCGGCGGCGAGACCATCGCCCTCAAAGGCGAGCTGGGCGCGGGCAAGACGACCCTGGTCCAGGGGCTGGCCTTAGGCCTGGGCCTGCCCGACGGGACGGCCGTGACCTCGCCCAGCTTCGTCCTGATCGTCAGCCTCGGCGGCGGCCGGTTGGAGCTGAACCACGTCGACCTCTACCGGCTGGACCCGGAGGAGGCGGCCGAGCTGGGCCTGGAGGAACTGACCGCCGGCCAGGCGGTCACGGCCGTGGAGTGGGCCGACCGAGCCGAAGAACTGTTGCCTGAAGATCGTTTGGAGATTAATCTCTCCTGGACCGGCCCCACTGACAGGCGGGCGGCCATCGAAGCCAGGGGAGAGCGGTCCAGATCGGCCTGGCTCAGGCTGGCCGGCCGCCTCAAGACCAAGGGAGGCGCTTAGTCAATGGGCTTGATCGTCCAGAAGTTCGGCGGCACTTCGGTGGCCAGCCTCGAGCGCATCCGCAACGTCGCCGAGAGAGTTCTCAAGAGCTATTTCAAGGGCCACCAGGTGGTCGTCGTCCTCTCGGCCATGGCCGGCGAGACCGACCGGCTCATCCGCCTGGCCCACGACCTGACCCGGGACCCCGACCCCCGCGAGCTGGACGTGCTCATGGCCACCGGCGAACAGGTCTCGGTGGCCCTCTTCGCCATGGCCGTCAAGTCCATGGGCGTCCCGGCCTGCTCTCTCCTGGGCCACCAGGCCAAGATCGTCACCGACATGATCTACGGCCGGGCCAGGATAGTGGACGTGGACACCAAGCGGATCTCCAGCGAACTGAAGAAGGGGCGCGTCGTGGCAGTGGCCGGCTTCCAGGGGCTGGACAACGAGGGCGACATCACCACCCTGGGCCGGGGCGGCTCGGACACCACGGCCGTGGCCCTGGCCGCGGCCCTCAAGGCCGACGTTTGCGAAATCTACACAGACGTGCCGGGCGTCTTCACCACCGACCCCAACCTGGTGCCCAACGCCCGCAAGATGGCCAAGGTCTCCTACGAGGAGATGCTCGAGATGGCCGCCCTGGGGGCCAAGGTCCTGGAGACCAGGTCGGTGGAATTCGCCATGAAGTACAAGGTGCCCATTCACGTCCGCTCCAGCTTCAGCGATGAGGAGGGAACCTACGTGGTCGAGAAAGACGCCAGCATGGAAAAGGTGGTCGTCTCCGGGGTGGCCTACCACAGGAACCAGGCCCGGGTGACCATCAAGGGCGTGCCCGATCAGCCCGGCTTGGCCGCCCAGATCTTCGGGCCCATCTCCGACGCCGGCCTGGTGGTTGACGTCATCGTCCAGGACACCTCCGAGGACGGCCTGACCGACGTCACCTTCACCGTGGTCCGGCCCGACCTGGAGAAAACCCTGAAGATAGCCCGGGAGACGGCCCGGCGCATCGGGGCCAAGGACGTGATCGGCGACCCGACCCTGGCCAAAGTGGGCATCGTCGGCGTTGGCATGCAGAACCACGCCGGCGTGGCCTCCAAGATGTTCCGGACCCTGGCCGAGCACGGCATCAACATCCTGCTCATCACCACCTCGGAGATCAAGGTCTCGGTGGTCATAGACGAGCGCTACACCGAGCTGGCCGTCAGGGCCCTGCACGAGGCCTTTGAGCTGGAGAGCGAGCCAATGGAGGAGGCGTGAGGCTCCGCCGGCTGACCCCCCGTCAGCAAGGGCGGCTCCTCATCCTCCTCGGCCTGGCCCTGGCCGCGGCTCTCCTGGCCGGGCCGGGATTGGCCGGCCGGACGGACCGGGAGGGCCTGGGCTGCGGGATCAGGCTCAGCGGCCTGGTCCAACGGCCGGGTCTCTACCTTTTTAACCGGCCGCCCAGCCTGGCCGAGGCCCTGGCCCGGGCCGGCGGCCCCAGGCCGTCGGAGAGCCTGGCCCGGGAAAGGATCTCCGGCCTGTGGCTCGAGGTCGGGGCCGGGGGCATCCTCCGCCGCGACCTGCCCAACCCGGAAAGACTCCTCCTGGGCCTGCCCCTTGACCTCAACTCGGCCTCGGCCGAGGACTTGAGCCTCCTGCCCGGCCTGGGACCCCGCCTCTCCCGGGCCATCGTCGAACTGCGGACCGGGCGCGGGCGCTTCGGGCGCCTGGAGGAGCTTCTGGAGGTGCCCGGCCTGGGACCCGGAACACTGACGGAACTGAAACCCCTTCTCTGCCTGTCCCCACCGGCGACGTCTTGAGCCGACGCGACAATGGAGCTATTCTATACTCTGAACCAATGCCAAGGAGGGGCGACATGCCCGAGAGGATAGGCACCACCGTCACCGAGCACATCCTAACCCACCAGCAGGAGTCGCCCGGGGCCACCGGAGCCCTGACCGCCATTCTCAACGGACTCATCGTCGCGGCCAAGGTCATCACCCGCGAGGTTCGCAAGGCCGGACTGGTGGACATTCTGGGCGAGACCGGCCGGGCCAACGTCCAGGGCGAGGAGGTCAAGAAGCTGGACGACTTCGCCCAGGCGGTCATCGTCAGGCGGATGCAGCAGTCCGGCCACCTCTGCCTGATGGCCTCCGAGGAGGAGGCCGATCCCATAGAAATCTCGGACAGTTATCCCAAGGGCAACTACGTCCTCATTTTCGACCCCCTGGACGGTTCGTCCAACATTGACGCCAACGTCTCCATCGGGACCATCTTCTCCATCCACCGCCGCGCCCCCGACGGCGATCCGGGCCTCAAGGACGTGCTCCAGCCCGGCTACAAGCAGGCCGCGGCCGGCTACTTCATCTACGGTTCCTCGACCATGCTGGTCTACACCACCGGCAACGGCGTCACCGGCTTCACCTATGACCCCACGGTGGGCGAATTCCTGCTCTCCCACCCGGAGATCAAGACCCCCAAGCAGGGCAAGATCTATTCGGTCAACGAGGCCTACAGCCCCTACTGGGACGCCCAGATGGGCAAGTTCCTGGAGTATCTAAAGGACCCGGCCAAGTCGGGCCGGAGCTTCACCTCGCGCTACATCGGCTCCCTGGTGGCCGACTTTCACCGCAACCTGCTCTACGGCGGCATCTTCATGTACCCGGCCGACACCAAGGACCCTCACAAGCCCCACGGCAAGCTCAGGCTCCTCTGCGAGGCGGCGCCCCTGGCCATGGTCGCCGAGCAGGCCGGCGGCTACGCCTCCAGCGGCACCCAGCCCATCCTGGAGATCGAGCCGACCGAGATGCACCAGCGGGTGCCCCTGTTCATCGGCTCCCGCCGCGACGTGGAGCTAGCCGAGAAGTTCATGAAGGGAGAGATGTAAAACTTGAACATCCTGGCCCTGGAGACCTCCTGCGACGAGACGGCCGCGGCCGTTGTCGCCGACGGAGTGAGGGTCATCTCCTCGGTCATCTCCTCCCAGGCCGACCTGCACGGCCCCTTCGGCGGCGTGGTCCCGGAGCTGGCCTCGCGGCATCACCTGGAGAACATCATTCCCGTGCTCCAGGCCGCCCTGGACCGGGCCGGGCTGAGCCTGGACCGGGTCGACGCCCTGGCCGTGACCAGGGGTCCGGGCCTGGTCGGAGCCCTGCTGGTCGGGCTCTCCTTGGCCAAGGCCCTCAGCCTGGCCCTGGATAAGCCCCTGGTCGCGGTCGACCACCTCAAGGCCCACGTGGCCGCAGCCTTCCTGGAGCCGCTCCGGCCGCGGATTCCGGCCGTGGCCCTGATCGTCTCAGGCGGCCACACCAGCCTCTACCGCCTCGTCGGCTGGCCCGACGGCTTCATCCAACTAGGCCAGACCCTGGACGACGCGGCCGGCGAGGCCTTCGACAAGGTGGGCAAGCTCCTGGGCCTGGCCTATCCGGCCGGCCCGCGCATCGAGCGCCTGGCCGTCCAGGGCCGCTCCGGTCTCGGCTTTCCTCGGCCTCTCCTGGACGGCTCCCTCAACTTCTCCTTCTCCGGGCTCAAGACCGCAGTCCTGACCTACACCAAGAGCCACCAGGTCCAGGCCCCGGACCGGGCCCCGGCTCCGGGCCAGACCCCCCTGGCTGACGTCTGCGCCTCCTTCCAGGAGGCGGTGGTCGACGTCCTGACGGCCAAGACCCTGGCCGCGGCCGCCCGGGAGAAGACCGACCAGGTCCTCCTGGTCGGCGGGGTGGCGGCCAACGGCCGGCTCAGGAATCGCCTCAGGGAGGAGCTGGCCGCGGCCGGGGTGGAGCTGCTGGTGCCGGCCCCCGAGATGTGCACTGACAACGCGGCCATGGTCGCCGCGGCCGGTTTTCACGAGCTCGCCGCCGGCCGCCTGGCCGGCTGGGAGACAGACGCCGTCTCCAGGCTGAACTGCGCGGCGGGGAACTGAAAACCTATGACTTTCCTGAAGAAGCTGGCCCGTTACTACTATCTCAAGCTGCTCAGGCTCAAGGACAATCCCCACAAGATCGCCCTGGGTCTGGCCGTGGGCGTGCTGATCGGCTTCCTGCCCACCTGGCCCCTCCAGACCGTCCTGGCCGTGGGCCTGGCCATGGCCCTGCGGGGCTCCAAGCTAACCGCCGCGGCCGGGGTCTGGATCTCGCCGGCCCCGGCCCTGCCCGCCTTCTACTACGCCGACTTCGTCGTCGGCCGCTGGCTCCTGGGCTGGCACGTCAAGTTCAAGCCCCTGGACTACTCCATCTTCACCCTGCTCGGGGAGGCCCAGCGGACCCTGAAAGTCATGTGCGTTGGCGGCCTGCTCATGGGCCTGCCGGCCGCGGTTCTGACCTACCTGATCACCTACCAGATCATCGATCTGGCCCGGAAGAGGAGGATGGCCCGACGCCTGAAACGGGAAAGCCAGCCGCCCTCTCCGTCCACCGCCTCCTGAGGAAGCACCAGCTCAGGCCCAGGAAGGGCCTGGGCCAGAATTTCCTGACCGATGAGCGGACGGCCGAGAAGATCGTGGCCGCGGCCGAGATCAGGTCCGGTGAAACCGTGGTCGAGATCGGGCCGGGCCTGGGCGCCCTGACCCTGCCCCTGGCCCGGACCGGCGCCCGGATCATCGCCCTGGAGGCGGACCGGGCCCTGGCCGGGGCCCTGAGGGAACGCCTGGGCCGGCTCCGGGCCCGGGTGGAGATCGTCGTCGGCGACGCCCTGGCCTTTGACCTGTCCGCTCTGGATCCGGGAACGGTGGTCCTGGGCAACCTGCCCTATCACATCTCCTCGCCCCTGGTCTTCAAGCTCCTGGCCGCGGGCCGGGCCGTGGACCGGGCCGTGCTGACCTTCCAGAAGGAGCTGGCCGACCGCCTCCTCTCCCCGCCCGGCTCAAGAATCTACGGCCTCATCTCTGTTCTGGTCCAGCTCAAGGCCCGTCTGGAGGCGGTCCTGACCCTGCCGCCGGGCGCCTTCCACCCCCGGCCCAAGGTGGCCTCGAAGACGATCAGGTTCGTCTTCAACCAGCCGCCGCCCCTGGACCTGGCCGACGAAGAGGTATTTTCCAGACTGGTCAGGGCCGCCTTTGGCCAGCGGCGCAAGACTCTGCGCCAGGCCCTCCTGGGCTCGCCCCTGGGCTTAGATCGTCAGGGGATAGAGGCCGTCTTCGAGGCGGCCGGGATAGCCCCGACCCTGAGGGCGGAGAAGCTCTCGGTCAGCGACTTCATCCGCCTGGCCAACGCCGCGGCCGGGAAGGGTTGAAGGGGTCCCTGGTAAAAGGGCGAGGCGGGCCGAAGCCCGCCTCGCCCGGCTTCTGACAATCAATCAAATCCTCAGCGGTTGACGTTCTCCTCGAGTATCAGGTCCCCGTACTGGTGGAGGTTGCCGTAGAGCTGGCCCCAGGTGCCGTCCGAGCGGCGGTCCTTGGCCACGTAGATGGTGTAGATGAAGACCTGCCCGCTGTCCCGCTTGGCCGCGGCCTGGGCCGTGACGCTGCGGGTGATGCGGTGGCGCAGGGCCGTCTTGGTCGTGTCGGTGTGCTCGACGACCTCTTCCTCCTTCCAGTCCTCGCTGATGACCGTGGTCCTGAGCACCTTGGCGTCGGGGAAGTCCTTCTGGACCAGAGCCGCGGCCTTGGCCTTGACCTGGTCCATCTCAGGACCCTTGAACCGGTCGGCGGTCATGAAGGTCCGCTCGGCCCTGATCCGGCCGCGCTCGTCGTTCTCCTTGAGCAGAGCCTCCAGCTGCTTGTTGAGGCCGGCCAGCCTGGGACTGTCCGCGGGCAGGGCCTGAGAGGCCACGCCGACCATCTTGCGCAGCTCGGCCACGGTCGAGGAGGCCAACTGGGCCGGCTTCTGGGTCTTATCCTGGCGCCACTCCGACTTGCCCTCCAGGTACTTGAGCCAGTGGGCCACCTTCTTCTCGACCTCGCCCACCACCATCTCGATGCTTTCATCGTAGGCCTTGGGGAACTCCTCCAGCCGGCGGGCCAGGTCCTTCTCGACCCGCTCCAGCTCCTCGCTCTTGCCGGCCGAGAAATCGGCCTTCTGGTACTCGGCGAAGGCGGCCTTGGCCTGGTCAAAGGCCTGCTTGCGGCTGATCAGCTCCTTGACGTCGGCCGTGCCGCTGGGGATGAGGTACTTGGTGGCGTCGTGGCCGGGCTGGCCCAGGCCGGTGACAAAGGGCCTCAGCTTGACCAGCCACTCCTCTGACTGCCCGCCCTTCTGCATGCTCTTGGCGTAGTAGGGCTCGAACTTCTGAAGGACCTCGCCCAGCTTGGCCTCGACCTCCTCCAGCTCCTTGGTCTTGCCGGCCGGGAACTCGGCCTTCTTGTACTCGGCCAAGAGGCCCGAGGCCTCGTCAACCAGGGCCTTGTTCTTCTTCAGCTCCTCGATCCCGGCCTCCGGGCGCATGTTGATGCGCTTGTCGCTGTACTCGTAGACAAAGGGCTTGAGCTTGGCCAGCCATTCGGCCGAGGCCCCCTCCCGGGCGGCCTTCTCCTTGGCCGCCTTCTCTTTGTCCGCGGCCTGGGCTCCGGCGGCGGAGTTGGCCTTTTCGGAGACGGCGGCCAGGCGTGCCTTGGCCGCCTCCATCTCCGCGTTGCCGGCCGGGATCTGGTCGCCGTACTTGTCCTCGATCTCCTTCATCACCTTGGAGGCTCTCTCGACCTCGCCCTGGGCCCGCATCGGGTCGTCCTTGCCCAGGTAGGCCTCGGCCTTCTTGAGCGTGTCCTCGAGCTTCTTGAGCCGGCTGGTCACCCCGCCGGGCAGCTTGGCCCCGGCCTCGGCCGCCTTGGTCTCCGGCGCGGCCGGCGCGGACGGCTTGGCTACGGCCGGCGCCGCGGGCTGGCTGGGCGGGGCCGGCGCCTCGGCCTTCTCCACCGGCTTGACCGTCTTGCCCAGGCGCTTGGCCAGCTTCCCGTCCAGGTCGTCGAACTTTTTCTGGAGCGAGGCTATCTTGGGATTGTCGGGCGCCTCGGCCTTGAGCTTGTCCAGGAGCTTGCCGGCCTCTTCCAGGTCGCCGGCCGCCCGGGTCGGATCGGTGGGGATGCGCCGCTGCACGGCGCTGAGGATCTTATTGATGTCTTTGACCAGGTCATCGGGACCGGCCGCCAGGACCGGTCCGACGAGCCAAAGGGCGGCCAGGGCCGCCAGGATCAGGACGCACTGGAAACGAAACGCTCTGACTGCATTCCGCATGACTGAATCTCCCGATTCTCGTAGTTTGAGGTTGAATTGAGACATTGAATCGGCCTCGCTCCCGCGGCTGGCCAACAACCCGGCCTGACCTTAGCATGAAATGCCGTCGGTTTGTTCACCTTTTTACTGATCCTAGCCGGGCTAGCTTCTGACCAGGAGCGCGCTCCGTCCGCCGCCCCTGACCAACACGTCTCCGATATCGAAGCCGGCTCCCCGGGCCGCGGCCAGGGTCCGGTCAAACGCGCCCGCGGAGACGTGGCCCTTGGGCTCGACCACCAGGAGCCGGCCTCCCGGCCTGAGGGTCGAGTGGACCTCGGCGAAGAAGGCGGCCTGGTCGGGCACCTCGTGGACCACGTACAGGGCCGCGGCAAAATCGACCGCCCCGGCCAGGTCTCCCAGGCCCAAATTCTCCCGGCCGGCCAGGCGGAGCTCGATCCGGTCCCGCAGGCCGGTCCGGACGGCCCGGCGCTCCAGGGCCCGAAGCATCCGCGGCTGGAGATCCACGGCCACCACCCGGCCCAAGGGGCCGACCAGGCGGGCCAGGGGCAGGGTGAAGTAGCCCATGCCGCAGCCCGGCTCCAGGACGGTCATGCCCTCCTGGACAAAGGCGGAGAGGAGCTTTTCCGGACTCTCCACCAGCTTGCGCAGGGGATTGATCAGGAAGTAGCCAATCCAGAAGGGGCAGACGTGTCTGGCCACGGGAGCGCTCCTCTTCCGGCCGAAGCGGCGGGGGCCTGAATCAGGCCCCGGGAGGGCATCATGCCAGGCTTCGGGCCGGATAACAAGAGCCCCGCCCCGGACCCGGCCCCGGGGAAGGGATTGAACGAGCCCGGAAAAGATGTTACTCTCCGGTGCTTCGACAGGGGAGAGGCCATGACCTTTCAGGAAGTGATCCTCAATCTCGAGCGCTACTGGGCCGGCCAGGGCTGCCTCATCGTCCAGCCCTACGACCTGGAGGTTGGGGCCGGCACCTTTCATCCGGCCACCACCCTGCGGGCCCTGGGGCCGGAGCCCTGGCGGACGGCCTACGTCCAGCCCTCCCGGCGGCCCACCGACGGCCGCTACGGCGAGAACCCCAACCGGCTCCAGCACTACTACCAGTACCAGGTCCTGCTCAAGCCCTCGCCCCTGGACGTCCAGGAGCTCTACCTGGACTCCCTGAGGGCCCTGGGCCTGGACCCCCTGGACCACGACGTCCGCTTCGTCGAGGACGACTGGGAGTCGCCGACCCTGGGCGCCTGGGGCCTGGGCTGGGAGGTCTGGCTGGACGGGATGGAGATCACCCAGTTCACCTACTTCCAGCAGACCGGCTCCATCGACCTCAAGCCCATCCCGGTGGAGCTGACCTACGGCCTGGAGCGCATCGCCATGTACCTCCAGGGAGTGGACAACGTCTACGACCTGGACTGGAACGGCCGGGTGACCTACGGCCAGGTCCACCAGAAGGGCGAGTGGGAGTTCTCGACCTACAACTTCGAAAAGGCCGACGTGGAGACCCTGTTCAAGCTGTTCGGCCTCTATGAGGCCGAGTCGGGCCGCTGCGTCGAGGCGGGCCTGGTCCTGCCGGCCTACGACTACTGCCTCAAGTGCTCCCACGTCTTCAACCTGCTGGACGCCCGGGGAGCCATCAGCGTCACCGAGCGGACCGGCTACATCGGCCGCATCCGCAACCTGGCCCGGGCCGCGGCCCAGGCCTTCCTGGCCCAGCGCCAGGAGATGGGCCATCCCCTGCTGGCCAAGGGAGGCGAGTGATGGCCGGGCGGGACCTGCTCATCGAGATCGGGATCGAGGAGCTGCCGGCCTCCTTCATCCAGCCGGCCCTGGATTTTCTGCCCCAGCGCTTCCGGAACGAGCTGGATAATCGCGGCATCGCCCACGGCGACCTGACCGCTTACGGGACACCCCGGCGGCTGGCCCTCCTGATCGAGTCGGTGGAGGCCAAGGGGCCGGACAGGACCGAGCTGGTCACCGGCCCGCCCAGGCGGGTCGCCTTTGACGGCAGCGGCCAGCCCACCAAGGCGGCCCTGGGTTTCGCCAGGGCCCAGGGCGTGGAACCGGGCGACCTGATCGTCGTCGAGACGGAAAAGGGCGAGTACCTGGCCGCCAACAAGAGCCTGGCCGGCGAGTCGACCGTTCAGATGTTGCAGGACTGGCTCTGGCCCATCCTGGGCTCAATCCCCTTCCCCAAGTCCATGCGCTGGGGCCGGGGCGAGTTCGTCTTCCCCCGGCCGATCCACTGGCTGGTCGTTCTCTTCGGCGACGAGGTGGTCGAGGTCGAGCTGGCCGGGATCAGGAGCGGCCGGGTGACCTTTGGCCACCGCTTCATGTCTCCCCAGCCCATCGAGCTGAAGAGCCCGGCCGAGTACGCCGGGACCCTGGCCCGGGCCAAAGTGGTCGTCGATCCGGCCCAGCGCCGGGAGATCACCCTCAAGGCCGCCCGGGAGGCGGCCGCGGCCAAGGGCGGGCGCCTTTTAGAGGACCAGGACCTGGTTGACCTCAACGCCAACCTGGTCGAGTTCCCCTCGGCCGTGTGCGGCCGCTTCGACCAGGCCTTCCTGGAGCTGCCCCAGGAAGTGGTCATCACGGCCATGAAGGAGCACCAGAAGTACTTCGCCGTGGTCGACGGCTCAGGCAGGTTGATGCCCCTCTTCGTGGCCGTCAACAACACCCTGGCCCGGGACCCGGAGGTGGTCCGGCGGGGCCACGAGCGGGTCCTGAGGGCCCGCCTGGCCGACGCGGCCTTCTTCTTCGACGAGGACGCCAAGGAGAGCTTCCAGGGCCGGATCGAGGAGCTGAAGCGGATCGTCTACCACCGCCAGCTGGGCACCTCCTACGAGAAGGTGGCCCGCTTCGCCGCCCTGACCGGCTGGCTGGCCGAGCGGCTGGCCCCTGAGGACCGGGAAAAGGCGGTCCGGGCGGCCTGGCTGTCCAAGTGCGACCTGACCAGCCTGATGGTCGGCGAGTTCCCCGGCCTCCAGGGCCTGGTCGGCCGGGCCTACGCCCTCAGGGAGGGCCTGGACGGCGCCGTCGCCCAGGCCATCGGCGAGCACTACCTGCCCGTCTCGGGCTCGCCCACGGCCGAACTGCCCGGAACCGCCCCGGGCGCCCTGGTCAGTCTGGCCGACAAGATGGACACCATCGCCGGGATGTTCGCCATCAACAAGCCGCCCACCGGAGCGGCCGACCCCTTTGCCCTGCGCCGGGCCGCCCTGGGCGCGATCAGGATTCTGATCGAGCGGGGCTGGTCGCCTGGATTATCTGAATTCATCAAGACCGCGCTTCAACCATTCCATCCTCAGATTATGGAAAGAGGCAATAAAGCCATCGGTCAGGATTTCGAGAAGGCGGAATTAACCCGAATGATGGTTGATGATGAGGTCCCGCGGGCAATTACTGACTTCTTCCGGGCCCGCCTCCTCAACCTCTTCACCGGCCAGGGCTTTGACCACGACGCGGTCGAGGCCGTCCTGGAGCTCTACCTGGACGACCCGGCCGCGGCCGCGCCGCGCATCAAGGCCCTCCAGGGCTTCAAGCGCAGCCCCAGCTTCGCCGAGGGGGCCATCGCCTTCAAGCGCCTCTTCAACATCCTCAAGGGCCAGAGCCCGGCCGGGCAGGTCAGGGAGGATCTCTTCCAGCAGGCCGAGGAGACCGAGCTTCTTTCAGCGGCCCGGGCCCTCAGCCAGGAGGTCCGGGAGCTGGCCCGAGCCGGCCGCTTCGAGGAGGTTCTGGCCAGGCTCAGCGGGCTCAAGCCCATGGTGGACCGCTTCTTTGACCAGGTCCTGGTCATGGCCGAGGAAGCCGACCTGCGGGCCAACCGCCTGGCCCTGGTGGCCGAGGTGGCCGGCCTGTTCGGGCTGGTGGCCGATTTCTCCCGGCTCCAGACGGGCTGATTTCTGTTCTACATCTTGTACCTCCGGCCGGAGCAAAACACAGCAATTAGTGCTTTTCCCTTGCCCGGCCGGCCCGATGGTGCTAATCTGCGGGCCTGGAGAACCGCATGCGGCTGACCAGGCTCGACCTCCAGGGCTTCAAGTCCTTCTTCCACCGGACCTCCCTGGCCCTTTCGCCGGGCATCAGCGCCGTTGTCGGCCCCAACGGCTGCGGCAAGTCCAACATCGCCGACGCCATCCGCTGGGTCATGGGCGAGCAGAGCCCCAACCGGCTCCGGGGCCGGTCCATGGAAGACATCATCTTCGCCGGCTCCGAGTCCAACCGCTCTTTGGGCATGGCCGAGGTCAGCCTGACCCTGACCCGTACCAACGGACCCTTTCCCACGCCCTTCAACCACTACCAGGAGCTGACCGTCACCCGGCGGCTCTACCGCTCGGGCGAGAGCGAGTACCTGATCAACAAGGTCCCCTGCCGGCTCAAGGACATACTCCACCTCTTCATGGACACCGGTCTGGGCAACCGGGGCTACGCCATCATCGAGCAGGGCTCCATCAGCCGGGTCGTCGACTCCCGGCCCGAGGACCGCCGGGCCTGGATCGAGGAGGCGGCCGGGGTGGTCAAGTTCAAGGCCCAGCGCCAGACCGCCCTGCGCAAGATGGAGGCCACCAGCCACAACCTGGAGCGGGTCCAGGACATCCTGGGCGAGGTGGTCCGCCAGGCGGCCAGCCTCAAGCGCCAGGCCAAGAAGGCCCAGCGGGCCCGCGAGTTCAGGGAGCGGGCCCGGAAGCTGGACCTGGCCCTGGCCTCCCTGAACCACGAGCGTCTGACCCGCCAATTGGGCCAGGAGGAGGCCCTGGAGCGGACCCACCGCGACCGCCGCGACCTGCTCCTGAACAAGGAGGCGGCCCAGTCCGCGGCCCTGGAGGCCGACCGGCTCAAGCTCAGCCAGCAGGAGCGCGACCTGGCCGACTCCCGGGAGGAGCGCCTCCGCCTGGGCGGCCGGGTCCAGAGCCTGGAGCAGGAGCAGGTCCACCTCCAGGACAGCCGGGACGCCCTGAAGCGGCGGCAGGAGCAGGACTCCCGGCTCAGGGAGCAGGAGGAGGCCAGCCTGGTCGAACTCGACCAGGAACTGGAGGCCCTCAAGGCCCGCCGGGCCGAGCTGGCCGGGGAGGTCAAGGGGCAGCGGGCGGCCGAGAGCCGGCTCCAGGCCGGACTGGACCAGGCCCAGGCTGAGGTGACGGCCCGGCGGCGGGCCGTTTCCGAGGCCAAGGACGGGCTCATCGACGCCGCGGCCGGCCGAGCCACGGCCAGGAACGCCCTCCTCTCGGCCAAGCAGGGCCTGGATTCCCTGGAGGCCCGCCGCCAGCGCCTGGACCAGCAGGCCGGCCAGGCCGAGCGGGAGCGGGTTGAGCTGGGCCAGGCCCTGGAGCAGGCCCAGGCCGGACTGGACCGGGCTCAGGCCAGTCTGACCGGCTTCAAGGAAGAATTGGCCGGTCTGGCCGGCCAGGAGGAGGCCCTGGGCCGGGAGCTGGCCGGGGCCGAGGAAAATCTGGCCGCCACCCGCCAGGAGGGCCAGGCCCTGGCCGGGCAGCTGGCCGGCCTGGAGGCCCTCAACCGCGACCACGAGGGCCTGACCGAGGGCGTCAAGGCCCTGCTCGAGGACCCGGACCTGGGCCGGGACCGGCCCTTCCTGGGGCTCCTGGCCGAGTCCATCCGGGTCGAGGGCGAGCTGGAGGCGGCCGTGGAGGCGGCCCTGGCCGGCGGGGCCGAGCACCTGGCCGCCCAGAACCAGGACGCGCTCGTCCAGGCCCTGGAGCACCTGGCCCGGACCGACCTGGGCCGGGCCTCCCTGATGACCGAAGCCCTCCTCAGTCAGACCCCCGAGCCGGAGCCGGCCCCGGCCGAGGCCAGGCTCCTGGCCGAGGCGATCCGGTTCGTCGGTCCGGCCGCTCCCCTGGGCCGGGCCCTCATCGGGGCCTGCCTCCTGGCCGATGACCTGCCCGCGGCCCTGCGCGTCTGGCGAACCGACGCCGGCCGCCGGCCGGTAGTCACCCTGGCCGGCGAGCGGATCGCCCCGCCGGGCGTGGTCAGCGGCGGGGCCAGACCCCGGCCCGAGGCTTCCCTCCTGGCCCGGCAGCGGAGCATCAGGGAGCTGAGCGAGCGCCTGGAACGGCTCAGGGCCCGGGAGCAGGAGCTGGCCCAGGCCCGCCAGGCCGCGGCCGACCGGCTGGCCGGCCTCAAGGACCGGGCCGATGGGCTCAAGCAGGCCCGGCGCCAGGCCGAGGCCGCGCAGGTCACCGCCGAGAAGGAGGTCTCGTCCCTGAGCGTCCGCCTGAGGGAGCTGGGCCGCCTCAGCCAGGTGGTCGCGGCCGAGTCCGAGGGCCTGGCCGCCGAGGAGGAAAGGCTCCGGAGCCAGCAGGAGGAGCAGACCGTTGAGCTGGCCCGCCTTGAGGAGGAGCAGGTCCGCCTGGACCGGGCCCTGACCGAGGCCGAGGCCGAGGCCGAGGCGGCCGGGAAGGAAGCCGGCCGGCTGGGCCAGGACCTGACCGGCCTCAAGGTCGAGCTCTCCCGGCTCCTCCAGCAGCAGGACCAGCTCAGCGGCCAGGCCGACCGCCTGGGCCGCGACAAGGTCCGGACCCGGGAGCGGATCGACTCCCTGGCCGCCCAGGTGGAGCGGGCCGAGGTCGAGCGGACCGGCCTGGCCCAGCGGGCCGAGGAGGCCGAGGCCGAGCTCAGGGAGCTGACGATCAAGATCCGCGAGTCGGAACGGGAGATGGGCCTCAAGCAGCAGCGCCTGGCCATCTACCAGGAGGAGCTGGCCGAGCGGGCCCAGGGCCTCAAGGAGATCAAGGACTCGGTCCGCCAGGCCGAGGAGCAGGTCCACCAGGCCGGCCTGGCCCTGTCCCAGACCAGGTTCGAGCTGGACCACCTGATCCGGGAGATCCAGGAGCGCTACCAGATCGACCTGGCCGCGGAGGCGGACCGCTTCATCGACCGCGAGCTGGATCAGGAAGCGGCCCGGGCCGACCTGGCCCACCTCCAGAAGCGCCTGGAGCGCTTGGGGCCGGTCAACCCCACCGCGGTCGAGGAGTTCAAGGCCCTGGAGGAGCGGCGGAGCTTCCTGGAGAGCCAGCTCAACGACCTGACCGCCTCCATGGACGACCTCAGGCAGGCCATCCGCAAGATCAACAAGACCTCCCTGGAGCGCTTCATGGACACCTTCCGCTCCGTGGCGGCCAAGATGGAGGAGATCTGCCCCATCCTCTTCGGCGAGGGGGCCCAGGTCCAGCTCCTCTTGAGCCAGCCGGACGAGCCCCTGGAGTCGGGCGTGGAGCTGAAGGTCCAGCCGCCGGGCAAGAAGCTGGCCAGCATGGGCCTCCTCTCGGGCGGCGAGAAGGCCCTGTCCGCGGCCACCCTCCTCTTCGCCATCTTCCTCCACCGGCCCAGCCCCTTCTGCCTCCTGGACGAGGTCGACGCCCCCCTGGACGAGCACAACGTCGAGCGCTTCAACCGCCTGGTCAAGGAGATCGGCCGCCACAGCCAGATCCTGCTCATCACCCACAACCGCCGGACCATGGAGACCGTGGACGCCCTCTACGGCGTGACCATGCCCGAGCCGGGAGTTTCCAGACTGGTCTCGGTCAGGCTGGACGCCAATGGAGAGGGCCGCAATGGCCTGGTTCAGGAAACGCCGGGACAAGCCTGAGCCGGCCGAGGCGCCGGAACAGGAAGCGGTCGAGGCGGCCCGGCCGGCCGAGGAGGTCCAGCCCGAGCCGACTCCGGCCGAAGCCCGCAACAACCGCCAGGGCCTCCTGGCCCGCTTCCGCGAGCGCCTGGCCCGAACCAGGAACTCCCTGAGCGGCAGCCTGGACGGCCTCCTGGCCGGCCGGGCCCAGGTGGACGAGGCCCTCCTGGAGGACCTGGAGGAGATCCTCATCACTTCCGATCTGGGCGTGGCCGCCAGCCAGCAGCTTCTGGACGGTCTCCGCCGGAAGATCAAGCGCCGCAACCTGACCGGCAGCCAGGAGCTCAAGGGGGTTCTCAAGGAGTCGCTCCTGGAGCTGATCGACGTTCAGGCCCCGCCGCCGGCCTCCCCGGCCCAGGGGCCGGAGGTGATCCTGGTGGTCGGGGTCAACGGCGTGGGCAAGACCACGACCATCGGCAAGATCGCCCACCGCCGCATCCAGGCCGGGGACAAGGTCATGCTGGCCGCCGGGGACACCTTCCGGGCCGCGGCCGGGGAGCAACTGGAAATCTGGGCCGAGCGGGTCGGGGCCGAGATAGTCCGCCACAAGGCCGGGGCCGACCCCTCGGCCGTGGTCTACGACGCCCTGGAGGCGGCTCTGGCCCGGGGCATCGACCTGGTCCTGGTGGACACGGCCGGCCGGCTCCAGACCAAGGTCAACCTCATGGAGGAGCTCAAGAAGATCAAGCGGGTCATGGCCAAGCTCATCCCCGAGGCGCCCCACCAGACCCTCCTGGTCCTGGACGCGACCACCGGCCAGAACGCCCTCTCCCAGGCCCGCCTCTTCAACGAGGCCACCCCCCTGACCGGCCTGATCCTGACCAAGCTGGACGGCACGGCCAAGGGAGGCATCGTCGCCGCCGTGGCCAGCGAGCTCAAAAGGCCGGTCCTCTTCGTCGGCCTGGGCGAGGCCATGGACGACCTCAGGCCCTTCGACCCGGAGGCCTTTGTGGAGGCGATACTTTAGGCCCGCGAGATGGGGAGGATTCCGCCCGGGCCGGGATTTGAGGCCAGGAAAAGGATTCCCCTCGGCCAGCCTGACGGGCACCAGTTTGATCCTCCACCCCGCCCAAGTTGCTGAAGGAAGGTCGGTTCACCTTCGCCGCGCCAGCGGAAAGGCCCCTTTTCCTCATTCTTCCCTATGTGGTGAACTTCCCAATGAGGCGAAGGCTCTTTTTTCTCCCTCTCCCCCCGGTCTTTCAAGACCGGGGGGAGAGGGCCGGGGTGAGGGGGGTGTTGAAAGATAACCTATTAAGATAATTAAGATACCACCCCTCACCATAGCCCTCTCCCCGCCAGCGGGGTGAGGAGATAAGAGGTCGGGCCGGCTCGCCTTGGGGTCAGTCCTGGCCTTCGGCCTGGTGTCGGGGACGCGGCCCCGACACCACATGAAGTACCGTTTTATGGCCAGTTATCAACCAAATTATTATCTTGAATCCACGAGGTCGAGGGTGCACCAAGCCTTCAAGCTCGGGGAAAATTCGGCTCTCCCGAGCCCGGAGGTAATTGGTGGCGGCCCGGGCTTCGGCCCGTGGCGTCAGGGCCGCGTCCCTGACGCCATCGCGAAGCGACCAAACACGGCCCCGGATGGCTGGGCCACTTCGCTCGGGGCTACTCCTGGCCTCCGGCCTGCCGCCAGGGGCGCAACCCTAATGGCACACAAGAGTATCGGACCGGGCCACCTCACTCGGGGCTCGTCCTGGCCTTCGGCCTGGTGTCGGGGACGCGGCCCCGACACCACAAATAATACTATCTTATGGTATTTTAATACTTTATGTGCTCTCAGGCCCGTGTCCGTTACGCTGCCGTATTTCCGAGCGCCCGTCGGATCAAAGGAGCTGTCATGGACGCAGCCATGACAGCACAACCTGGAGCATCCCCCGCTCAGCCCTGAACGGCGTCCTTGACAACTCCTTCCAGACTCCAGCCCTTTCCGACCGTCGAGGCCTCACCCCGTCCCGCCCTGCCTTATATCCAGCTCCTCCATCCTTCTCTCGATGGCCCTGAGCACCCCGGGCTTGTCCAGCATCCAGGCCGGGGCCAGGAGCCTTTTGGGGTCCGGGTCGCTGGTCAGGCGCTGGAGGACCCACTCGGCCGGCATCAGCCCGATCAGCCGGCCGGCCAGGTCGGCGTACTCCGCCAGGCTCAGGAGCCTGACCCGGCCGGCCCGGTAGAGCTCGGCCAGGGGCGCGTCGGCCGAGACGTAAAGGCCGTGGAGCTTGACCCCGGCCAGGCCCAGGCCGGCGATGCGCCTGATGGTTTCGGCCGCCTCCTCGAAACCCTCGCCGGGCAGGCCCAGGATCAGGTGGGCCCAGACCTTGAGCCCCCGGCCGACCGCGGCCCGGACCGCCTCCTCAAAGGCGGAGAAGTCGTGGCCCCGGTTGATGGCCCGCAAGGTCTCGTCGCTGGCCGACTGGAGGCCCAGCTCCAGCCAGACCTCCCTCTCCCGGTTGATCCCGGCCAGCATGTCCAGGACCTCCCCCGGCAGACAGTCGGGCCGGGTGCCCAGGGCCAGGATGACCACCTCCCGGAAGGCCAGGGCCTCGGCGTAGAGCCGGGCCAGGCGGTCCGCCGGGGCATAGGTGTTGGAGAAGGCCTGGAAGTAGGCGATGAACCGCTCGGCCTTGTAGCGCCGGGCCAGGCGGGGCATGGCCTGGCTGATCTGCTGGCCGATGGGCAGGCCCGCCTCGGCCGCGCCGCTGCCCGAGCCCCGGCCGTCGCAGAAGAGGCAGCCCTCCCGGCTGAGGGTCCCGTCTCGGTTGGGGCAGCTCAGGCCGGCGTCCAGGGCGATCTTGGCCACCCGGCCGCCGAAGCGGGCCTTGAGCCAGGGTCCGACGGCCCGGTAGCGGGGCTGATCCATCCCTTGAGGCTACCAGAGAGCCGGATTGAGGAAAAGGTCTGGATCTCGGATCGGCCCGCCCGGACGGCAGCGGCGTTACCCAGGCTGCATTGTATTTTTCCCGGATAATTGCCTTGACAATCTAACAGTGTTCGGCTGAAGATTTTCTGCATAGAATTTCGCACGGGAGGCAGCCTTGGACGACCTCGACCGCCAAATCCTGCGCGCTCTCCAGAGCGACGGCCGCAAGAAGAACTCTAACCTGGCCCGCCAGTTCGGCCTGGCCGCCTCGACCATGCTGGAGAGGGTCAGGCGCCTGGAGGAGCGCGGCCATCTCAAGGGCTTCCGGGCCATCGTCGACCCGGAGAGCTTGGGCCTGCGGGTCCAGGCTTTCATCTCGGTCAGCCTGGGCCAGCACTCCACCGAGACCATCCGCCCCTTCGAGCAGGGGGTCCAGACCATCCCCTACGTCCGGGCCTGCTACCATCTCTCGGGCCGCTTCGACTACATCCTCCACGTGGCCGCCCGGGACCTCAACCACCTGGGCCGGCTGGTCAAGGAGCGCATCGCCGCCATCCCGGGCGTGGGCAAGACCGAAACCTTCCTGGTTTTCTCCGAGATCAAGACCGATCAGGGCTGGCCGATCGAGCTGGAAGCCGAGGACCGGCCCGGTGAGGATCAAACCCAACCCTAACCCCTAACCTTCAAGGAGGTTTTTAATGTCCAAGAAGATGATTCACGACTTTTACAAGATGAAGGCGGAAGGCCAGAAGATCACCTTCCTGACCGCCTACGACTTTCCCACGGCCCAGTTCGCCGAGGCGGCCGGCCTGGACATGCTCCTGGTCGGCGACAGCCTGGGCATGTGCGTCTACGGCTACTCCGGCACCGTGCCCGTGGTCATGGACCAGATGATCTGGCACTCCGAGGCGGTCCGGCGCGGCGCGCCCAACACCTTCGTCATCGGCGACATGCCCTTCATGTCCTACCAGTCCTCCCTGGAGAAGGCGGTCGACAACGCCGGCCGCTTCCTCAAGGAGGCCAACTGCGACGCCATCAAGCTCGAAGGCGGGGTCCGCATCGCCCCCCAGATCAAGGCCATCGTCGAGGCCGGCATCGTGGTCATGGGCCACATCGGTCTGACCCCCCAGAGCTCGGGCCAGTTGGGCGGCCACAAGGCCCAGGGCCGGACGGCCGAGTCGGCCAAGCTGGTCGTCGAGGACGCCCTGGCCGTCCAGGAGGCCGGGGCCCAGATGATCCTCCTCGAGGCCGTACCCCCGGAGGTCGGCGGCTTCATCACCCAGAAGCTCCGGATACCGGTCCTGTCCATCGGCGCCGGCCCTGACTGCGACGGCCAGCTCCTCATCGTCTCGGACATGATCGGCCAGTTCCAGGCCTTCACGCCCAAGTTCGTCAAGAAATACTGCAACGTGGCCGAGGTGGTCACCACGGGGATGAAGGAGTATGTCGCCGAGGTCCGGGCCGGCCAGTTCCCCACGGCCGGCCATTGCTACACCATGCTGCCCGGCGAGCAGGACAAGTTCCTCAAGGCCAACGACTGAAAACACCGCTGCCTCGGGCGGCGGAGCCGGGGGGAGCCAGGCCCGGTCCGAGGGGAATTAGAGGGAGGTCCCAGATGAGTGATCCGCGGGAGTTGCTCAAGATCGCCCCGAATCGAGTCGAGGAGATCAACAAACTCTTGACCGACCCCAACAATGAGGTCATTAATCGAATCTTGGAAATCGTGGAGCGCTACGGCGGTCCGGAGGAGATCAACCGCCGGGCCGCCGAGGCCCGGAAGCTCGAAAACCTGACGGCCCGGCTCAAGGCCGAGGGCTCGCCCTACCTGGCCGACCTGGACTGGCTCAAGGAGCAGCGGGACCGGGGCGCCTTCGTCTCCCTGGCCGATTACCGGGCCAGGATACTGGGCTCGGGGGCGGCCGCGGCGCCGATCGACCAGAAGAACGCGGTCACCCTGGAGATCAGCGCCCTGCAGTTTTTTCCCTGGCTGATCACCGAGGCCAAGCAGGCCATCGAGCGCCAGGAGCTGATGCCCGGCCGTTTCATCAGGGTGCGGAACATGGCTGAACAGGCCGAGGACAACGGGGACATCCTGGCCGTGGCCGCGGCCATGCAGATCGTGGGCGCCAGCTACGTGGAGACCCTGGACGCCAAGGGCACCGACGGCTCCAACGTCCACCTGGGCGGCCCCGAGACCATCACCGGCTACTTCGGCGGCATCGGCCAGCCCAACGACCACCCCTACATGTGGCTGGACGAGTACCTCCGCCACTACACGACTTACGGAATCAAGCAGGTCCTCAACATCAACCCGGGCACGGTCCTGGCCGGCTATCTGCTCCACAAGCTGGGCGTGGACAACGAGTTCAAGATCTCGGTCTACATGGGGAACGACAACCCCCTGGCCGTGCTCTGGACCCTCATGGCCGCCCGGCTCTTCTGCCGCCCGGACGGCACGACCTCGCTCATCGGCTTCAACCTGTCCAACTCGGTCGACAACCAGACCATCCGCCAGGCGGCCTACCTGCGCCGGGCCCTGGGTCTGGAGGAGGTGGTCCGCCTGGAGCACCACATCACCGAAACCTACAAAGGCATCGTCATTCAGCCTTACAACCGCCGGGAGGAACTGGTCGAGATCGCCAAGGAGGTCCCCAACATCGCCGCCAAGCACGAGGGCGGTGATCCGGATATAGACTCGACCCGGGAGCACCCTTCTAATATACTGGAGTACTTCCTGCCCAAGGAGGAGATCCTCAAGCAGGGATTGATGGACAAACTGGAGCTGAATTACCTGGACAAACATGACGCGGTCAACCGGACGGCCGAGGCCCTGACCAGGGCCGGAATCGGCGTGGTCTGCGCCTGGAGCCTCCACCGCTGAATTCCGGGTGGGCCGGCCGACGCGTCATCATTGCGGGGGAGAATGATGGCTGATCGTTTGGCCCACCTTTACAGTCAGGAAACCCTGTGCGCCCAGCCTTCGGCCATTAGGGAGATTTGCGCCCTGGTGGCCCGGCCCGAGATCCGCTCCCTGGCCGGGGGCTGGCCCGACCCGGCCGTCTTCCCCAGGGAGGAGATCGCCCAGATCGCCGCCGAACTCCTGGCCGCCAAGGCCGATGTGCTCCTCCAGTACGGCTCCACCGAGGGCCTGATCGAGCTGCGCCAGGAACTGGCCCAGCGCTGCCGGGGGGAGGGCGACGCCCGGGCCAAGCCCGAGGACATCATCATCATTCACGGCTCCCAGCAGGGCATGGACCTGGCCGCCCACGTCTTCCTGGAGCGGGGCGACGTGGTCCTGGTCGGCCTGCCGACCTACTTCGGCGGCACCGGCGCGGCCATGTCCCGGGGAGCCGAACTGGCCGGGGTGCCGGTGGACCTGGACGGTCTCAACACCGAGCTTCTGGACAGGGAGGCGGCCCGTCTGACCAAAGCCGGGCGGCGGGTCAAGGGGGTCTACCTCGTCCCCAACTTCCAGAACCCCACCGGGGCGACCCTGCCCCTGGAGCGCCGCCGCCACCTCCTCGAGCTGGCCGAGAAGCACGACTTCGTCATCTTCGAGGACGACCCCTACGGTGAGCTCCGCTACGAGGGCGAGCGGCTGCCCTCGCTCAAGGCCCTGGACCAGGCCGGCCGGGTGGTCCACCTCCGCTCCCTGTCCAAGACCTTCTCGCCGGGAATGCGCCTGGGCTGGCTGGTCGGCGAGACCGGAGCGGTCCGCCAGATGGCCGTGGCCAAGCAGTTCACCGATTCCTGCACCAACACCCTGGCCCAGTACCTGCTCCTGGAGTTCATACGGCGGGGTCTCCTGGACAAGCGGATCGAAGCCAACGTGGCCCATTACCGCCGCAAGCGCGACTTCATGCTCACCCAGCTCCAGGCCCATTTCCCGGCCGAGGTAACCTGGAACCGGCCGGCCGGCGGCTTCTTCATCTTCGTCCACCTGCCGCCCGACTGGGACGCCGGGGAGCTTCTCCGCCAGGCCGTGGAAAAGAACGTCGCCTTTGTCACCGGCGCGCCGTTCTTCGTGGACGGCAGCGGCAAGAACACCTTCCGCCTGTCCTATTCCCAGGCCAGCCAGGCGGACATCGAGGCCGCGGTGGCCGAGTTGGGCCGGCTGATCAAGGGGCGCCTGGGGTAAAACGAGCCGGCCGCCGGCCCGGGCCGGCCAGCCGCAAAACGGTTGACAGGCTCGGGCGGGGACGACTATGTTTGGCTGGAGAAAATTCAAGTCCCGGGCCGGCTGAGAGCCGAGGGCAGGCGGACCGAGCGTCTGGGTCAAGGGGTCGCTCTCTCCGCTTATTACGGACCAGGGGGTGGGAAGGCTTTAACTTCCCATGAAAGGGCGGAAGACCAGAAAGGGGGCGGAATGGCCATTGTCACGATTTCCAGGGAAGTAGGCAGCTACGGAGACGAGATCTCCGCTCTGGTGGCCCAGAAACTGAGCTACGAACTCGTCGGCCACGAGCAGATCCAGTCCCTGGCCCAGGGCTGCGACGCTGACTTCCAGAAGGCCTGCGCGGCCTATGACCGGGAGGTGATGCCCTCCAGCTTCTGGGAGCGGCTTTTCTTCGGCAATCCGGCCTACACCGCTCTCTTCCAGTCCCTGACCTTTGATCTGGCCAGCCGGGGCAACGTGGTCCTGGTCGGCCGGGGCTCCCAGTTCGCCCTGACCGGCATACCCGGGGTGCTCAAGGTCCGCATCGTCGCTCCAAAGGACTTGAGGATCAAACGCATCCAGCAGAAGAAGGGCGTCTCCCTCGAGGAGGCCCTGGCCGTGGTCGAGAGGTACGGCGCCCAGAGGCGCGCCCTGATCGATACGGTCTACCATCAGGAAACCAGCGACTGGAGCCGCTACGACCTGATCCTGAACACGGCCGTCTTCAATCCCGAGGACGGGGCCGACGTCGTCTGCGAGGCGGCCCGCAAGATAGCCTCCTTTGACCGTGAGGACAGGAGCAGGACCCTGGCCAATCTGGCCTTTGGCAAGCGGATCGAAAGCGCCATCAAGAAGGAGATCGCCACTTCGGACTACCGCGACGTCATAGCCAAGGTCGAGGCCGGCGGGAAAGTCACTCTCGAGGGTTTTGTCCAGGACAAGCTCGGCCGGGAAAAGGCCGAGGAGATAGCTCGGGAGAGCGAGGGCGTCAGCGAGGTGGTCAACAACATCAGGACCACCGAGCTGAGTTTCTGATTACTTGAGGGGGCCGGCGGCCCGGAAAGAAGACCCGCCTGCGGCTCGCGGCCAGACCGCGGGCCGGCTTTCTGGCCAGAGCCGACCAGCCCGGGCCGAGGATCAAGCCGAGCTCAGCCAGTGAATACCTCCACAACCGGCAAGCCTGGCCCCCGGCCCAACCTGGGCCTGTTCGTCCTGGCCCTGGTCCTGTCCCTGGCCGGCGGGCTGCTCTGGCCCTGCCCGGCCCGCTCGGGCTGGATCATCGACCGGGCCAGGCTTCACCTCTCGGCCCACGGCGAGCTGGGCTGCCTGGACTGCCACGACCAGGTGGCCGCCCGGGACGTCCACCCCGACCCGGCCCAGGTGAGCAAGTCCCTCCGGGATTTCTTTGAGCCGGATCACTGCTTCGTCTGCCACGACCAGGTCCTCTCCGACCTGGAGGCGGGCCGCCACGGCCAGCGGGCCGGGGTTGACCCGGCCAGGTACGAGAACTGCCTGCTCTGCCACAATCCCCACCACCAGGCTCGCCGGACCAACGGCCAGACGGGCCGGTTCGAGCCGACCCGGCCCCGCAGCCAACAGTGCGGCGCCTGCCACGAGGAGCGCTCGGCCCTGCCCGAGCCGTCCGAAGAGGACAAGGCCTGCCTGGGCTGCCACGGCCTCAAGGACCGCCCCCCTGAGGAGCGGGCCCTCCTGGCCAAGAAGATGTGCCTGAGCTGCCACGCCCGCCCCGAGGCCGCCGCGGCCGGGATGCCTCTCCTGGACCGGGCCGACTACGCCGCCAGCCCCCACGCCGGGCTGGACTGCCTCACCTGCCACCCCGCGGCGGCCCGTTTCAGGCACGACCGCCAGCACCCGGGCGAGTGTCTGGGCTGTCACTCGCCCCACGACGACAAGGTCGCCCACGACGCCCACCTGGCCGTGGCCTGCCAGGCCTGCCACCTCCCCGGGGCCGAGCCCGTCCGGGACGAGTCGACCCGGCGGATCGTCTGGCGGCTGGAGAAGCAGGGCGACGCGCCCAGCCGGGTTCACCGGATGGCCCTGGAAGACGGCCAGGAGTCCTGCCGCCGCTGCCACGCCCCGGGCAACCCGGTCGGGGCGCCGGCCCTGGTCCTGCCGGCCAAGAGCCTGATCTGCCTGCCCTGCCACGCGGCCACCTTGTCCGTGGGCGACACCACGACCGTGGTCGCCCTGCTGATCTTCCTGGCCGGATTGGTCCTGGCCGCCTCGGTCTGGCTCTCCGGCTCCCTGCCCGGCCGGGAGGAGGCCGGCCCGGGGGCCAAGCTGGCCTGGGCCCTGGGCGCCGCCCTGAGGGCGGTCTTCTCCAGGCGGATCGCGGCCATGCTCCAGGCCGTCTTCCTGGACGTGCTCCTCCAGCGAGGTCTCTACCGCCGCTCCCGGCCGCGCTGGCTGATCCACGCCCTCATCTTCTGGCCCTTTGTCATCCGCTTCTCCTGGGGCCTGCTGGCCCTCTTGGGCTCGCTCTGGGCCCCGGGAAGCTCATGGCCCTGGCTCCTCCTGGACAAGAACGGCCCGGCCGCGGCCTTTGTCTTCGACCTGACCGGCCTTACCGTCCTGCTGGGCGTCGGCCTGGCCCTGGCCCGGCGCTTCATGAGCGAACTGACCGGCCGGCCCGAGCATCTGCCTCCCCAGGACAGGCCGGCCCTGGCCTTGCTGGGCGGCATCATCGTGATAGGCTTTGTCCTGGAGGGCATGCGCATGGCCATGACCCTGGCGCCGGGCGGGGCCAACCGCGCCCTCCTGGGCCACCTGATAAGCCTGGCCTTCCGGGACTCGACCTGGCTGACCGGCGCCTACGGCTATCTCTGGTACGCCCACGCCGTCCTGACCGGCGCCTTCGTGGCCTACCTGCCCTTCAGCCGGATGTTCCACATTCTCATGTCCCCGCTGGCGGCCGCTCTCAGGGCCGCTGCCACCCACGAGCCGGCCGCCCAGCGGCCCCGACAAGTCAAAGGAGCCTGAAGTGGAGGACAGAATAAAGTCGGCCCTCAAGGAAGCGGTCGGCCCGGATAACTTCACCGACCGCCTGATCGACCTGATCTCCTTTGCCAAGGACGCCTCCCAGAACAAGGGCCGGCCCGAGGCGGCCGTCTGGGCCTCGACCAGGGAGCAGGTCGCGGCCGTGCTCAGGATCGCCAACCAGGAGAAGTTCCCGGTCATCGCCCGGGGCGCCGGCACCGGTCTGTCGGGCATGGCCGTGCCCAACCGGGGCGGCCTGGTCCTGGATTTGAGCCGGATGAACAAGATCGTCAGGATCAGCATCGAGGACCGGCTGGCCGTGGTCCAGCCCGGGGTGGTTTACGCCCAGCTGGAGAGGGCTCTGGCCCCCTACGGCTTCTTCTTCCCGCCCGACCCGGCCAGCGGCAAGGTCTCGACCCTGGGCGGCAACGTGGCCACCAACGCCGGCGGGGTCAAGGGGGCCAAGTACGGCGTGACCAAGGACTACGTCCTGGCCCTGGAGGTGGTCCTGGCCGACGGCCGGATCCTGCACACCGGCTCCAGCTGTATGAAGAGCGTCTCAGGCTACGACCTGACCAGGCTCTTCGTCGGCTCCGAGGGCACCCTGGGCGTGGTCACCGAGATCACCCTCAAGATCAACCCCAAGCCGGGCCTGGCCGCCACGGCCATGGCCACCTTCGACGACGTCGAGGACGCCGGCCGGGCGGTCAGCCAGATCATGCACTCGGGCATCCTGCCCAGCGTCCTGGAGGTGATCGACCGCTACACCCTCATGGCCATCAACGAGAACACCGAGCTGAACCTGCCCGAGGTGGCGGCCATCCTCCTGGCCGAGGCCGACGGTCACACCCGGGAGGAGACGGCCTTTCAGCTGGCCAAGATCATCGACATCTTCAAGCAGAACGGGGCCTCCTTGGTCCGGGAGGCCGCCTCGCAGCAGGAGGCCGACGCCCTCTGGACGGCCCGCAAGTCGGCCTACGCGGTCATGACCCGGATCAACAACAACCTCCTGGTCGAGGATCTGAGCGTGCCCATGTCCCGGGTGCCCGAGATGCTCAAGGCCATCGCCGACATCCAGGACAAGTACAACCTCAAGATCCCCACCGTGGGCCACATCGGCGACGGCAACCTCCACCCGACCATCAGTTTCGACGGGACCGACCCGGACCAGGTGACCCGGGTCGAGGAGGCCACCAGCGAGCTCTTCAGGAAGGTCATGGAGCTGGGCGGGACCCTGACCGGGGAGCACGGCATCGGCCTGGACAAGGCCCGCTTCATGTGCCTGGAGCACGACGAGATCGCCCTGGGGGTCATGCGCTCGGTCAAGCGCCTCTTCGACCCCAACAACATATTGAATCCCGGCAAGATGGCTCTGGAGGCCTAGGTTATGGAAGCCAAGTACGATTTTGAGAGGAAGTATCGGGACCAGGTTCTGCGCTGCTCCAGCTGCGGCTTCTGCCAGGCCCACTGCCCCATCTACGGCCTGACCCTGAGGCCGGCCCTCAACGCCCGGGGCAAGATGCTGGTCCTCAAGGAAGTCATGGACGGGACCATCGAGCTCAACGACGAGCTCGTGGAGACCCTCTTCCAGTGCACCACCTGCGCCAACTGCTCGACCAACTGCCCCTCCGGGGTGGAGGTGCCCGAGATCATCAAGCAGGTCCGCCAGGACATGGTCAACCTCGGCACCTGCCACCCGGCCTTCACGGCCATGGCTGACGTCCTGGCCAGGCACCCCAACATCTACGCCGAGGACGACAAGCCCGACTTCGGCCGGCCCCTCAACCGGAAGGCCGAGTACGTCTACTTCATCGGCTGCGTGGGCGCCTACAGAGAAGAGGACTCCACCGAGGAGACCCTGAGCTTGCTGGACCACCTCAAGCTCGACTACACCCTAATTGACGAGGTCTGCTGCTCAGGGGTGCTGGAGGACGTGGGCCACAAGATCAACCCGGGTCTGGTGAACAGGAACGTCGAACTGATCCTGGCCACCGGGGCCAGGACGGTTATCACCGGCTGCCCTTACTGCTTCAGGACGTTCAACAACAAGCGGGAGTACGAGGCCCTGGCCCAGGCCGGGGTGAAGGTCATCCACCTGACCCAGCTGTTGCAGGACTATGACTTCGGGGTCAGGACGGACAAGGTGGTCACCTACCACGACCCCTGCGACCTGGGCCGGCACTCGGGCATCTACGAGGAGCCCAGGCGGACGATCAAGAAGATCGCGCCCAACTTCGTGGAGCTCAGTCACAACCGGGCCGAGGCGATGTGCTGCGGGGCCGGGGGCGGGGTCAGGGGGGCCTACCCGACCAACTCCATCGCCATGGCCCGGCGGCGGCTGGAAGAGGTCGAGGCCTCCGGGGCCGAGGTCCTCCTGACCGAGTGCAACTCCTGCGTCCACAACCTGGCCAACGCCAAGCTCAGAAAACACAAGTTCCAGGTCTTCACCACCACCCAGTTCATCAACCGGCTCCTCAACAAAGAGGGCTGAAGGACCGGCGGAGGAAACCCGGCCCGATAAAGGCCTCAAGGAGGTATCGAGATGGAGATTCAAGGCTACAACATGCCCGAGGACCTCTACTACGACGAGAACCACTTCTGGATCAAGGTCGAGGGCAACACCCTGACCATGGGCATGGACGACTTCGCCCAGAAGACGGCCGGCGAGATCGTCTTCGTCCAGCTGCCCGAGGACGGCAAGGTCCTCCAGAAGGGCAAGAAGTTCGCCAAGATCGAGTCGGGCAAGTGGCTGGGCAAGGTCCTGGCCCCGGTCAACGGCGTGCTCCTGGGGGTCAACGAGGAGCTGGAGACCAACCCCGGCCTGATCAACCAGGACTGCTACGGCCAGGGCTGGCTCTACAAGATCGAGCCCATGAACCTGAGCGAGCTGGAAGGCCTGATCCGCGGCGCCGCGGCCCTGGAGAAGTGGATCCCGGCCGAGATCGAGAAGTACAAGGACCAGATGTAGCTTGGCCAACCGGGACTACAGCCTCGGGCAGCTCCTGGAGCTGGAGGCCTGCACCAACTGCCAGCTCTGCGCCGACGTCTGCCCGGCCGTGAGCGCCACCCGGGAGGGCCGCCTCTCGGGCGTCTACCGCCTGGGCCAGCTCAAGCGGGTCCTCAGGTCCCGCTCCGGCCTGTGGCGCCGCCTCCTGGGCCGGCGCGAAATAAGCCCCGAGGAGCTGAAGAGCTTCAGCGAGACGGTCTTCCGCTGCACCCTCTGCGGCAACTGCCAGGAGGTCTGCCCGGTGGGCATCGGCCTCAAGGAGCTCTGGCTCTCCTTGAGGCAGGACCTCAACCGCTCCCAGGCCTACCCCAAGAAGGTGGACCTGATCCGGAAAAACCTCCTCAGCAGCCACAACGTCTTTGACGAGGAGAACGAAGAGCGGGCCGACTGGGTCGAGGACATGTCCGAGCCGCCCGAGCACGGCCACGTCAAGGACCGGGCCGAGGCGGTCTACTTCACCGGCTGCGTGGCCGCCTTCTTCCCCCTGGCCCAGCAGATTCCGGTGGCCCTGGCCGAGATCCTCCAGGCGGCCGAGGTGGACTTCACCCTGCTGGGCCAGGAGGAGTGGTGCTGCGGCTTCCCCCTCTTCGGGGCCGGGCTGGGGGACATGGTCGGCGAATTGATCGAGCACAACCTCGAGGCCGTCCGCCAGAAAGGCGCCCGCCAGGTCATCTTCGCCTGCCCTTCCTGCTACAAGACCTGGCTGGAGCACTACCCGGCCGAGTTCGAGATGTTCCACGCCAGCCAGTTCCTGGGCCGGCTGATCCAGGAAGGCCGCCTCCCGCTTAAAGCTCTGCCCCTCAAGGTCACCTACCACGATCCCTGCGACCTGGGCCGGGGCACCCGGGAGTTCGAGGCGCCCCGGCGGATCATCCGGGCCATCCCCGGCGTGGAGCTGGTCGAGCTGCCCCGCAGCCGGGAGAACTGCCAGTGCTGCGGCGGCGGGGGCAACCTGGAGATGATCGACGCCGAGCTGGCCGAGAAGATCGCCCGGGCCAAGATCGAGGAGGTCCTCTCCACCGGCGCCCAGGCGGTGATAACCTCCTGCCAGCAGTGCGTCAGGACCATGGCCACCTATGTCCGCCGGAACAAGATTCCCCTGCAGGTCATGGACGTGACCCAACTGCTCAGGCGGGCCCTCAAGGGCTAGCCCCTGGGCGGCCCATAATTCCGCTTCATCGAGGAGGCCAGATCAAACATGCAGCTCTACAACCTGGGCAAGGTGCCCTGGTCAACCAGTCAGCTCATCTACCACGCCCTGGGCCAGCTGGGGCGCGAGGCTCTCTCCCTGGTCTCGCCGGCCAGCCCCTACGTCTGCGTCGGCTACCATCAGGACGCCGACCAGGAGGTCGACCTGGCCTTCTGCCGGGCCAGCGACATCCCGGTCTTCAGGCGCGAGGTCGGCGGCGGCGCGGTCTACCTGGACGGCGACCAGCTCTTCTTCCAGCTCATCCTCAGGCGGGACAACCCGGCCCTGCCGGCCGGCCGGGAGGCCTTCTACCGCAAGTTCCTCCAGCCGATCATCAACGTCTACCGCCGCCTGGGCATCCCGGCCGAGTTCAAGCCGATCAACGACGTGGTCGTGGAGGGGCGCAAGATCTCGGGCACCGGGGTGGGCGAGATCGGTGACTGCGTCGTCTTCGTGGGCAACCTGATCGTGGACTTCAACTACGAGATGATGTCGCGGGTCCTCAAGGTCCCGGACGAGAAGTTCCGGGACAAGATCCACAAGACCATCCGGGCCAACCTGAGCACCATCCGCCGCGAGCTGGGCCTGGAGGCGGCGAACGGATGGGACGAGCCGGCCCTCAACGCCCTCATGGCCGAGGAGTTCTCCGACCTCCTGGGCCGCTTCGAGCTGAGGGGCCTGGACGAGGAGCTGGTCGCGGCCATGGACCGCCTGGCCGGCCGGATGCTGACCGAGGACTGGCTCCTCCACCCCCGCCGGATAATAGATGGCCGGGAGGTCAAGGTCAGGGCCGGAGTCAAGGTCGTCCAGCGGGTCTACAAGGCCCCGGGCGGTCTCATCCGGGCCGACTTCGAGCTGCGCGAGGGCCGGGTGGCCGATCTGGCTCTCTCGGGCGACTTCTTCGTCTTCCCCAAGGAGGGCCTGGGGCAGATGGAAGCGGCCCTGGAAGGCAAAACCCCGGAGGAGATCCCGGCCGCCCTGAGCGCCTTCTTCGACCAGGCCGCGATCGAGATTCCCGGGGTGGGCCTGGACGACTGGCGGGCCGTCCTGGCCGGGAGTTGAACCTGACAGGAACCGCCAAGCATCTCCTGACCCTGCTCCTGGCCGCGGCCCTGGCGGCCGGGCCGGCCTGGGCCGGCCCCAGGGAGGGGCCGCTCGGGCGAATCGATGACTTCGACCGATTCCCGACCGGCTCCTTCCCCACGGGCTGGCAGGCCCGGGGCGGCTCGGGCGAGGAGGTTTACCGGATCGGCCGGGGCGAGGAGGCCTTTCTGGCCGCCCGCTCCAAGGGCAACGCCGTGGCCATCGCCCAGGAGTTCAAGTACAGCCTCTCGGACTTTCCCATCCTGAGCTGGGAGTGGCGGGCCCTCAAGCTCCCGGTCAAGGGCGACGAGCGGACCAAGGAGACCAACGACAGCGCCGCGGCCATCTACGTCATCTTCCAGGGCTGGCTCAACCCGCGCAACATCAAGTACGTCTGGAGCACGACCCTGGCCCCGGGCACCCTGACCGAGAGCCCCTACAGCTCCCAGACCAAGATCGTGGTCCTGGAGAGCGGACCGGCCAAGCTGGGCCAGTGGGTCACGGAAAAGGTCAACGTCCTGGAGGACTACCGCCGCCTCTTCGGCCAGGATCTGGAGTCGGTCCAGGCCATCGGCCTGATGACCGACTCGGACAACACCAGGTCAGCGGCCGAGGCCGACTACCGGCGGCTTATGGTCGGCCGGGGGAACTCGGCCGGCCGGGAGTCGCCCCGCCCCGTTCAGGCCCCCCCGGCGACCAGGCCGACCAGGTAGGGCCCCTCGGGCACGGCCAGGGCCCGCTCGTGCTCGGCCAGGAGAGCCTCGGCCGCGGCCTGGGGGTCCTCGATCTTGATCATGCCCATGGCCTCCAGGTCCTCCCGGCTCAGCCCGGGCGAGTAGACCAGGATCCGGCCGGCCTGCTCCCGGGCCTGGAAAACGGTCTGGACGCACCACTGGTCAATGACGAAGTTCTCGGGTTTGGAGTAATGACGGTCGAACTCCCGGGTGGACAGACCTGACCTCATCAGGGCCGAGAACTCGGCCGCGCCCAGGCCCTCCCGGCACTCGGCGGTGATGAGGATCGTCCCACCCGGTCGGAGCAGGTCCCGGGCCACGGTCAGGCCCTTGGAGACCTGGTAGAAGGTCGCGTCCAGGGGATAGCCGCCCCCGGAGGTGATGACCAGGTCGACCCGCTGGTCCAGTTCCTTGACCGAGTGCCGCCGGACCAGCTCGCAGCCGGCCAGGTGGGCCTGCTCAAGGTCGCCGGCGAAGACGCCGGCCACCTGCCGGTCCTTGTTGACCACCACGTTGAGGATGAAGTCGACCCCGACCGCCCGGCTGACCTTCAGCCCGGCCTCGTGGAAGGGGTTGCCCTCCAGGAGGCAGTTCCTGACCCCGGGGTGGGCGATCATGGCGAAGGAGTGCATGAACTTCATGGTCTCGAAGCCGCTGATGCCCGGCAGGATGGACTTGCGGCCGCCCGAGTAACCGGCGTACATGTGGGGCTCGACCAGCCCGGTCAGGATCTTCAGGTCGGCCTGGAGGTACTCCAGGTTGACCTCGATGGGCGCGCCGTCGATCTCGGTCACCCGACCCAGGGTCTCGGGCCGGCGGCAGTAGTGGTTGACGATCCGGTACTCGGCCGCGATCTGAGGGCCGACCAGGTTGTCCAGCTCGGGCCCCAGGTTGGGCCGGTGCATGCCCGTGGCGATGAGGAGGGTGATGTTCCGCCTCTTCAGGCCGGCTTTCTCCAGGCAGGCCAGCAGGGGCGGCAGGATGACCCGGTTGGGCACCGGCCGGGTGAAGTCAGAGACGACCAGGCAGGCCTTCTCCCGGCCCCGGGCCAGCTCGACCAGGGGCGGGCTGGCGATGGGCCGGGCCAGGGCGGCCTCCACCACGGCTTCGGGGTCGGCCAGGGCCGGGAGGGGGTCGATCTCCAGAATCCCAACTGAGTCCGGCAGATCCAGGTCGACCAGGCCCTGACCGCAGAGCAGAGAAGTCCTGACCATCCCGCGCCCTCCCCTCTTTTGCTGATCCGTCAAACGACCAGAGCCAGTAGGCCCGGACCGGGCCGGCTTGTCAAGCCCGGAGCGGCCCTCCGGCGCGAAAAGCCTTGCTCAGGCCCATCCGGCCGGACTAAACTTGAGCGGTCGAGATGACCTTCAGGAGGCGAGCATGACCCAGTCCAGCCCGGGCCGGCTTATTGAGGCCCAGGAGACGGCCCTGGTTCTCTTCGACCTTCAGGACAAGCTCCTGCCGGTCATGGCCGAGCCGGAGCGGGTCCTTGAAAACTCGGTCAAGGTGGTCAAGTTCGCCCGGCTCATGGGCCTGCCCGTGGTGGTCTGCGAGCAGGAACGGCTAGGCCCCATCGTCGCGCCCATCCGCCAGGAGCTGTCCCGGTACGAGCCCATCCCCAAGCTGACCTTCGACTGCTTCGGCAGCCAGGCCTTCCGGGAGGAGCTGAGCCGGCTTGACCGCCGGGCGATCGTCATCCTGGGCATCGAGGCCCACATCTGCGTCGTCCAGACCGCCTTCAGCGCGGCCGCGGCCGGCTACAGCATCCAGGTGGTCAATGACGCCACCTCCTCGCGCTCCCCGGAGAACCACCGTCTGGCCGAGCTGCGGCTCATCCAGGCCGGGATCACCCTGACCTCGACCGAGATGCTGGTCTACGAGCTCCTCAAGAAGGCCGGCACCGCGGAGTTCAAGGCCGGCCTGGCCCTGGTCAAGTAGGCTGGCTCGACTTAACACCTGCCCAGGTCAGACCTTAACACATGCATAAGCCCGGCCGGGCCGGGAGCGGAGACGGCCGGGCCCGCCATCGGCGGCCGGCCAGGGGCGAGACCTTGCCTCTACTGGAAAAGACTGTATATTTAGGCCCAGCGTTCGGGAAGCATTAAGTCAGGCACGAAGGTTGCTTTTCTCTTCCGGCAGTCTGAAGATCCGGGAGGAGCGCGGTGCGAATCGTCTTTGAAGGCCAGGCCGAACAGTGGCTCCGGGAGCGGGGCGGTCAGGTGACCGTCGATCCGCCCGGGCCAGGCGGCGGCTGAGCCGCTCCCCGGCGGGCGCGGGTCGCGCTCCGGGCTCCTTGGCCCCACGAGGCTGACCGGTACCACCGGCACTCCCTGAACGGCCTGGAAATCTACCTTCACTCAAACCTGGTCCTGGTCAGCGAGGCAATCACCATCCGGCTGGTCGGCTGGTGGAAGCTCAAGTGGCTGGACGTGAGCGGGCTGGCCCCTCTGGCCGCCTGCTCCTTCTCGGCCGCCTGATCGGACGAAAACGGCCAGATCAAGGAAAGGAAAGAGAATGATCGAAGTCACTCCCAGCGCCAGCCAGGCGGTCAAGGCGGTCATGGCCGAGAGGAATCTCGATTCCTCGTTGCGGGTGACCCTCTCCAGCGGCGGCTGAAGCGGTCCCAGCCTGGGACTGGTTCTGGATGAACCAACGGAACACGACGAAAAGTACGAAATCGACGGCCTGACCTACCTCATCGACAAGAAGCTGAGCCAGCAGAGCGGCGACATCAAGCTCGACTACGTGGACAGAGGCTACGCCAGCGGTCTGGTCCTGACCTCGGCCAACCCCATCGGCGGAGGCGGCTGCGGCCCTTCCTGCTCCTGCTGACGGCTCGAGCGGCCGGGAGCGATATCGTTAAGAAGGCCGGGGGAGCCGGGCGGCTCCCTCCGGCCTTTTTGCGTCTGGAGAAAGACGGCCTTCGACCCGGCTCAGAGGCTGACCTTCTCGACCACGGCCCGGGACGCCTCCAGAACCTTGCCCCTAAAGCGCCCCTGGAGGGCGGCCTGGAGCATCTCCATGCTTAGAACCCGGTTCAGCTTGGCCAGGGCGGCCAGGGCGGCCAGGGACCAGTCGGCCGTCTTGAGGCCCTGGGCCTTGAAGTCCACCTTGACCACCTGGGCCCTGGTCTGGGGCAGGTCCAGGCCCTCGGCCTGGATGACCAGGCTCCCTTCTTTGAGCTGGCCGAAGACGCCCCGCCGCCGGGCCACCCCCTCCGCGGCCACGGCCAGGACCGCGGTCGGCTCCTGGCTGCCGGTGTAGTCGATGGCCTCGGGAGAGAGAATCAGCTCGCTTATGGAGGGGCCCCGGAGCACGGTGATGTTGTACTCGTTCTTCTGGGTCACGTTCAACCCGGCGGTCAGGCCGGCCAGCCCCAGAATCTCGCCGGCGGTAATGACCCTCTGGCCGGCCGAGCCCAGGATGAGAACCTCCTGCCGGCTGGCCTGGGGCGGCTTCAGGACGGCCTCGATGCCGGCGGGCAGCTCTTCGGCCGCAGCGCCGGCCGACTGGCCCAGATAGGCCCGGCCGTACTCAGGCCGCTGGTTGGCCTCGACCGGGCCGCCCAGGGGCTCCAGGCCGTCCAGGCGCTGGTCGATCATCTGGGGGGTCAGCTTGTTGAGCCTGAGGAAGCGGCCCGGGCAGACGCCCCAGAGGTCCAGGAGGCTGAAGCCCTGGAAGCGGATGGCCTCCTCAATGATCCGAGGCAGGTCCTTGGCGTAGGCCGAGGCCCGGACCACGTAGGGCGCGCCGGCCGCGGCGGCGACCCTGCCGGCGTCCAGGGGCCGCTCGATCTGGTTGAGGAACCCGGAGCCGACCCTGGCCTCGGGCGGGGTGGTGGCCGAGAACTGGCCGCCGGTCATGCCGAAGTTGAAGTTGTTGAGAACCAGGAGGGTCAGGTCCAGGTTGCGGCGGCAGGCCGAGAGGAGGTGGTGGCCGCCGATGCCCAGGCCGCCGTCGCCCATGGTCACGACCACGTTCAGCTCGGGCTGGGCCAGTTTGAGGCCGGTGGCGTAGGTCAGGGCCCGGCCGTGGAGGCCGTGAAAGGCGTGGGTGTTGAAGAAGGTGTCGAACAGCCCGGAGCAGCCGATGTCGCTGACCATGCAGATCTGATGGCCCTGGAGGCCCATGTTGGTGAAGGCCTGGTCCAGGGCGTGCAGGACCCGCTCGTGGGAGCAGCCCGGGCAGAAGACCGGGGGACGGTTTTCATTGATCAGGCTAGCCACGGACCGCCTCCTCGATGGCCCCGGGGCTGATCAGCCGCCCGTCCATCTGGCCCAGGAACTCGACCTTGACCCGCTTGAGGACCCGCTCGATCTCCCGGACGTACTGGCCCAGGTTCATCTCCACCACCAGGACCCTCTTCATCCCCTCGGCCGCCCGGCTGATGACCGCCTCCGGAACCGGCCAGAGGGTCTTGAGGGTCAAGGTCGAGACGGGCCGGCCCTGGTCCCTTAAGCGCCTGGCCGCGGCCCTGACCGAGCGGGCGGTGACGCCGTAGCTGATCACCAGGGTCTCTGCCCCGGGGGCCGGGTCGGTCTCGGCGTAGCTGAACCCTCCGACGGCCTTTTCCAGCTTGTCCTTGAGCCGCCTGACCACCGCCCCAATTTCGAGTGGGTCGGTGGTGATGTAGCCGTCCTGGCCGTGGGTCGAGGAGGTCTGGCGGACCAGGGTCGGACCGCCGATGGGCAGGAAGTAGGGCACGCCCTTCTCGTTGGGCCGGAAGGGCAGGTAGCCCTCGGTGGAGGCCGGCCCGGCCCGCTCCACCAGGGCCGGCCGGGGCAGGCCGCTCAGGTCCACGCTCTCCCGGGTCAGGCCGATCTCCTTGTTGGAGGCGATGAAGACCGGGCAGCGGAACTCCTCGGCCAGGTTGAAGGCGGCCATGGTCAGGCTGAAGCAGTCGCCCGCGTCCATGGGGGCCAGGACGATGACCGGCAGGCCCGAGGAGCTGCCCCAGCGCAGGAACTGGACGTCGCCGTCGGCCCCCCGGGTGGCCGATCCGGTGGACGGCCCCAGGCGCTGGACGTCGACGATGACCAGGGGTATCTCCGAGCCGATGGCCAGGGAGATGTGTTCGCTGTAGAGGCTAATGCCCGGGCCCGAGGTGGCGGTCATGGCCTTGAGGCCGGCCATGGCCGCGCCCAGGCAGTAGCCGGTCGAGGCGATCTCGTCCTCGCCCTGGAGGACGATCCCGCCGGCCGGCGGCAGCAGTCGGAGCATGGTGTTGAAGATGCTCGTCGCCGGCGTGATGGGATAGCCGGCATAGAAACGGCAGCCGGCCAGGTAGGCTCCCCAGGCCACAGCCTCGTTGCCTTCCATCAGACTCAGTCCCATTCCAGCTCTCCCAATAAACCGGCCGGCGCCCGGCCGGCCTGGAAATACCGTTGACCCGCTCCGGATCAGCCCCCCTCGACCGGCGGGAAGAGGGTCAGCACGTCCCCGCCGGCCAGGACCTGATCCTCCGGGACGCTGTGGCCGTTGACCAGAACGACCCGCCTGACGCCCTGGGGCAGCCCCAGCCGCTCCAGGGCCTGGCTGACCGGCGCTCCCTGGGGCAGATCCAGCTCGGCCGGCTCGCCGGGCGGGCCGTAGGCCCTCAGGTTGGCGAAACGATGGACCTGAACCTTCACTTTCCGGATCGGGGCCCCTCAGGCCAGCCCCAGCTCGGCCAGCTTGGCCTGGCCGGGAATGCCCTTGTTGGACCAGCCCCGGACCTTGTAATAGCCGTCGAGCATCTCCTCGAGGTGGCAGACCTGTCCCTTGGAGGGCCCCTCGGGCATGGGCTCCTGGGTGATGCGCGGCGGCAGGGAGTCGTCCTTGCGCGAGAAGCCGGCCTTGACCAGGAAGAGGCGTTCGGCGTTGAAGATACGCTCCCCGGCCCGCTCCAGCTCCTCCAGGCTGTATTCGGCCCCGGTGGCGGCGTTGAGCAGGCTCAGGATTCCTGTGGGCGGCACCTCCAGCCTGGGCTCGACCAGGTTGCGGACCGAGAAAAAGACGCAAAGACCGACCGAGTCGATGATGGCGAAGAGGTCCTGCCACTTGGCCACCAGGGGGGGCTTGTCATCGTAAGTCATGCGGTCGATGGTCTTGGGCACGCCCAGGAGCTCGAAGTAGGCCGGGTCGCCGCGCATGTGCGAGGCGCCCACGGGCGAGGTGGCGTAGGCCAGGCCCATGCCCTGCTCGCCCCGGGGCTCGTAACCGGCGAACTCCTGGCCCTTGGAGACCATGGCCAGCTCGGGATGGCCGCAGTGGGTGGCCAGCCTGAGACTGCCCAGGGCCAGGGCCTCGCCGAAGCCCTCCTTCAACCCGGTCAGGCGGGTCAGGTCCACCAGGGCCTGGGCGTCGCCGAAGCGGAGCTTGCGTCCGACCTCCTTGTCCGAGAGATAGCCCTTCTCGGCCAGCTCCATGGCGCAGGCGATGGTCGAGCCCATGGTGATGGTGTCCAGGCCCAGCTCGTTACAGATGTAGTTGGCCTTGGTCACCGCGGCCAGGTTGTCCACCCCGCAGTTGGAGCCCAGGGCGTAGACCGTCTCGTACTCCGGCCCCTCGCCCTCGCCGCCGAAGACGGGATCGTCGACCTTGGTCACCCGGCCGCAGGCGATGGGGCAGGAGTGGCAGGCCTTGCTCCGGACCAGGTACTTCTGGGTCAGGGTCTCGCCGTGGATGCCCTGCCAGCCCTCGAAGACGCCGGTCTGGAAGTTGCGGGTGGGCAGGACGCCGTAGTTCTGGGTGGCCATGACCGTGACCGCGGTGCCGTGGAGGCGCAAGGCCGGCGGGTTCTGCTTGGCCGCCTCCCTGAACTGGCCCAGGATGGCGCCATTGATCTCCTTGAAGGCCGCCTCGTCGGCCAGGGGCACCGAGCCGCTGCCCTTCACGACCACGGCCTTGACGTTCTTGTGGCCCATGACCGCGCCGACTCCGGAGCGGCCGGCGGCCCGATCGCGGTCGTTCATGATGGCGGCGAAGAGGACCTGCTTCTCTCCGGCCGGGCCGATGCAGGCCACCCGAGCCCGCGGATCGGTCTCGGCCCTGACCGCGTCGTCGGTGTCGTGGCTCGTCTTGCCCCAGAGGTGGCCGGCCGACCTGAGTTCGACCTTGTCGTCCCTGATCCAGAGGTAGACCGGCTCGGGCGCCTGGCCCTCGAAGATGATGGCGTCCCAGCCGGCCTTCTTCAGCTCGGCCGGGAACTGGCCGCCCGAGTTGGAGCAGGTCAGGGCCCCGGTCAGGGGCGACTTGGTAACGACCATGTAACGGGCCCCGGTGGGCGCCCCGGTGGCGGTCAGCGGCCCGGCGGCCATGATCATTATGTTCTCGGCCGAAAGAGGCTCGACCTTGGGGTTGAGCTCACGACGCAGGTAGTGAATGCCCAGGCCGCGGCCCCCCAGGTAGTCCCGGGCGGCCAGGGGATCCAGCTCCTCCTCACGGAGCTGTCCGCGGCCCAGATCGACGCGGAGTACCTTGCCCATCCATCCGTACAAGATCCACCTCCTTCTGCTCAAGACCGACTTTGGGCCCTGAGGCCCAAAGTACCTTCAGTATAGCAGGCCGCTCGACTCGAGACGATCCTTTTCAGCCGCCCTCAGACCAGCCCGATCTCGCTGAGGGGCCGGCCCTCCAGGATCCGCTGGGGGCTGAAGACGCTCAGGTCGAGGCTGAGCGGCTTGCCCAGGATGAGCTCGCTCAGATAGCGGCCCACGGCCGGGCCCTGCTGGAGGCCGTGGCCGGAAAAGCCGTTGGCCAGGTAGAGGCCCTTCATCTCCGGCCACTCGCCCAGGACGGCGTTGCCGTCCAGGGTGTTCTGGGCGTAAAGGCCGGCCCAGCCGCGCTTGATCCTGAGCCGGTCAAAGGCGGGCACGAACTCGGCCAGCTCCGGCCAGAGAATCTCCTCGAAGATCTGCCGGTCCCAGGAGAAGTCGAAGCCGACCGGATCCTGGTCCAGGGACTTGCCCACCAGGATCAGGCCGCCGACCTCGGTCCTGAAGTAGAGGCCCGAGGGGGTTATGGTCAGAGGCAGGGGCCCTTCGGGCTTTACCGCGGTGTCCAAGGCGAAGACCTGGCGCCTGACCGGCTGGATGGGCAGCTCCAGGCCGGCCGTCCGGGCCACCTCGGCGGCCCAGGCCCCGGCGCAGTTGACCACCGTCCCGGCGGCCAGCCGGTCGCCCGAGGCCAGCCCCACCCCGCTGACGCGGCCCTGGCCGCTGATCAGCTCCGTGACCTCGCCGGTGATGAACTCCGCGCCCAGATGCCGGGCCTTGGCCTTGTAGGCCATCAGCACGGCGTAGGCGTCCAGATGGCCGTCGCGGGGCCCGAAGGTGCCGCCGGCCAGCCCCTGAGTCCGGTAGAGCGGGTAGTGGCTCTCGATTTCCCGGGGCGACCACCACTCGATCTGGCCGCCCACCTGGCGCTGCAGCTCAAGGGCCGCCTCGGCCGCGGCCCGGTCCTTGTCCTCCACCAGGAAGAGGTTGCCCTCCCGGCGGTAGGCTATCTCCGGCCGCTCGTCGTCAACGGCCATCTCCTCCTCGAAGCGGTCCAGGACCTCCATGGCGTACTTGGAGATGAGGATGTTCTCCTTGAGGCTGAACTGGATGCGGATGTTGGCCATGGACAGGGTGGTCGAGGCCCGGGTGTAGCTCGGGTCCCGCTCGATGACGGCCACCCTGAGACTGGGTTCTGACCTGATGAGGTGATAGGCCGTTGAGCTGCCCATAACACCGCCACCGACCACTATGACGTCGTACTTTTCCTGGGACATGATTCAGGTCCAGCTCCTTTCTGGCCGGGCCAGCCGGCCACCTGGCTTCGATGGTTCGGGCGTGTGGGGTGTCGAGATTCGACCCAGGATACACCATCCCCTTCTTCAGACCAAGCCCTCAGAAGGGGGGCCGGCCGTTCACAAGAAGGTTAATCGTCTTCACCTCGTAAGATTGAAGGCCCCGGCGGCCCCGGGCCTTCCGGAGGGCGGCTCGCCGCCTGGCCAAGACCGCCCGGACCCGTCTCGGGCCGGGCGGTTTGCGTTCAACCGGTCTTTCGAGTAAACTGCCTTCGCCGCGCAGAGGGCCTCGAGTCTCTCTGGCCGCCATTACCGGGGCCGGTGACCAGTCAGCTAAACAGAACGACCGCCGGCAACGGCCAACCCCAATGCTTGACCGGGGCGCCGGAATGAACAGAAACTCCCTCATCGGCCTGCTGATTCTCTGCGGCGTGGCCTTAGCCAGCGTCGCCGGACTGCTGATCGGGCCTCGCACGAGCGGCGCTCCGGTCCCGCTCTGCCAGGACTGCAACGTCATCCTGCTCACCCTGGACGCGGTCAGGGCCGACCACCTCCAGTGCTACGGCTACCAGAGGGTCACCGCGCCCAACATCTGCCGGGCGGCCAGGCAGAACCTCGTCTTCGAGAAGGCCATCAGCCAGTCCTCCTGGACCAAGGCCTCCATGGGCGCCCTCTTCACCTCGGTCTACCCCCACAACCACGGCGCGGTAAACTGGCAGGACGCACTGCCCCTGGAGCTGGACACCCTGGCCGAGGTCCTGAAGCGGAACGGCTACTACAACATCGCCTACCAGGCCAATCCCCACATCAAGGCCGAGTACAACTTCGAGCAGGGTTTTGACGAGTACTACTTCCGGATGATGATGCCGGGCGAGCGCATGGTCGATCAGGCCCTGGCCAACCTGAAGGAGGCCGGGCACCGGAAGTTCTTCCTCTACCTCCACTTCATGGACACCCACCTGCCCTACGACCCGCCCCGGCGTTACTACGAGCAGTATGACCGGGGCTACGAAGGACCCCTGCCCAAGCTCTCTTTCGGCGACCTCAAGGGGATCCGGAACGGCACGCTCAAGCCGAGCCAGGCGGACAAGGACCACATCGTCGACCTCTACGACGCCGAGATCCGCTACCTCGACGACCAGGTCAGGAAGCTCTTCGACTGGCTCAAGGAGGCCGGGCTGTGGGAGCGGACGATCATCCTCATCCACTCCGATCACGGCGAGGAGTTCTGGGACCACGGCGGCTTCGAGCACGGCCACACCATGTACAACGAACTCCTCCACGTCCCCCTGATCCTGATCCATCCCAAGCTGGCCGGCCGGGCCATCAGGTTCAAGCCGCTGGTCCGGATGATCGACGTCTTCCCCACCCTGATGAGCCTTCTGGGCCTGGAGACGCCCAAGGTGGCCCTGGGCCGGGACCTGTCCCGCTTCCTGCTCCAGAAAGACCCTCAATTGGACCTGGAGGCCTTCAGCGAGGCCAATCTCTACGGGCCCCAGAAAAAAGCCTACCAGAACGGCCGGACCAAGCTGATCCGAAACGAGGAGCCGGAAAGCTTCGAGCTCTACGACCTCACGGCTGATCCCCGGGAGAAGTCCAACCTGGCCCAGGCGGCCGCCCGGTCGGACCAGGTCAAGAAGCTGGCCAACCAGATCCACAAGATGAGAGCCTTCGGCCCGCCGGCCGAGTCCTTTGCCGGCCGGAAGGGCCAGGTCAGCGAGGAGACCAAGAAGGAGCTCAAGGCCCTGGGCTACATGTAGGACCCCGCTCCCCGGGCCTCCCGGCCGGCCCGCACTTCCCATAAACAACCTTTTCTGTCGTAGTATATCCGCAGCAGCCCCCTCCTATTCCCCTGTTCTGACGATCGATCCGGCTCGGCCGGAGGCGGCCGGGCCATAAAAAATGCACAAAGCGCAAAGTAACACTTGACACTTTACGATGAACCCTGTAGCCTGGGCTTGACGGCTCGGATCAGCGCTCCAGGAGGGAAGAAATGGGCCGGACGACGATCATCCTGGCCGGGTTCAAGTCCGCGGAGGGCCAGGCCCCGCTCTCCATCGGCCGCCCTGGAGCGGCGGCCTCGGAGCTGGACGGACCGGATCTAACCTTTGCCCTCAAGTGAGGTAAGCCGCGACGTGACCGAAAAACATCCAGCCGCCAGGAAGGACGGACCGCCCAGGCCGGGGCTGAGGATGAGAGAGCTGACCGAGGCCGTGGGCCTGCCCAAGTCGACCATCCTCCACTACCTCCAGGCCGGGCTGCTGCCAGATCCGATCAAGACCAGCCCGAACATGGCCTACTACGATCCGGCCTGCGTGGACCGGCTCCGCCTGATCCGCAACCTCCAGGCCAGGCACCGCCTCTCCCTGGCCCAGATCAAGAAGATTCTGACCGTGGTCCAGGACGGCGACGAGGTGGCGGCCATGGTCGAGCTGAACCGGGTCGTCTTCGGCCCGGGCGACCAGGAGACGGTCGGCCTCAAGGAGTTCTGCCGCCGGACCGGCCTGACGCCCGAGGCGGTCCGGGAGGCCGTGGACAACGAGCTCCTGATTCCCCTGACTCCCGGCCGCTTCGACCAGGAGGACATCGCCATGGGCCGGATCACCGCCCGCAGCCGGGACATGGGCCTCCAGGCCCGGGACGCCCGCTTCTACGTCGAGGGCGCCCGTCTGATCGTGGACGGGGAGATGGACCTCTGGCGCCGGGTCACGGCCGACCTGCCGGTGGCCCAGGACGCCCAGATGACCCTCCAGATGACCCACACGGCGCGGCTGATGCGGGACTACATCATCGACCGGATCTTCCAGAAGAGAGTCATGGCCATGGACAGCATCAAGGACAAGGAGCCCAGGAGATGAGCCAGGCGTTGTCCATAATAACCTACCTCGGTCCGACGATCTTCTTCTCCCTCAACCGGATCGGCGGCTACCAGCCAACCTCGGCCCGATTCTCGGCCCTGGCCGGGCTGGTCGTCGTCGGCGGGGCGACCCTCCTCCTGGCCCGCCGCCGGGAGGCCTCGCCGGTCCACCAGGCCATGGCCGCCTACATGCTCCTGGCCGCCGTCGGATTCTGGCTCTGGCCGGGCGAACTGGGCCGGCTGCTGGCCCTCTACCCGGTGGCCGGGCTGTACGTCGTCTTCCTGGTCGTGGTCCTGGTCCCGCTGTTTATGGGCGGCGAGCTCTTCACCATGTTCTGGGCCAAACGCCAGACGCCCCAGGCGGTCTGGAGCAGCGACATCTTCCTGACCATCAACCGCCGCATGACCTGGGCCTGGGCCCTGCTCTTCGCCCTGTGCGGCCTCCTGGCCCTGATCCCGGACCTGGCCGGGGGCCTCGACTCCCTGCCGGCCCGGCTGGCCTTCGAGATCGGGGCGCCCCTGGTCCTCCTGCTCGGCCTGGGCGCGCCCTTCAACAAGTGGTACCCGGATCACTTCCAGCGCCGGCTGGGCCTGAAGCCGGTCCGCCTTGAGTCCGCCACGGCCGCGACCGATCCTGGCTTTAATCATCACTTCGGCCCGGAGGTAAGGCCCCCGGCCCAGGAGGAGGAAAGGGAAATGCCTGAGAAACCGTTCGTCGTCGCCGTCAACGGCTCGCCCCGGCTCGAAATATCCAACACCGGCCAGCTTATCGAGATGTTCCGGCCGGAACTGGCCGCCGCGGGCCTGGACCTGGAGGTCATCAACCTGGCCGAAAAGGAGATCAAATACTGCCAGGGCGACGCCTACTGCCTGGACAAGGGCGTCTGCTGGCAGCGGGACGACTACAAGGCGGTGGCCGACAGAGTCCTGCAAGCCTCGGCGGTCATCCTGGCCTCGCCGGCCTACATCCTGAACGTCACCGCCCAGATGAAGGTCTTCCTGGACCGCTCCCTGCCCTTCGGCCACAAACCCCGGGGGACCTGGAAGCCGGGCCTGGCCATCTGCGTCTCCACCGGCCTGGGCGAGACCGAGGTGGCCCTTTACCTGGAGAACTGCCTGCGCATCTTCGGGGCCCAGTCCATCGGCCGGCTGACGGCCATGGGCTCGGGCGGGCCGGACCAGTTCTACGGCAAGGAGCTCGTCCAGGCCAGGGCAACTGACCTGGCCCGGATGCTGGCCAGTTACGTCAAGGATGGCCGGAAGATGCCGGCCACGAACCAGGACCTGCGCTTCTACCAGTTCATGGGCGACCTGATCCGGCGCTCCAGCCGGTTCATGCGCCACGACAATGAGCACTGGGAGAGCCTGGGTCTCTTCGACGGTTTCGAGGCCTACGTGGGCCAGTCCATGAATGAAACTCCGCGGGACGACCCGGCAGAAAGAGCGGCCTGGCTGAAGAGGGTCATCGAGCGGGAGACCGGGCGCCCACGGGCGCCCCAGAAAGGAGAGTCGAACATGGCCGATTCCAAGCCCAAGAGCGTCGCCGAAATCACCTCCTGCCTGGAGCTGATCAAGGGCATGCCCCTGGTCCTCAACCAGGAGGCGGCCAAGGACCTCCAGGCCGTCATCCAGTTCAACATCTCGGGGGCCGAGGAGTTCACCGCCCACCTGACCATCGCCGAGGGCCAGGCCGTCTTTCACGACGGCCCGGCCGAGGCGCCGACCCTGACCATCACCGCCCCGGCCGAAGTCTGGCTGGGTATCAGCAAGGGCCAGATCAACGGCCAGGCGGCCTTCATGTCCGGCCAGTTCCAGGCCAACGGCGACTTCGGCCTGCTGATGAAGATGAACGCCCTTTTCAAGGCCTAGGAGCACAAGGAGACCGAACAATGGACCGATCACAGGACGAGAGGCGCCGCCAGGCCACCGAGGCCTTCGAGCCGGTCAGGGAGGTGCTGGTCTTCCAGGGCTCGCCCCGGGGCAAGCGCGGCCGGACCGAGGAGTGCCTGCAATCTTTTCTTGAGGGAATCAGTCAGGCCGGCGGCAGGGCCGAGGTGGTCTACCTCAAGGACTACAAGATCGAGCACTGCCTGGGCTGCTTCTCCTGCTGGACCAAGCACCCGGGCCGCTGCGTCCACAACGATGACATGGCCGTCCTGCTGGAGAAGATGCAAGAGGCCACCTGCACGGTCATAGCCGCGCCGCTGTACGTCTATTCCGTGCCCGGCCTGGTCAAGGACTTCCTGGACCGCTCCCTGCCCACCATCGAGCCCTGGCTGGTCGAATCTCCCGACGGCCAGACAACCCACCCCAACCGCCGGTCCCAAAAGAGGCGCAACGTCCTCTTCTCGGTCTGCGGCTTCCCGGAGGTGAGCCACTTCGATTCCCTGGTGGGCATGTTCCAGAAGATGTGGAGCCACCCGGACCGGGTCATGGTCGGCAAGGTGCTCAGGCCCGCCGCCGAATCCCTACCCCGGGCCCGTCACATCGGTCCGGTCTTTAACAAGATAATGGACGCCTTCAGGCAGGCCGGCCGGGAACTGGTCGAGCTGGGCTGGATCAGGGAGGAGACCGAGCTGGACATCCAGACCCCGGTCTTCGACGACCCCAGGACCGTCCGCGACCTGGGCAACGCCTTCTGGCGGGCGGCCCAGGACTATTACGAGGCCAAGAGCCAGGGCCGGGACCTGGGCTCCCTGGAGGAGTACCTGACCACCCGGCCGGACATGATGCTGGCCGGCATGGCCTCGACCTACCGGGCCGGCAAGGACGGGGACCTGGAGGCGGTCATCCAGTTCATCCTGGAAGGCCAGCCCGGCGGCGAGTACCACCTGGACATCGCCGGCGGCCGGTGTTACTGCCAGGCCGGCCGGGCCGAGAAGCCCGACCTGACCATCACCACCCCCTGGTCGGTCTGGTGGGGGATCGCCAAGGGCCGGATCAGCGGCCAGGCGGCGCTCATGGAGGGCCAGTATAAGGCCAACGGCGAACTGGGCCTGCTGATGCGCCTGGGCGAGCTCTTCGGCGGGCAGGACTGAGCCAAGCCGGGGCGCCCTCGGGCGCCCCGAGCCACCGATTGTCTTAGAGTAAGCGGTGGCCGCGGGATTTATCTGTCAATTAATAACGGTTACTTTATAGGAAGATAATTAAGCTCATTGTGCAGTCAATATACTAGTTTTGTTAACTCACGGATCTTCAATCCGCTGGCATTCTGAAAATGTTTCCACTTAATTCTATTTTTCCTCAGTCTCATTATATCCCTTTGGCCCAACACAAGCCGCCCTCGAGAAACCACAATACCAAGCACCATGCCGCCGTGGCTTCGGCCAGTCAAAGGCTGAAAAGACATCTTTCGTAATATTTCCACGCCATGGTGCCCCAGTGCGCATCCAAGCCGTTCTAACAAGAATTCTTGTGTGGCTAACAACTGCCTCTTTGCTCGACCCACGTCGTTACCCTTGAGTTCCACCAAGGCGATTACAAAATAGGGGCTCCCAGGAGGCAGCAGCACAAACAGTCCATCGCACCTTGGCCTAAGTGAATCAGTGACCACGCAGCCATCCACCCGCACCCCCGCAACCTGCTCACCGGGTTCTGGCTTTATGCTAAACACCCGCTGGTTTTCACCGATACTTGTGCCAGGTAGCAGGCATGCGGGATCGAACAATCTTGAAAGAGCTTTCCGCAAGTTATTCATGAAATCTCGTCAAGATGATCCAACAAGTCGTCAAACTCTTTACCAAGCTCGTTAGCCGGCTCTTCAAGTTCAGCTTCATCAATCATCTGGGTGTCTTGCCAGTCAATAATGACCTCACTATAGCCATCTCTAAGGCGATATGCAGAAACATTGATTGGGTCGAGAGAAACTCTTCCATCTGGATGCTCTGAACCATAGATTTTGAATCTAAGAATCATATTATTGATAATATGCAATAGATATGGTGAGTGAGTTGTTATTATAAATTGTCTCCCCGTATTGACAAGAAACGCTATGGCTTTCATGACTTCTATTTGTGCACGAGGGTGAAGATGTGTCTCCGGTTCTTCAAAGTAGAAGTGGGCTTTGGGATTTAGGAAAAAAGACGCAAGCACTACTTCAAAGAATGGCCAGGCCTCCATTTGCCCGGAAGCGGCTCCAGTTATCGGAAGATACTTTGGGGACTCCAATTCTGATAGATTCCATAACCACATTGGTTCGTCGCCAACCGGATATGCTGTGCCTAAAATTGCTGCCCGCTGGCAGTTCATAACATATTCAAATTGCTGGCGCTCAAACTCTGATATCTTTTCAAAGGGACTTCCTTCTTTTGACCACTCTCTGTAGACTTTCCGACGGGCCTCAAGGAGCTCCATGAACCGCCACATCGCATTTGGCGGCGCAATGAACCGCGCGGGTCGGCCTTCTCCACTGGCCAACTTCTTGATAGTCTCTAAGCTCTGGTTAGTAAGCCAGAAAAGGTATATAGAGCGTTCAGTGGGTATGAAAATATAATCAAATTCATCGGCAATGCTTTCAAATGCGAGGTCATCCTCCCGCCACGTACTGGTCCATTGCGCCAACATTTTATGGAGAGAATCATTTAATAACATACGTTTTTCTCCTGCTGGGGCAATAGAAATCTGCCAGTCGCGAGGGCCAGTATCGTCCCCGTATCGAAAATCAGCGGTCTCCTCTCTTAAGTAGTACGAAAAGAGAATATTTCCACTTCCTCGTAGACGGTCCAGCATTGTCCACACATGCCATTCTGGCCAGTCATCCCTATCGAGAATGCCCATCCCCTTCGCCATGAGGAACCTCGCAAGATGGCTCCTCAGACCCTGAAAGAGATAGGCCATCTGGGCAATCAACGATTTCCCTGACGCTTGCGGGCCAACGAGAACAGTTAGCGGACGGATATCAATTGTGGCGGCATTAATCCCCGCGAGGTTCTTGATAGAAAGAGTTTCGGCCAATTTAACCTCCTTGCCCGCAGAGTTACGTCCAGAAGCGCCGTCTTACCCACTGCGTAAATGGGGCCTGCTTAGTAAGCGTACTTCGGAAAATATGCAGAGAAAAGGAAAAAAATCTCGCGAACACTATATCCTGGCCTCATTCGGTACTCATCTAACAATGCCATTCTAGCCAGCTACCCGCATCACTGATACCAGCTATCCATCTACCGTGTAGTATTGGAGAGAAAAAAAAGACATAACGAACGAGAATTTGGGGTCATTTTCGAGATTGACGAGTAGGTGGGTCGAGGATGACGAAGTCAATCAGGCCAATGTCTGCAAAAGGGAAGAGGGAGGCGGGTTTACGGCCGAGTCTTGAACAGACGGTAGTGAAGACATAGTCCTAACTAATTACGTGCTAGGGGCGAAATATCAGCCGGAACGTAACGCCCCTTAAGCGCCTCAGGCGGCCGAGTGGACCACCGGGCCCAGCCCTTCCAGCTCCTTGAGGGGAATGTGGCAGAGGACGCGGTGGCCCCGGGCCGACTGCCGCCAGGGCGGCCTCTCCTCCTCGCAGATCCGGCCTCCATCGGGCAGGAGGGCCCGCCTGGGACAGCGGGTGTGGAAGCGGCAGCCGCTGGGCGGGTTGAGGGCGCTGGGCACGTTGCCGCTGAGGCGGATGTGGGCCTGGTCGGCCTCTGGATCCGGGATGGGCACGGCCGAGAGGAGGGCCTCGGTGTAGGGGTGGTAGGGCGGCGAGTAGATCGACTCGGCCGGGCCGATCTCGACGATCTGGCCCAGGTACATGACCGCCACCTCGTCGGAGAAATAGCGGACCACGCTCAAGTCGTGGGCGATGAAGATCATGGTCGTGTCAAAGGCGCTCTGGATCTCTAAAAGGAGGTTTATCACCGCCGCCTGGACCGAGACGTCCAGGGCCGAGACCGGCTCGTCGCAGATGACCAGGTCCGGCCGGCTGGCCAGGGCCCGGGCGATGCCGACCCGCTGCTTCTCGCCGCCGCTGAGCTGCCTGGGCAGGCGGTCGTAATAATAGTCATCCAGCCTGACCGCCCTGAGGAGCCTGATCACCTCCCCCTTGATCTGATCCCGGGGCACGGTTCTGAACCTCTTGAGGGGGCGGGCGATCTGGCGGCCGACCGAGTAGGCCGGGTTGAGGGTCGAGTCCGGGTTCTGGAAGACCATCTGCATCTCCTGAACCCACTTCATGTCCCGCTCCTTGACCGGCTTGTTCACGTCCACGCCCAGGAACTCGACCTCGCCGCCGGTGACCTCCTCCAGCCCGATCAGCCCCTTGACCAGGGTCGACTTGCCGCAGCCGGATTCGCCGACCACGCCCAGGGTCCGGCCCTTGGGGACGGTGATGCTGACGTCGTCGACCGCTTTGACGTATTTCTTCTCGCCCAGGCCGAAGATGCTGGCCACTGAGTTGGCTTCCTGCTCGTAGTAAACTTTCAATCTCTCCAGGTTGAGGAGGACGTTCTCCTTATCCGCCTCCTCCCTGGCGGTGATGGTCTCCTCGATCCGCCCCCTCTTGCGCGTCCGCCGCCGCTCTTCGATGTCCCGGGCGTAGAAGCAGCGGGCCAGGTGATCCTCGGACATGTCGACAAAGCCGGGCCGCTCGGCCCGGCACTTGTCCGTGGCGTAATCGCAGCGGGGCTGGAAGATGCAGGCCCTGAGGTCCCGCTCGGCCGGGGGCGGCACGTGGCCCCGGATGGGATGGAGCAGGGAATCGCCCTTGGACTCCCCCAGGATCGGCACGCAGGCCAGCAGCCCCCTGGTGTAGGGGTGGGAGGGCCGTTTGAAGATCTGCTCGACCGGGCCCCTTTCGACCATCTCCCCGGCGTACATGACGCAGAGCCGGTCGCTGACCCTGGCCACCACGCCCAGGTTGTGGGTGATGAAGACAATGCCGCTCTCAAAGTCCTTCTTGAGATCCTCGATCAGGTCCAGAACGGCGGCCTCGACGGTCACGTCCAGGGCCGTGGTCGGCTCGTCCATCAGAAGCAGGGCGGGGTTGTTGAGCAGGGCCATGGCAATGACCACCCGCTGCTGCTGGCCGCCCGAGAGCTGGTGGGGATAGCGGGCCATCATGCTGTCAGGGTCGGGCATGTAGACCCGCTTGAGCATGGCCACGGACCGCTCCCGGGCCTCCTGCCTGGACAGCTTGCGGTGAAAGGTCAGAACCTCGATGAGCTGGTCGCCGATCCGCAGGGAGGGGTTGAGGGCCTGCATGGGGTCCTGGTAGACCATCGAGATCCGATCGCCCCTCAGCTTGCGCAGGTCCTCCTCGGACCGGCCGACCAGTTCCTGGCCCTCGACCCCGATGCTGCCGTTAACGATCCGGCCGTTGGGCCCCAGATGGCCGACGATGCCGAAGGCGATGGTGCTCTTGCCGCAGCCCGATTCGCCGACCACGCCCAGGGTCTCGCCCTGGTGGACCTTGAGGGAGACCCCCCGGACCGCGGCCACGTCGCCCTTCCTGGTCTCGTAGGAGATGGCCAGGTCCCTGACGTCCAGGACCGGGCCGGAGCTATTTTCAGCGGAATCGCTCATCGGTCATGAAGCCCTTCTACTGGTAGCGCATCGACTCCTCGCGCAGTCCGTCGGCCAGGAGGTTGAGGCCGACCACCAGCGAGGCGATGGCGATGGAGGGCCACAGGGCCGCCCAGGGGCTGCCCGAGAGGATGAACTCCCGGCCCTTGGCCACCATGCTGCCCCAGTCGGGCGAGGGCGGGGGCAGGCCCAGACCGAGAAAGCCCAGGGTGCCCATGGCAAAGATGGCGTAGCCGACCCTGAGCATGGCGTCGATGATGATCGGCCCCCGGGCGTTGGGCAGAATCTCGACGAACATGATGAACCACTGGCTCTCGCCCCTGGTCTCGGCCGCCCGGATGTACTCCCTGGTTCTGATGTCCAGGGCCAGGCTCCTGACCAGGCGGGCGATGCCCGGCGTGCCCACGATGGCGATGGCCAGGACCACGTTGACCGCCGAGGCCCCGATGGCGGCGACGATGATCAGGTAGAGGAGAATGATCGGGATGGACATCATGGCGTCCAGGAGGCGCATGACCACCTCGTCCACCCAGCCGCCTCTGTAGCCGCCGATGAGACCCAGGGTGGCCCCGGCCACCAGCGAGGCGAAGACGCCCCACAGGGCCGTGCCCCCGGGGATCCAGAAGTTATCCGAGACGGGCAGGATGACCAGGACCACCCTGGCCCCGTGCATCAGCCGGGCCCACAGATCGCGGCCCAGCTCGTCGGTGCCCAGAGGGTGGCTCCAGGAGGGGCCCTGGTTGGGGGCCTTCCAGTCCTGCTCCATGGGACCGTAGGGGCTGAGCCAGGGCGCGAAGATGGCCACGAAGACCCAGAAGAAGACGATCAGCAGCCCCACCAGGGCCACTTTAGAGGCGAAGAGAACGGAGAGGGACTCAAAAAGCCGCCGGGGTGAATGGACCGTTCTGATCTTGTCCGGCGTCGTCGCTTCCGATGGGCTCATCAGGGCCACTCCAGGGCCGCTCCTCTCAGGCGTAGCGGATGCGCGGGTTCAGAAAAGTGTAAATCACGTCGGCGACGAGCTGCGTCCCCACGGCCACGGTGACCAGGATCATGGACCCGGCCTCCAGGGCGTTGATGTCCTTGTAAAGGGCCGAATCGAGCAGGTACTTGCCCAGTCCCGGGTAGCCGAAGACGACCTCGACGATGACGATGCCGCCCAGGAGCCAGTTGACGTGGAGCATGATGACCGTGATCGGGGCCAGGAGGGCGTTGCGGACGGCGTGCTTGAAGATCACGTGCCAGTAGGGCAGGCCCTTGAGCCAGGCCGTCCGGATGTAGGGCGCGCGCATGACCTCGACCATGGAGGCCCGGGTGATGCGCAGGACGTAGCCCAGCTCGATCAGGGTCAGGGTCAGGACGGGCAGGACGAGCATGTCCGGCCGCTGCCAGGGCGCCTTCTCGCCGAAGACGGTCGCCCCGGGCACGACTCCCAGCCAGACCCCCAGGATCAGGATCAGAAAGATACCGGTGGCGAACTCGGGCATGACCGAGAACATCATCCCGCCCACGCTCAGGAACCTGTCCCTGAAGGACCCCTCCTTCAGCCCGGCGATCATGCCCAGGGCCAGGGCCAGGGGCATGACGATGACGAAAGCGATCCCGGCCAGGATCATCGAGTTCCTCAGCCGGACGAAGAGGCTGCTGGCCACGGCCCGGCCGGTCCGGAGCGACTCTCCGGGATCGCCCCGGATGAAGCCCTTCTTCAGGGGGATGAACTCGACCGGGCCGCCGGTGGTCTCCAGCCAGCCACTGCCCATGACAAAGGTCCAGACCTTCCGGTCGGTCCCCTTCTCCCACTTGACGGCGTGGTTGGAGGTGTCCAGGCCCCAGAAGGTGGAGACCCCCTTGTCGTCCCTGTGCCAGCGGGCGTTGTCCTTGACCGCCACCGCGGAGTCGTCCGGCTGCCTGACCAGGGCGATCAGGTCGTCGCCTTCCAGCTTCCAGCGTATAAACTTGCCGTCCTTGTCCTGGGCCCACCACTCCACGAAGCCCCGGTCAGTGATGATCCGCCTCAGCTTGAGACCGATCCTGGACTCGGCCCGCCAGTCAGAGCCCAGGAGCCAGTAGACGTAGCGCAGCCAGGCTGGCTTGTCCAAACCGGCCTGGGCCAGGAAGGAGGCCTCCTGCTCCGGGGTGACAAAGGCCCCCAGGACGTTGCGGGCCACGTTGCCCGGCGAGGACTCGGTGATCAGGAAGACGGCCATCGAGACCAGGACCATGGTCAGCAACAACAGCAGGAACCGCCTCAGGATGAATTTGGCCACTTCTCCGCCCTCGATCAGCTCGCCCCCCGGCGGGCCGGACCCGAGCCGGCCAGCCGGGGGCGTTCCTGAACCGCCTTCAGCCTAGGCCTCCAGCCAGGCCTCGTTGAAGAGCATGTAGAGGTTGGGATGGGCCTGGACGTTCTTCAGCTTGGTGCTGGTGCACATCCAGGTGTTCATCCAGTAGGCGATGCCCACTGGCCCGCGGTCCATCATGATCTGCTCGATGTCGCAGAAGACCTTGCGCCGTTCCTCGACGTCCAGGATGCCGTTGGCCTTGGTCAGGAGCTCGCCGAACTCCTTGTCCACCCAGCGGGTCTCGTTCCAGGCCACCGGCTTGCCCTCGGCGTCGGCGGTGTAGCCCAGGTTGAGGATCATGGTCCCCAGGGGCCGGTGGGTCCAGGGGGTGACGCCCAGGTCCACCTCGGTCCATTTCTCCCAGTACTGGCTGGCCGGCATGGTCTTGATGTTGATCTTGAAGCCGGCCGGGGCCGCGTCCTGCTTGAGTATTTCGGCGTAACGGACCACGTCGGTCCAGTCGCTGGCCACGGCCAGACTGACCTCCAGACCGTCGGCGTAGCCGGCCTCCTTGAGCAGGGCCTTGGCCTTGTCCGGGTCGTACTTGGGGGTCGGCTTCTGGCAGTACTCGGGGTGCTTGGGGTAGACGTGGACGTCCTGGCCCTCCATGCCCTCGCCGTGGTAGGCCAGGCCCAGGATCTTCTCCCGGTGCTGGCAGAGCTTGAGGGCCTGGCGGACCTTGTTGTCCGACCAGGGCTTCATGTCCACCCGCATCCGCAGCACCCGGGTGGTGCCGGTGGTCACCGGCAGGACGACGATGTTGGCGTCGCCCTTGACGGCCATCATCACCGCTGGGCCGGGATTGTCCGAGGCGTCCAGGAGATGGATCTCGCCCGCCTTGAGGGCCGCGATCTGGGGGGCCTGTTCCGCGCCCATGTCGACGAACTTCATCCCCTCCAGATAGGGCAGCGGCTTGCCGTCGGCGCCCTTCTGCCAGTAATCGGACCGGGCCTTGATGACGCAGAGCTCGCCTTCCTTGTAAGTCTCCAGGGTGTAGGGGCCCGTTCCGTGGGGGGCCTTGAGGAAGTCGCCCTCAAACGTCTTGTGGTTGAGGATCGGGGCCGGGTAGTGGAAGAAATGCTCCGGAATGGCGATCTCGGGCCGCTTGAGGTGGAGCTTGATCTGGTGGGCGCTGACCTTCTCCACGCCCGTCTGCTCCAGATAGGCGCCCATGAGCCCCAGCATGGACGACTTGACGTCCTTGTTGAGCCACTGGTTGATGGTGAAGATGACGTCGTCCGCGCCGAAGTCGTCGCCGTTGTTGAACTTGACGCCTTTACGCAGGTTGAAGGTCCAGGTCTTGAGATCCTCGCTGGCCGACCAGCTTTCGGCCAGACAGGGCCGGGTGATGTTGTCCGGCCCGATCACGGTCATGTACTCGATGACGTGGCGGAGCTGGTTGGAGGGCATGATCCAGGAGAACTGAGCCGGATGGGTCACCTTCTGGATCTGGGACGAAATCTTCAGGGTCCCGCCCCGCCTGATCTGGGCCGCTCTGGATCGACGGGGCCAGGGCAGGCCGACGACGATCGAGGCCGCAGCCACGGAAACTCCCAGTAAAGCCGAATAGCGCAGAAACGACCGCCGCGACAAATTTCCTTTTTGATACTGGTCAACCAATTCGGGTAAACGGGGGTGCAGGTTCTTGACCTTCATGAAACCTCCAGTTTCTTTAGGTGAGCAATGGCGGTGAGGTTCGGCCCGATTGACTCCGCTCCGGCCGCCTCCCCGGTAGGGGCCGGAACGCCTTCATGTGGCCATCACCGCGGATTATTTTTAAATTGAAAGAAACAAACGGTTTTCCCTTTTTTCCTTCTCCCTTCGACCGCGGCAAGAGCGGGGGTTAAGAGCCAGAACGCTTACGAGACAACAGCGGCAAGAAGCGCAGCCGGCAATTGTGGGCAGATATTAATCTCTACCAACCCCAAATCCGGCTGTCAACCCGGCCGAGGTCGAGGCGCTCCCGGGCCGGCCTCCGAGTCAGTCAAGGAGCCGCGGCCGGCCGGGTCGGTGGGGCGGTCAGGGAAAGACCAGGGACTTGGTCTTGAGGTCAAAGACGCCCTGGTAGGTCAGACGGGCCCGCATGACCGAGGTGAAGGTCAGGAAGCCCAGGGTCCAGAGGGGATAGTCCAGGCCGCAGCCCAGCTCCCAGAGGCTCCGGTGGAAGGCCTGGACCTGGCCGGCCAGGATGGGGACCGGCTCCAGGGAGCAGACGCCGCCCAGGGGCAGCCTCAACCGGGCCCTGACCCGGCCGGCCTGGGCCAGAACCAGGCCGCCGCCCATGTCCAGGACCTCTCCGGCGGCCAGGGCCATGTCGGCCTCGTCCTGGCCCAGGACCAGCAGGCCGTGGGTCTCGTGGGCCACGCTGGAGGCCAGGCCGCCCAGGTTGGGGCAGAAGCCGGTCAGCAGGCCCCGCCCCACCCGGTCCCCGTCCCGGCTGAAGAACGCGGCCAGGAGCAGATCGCCCCGGGGCCGGATAAAGCCGTTCGAGACCTCCAGCTCGACCTCCTCCAGGTCGGTCACGGTCCGGTCCACGATCCGGATGGCCGGGGCCGTCTTGCGCCCGGGACCGGCGGCCAGCCTGAAATCTTCGGCCGAGAGGCGGCCGAGCCTGAAGGGCCGGGAGCCCAGACCGGCCGGCGGCGGGGCCGGCTCCGGAATGACCAGCCGGCCGTCCCGGGCCGCGATTTGGCCCTTGGCCATGACCAGCCTGGGTCTGGGCCGCCTCAGATCCTCGACCACCTGGAGGTGGGCCAGACGGCCCGGGGCCAGGCCGCCCAGGAGGTGGTCCAGGTTGAAGTAGCGGGCCGGGTTGAGGCTGGCCATCTGGATGGCCTTGACCGGCTCCAGGCCCAGCTCCACGGCCTGGCCGACGATCCAGTCCAGGTAACCCCAGTCCAGGAGGTGATCGGCGAAGACGCCGTCGCTGACCAGCATCAGCCGGCTGAGGTCGAAATTTTCCAACTGGCGGACCGCCTCGATCAGATGGGGCAGGTCCTGGCGGATGGAGCCGTGGCGGAGCATGACGTGAAAGCCCAGCCTGACCCGCCGGAGGACGTCCTCGGCGGTCAGGCTCTCGTGGCAGGAGGTCACCCCGGCCAGGGCCAGGCGGTTGAGCCTGGCCTCATTGGCCCCGGTGGTGTGGCCCTCGACGCGCTTGCCCGCTCGCCGGGCCAGGGCGAGCTTGGCCGCCAGGCTGGCGTCGCCCTGGACCAGGCGCAGGTAGGGCGTCACCTCGCTCAGGCCCAGGACAAAGTCCCGCTCCAGGGCCTTCTCCAGATCAGCCCGGCCCCACAGGTCCGGGCCCTCGAACTCGGGGTAGGGCGGAGCCGCGGCCGGCACACCGGCGTAGGCGCTCAGGGGCGAGCGGGCCAGGCCGGCCATGACTTCCAGATACGCCTCGACGCCCAGGGCGCTGGCCAGATCGTGGCCGTCGTTGAAGAACCCGGTCGTTCCCCCGGTCAGGACCTGGCCGGCAAAGGCGGCCGGGTTGTAGAACAGATCGGCGTGGGCGTGGGCGTCGAAGTAGCCGGGCAGGAGGAAGTCGCCGCCCAGGTCGATGACCTGGGTCCGCTCCCCCCCGGAGATCCCGGCCCCGGCCGGATCCGGGCCGGTGTAGATTATCCTCTCCCCGGCCACGGCCAGGTCCCAGTTGAGGATCTCGCCCGAGTAGACGTTGACCAGCCGGCCGTTGGTCAGCAGGAAATCAGCGGTCATTTAAAACATCCTCAAGGAATCGGTGCGCTCCAACCCCCGGACCCTCTTGGCCGGCCCGGCCGGTCCGTGCTATTCTCGACCCCAGCGGGAGGCGTCGCGCCTTGAAATCTAGCCGAGTCAACCTGAACAAGCTCATCGTCTACGGCCTGCTGCCCCTGGTGGTCCCGGCCGGCCTGGTGCTGCTCTACTTCTCGGGCCTCCCCTGGGCCCAGGAGCTGGTCGCCCCGGCCCGGAACCGGGAGCTCGGCCTCCTGGAGCACCTGGACCTGGCTCTCCTCCTGGCCATGCTGGCCATGGCCCTGCTGGGCCTGAGGCGGAAGAAGCTCAGGTTCGAAAGGATCGGCCTGATCGTCCTGGCCGGGCTGCTCCTCTTCTTCACCCTTGAGGAGACCGACTACGGCCTCAACTACCTGGCCCCCCAGGATCTGACCCCGGGCCGACCGGCCACCGTCTCATCGAGCCTGGGCAGCGGCGTCAGGAACGTCCACAATCTCGGCGGCATCGACAAGATGATGGCCTCGGCCACGGACGCCGGCCTGATCATCTGCTTCCTGATCCTGCCCCTGGCCCTGGCCCGCAGCAGCCGGCCCCTGATCCGCTACCTCCTGCCCGACCGCTGGTCCATCGTCACCCTGGCCAGCATGTTCCTGGTGGTCAGACTGGCCCAGACCTTGGAGAGCGCCGGCTTCAGCAGCAACCTGTCCCTCCACAAGAACCTCTCCGAGTTCCAGGAACTGGTGGTCTACTACCTCCTGGCCGTCTACCTCTTTGAGGTCGTCTTCCGCCGCGACTACCGGACCGGCCCTCAGGCGCAGCCCTGATAGGGCCGCTTGATCAGGGCCGCGTGGACGTGGCCGATCATGGTGTTGAAGTCAAAGACCGGCAGCCCGGTCGTCTCCTGGATGGCCGCGGCGTAGGGCGGTATGTTGGCGCACTCCAGAAGCAGGGCTTGGATGGCCTTGTCCCTGGCCTTGAGCTCCATGGCCCGGCCGACCACCTCGGCCTGAACGGCCTCGAAGTCCAGGCTCCCGCAACCCTCCAGGATCGCGGCCCGGAAGTTGGGCCGGTCCTCCAGGCCTGAGACGACCAGGCGCTCCAGGTCTGCCCCGGCCTTAGCCAGGTGCTCTTCGGTCAGATTGGCCGCGTGGGCGGTCAGGAGGCCGAGCTTGCCCCGGCGGCCCAGGGTGCGCTGGATGAAGGGGATCTGGAGCAGGCTGGAGGCGAAGACCGGCACCGGGAACTCGTCGGCCAGCTCCTCCTGGAAGAGAATCAGGAAGCCGCAGGTGGTGGTCAGGGCCCTGACCCCCTCCCGGACCAGCCGCCAGCCGGCCTCGATGAACGGCCCCAGGAGGCTCGGGTCGCGCCGCTCGATGAGCCGCTCGATGGAGGCCTGGGGCACGACCTCGTAGCGCACAGGGAAGGGGAAGGTGGTGGCGTTGCCCACGTCGCCGGGCGGCCTGGGGATGAGGACGTCCAGGACCATGACCCCGATGGCCTGGCCAAAGGTGTGCCTCCCCGGATCAGCTCTATAGATCATGACTCACCTCCCAGCCGGCCTCAGCCGACCGCTATTTCTCCTGGAGCGACTCCAGCAGGCAGTGGAGGAGGACGTTGGCCCCGGCCTCGCAGTCCTCCCAGGTGGTCCGCTCCACCTCGACGTGGCTCCGGCCGCCGATGGAGGGGACGAAGATCATGGCCGTGGGGCAGACCTGGTTCATGTAGCTGGCGTCGTGGCCGGCCCCGCTGACCATGCGCCGTCTGGAGTAGCCCAGCCGCTCGGCCTGCCTGATGACCCGCTCCACCAGCCGCTCCTCAAAGGGCGAGTGCTCCACCCGCCAGGTCACCTCGGCCCGGAGCGGGCAGCCCCTGGCCGCGGCCAGGCCCTGGAACTCCTTGTCCAGCTCCTCCCAGGCCCGCAGGGCCAGGTCGTCGTCCCAGGAGCGGATGTCCACGGTGAAGTGGACCCTGTCCGGGATGATGTTGCGCGAGTTGGGGAAGTTGTGGATCTCGCCCACCGTGGCCACCAGGTTGCCGCCCATCCTGGCCGGGAGGCGGTTGACGGCCAGGATCATCTCGGCCGCGGCGCAGAGGGCGTCGTTGCGGCCCTCCATGGGCGTGGGGCCGACCTGGTTGGCCGTGCCCTCGACGAATATGTCGTACCAGTGCAGGCAGAGGATGCCCTTGGGCGCGCCGATGGTCTGGCCCTCCCGCTCCAGGATGGGCCCCTGCTCGATGTGGTACTCGTAGTAGGCCTGGACCGGCCGCTTCCTGGCCGGCGCCGGGCCCTTGTAGCCGATCCGCTCCAGCTCCTGGCCCAGCTTGTTGCCCTTGACGTCGGTCCGGGCGTAGACCCAGTCCAGGTCCAGGGCCCCGGCCCAGACGCCGGAGCCGACCATGGCCGGGGCGAAGCGGGAGCCCTCCTCGTTGGTCCAGTCGACGATGACAAAGGGCCGCTCGGTCTCGACCCGGTTCTCGTGCAGGGTCCGCATCACCTCCAGGGCGCCCATGACGCCCAGGATGCCGTCGAAGCGGCCGCCCTTGGGCTGGGAGTCGATGTGCGAGCCGCTCATCACCGGGGCCAGGTCGTTGTTCCGGCCCGGCCGCAGTCCGAAGATGTTGCCCATCTGGTCGATGGTGATCTCCAGGTCCATCTCCCTGAGCCAGGCGACGAACAGGTCCCTGGCCCGGCGGTCCTCGTCGCTCAGGGTCAGACGCTGGACCCCGCCGCCGGGCGTGCCTCCGATCCTGGCCATCTCCTCCAGGGCCTCCCTGAGGCGCCGGCCGTTGACTCTCAGATCCTCCAGGTTCATCCTGCTCCTCCTGTCCTGACTTCAGAAGACCGCCGGCCGGTCTCCCTGTTGACTCAGATAAATAAACACTGCACCCCCGAGCTTCCATTGGTCGTTAGGACACCCGGGAGCGGGATTTATAACGCCTTAACAGAGCAAACGTCAAGATATCAATGGTTTAATAACCTCTCTGACCGCCGCCATCTGCTGTTTAGGGCCGCGCCACTCCTCATAAATTATTTTTAACCAATCGTCCAACCCACGAAGAGAACCAAATATACGGGGGACATCTGCCTCTTTAACTCCACCCAATTCACCGCACAAGAACCAAGAACCCGCATTTAGATCGCCTCCCCACACTCTAGCATCCTTGGCGACCTCTTCGATGATCTTTACAGCCGGACGATACTTATATGCCCCATCTAAGCCTAATGCTGGTGTGAGACCCCGGGCTTTTCCCCAAGTCTGGGCAACTCGTTTAACCCAAATATCAGCAGGTTGAAAGCACCATGCTGGATTGCCTTTTACCTCGTAGAGGCTGTGGTATCGACATACATCTCTCAGGAAAAAGGCGGCAATTTTATCGCCCACCCCTCCTATCCTGAGAAGCTGTCGAGTGGCTTCCTCCGCCCTACCTTGCCTCAGCATGGAGCGAGCCCAGAGAAGAATGTTGTAGTTATCATCCTTTAATTCGGCCACAAAGGAGGTTACTGCGACTTTTCCATTTGACTGAAAACAGTTCAGCGGCTGATATTCTTCCTTCAAGCGCCAACCAGACTCCTTAACAATTGTCTTGAACCTATCCCAAGCCTCCTCAACGAACCTTTGAGTTGGCCTTTTTGCATTCCTAATTGCGTATCTCACCGCAACAGTACTTGGTTCTTCATATGTGCTCCCCTGAACTCGCCGCTTGAACAGATAATTCTCAAGAACAAAACACAGAGCATCAACCCAATTTTTTTCAGCTTTTGCGAACTCTTTTCGATAATTCCAGTACTTATCGTGCCAGTAGATGTCAGATAGTTTGGCGACTTTCTTGGCGATCGGGACCAACGATTTAAGACTGGCCATTACCTACCTCCTTTTGCTGTATTCCTCCCTTTCTAATTCATAGACATATCTTAATCGACTCATTTTGAATAGCGACTATAGCCCAAGGACTACCAAAAGAACCGCGGCTTGGCCGCTCCAGTCGACCTTAACCTTCCAGACGCTTCAGGTAAAGACTCCGGCAGGTCCTCTCCACGGCCAGGAGCCCGGCCCAGGCCTCGTTGAAGTCCTCCCGGCCCCAGGAAAAGACGCCGTGGCCCTGGATGATGATCCCCGGCCGGTCCCGGAGCAGGGCGGAGAGGTCCTCGACCGGCCCGGTAGGACCCAGGCTTGTCACGACGGGCGCGTCTTCGATGAACCAGACCCCGGCTCCCGGCTCCACCAGGGACAGGACCACGCTGAACTTGGGGTGGCCGTGGAGCACGGCCCGGCAGCCCGTGGCCCGGATGATGGCCCGGTGGGCCGGCAGCTCGCTGGAGGGCTCCAGCCCCTCGCAGTCCGGCTCGGCCCAGGGGCAGGCGGCGATCCGGCCGGCCAGCCGGTCCAGGAAGCTGCCCCGCTGGCTGATGTAGAGGCGGTCGCCCCAATGGTAAGAGACGTTGCCCATGAAGGAGTAGACCAGGCGGTGGCCGACCATCAGCCGGCCGACCTGGTCCAGGGCCGCCTCGACCCGGCCGGCCGAGCCGAAGGGCCCCCGCTCCAGGACCGGGGCCGGCTGGGGCAGGGGCTCCAGTCCGGCCAGGGCCAGGTCCAGGACGGCCCGCCGTCCGGCCTCGAGGCCTCCCCGCTGGGCCAGGCAATCGGCCAGGAACTTGACCAGGCAGACGAAGCAGACCGAGGAGAAGATGACCAGGGCCTCCTCCGGCCCGGTCCGGCCGGCGGCCAGAACGCCCTGGCCGGACAGGATCGCCGCCGGCCGCTCCCGGAGGGACGATACAATGGACTCGTTTGAAATTACTGAACAAACCGGCAGGTCCTTCAGCAGGGCCCGGGTCTCGTAGTCGCTGGGTTTGATCCGCTGGCCCGAGTGGCCGGCCAGCCAGTCGATGACCGAGGCGTAGGGCTCGGCCGGCCGGGCCAAAAGGAGCGAGTCGACCCCGAGCTCCCCGGCCGCCCGGCTCAAGTCCGGGCCGGCCCTCTCGGCCCGGCCCAGGCTGGTCCGGCCCCGGTCCAGAACCAGGACGGCCCGCTCGGCTTCGAGCAGCCCGGCCCGGGCCAGCCGGTCCAGGCAGTCCCGGGCCTGGGCCAAGCCGTCCCCGGCCGGACCGTCAGTCGTCAAAATGGCCGGCCGGGCCCTTGTCGCCCTGGACCAGAGCCCCCTTGGCCTTGATCTTGGCCTCGGTCCACTCGGCCGGGTCCTCCAGGCGGCCCGCCTTGGGCCCCAGGTCAAAGGAATTGGCCTGGAGAATGGCTTCCAGAGCCAGGGGAGCCGTGTCCCGGGCGTTGAAGACGTCGGTCAGGAGCCGGTAGACGAAGTCCTCGACGCCCTTGACCACGCGGGCCCGGATCTCGGCCGGCAAGCTCAGGAGCTTGTTCTCGAAGGGCAGGTTGAGCTTCTTGTAGTCACCGGCCTTGAGCCCCTTTTCCTTTGCCTGGGCGACCATCTCGGCCCAGAGCTCCTCGCTGAGGCCGTGGCCGGGCACCTTGATGAACTGGCCCTGGCCGTCCAGCTCGGCGTTGCCGTAGTCGTTGACCTTGACCCCCCAGCTGATCATCTGCAGGGCCGTGGCCACGTTGGCCTTGGTCGTCCGGGTCTTCTGGGCGATCCGGCGCAGCCGCTCCGAGCTGTTGCCCGAGGTGCCGTGCTGGGCGCCCGAGACCTGGTAGGGCTCCAGGGCCTCATGGATCTGGGCGGTCAGCTCGACCTGGATGCCGGCGTCGCTGGCCTCGATGCCGTGGGTGGTGCCGTTGTTGAGGGCGATCCAGTCCGGGAAGATGTCGTGGGCGTTGAGACCCTGGATCAGGAAGAGGGCCTCCTCCCTGGTGGACAGGCCGGCCTTGCCCTTGATCTCGCCCACCTCGGTCTCCAGCCCGGCCCACTTGGGTACGTAGGGGTTGAGGGTCAGGTTGGCCAGCAGGTTGTCGGCGTCGGGCAGGTGGGAGGCGTCGATGGCGATGGAAGTGATCCCGGCGTCGAACATGGAGGGGATCTCCACCTTGGCCGCCTCCAGGTCGGCCTGGTTCTTGATGCCGTAGTGATCGGCGTGGATGGCCACGGGTACGGTGATGTTGAGCTCGTTGGCCAGGGCGTCGACCAGGCGGGCCATGTTCCAGTAGTTGACCGCGCAGTAGGCCTTGGCCCCGCCCTCTGACTTGGCGATCTCGATGATGATGGCCGCGTTGGCCCGCTGGGCGGCCTTGAGGGCCCCGCGGACGACGAAGTAGTTGCGGCCGTTGGCGGCGATGGTCATGGCCTGGCCCTTGGCCCTGAGGGCCCGGTCCATGACCTTGCCGCTGACGATGAGGGCCCGCGAGTGGGGGAACAGCCGGACGATGTTCGGCGGCCGGCCGATCTCCAGAGCCTTGTTGAACGCTTGTTCTATGGTCATTGACTACTCCCTCCCCTGCCCTGTCCCGGCCGGGCCGGCTCCGGCCCGGCGCTGGGGCTCGAGGATGACCTTGAGCGAGCAGGTCTCCACTGGGTTGCAGACGTACTGGAAGCCCAGGCCGGCCTCCTCCAGGCCGAAGCGGTGGGTGACCATCCGGCCCAGGGGCAGGCTGCCCGATTTGATCAAGGCCAGGGCCTGGGCGCAGTCGGCCGGGGCCCCGGCGTAGGTGCTGGTCAGGGTGACCTCGGTTCGCCAGAAGATGTCGTTGATCGAGGCCGGGAGCCGGGCTCCTTCCGAGGCCCCGGCAAAGAGGAGGATCGTCCCGCCCCGTTCCACGGCCCGCAAGGCCAGGGAGGTGAAGCCCTCGAAGCAGAGGATGACCAGGTCGGCCTTGTAGCCGCCGTTGGCCGCCAAGAGGGCCTCGATCAGCCCCTCGTCGGCCTCCAGGGCCAGATGGGCGCCCACCTCCAGGGCCTTTTCCAGGCGGAAGGGGATGGTGTCGGCGGCCACGACCAGGCCGGAGCCTAAGGCCCGGGCCAGGGTGACGTGGAGCATCCCGGAGATGCCCGCCCCCAGGACCAGGACGGTCTGGCCCGGCCTTATTCCGGCCCGGCGCTGGCCCCTGAGCACGCAGGCCAGGGGCTCCATGAACGAGGCCTCCTCAAAGGAGACGCCCTCGTCCAGGGCAAAGGTGCCCCGGTCCACGTTGATGGCCGGGACCAGGACAAACTCGGCGAAGCCGCCCGGCTCGAAGTGGGTCCCCTTGAGCAGGGTCGGACACATGGTCTGGTGACCTGAAAGGCAGTAGTGGCAGGTGTTGCAGGGCACGTGGTGGGTGGCGGCCACCCGGTCGCCGACCTTGAACTTGTCCACGCCCGGCCCCACCTCGACCACCTCGCCGGCGACCTCGTGGCCCAGGACCAGGGGAACCTTGTCCCGGCGGTACCACTCCATGACGTCGCTGCCGCAGATGCCGCTGGCCACGACCTTGAGCAGGAGCTCGCCCGGGCCGGGCCGGGGGACGTCCATCTCGACCACCCGGACGTCGGAGTTGCTGTAGTACATCAGGGCGCGCATGGGCGGGTCTTCTGTCCTTGTCCGGGCCGGGATCAGGCCCGGCTCTTGTACTCGTCAAAGGCCTCCTGGGCCTGCTTGGGGGTCAGGCCGTCGTGGATGACCCCGTTCAGGGCCCGCATCATGGCCGTGGGGTGAGGGTTCTGCCAGACGTTGCGGCCCAGATTGACCCCGATGGCCCCCTTCTGGAGGCCGTCGTAGACGAAGTCAAAGACCTCCCGCTCGGTCTCGCCCTTGGGTCCGCCGGCGATGACCACCGGCACCGGGCAACCGTTGGTGACCTGCTCAAAGCCCTGCTCGCAGTAGTAGGTCTTGACGATCTTGGCCCCCAGCTCGGCGGCGATGCGGCAGGCCAGGCCCAGGTAGCGGGCCGTGCGCTTCTCCATCTCCTTGCCCACGGCGGTGACGGCCATGACCGGGATGTTGTAGGGCTCGCAGAGGTCGACCAGCCGGCCCAGGCTCTCCAGGGTCTGCTGCTCGTAGTCGGTGCCGACGAAGATGGACAGGCCCACCCCGGCCACGTTGAGCCGGATCATCTCCTCGACCGAGGTGGTGATGACCTCGTCGGCCAGGTCGTGGCCGATGACGCTGGTCGCGCCCGAGACCCGGAGGATGATCGGGGTGTTCTCGTCCGGGTCGACGCAGCTTCTGAGCACGCCCCGGGTGACGAAGAGGCCGTCGGCGTAGGGCAGCAGCTCCCTGATCGTCTCGCCGGGCCGCTCCAGGCAGCGGGTCGGGCCCTGGAAGTAGCCGTGGTCAATGGGCAGGAACTGGCAGCGTCCGTCCGGTTTGATCAGGCGGGAGAGGCGGTTGCGCAGGCCCCAGTCCATGTTGTCCGAGCCCTTGATCTTCTTTCGGCGCTCGGAAGTCTTCTCAGCGGCCATCTCCGAGGCCGGCCTGGCCTCCAGTATCCCTTCGGCGTCGGGCATGAATGTCCTCCTTGGCGGGGCTGAAACGGGACCCCCGGATTGTCGCCTGGTCGCGGAAGGCCCGGGGCCGTGGCCGGGAGCGGTCAGAGACCCCGGCCGGCCCGGGCTAGGGCGTTCTGGGAGGCATTATTGAAAAAGAGGCCGGGAGTGTCAAGGGAGGGGGCGGGCTGACCGGCCGGGCATCAGGCCGCTCAAAGTGACTTGGCTGGCTCCTTGTGGGCGGCCACGGCCGTGGGGCGGAATCGACCCAGGGAAATCGCCGCCATCAGCGCGGTCTGCCAGGAAGCGCCGGCTTGCCGAATGTGAGTCAGGCCCAGCGAAGCCAGCCGGACGGCATACTCCGCCTGATGCTCGATGTCGGCCAGGACGATGTAGCCCCCCGGCTTGAGGACGCGGGCCATCTCGGCGATCGCCCGGGAACGCTGTTCGGCGTCGCGCAAATTGTGGACTGCCCAGTGGGACAGAACCACGTCGAACGACTCATCGGAGAAGGGCAGTTGGCGCATGTCAGCGGTCCGGACCTCGACGCGATCGGCCACGCCCTCCAGCCGGGCATTGCTCAGGGGCGCGTCCGGGCGGTTCTGGGCCTGATCTTCCGAGTGCCAGAGGTCGATCCCCACGGCCTGGCCCCTTGGCAGCCGCTTGGCGGCGGCCACGAGCATCAGGCCGTGCCCGCAGCCGACGTCCAGAACCTGCTCGCCCCCGCTCCAGGGAATGAGGTCGAGCAGACGCTCGCGCTGATTGAGCTTGCCGATGCGGCTGGCGTGAAGCACAACAAAGCCCAGACCGAGGCAATAAGCCGCGCAGAACAAAAGCAGACCGGCCAGAAGAGCGCGCCACGGCCGACCGGGCCAGGAGATGAAGGCCAGCGGCAGTAAAAGCAGCAAGGCGGCCGTCCCCGCCACGAGCAGGCTGCGGACCGCGCCGGGGGCGTCAAAGCCATAGTCTGGACGTTTCATGGTCTGCGACCCGCTATCGAGCCCGAGTTGATCAGAGTCAGGCCTCGATATTATCAAACCGCAGTTCGAGGAGGAAGAAAAGCGGCGGGCCGATGATTCTCAAGAGCTCCGGGCGACCCTCAAACCCGGCACAACTCCTCGGCCGTCGGCCGGAACGCCTCCGGGCCTTTACTCATCGGCCGGCCCATCCGCCTGGCCGCGGTTCCCTCCTCAGTCTTCCAGGAGACCGGCCCGCCGAGCCAGGTGGATGGCCCCTTGGATGCTCAGGGCGTCAATGGCATTCGGGTCGGTGATCTTCCTTATCCTGGCTCCGGCGGCCGGGGTGCTCTTGAGCAGGTGCTCATAGATAGCGCACCGCCGGGGCAGCCCGATCATGACGACCTCCTTGCTCTCAGGATAGCCCAGGTGGCCGAACTGGTTGAGGGCCCGCATGTCCTCGGCGGCCAGGGCGCTCTCCACGAAAAGCTTGCGCTCCCACCACTTGGTGGAGAGGAGCACGTCCAGAAAGCGGGGCATGAGCATGGTCCGGAGGAAGCCGGCCTCGTCGATCCACCGGGCCGCGGCCCGGACCACCGCCGGGTCGAAGTAGTCGGCGTCGTCGAAGTCGTCCTCGGCCCGGACCGACTTGCCGATGAAGGTCTCCTTGAGGATGGCCTCAAAGACCTGGCCGGACATGGTGGTCACGCTACCCCGGACCTTCTGCTCCTCGTCCACGGAGATGAGCTTGGTGTGGCTGGTCAGGAAGGCCACCGTCACCGGCGGGGTCAGCTCGTACTCGGACAGGATCCCGGCGACCTGGGTCTCCTCGCCCCGCATGAAGTCCAGCCTGCCCACGTCGGGAATGCCGGCCGTTTGGGGATCGTAGACGTTCTTGATCCCCCGGACGAAGTAGATGGGGATATCCACCAGGAAGACGTTCGGGTCTTCCACCTTCACCAGGTTGGCGGCCAGGTCCGCAGGCCCCACCGGGGCCCAGAGGTGGGGGAGCTCGATGAGGCCGATCTCGCTGGTGATCATGCCCGAGGAGATGACGAACTTGATCCGGTCCAGGCTAAGGCCGGCGTCTTCCAGGGCGGCCAGGAAGGTCTCCTTGAGCCCCTCCTTCAAGACCTGGTTCCCGCCGCTGATGGCCGTGTCGCGGACGCCGACCTTTTTGGAGGCCCTGCCCTTCACCCGGCCGGTCTCCTCCACGATGTAGACCCGGGAATTGGTAGTCCCGCAGTCTATGGTCGCCAGGTACATCACAGCATCTCCAGCTCGGTCAGGGCCCGGCGGATCTTGTCCTTCTCCGCCTCGGTGGCCGGGATAAAGGGGGCCCGGGGAAAGGCGGTGACGATCCCCCGAATGTCCAGCATGGCGTAGACGGCTAGCTGGGTGGACCGGGCCAGGTACATGATATCCCTGACCTTGTTGATCCTGAACTGGGTCTCCCGGCAGCCGGCCAGGTCGCCTTCCTGGCTCTGGCGGAACATCTGGCCGCAGATCTCGGGGAAGGCGTTGGCCAGGCCGGGGATGAAGGCCTCGGCCCCCAGGCAGAAGGCCGGGAGCCACATGGCCTCGGTGCCCAGGATCACCTCGAACCCGTCGCCGCCAAGCTCCCGCTGGTACTTGGCGAAGGTGAGGATGTCGAAGGTGGCGTCCTTGACGCCCTTGAGCCCTTCCTCCTTGAGCTGCTTCAAGACGTCCAGAGCGATGGAGTATCCGGAGAAGGTGGGGTTGTCGTAGAGGTAGATGGGAAAATCCGGCTCCACGGCCTTGAGCATGGCCCGGTAGAATCCCAGGACGCTGTCGGACTGGTGGTGGAAGTAATAGGGCCCCACCGCGGCCGCGCCCTGGCAGCCGATCTCCTGGGCGTGGCGGGTCAGCTCCACGGTGTCCCGGGTGGTGGTGGTGCCGGTCTGGACGATGATCGGCACCTTGCCCTTGGCCGTCCTGAGGCAGACCTCGGCCACGGTCTTGCGCTCGGCCACGGACATCATCGCCCCGCAGCCGTATGAACCGCAGATGAACAGGCCGTCCACCCGGTCCTTGAGGAAGTCGACCAGCACCTCCAGTTGGGCCAGGTCCAGCTCGCCGTCTTGATCGAAGGGGGTGATCATGGGCGGGACCACCCCTTTTAGATTGAACATCCTGTCCTCCCCATCGCCCGCCCCTCAAGGGCCGGCGGATTACTTCTCGGAATGTCACAGACAACTGTGGTGGATTTATGATCCCCCACTCTGCGGTGACCCCCAACCTTAGGACAGTCAGGCGGCCTTGATTAAAGTTGAATCGACCCTAGTTCATCAGGCCGCCTTTTGGGTTGGCGGCCATACCCGGGCATGTCCGGGCATGGCCGGCGAGTCGTGTTGGTATACCTCGTCAGGCGTCTTGTCGTCCAGGCTGGAGTGGCCCCTCACCCAACGCCTGAGCCCCTTTTTCAGCTCCTGGCCATTTGAGAAATCATTCCACTCACCGTCCAGGGGCTCGACCCGGAAGTCCATGACCGCCTCGCCGGGCGCCTTCATCTTGCCCACCAGGAGGAGCCGCCGGCCAGCTTGTCCTGCCGGCCCCTCAGCCGCCAGGGGAAGTCGGCGAAGTACCAGCCCGTCTGGCCGCCCAGGCGGACCAGGGAGGCCCAGGCCTCCTCCGGGCCGGCCTGGACCCTGACCCTGTAGGCCTTCTGGATGACCGTGCCGCCGGCGTAGCCGGTGGCGGCGGTGACCAGAACCGGTTGGGTGTGCAAGAGCCTCTTGCCGTTTGAGCGGCGGGAAGCAGCCCCTGGAAGCGGATTTTTCCGCCGGGCGCGACTTTAAGCCCCTGGCCGGCGGCCCTAGCCTTCAGCCCCCGGCCTCCTCGTCAAAAGGGCTCCGGAGCACTCGGGGGAGTCGTCACCACCGGCGGGTTGGGCCGCTGGTTGACGTAGAGCCGGAAAACGTCCGGCCGGGCGTAGTGGCCGACCACGTCCATGGCGAACTTGCCCCGGGGGATCTCGTCCAGGTCCAGGTCGGCGGTCAGGATGCAGGGCCCCTCGTAGTCCGGGCCGGCCAGGACCCGGCCCATGGGATCGACGATGGCGCTGCCGCCATTGAGGAGAACCGTGGCCGGGTCGTCGCCCTGGATGGCGGCGTAATCGGGCGGGCAGTCGCCCCGGGTCAGGTACTGGCAGCAGGTCAGGACAAAGCAGCGGCCCTCCAGGGCGATGTGACGCGCCGTGGCCAGCCAGGTCTCGCCGCAGTCGGCCGTGGGGGCCAGGTAGATCTGGACGCCCTGGGAGTACATGTGCATCCGCAGGAGGGGCATGTAGTTCTCCCAGCAGATGACCGAGCCGATCCGGCCCAGGGGCGTTTCGAACACGGGCAGGGTCGAGCCGTCGCCGAAGCCCCAGACCAGCTTCTCCCAGGCCGTGGGCATCAGCTTGCGGTGCCTGCCCAGGAACCGGCCGTCGGGCCCGAAGAAGAGAACCGAGCAGTAGAGGGTCGACCCGCCCCGTTCGATGGCCCCCACGGCCAGGTAGACGCCCTGGTCCCGGGCGGACGCGGCCAGCCTGTCCGCGTCGGGCGAGGGCACCTCGATGGCGCTCTCGAAGTAGCGCCGGAAGTTCTCCTTGGAGCCGGGCCTGATGCCGAAGTCCAGGCCCTCGGGGTAGGCCGAGACAAAGGCCTCGGGAAAGAGGACCAGCTTGGCCCCCCGGGCCGAGGCCCGGGCGGTCAGGTCACTGACCTTGTCGAGTGTCGCCGACCGGTTGAAGACGACCGAGGCGTCCTGGACCACGGCCACGCGGACTGGCTCCATTTGACCTCTCTTTCCTGGGAAAGTGCCGGCCGGCCGGGAACAGCCCCGGCCGGTCGTTCGCGCCTCGCCCGGCCCTCAGGCCTCGGGCTCCTCCTCGTCAAAGGGATTCCTGAGCGCCCGGGAGGTGGCCACCACCGGCGGGGCCGGCCGCTGGTTGACGTAGAGCCGGAACACGTCCGGCCGGGCGTAGTGGCCGACCACGTCCATGGCGAACTTGCCCCGGGGGATCTCGTCCAGGTCCAGATCAGCGGTCAGGATGCAGGGACCCTCGAAGTCCGGGCCGGCCAGGACCCGGCCCATGGGGTCGATGATGCAGCTCCCGCCGGCCATGATCACCTCGGCCGGATCTTGCTGCGGGGCGGCGTAGTCGGCGGGGCAGTCGCCCCTGGTCAGGTACTGGCAGCAGGTCAGGACAAAGCAGCGGCCCTCCAGAGCGATGTGGCGCATGGTCGGCAGCCAGGTCTCGCGGCTGTCGGCCGTGGGGGCCAGGTAGAGCTGGACGCCCTGGGAGTACATGTGCATCCGCAGGAGGGGCATGTAGTTCTCCCAGCAGATGACCGCGCCCATCCGGCCCAGGGGGGTCTGGAACACGGGCATGGTCGAGCCGTCGCCGAAGCCCCAGATCAGCCTCTCCGAGGCGGTGGGCATCAGCTTGCGGTGCTTGCCCATGAGCCGGCCGTCGGGCCCGAAGAAGAGAACGGTGCAGTAGAGGGTGGACCCGCCCCGCTCGATGACGCCGATGGCCAGATAGACGCCCTGGCTCCGGGCGGCCGCGCCCAGGCTGTCCACGTCAGGCCCGGGCACGTCAATGGCGCTGTCGAAGTAGCGCCGGTAGTCCTCCAGGCCCTCCGGGGTCCGGGAGCCGATCCGGGCCCCGAAGTCGAGTCCCTTGGGATAGGCCGAGACAAAGGCCTCGGGAAAGAGGACCAGCTTGGCTCCCCTGGCCGCGGCCTTGGCGGTCAGGTCCTTGACCTTATCGATTGTCGCCGGACGATTGAAGACGACCGAGCAATCCTGGACAACGGCCACGCGCACTGGCTCCATCTCGCCTCCTTTATCCTGGGAAAGTGTCGACCGGGCCAAGGATAGCTCCAGGCCAGCCGGCCCGTCAACTTGATTGGGCTCGATTGGGGACTTGACAAACGTTTGTTTAGGATGATACTTAATCAAACGATTGCTTAACCATCCGGAGGGGAGACATTCCATGGCTCAGGATCAGCCACCCCCGGCCGGCCGGGGCAAAGGCGGCCTGGACTCCAGGCAGCGCATCTTCGAGACCGCCATCCGGCTCTTCGCCCGCCAGGGCTACGCCGCCACCGGGGTCAGGGAGATAGCCAGCCAGGCCGGGGTCAACCTGGCCATGATCAACTACTGCTTCGGCTCCAAGCTGGAGCTCCTCAAGGCCATCCTGGAGGATTTCTTCAGCGGCTATCTGAAGCGGGCCGAAGAGACCCTGATCGACCCCGACCCGGTCGAGTCCAGGATCCGCCGGTTCATAAAAGCCGAAATCGGCTACTTTGCCGCCCGCCAGGACCAGCTCATCATCACCCTGACCGAGATGGCCCACGACGAGCCCGAGGTGACCGAGTTCAAGGCCGCCTTCGCGGCCAAGCTGCTCCGTCTCTTCGAGACCCACGTCTACGCCGACCTGGCCCGGGCCTCGGACCGGCCCCTGCCCCTGGGGATAGTCGGCCCGGCCGCGATCTGCGCGGCCATGTCCCACTTCCTCTTCCGGCCGGTCATCACCAGGGTCAGGCCCCAGGACTTTGACGAGAGCTTCCTGGCCCGCTACCAGGTGCTCATGGCCGAGTTCTGCCTCCACGGCCTGGTCGGCCTGATCCCCGAACTGGCGGATGAAGGGGAAGCCCATGTCTGAGATCAGGCGGCGCATCGAGGACTGGTTCGAGGGCCTGGTCGGCCTGATCCCCGAACTGGCGGATGAAGGGGAAGCCTATGACTGAGATCAGGCGGCGCATCGAGGACTGGTTCGAGGGCCTGGCCCGCCTCATCTTCCGGCGGCGCTGGCTGACCCTGGTGCTCATGCTCGCCCTGGCCGCCGCCCTGGCCTGGCCCCTGCCCCGGCTGACCATGGACACCTCCAACGAGGGCTTCCTCCGGACCGACGACCCGATCCAGTTGACCTACAACTGGTTCCGGGAGCAGTTCGGCCAGGACGAGATGATTATCATCGCCCTCAAGCCGCCCCGGGTCTTTGACCTGGAGTTCCTGAAGTGGCTCAAGGCCCTCCACGACGACCTGGCCGAGAACGTCCCCCACCTGGACGACATCTTCTCCCTGATCAACGCCCGGGACACCCGGGGCCAGGGCGACAGCCTCATCGTCGGCGACCTCCTGGAGAAGATGCCCCGGAACGAGGCCGACCTGGCCGCCCTCAAGGAGCGGACCCTGTCCAACCCGCTCTACGTCAACCGGCTCATCTCGGCCGACGGCGCCTGGACGGCCCTGGCCCTCAAGACCGACGCTTACTCCAGCCTGGGGCTTAAGGGAGACGCCCTGAGCGGCTTCGACGAGGCCGGGAAGAGCGACGCCGAGGCCCTCTCCGGCTTCGACCAGGCCGGGGACCGGCCGGCCCCGTCCGAGGCCAGGCCCTTTTTGAGCGACCAGGAGAACACGGCCGTGATCCTGGCGGTCCAGGAAGTCCTGGCCCGGCATCGGGCCGCCGACATCGAGGTCCACGTGGCCGGCTCGCCGGTGGTCACCCACTGGGTCAAGCGCTCCATGATCCGGGACATGAGCCTGTTCATGCGCCTGGTCATCCTGGTCATCGGCCTCTGCCTCTTCATCATGTTCCGCCGCCTCAGCGGGGTCCTCCTGCCCCTGCTCATCGTCGCCCTGGCCCTGGTCTCGACCCTGGGGCTGATGGCCTGGTTCCGGGTGCCCATCAAGACCCCGACCATGATCCTGCCCTCCTTCCTCCTGGCCGTGGGCGTGGGGGCCGCGGTGCACATCCTCTCCCTCTTCTACCAGGAGCTCCAGAAGAACAGTCCCCCGGAAGAGGCCATCGCCTCCACCCTGGGCCACTCCGGCCTGGCCGTGGTCATGACCGCCCTGACCACGGCCGCCGGCCTGGGCTCCTTCGCCACGGCCGAGGTGGCCCCCATCGCCGACCTGGGCGTCTTCGCCAGCCTGGGCGTGCTCCTGTCCCTGGTCTACACCATCATTCTCCTGCCCGCCCTCCTGGCCATCTTCCCCATAAAGACCAAGAGGCCCAGGCAGAACTCGACCGGCCCCTTCTTCGACCGCGTCCTGGACTGGGTGACCGACTTCACCACCGGCCGCCCCAAGACCGTTACCGCGGTCAGCCTCATCCTGGCCGGCCTGGCCGTGACCGGCGCGGCCAGGCTCAGTTTCACCCACGACGTCCTCACCTGGCTTCCGGAGGACCTGCCCGTCCGCCGGGCCACCCTGAAGATAGACCAGGCCCTCAAGGGCACCCTCATGGCCGAGTTCATCCTGGACACGGGCCGGGAGAACGGCCTCTACGACCCGGAAACTCTCAAAAAGCTGGACCGCCTGGCCCGGGAGTTCGAGGCCTTCCGGGACGAGGACCTCTTCGTGGGCAAGGCCACCTCGGTGGCTGACATCATCAAGGAGATCCACCAGGCCCTCCACGAGGACAAGCCCCAGTTCTACGCCGTTCCCGACAATCCGGCCCTGATCCCCCAGGAGTTTCTCCTCTTCGAGAACTCCGGCTCGGACGACCTGGAGGACGTGGTCGACTCCCGGTTCCGGCTGGCCCGCTTCACCCTGCGCCTGCCCTGGCGGGACTCCATCAGGTACGTCCCCTTCATCGCCGGGCTGGCCGACCGCTTCCAGGCCGCCTTCGGCCCGGAGGCCAAGGTCACGATCACCGGGCTGTCGTCCATCTTCAGCCGGACCGTCTACGTGGCCGTCCGCTCGGCGGCCAGGAGCTACATCGTCGCCTTCGTGGTCATCAGCCTGCTGATGATCCTGCTCATCGGCAGCCTCAAGATCGGCCTCCTGGCCATGCTGCCCAACCTGGCCCCCATCTTCGTCACCCTGGGCCTGATGGGCTGGCTGGGCTTCCCCTTTGACATGTTCACCATGCTCATCGGCTCCATCGCCATCGGCCTGGCCGTGGACGACACAATCCACTTCATGCACCATTTCCGGCGCTACTACGCCCTGACAGGCGACCCGGTCGAATCGGTCCGCCAGACCCTGCACACGGCCGGCCGGGCCATGCTGGTCGCCAGCGTGGTCCTGTCCCTGGGCTTCTTCATCCTCATGCTCGCTTCCATGAACAACATCTATTATTTCGGCCTGCTGACCGGCCTGGCCATCATCCTGGCCCTGCTGGCCGACTTCTTCATGTCCCCGGCCCTGATGGTCCTCATCCACCGGCCGGCCCGGGACGAGACCAAGGAGGTCTGAGATGACCGGACGAAAGGTTCTGATCCCCGCCCTGGCCCTGGCCTTGATCGCCCTCACGGCCGCCCCCGGCCCGGCGGCCGCGGCCCTGAGCGCCAGGGAGATCATGGAAAAGGTCGACGCCCGCGACGACGGCGACAACATGACCGCCCGCCAGGAGATGGTCCTCATCGACAAGAGCGGCCACGAGCGGGTCCGCGAGATCATGGCCTTCTCCAAGGATCAGGGCCGGGACACCCTGCGTCTGATGTTCTTCCTGGCCCCGGCCGACGTGAAGGGGACCGGGTTCCTGACCTACGACTACTACTCCGGGGACAAGGACGACGACCAGTGGCTCTACCTGCCCGAGCTGAAGAAGACCAAGCGGATCGCCAGCTCGGACAAGTCCTCGGCCTTCATGGGCTCGGACTTCTCCTACGCCGACATGACCAGGCGGGTCTTGGACGAGTGGACCTACAAGCTCCTCAAGGAGGACCAGGTCCGCGGCGACAAGGTCTGGCTCATCGAGGCCCTGCCGGCCAGCCCGATCATCCGGGACCGCTACGGCTACGACAAGTCGGTCCTCTTCGTCCGCCAGGACATCTTCATGGCCATCCGGGCTGTCCACTGGGTCAGCGAGGGCAACAAGCTCAAGTACTTCGACATCAAGAAGCTGGAGCGGATCGACGGAATCTGGATCGGCACCGAGCTGGACATGAAGACGACCAAGGACCGCCAGACCCTCCACCGGACCGTCCTCAAGTTCTTTGACGTCAAGTACAACCAGAACCTGGACCCGGAGATGTTCTCCATCCGCCGCCTGGAAAAGGGACTCTGACCGGCAAGGTCATGGTCGAGGCGAGGGCAAGGCTGGTGTCCCGGGTAGTGGCGGCCGCCGTCCTGGCCGGCTGGCTGCTCCTGGCCGGTCCGCTGGGGGCCCTGGCCGGGCCGCCGGCCTCCCTGGACGAGGCCCTCTCCGGCTTCGAGGAGACGCCCTCAAAAAAGGAGGCCGCCCCCGCGAAACTGGACAGGGCCCTGGACGGCTTTGACCAGGCCCCGGCCGAGGCCGAGGGAAAGGGCGACCTGGATGACGCCCTCAAGGGCTTCGGGGACGAGGCCGACGCGGTCAGCCAGGCCTCGCCCAGGCTGATCAAGAAGCCGGACTGGCTGGACTGGAAGGGCTCCCTGAGCCTGGCCGGGGCGGTCAACTTCACTCACCAGGCCCCTGAGGAGGGCCGGATCGACCAGCGGGGCCTGTCCAAGCTGAGGACCGAGGCCGACCTGGAGGCCAACTTCAGGCTGCCCGGCTCCTGGCGGGCCAGGCTGTCCGGCCACGCCTTCTTTGACTGGGCCTACTCCCTGCGCGGCCGGGAGGACTACCCCGACGACTTCCTGGAGATCTACGAGCGGGAGGCCGAGCTGGACGAGGTCTGGCTCCAGGGCCGGCTCCTGCCCAGCCTGGACCTCAAGGTCGGCCGCCAGATCGTGGTCTGGGGCAAGTCGGACAACATCCGGGTGACCGACGTCCTCAACCCTCTGGACAACCGCCTGCCCGGCCTGACCGACATCGAGGACCTCCGCCTGCCCGCGGCCATGACCAAGCTGGACTACTACTTCGGCGACTGGAACCTGAGCGGCATCGTCGTCCACGAGCCCCGCCAGCCCAAGACCCCGGTCCTGGGCAGCGACTTCTACCCGGCCGCCTCTGCCCAACCCTCCCAGGACAAGCCCTCCATCGGGCTGGACAACCAGGAATTCGGCCTGGCCCTGAACGGCGTCTTCACCGGCTGGGACCTGTCCCTCTACGCCGCCTCCATCTTCGACGACCAGGCCCACCTGGAGCTGGCTCCCAAAGGGCTGAAGCGGCGGCAGAGCCGCCTGACCATGGCCGGCCTGGCCCTGGCCGTGGCCCGGGGTTGTTGGCTGGTCAAGGCCGAGGCGGCCTGGCTCTCGGGCCTGGAGTTTACCGCCCGGCCCGGCCGGGAGAAAAGCCGGCTGGATCTCCTCCTCGGCCTGGAGTACTCGGGCTTCAGCGAGACGACCATCTCCCTGGAGGCGGCCAACCGCCATCTCTTCGACTGGGAGGAGGAACTGGCCGGCGGGATCGAGGACGCCCGGGAGGACGACTTCCAATGGGCCCTGCGCCTGAGCCGCGACTTCCTCCACGACCGCCTGACCCTGACCCTGGTGGCGGCCGTCTTCGACCTTCTTGGCTCGGGCGGGGCCTTCGAGCGACTCCAGATAGACTACGACTGGACCGACCACCTGGGCCTGAGAGTGGGCCTGCTGACCTACCAGTCGGGCGAGAAGCTCTTCCTCAGGGACGCGGCCGAGTGCGACCGGGTCTTCTTCGAGGTCAAGTACAGCTTCTGAGTCAGCCGGCCGGAACCCCATCGGCCCGGTACTCCACGGCCAGGAGGCTGACGTCGTCCCTGGGCCGGCTGGAGCCGCCGAAGGCCATGACCTCGTGGAGGGTCTGGGCCAGCATCTCGGACAGGGGCCGCCGCCTCAGCTCCCGGATGAGCTGCTGGAAGCGGGCCAGGCCGTACATCTCGCCCCGCAGGTTGGCGTGCTCGATCAGGCCGTCGGTGTAGAGGATCACCCGGTCGCCGTGGGAGAGGCTGAGGCGCTGCTCGACAAAGGGGACCAGGCCGCCCAGGCCGACCACCGAGCCGCCCACGCTGAGAACCTGGGGCTCGCCCCGGGCCGGAACCAGGATCGGGGGCGGGTGGCCGGCCGTGGAGTAGACCAGGCCGCCCTCGGCCAGGTTGAGGACCAGGTAGGTCAGGGTGAAGAACTTGTTGAACCGCTCGAAGGGGAACTCCTTGTCCAGGGCGACCAGGACCTCCTGGGGCGAGGTTATCTCGTAGAAGGGCGGGGCCGAGGTCCGCCTCTTGAGCAGGCTGCCCGCCCCGGGCTGGAGCATCTGGTAGACCGAGACGGCGATCATGGCCGCGGGCACGCCGTGGCCCGAGACATCGAGCATGTAGAGCCCCAGCCGCTTCTCGTCCAGGGAGAAGACGTTGAACAGGTCCCCGCCGACCATCTCGCAGGGCACGAACTCCCAGGCGATCTCGACCTGGCCGATCCGGGGGCCGCTCTGGGGCAGGAGGCTCTGCTGGATCACGGCCGCGCCCTTGAGGTCCTCCTGGAGCCGGCGCTGGTGCTCCTCCAGCTCCAGGCGGGCCCGGAGCCGGTTGGCCTCCAGGCGGAGCAGTTCGGTCACGTCGCGCAACAGGCAGATGACCAGTCTTTGCCCCGGCAGATCGAGCCGCTGGAGGCTGATCTCGGCCGGAAAGCGGCGGCCGTCCCCGGCGGCCACGAACATCTCCAGGCTGGCCTCCCGCTCCCCGGCCAGGGCCGTCTGGAGCCGCCCGGCCATCTCGGACTCCTGGGCCAGCAGGTCAATAAGAGGCCGGGCCAGAACCGCCTCCCTCTCCAGGCCCAAGATCTGGCAGGCCCGCTCGTTGGCGTCCAGGCAGGGGCCCGGCCCCCCGTCCGGGGACAGCTCGGCCACCAGGACCGCGTCCGCGCCCTTCAGGGCCAGACTGCCGGCCCTGAGCCAGTCGCCGGCGTCATCAGGCTCGGCCGGCCGCTCGGGCCTCTGTTCCTCCAGCTCCGCCACGTGCCCTCCCCCCGGCCGGATCGGCCTCAGTTCAGCCCGGCCAGCAGTCCGGTCCGCTGGTTGAACTCCCTGATCAGCTCGTCTATCCGGCCGACCTGGGCCCTGACCCCCAGCCAGTAGTCCGGGTAGTCGCGCCACTGGGCCTCCAGCTCGGCGCTGGCCCGGCCCTGCTGCTCGATCCAGGTGAAGTATTTAAGGTTGTGGATCCGCTTGCGGTCGTAGTGGTTGAGCTCGGCCAGGTGATCGATGCCCTGGCCGAGGAGGTGGACGTGGAAGTCCCGGACCGCCTCCTCGCGGCCGTAGGCGCCCCGGGAGCGCCTCATCTCCTCGATCCGGCTGGCGTAGAGGTCCATGGAGTCGGTCAGGACGGTCAGGACCACGTCCCGCTCGTTAAGCTCGAAGTAGCGGGCCGTCTTGATGGCGGCCAGAATGTTGGCCGCCCCGGAGATGCCCACCAGGGGCAGCGAGTCCAGCTCGGTTGGGCTGAGCCCCTGGCCGGCCAGGAAGTCACGGCCGGCCGGCTCGTTGAAGAGACGGATAAGGGCCAGGCAGGCCTCGTCGTCCACGGCCGCGACCAGGTCGGTGTTGCGGACGTTGTGGATCCAGGGGACGTGCTTGTCGCCAATGCCCTCGATGCGGTGGGCCCCGAAGCCGCCCAGGAGCAGGGTCGGGCACTGCCAGGCCTCGGCGGCGGTGATCTTGCAGCCGGGATGGAGCTCCTTGAGAAAGTCACCGCAGGCTATGGTCCCGCCCGAACCGGTGGCCGAGACCAGGGCGGCCAGGCGCCGGTCCGGGCCGAGGTTGTCCCTGAGGACCTCCTCCATGGCCTGGCCGGTGACGTGGTAGTGCCAGAGGTAGTTGCCGAACTCATCGAACTGGTTGAAGATGACCGCCTCGGGCCGCTGGCTCCTCAGCTCCCGGCACTTGTCGTAGATCTCCTTGACGTTGGACTCGCCGCCCGGGGTGGTGATGACCTCCCCGGCCAGGTTCCTGAGCCAGTCGAACCGTTCCCGGCTCATCTCCTCGGGCAGGATGGCGATGGACTGGCAGCCGATCAGGGCCGAGTTGAAGGCCCCGCCCCGGCAGTAGTTCCCGGTCGAGGGCCAGACCGCCTTGTGCCGGAGGGGATCGAACTGGCCGGTGACCAGCCGGGGGACCAGGCAGCCGTAGGTGGCCCCGACCTTGTGGGCCCCGGTGGGGAACCACTTGCCCACCAGGGCCCAGATGGGCGCCCTGACCCCGGTTAGGGCCGGCGGCAGGGCCAGCCAGTTGACCGGCCCGTAGAGGCCGCCCTTGTCCCGGGGCTCGTTCTTCCAGGTTATCCGATAGAGGTTGAGGGGGTTGACTTCCCAGAGGCCGACCTCCCTGAGCCGGTCCTTGATCGGCTCGGGGATCAGCTCCGGGTGGGCCTGCTCCTCAAAGGTGGGCAGGATCACTCCCCGTTCCCTGAGCCAGTCCGCGTTGCGGGCCGCCTGCTCCCGGTCCACTCTCAGGTCGATCATCGTTCAGCCCCCAACCCGTTCAGACCCGCTTAACAGAAGGCGGGATTTATAATAAGCCATTTTCTCTGCCGGGCCAAGAAAAGAGCGTCCCGGCGGCCGATTGCGTCAACCGGGAAGGATGGTTTGGGAGATCAGTCCTCCCGGCCGGCCTCTTTGTCGCCGGCCTGGCCGGGCTCATCCCCCTGGCGGACGACCTCGATCCGGAACTTGCCCAGCAGGGCCGCCGCCGCGCCCAGGGTGGCCAGGACCGGGGCCAGCAGGGCCGCCGCCCCGCCCACGGCCAGGCCGGTCGAGAGGGGCACTTCCAGGAGGACCCGGCCGTCGGGCCGGCGGATGATCAGCCGCCGGACCCCGCTCTCCTGGAGCAGCTCCCTGACCTTGTCCAGGAGCTGGCCCCCGGCGACATCGAACTCCTCTTGCCCGTCCTGGCCGGGTCGATGGTCTTCCGGCTTCATCCGGCCTCCCCCGAGCCTTTCACCGATCCTCAGCGCGGCCCACTCTCCTTCCCTGTAGCACGGCCGGCCGGAATTCAACAAGTTGCCGGGCCGATCGGAACTACTTTGGGTGGGACTCGGGCCGCCCCGGCCATTTTTTCTGGACAGGCCGGGACCTGTTTGTTCATAAATGGAGTGAAAGACTGGGCAGACCGATTAGCGGACCAAGGCGGGGTCAGCCGTGAGTCCCAAGACGATCAGCCCGAGACGGCGAGCCGCCCTTCTCGGCCTGGCCGGGTTGCTCCTGGTCGTGGGCGGAGGCTGGGCCGGGGAGGAGCCCAAGGTGGAGCTCGTCTTAGAAGAGGTAGGGGCGAAACCTCTGCAGGTTCCCTCAGGCCAAGCATTTATAATTCAAGGCATTGTCAGAAACAAATCCGATTCCCCCGTCTCTAAAATCAAGATAAGGGCCAGCCTCCACACCCGTACCCAGCGCTCGGCTGTCATCAGAGAGGCCTACGCTGGCCGAGCCCTAACTGATCATTATTTGAAAGCTTCACCCAAAGGTCTTATTGAGTTGCTCCTTGATTTGCCCTACGACGCAAACGCCTCGCCACAGGGCGTCAGATCTGGCGGGGCGGTTTATTTCACAATAGTCTTCTTTGATCCGCCTGATTGCCTGACTCAATTCACTCTGACACCCATCTCGGCCCAGCCACACCTGACCGCAACCGCCAAACCCCAACCGCCGTCTCAGTACGACCGCCTCCTTGATAGCGTCGTAGTAGTTCGCAACGAGGTGGGCAGAGGCTCTGGCTTTTTCATTTCAAAGAAAGGCTTGCTTGTAACCAACAGTCATGTTGTCGGGGACAACCTCTCAGTAACTATCCGCCTGCGAAACGGGAAGGAATTGGTTGGCAAAGTAGTGGAAACAAGGCCAGATCTGGACCTGGCTTTGATCGACATCAATGAACATAGTCCAAATTGGCTCAGATTGGCCAGTCCAAACGAGGGAGGCGTTGGGGAGGAAGTCATGGCCATTGGAGCCCCAATCGGTTTGTTCTGGAGCGTCTCCAGGGGCATAATCAGTGGCATCCGGGACGAGGACCCGATTCGGTACATTCAAACCGACGCCGCCCTCAACTCAGGCAACAGCGGTGGTCCTTTGATCCTGATAGACTCCGGACGGGTCGTCGGGGCAAACACCATAACTTACTTTAAATTCCTCACTGAAGGCATAAGTTTAGCGGTATCTGCGGACAATATCAGAGAAGCTTTCTCCGAACACCTGCCGGACGGGACGGAAGCCACAATCCCCGGTTGCGACACGCGCTGGGCCCAGGAGATCTTGAACCGGATGGGCTTCTATCTTAAAACTGACGGCAAGTTCGGCCCGCAGACATCGGCCGTAATACGTAAGTACCAGGTTCAAAACGGTCTGGAAGCAACCGGCCTTCTGGACGAGGACACCTGCCTACGCCTTGACCAGCATGCCCGCGATCCTCTGCCGCCAAAGATGGCCTCAGAGACTCCTGACCCGATCGAGGCCCTAGCCAGACTGGATCCAACAGCTACAGCCGATTTCAAAATTGGATCGGCTGCTTACTTACGCCGTGATTACGCCGCCGCCTTGCGCCAGTTTGTGCCTCTGGCTATGAGAAATCACGTTTTCTCTCAATTCCTTATTGGCGTTATGTACACAGCGGGTTTAGGTCTCCCTTTGGATTACGCCAAGGCGGCCAAGTGGTTCCGATTGGCCGCTGAGCAGGGGCACAGGGAAGCGCGGAATGCTCTTGGTGACCTGCACTACTTTGGCAAAGGTATGGATGTAAATTATACAGAGGCGGCTTTCTTTTACCGTCAGGCTGCCGAAGACGGGCACGCTATGGCTCAGAACAAGCTCGGTGCCCTGTATGCCGCGGGTTTAGGTGTTTGTAAAGACCTGGCCTTAGCTTCTATATGGTACCGCAAATCTGCCGAGCTAGGCTATGCCGAGGCTCAGTTCAACCTGGCCGCAGGCTACCTGCTTGGAGAAGGAGTGGTTAAAAACGAAACTGAAGGCGTAAAATGGTTTACCAGAGCTGCGGCTCAGGGTCTAGCCAGAGCTCAAGCCATGTTGGGGTCTTGCTATTGGTTTGGCAATGGAGTGTCCCGGGACTTGGTAAAGGCTCACATGTGGCTCAGCCTGGCCGTTGACCAAGGCCTTGCTGATGCGCCAATGTATCTCAAACGTGTGGCCCAGCGGATGACCCCGGCCCAGATCGAGGAGGCCCGGCGGCTGGCCCGGGAGTGGAAGCCCAGGAAAGAGTGGCCCTGAGGCGGCCGGCCTGACCCCGGATCATTCCCCATGTCAGGCCTGAAGAAAGCCGGCCTCCTGGTGGCCGGCCTGGTTCTCCTGGCCGGGGTTATCTACGAGAGCGGCATGCTCGACCGCCTGATCGAAAGCCAGATCTTCTTCCCTGACCGCAGCCTGGCGGCCACCCCGGCCGAGTTCGGCCTGGCCTTTGAGGATGTCTTCTTCCGGGCCTCGGACGGGGTCAGGCTCCACGCCTGGTGGCTGCCGGCCCCTGAGGCCGGGCCGGCCATCCTCTTCTGCCACGGCAACGCCGGCAACATCTCCCACCGCCTGGACAACCTGGCCCGGCTGATCGACTCGGGTATCAGCGTCTTCATCTTCGACTACCGGGGCTACGGTCTCAGCCAGGGCCGGATCAGCGAGGCCGGCCTCTATCTGGACGCCGAGGCGGCCCTGGAGGCCGCCTCCAGGCGGGCCGGCCGGCCGCCGGTCGTCTTCGGCCGCTCCCTGGGCGGCGTGGCCGCGATCCACCTGGGCGCCGGCCGGGAGGTGCCCGGCCTGATCCTGGAGTCGACCTTCACCCACCTGGGAGCCATGGCCCGCCGCCACTTCCCCCTGCCCGGTCTGGAGGCCGGCCTGGCCAAACGCTTCAACTCCCTGGGCCGGATCGGGCGCGTCAGGGCCCCGATCCTCTTCTTCCACGGCGACCGGGACGACATCGTCCCCCTGGAGCTGGGCCGGGAGCTCTTCCAGGCCACCCTGGCGCCCAAGGAGTTCGTTCTTCTATCTGGGGCCGGCCACAACGACACCTACCTGGTCGGCGGCCAGGCCTACTTCGACAAGTTCAAGTTCTTCCTGGACGGCCTGGCCGAGGCCGGGCGTTGACAAAGCGGCCCAAAACCGCCTATCTAGTCGGCGGGCCGGGGGTCAGCCAGAGCCGGCCCTGACGGCCGCCATCAAACCTGGAGAACGATCATGCGCATCGACCTCAACTGCGACATGGGCGAGAGCTTCGGCGCTTACAAGCTCGGCCTGGACGAGGAGGTGATCAAGTACATCACCTCGGCCAACATCGCCTGCGGCTGGCACGCCGGCGACCCCCAGGTCATGAACCGGACCGTCGGGCTGGCCGCGGCCCACGGGGTCAACCCCGGGGCCCATCCCGGCTACCCGGACCTGCTGGGCTTCGGCCGGCGCAACATCGACTGCACCCCGGCCGAGATCCGCGACTTCGTCATCTACCAGATCGGGGCCCTCCAGGGCTTCTGCGCGGCCAACGGGACCAGGCTCAGGCACGTCAAGCCCCACGGCAACCTCTACCTGACCGCGGTGGAGAAGGAGAGCGTGGCCGCGGCCATTGCCGAGGCCATTGTCAGCGTCGATCCAGAGCTGATGTACGTCGCCCTGGCCGGGGCCAAGGGCGAGATGGTCACCCGGATCGGCCGCCAGGTCGGGCTCAAGGTGGTCTACGAGGCTTTCCCGGACCGGGCCTACACGCCCGAGGGCAGCCTAGTCAGCCGGCGGCAGGAGGGCGCGGTCATCAGGGACCCCCGAGTGGTGGCCGAGCGGGCCCTGCTGATGGCCAGAGAGGGCAAGGTCAAGGCCGTGGACGGCACCATCGTCGAGATCGAGGCCCAGACCCTCTGCGTCCACGGCGACAACCCGGCCGCGGTGGACCTGGTTAGGAGCATCCGGGAGCTGATGGCCCGGGAAGGCGTGGACGTCAGGCCCATGGGCCAGCCCGACTGAGGGGCCGTGGGCGGCCTGTTCGACAAAGCCCGCTTGCGCCTGATCGGTGACCGGGGCCTCCTGGTCGAGTACGGCCAGGCCATCGACCCGGAGATAAACCGCAAGGTCAGGGCCATGGCCCTGGCCGTGGAGCGGGCCGGGCTGGCCGGGCTGATCGAGATCATCCCCACCTACCGCTCCCTGCTCCTGGTCTACGACCCCCTGACCGCTGACCCGGACAGCCTGGCGGCCGGCCTGACCGGCCTGGAGGAGAAGCTCGACCGGATCGAGATCCCGCCGCCGGGCCTGGTGGAGCTGCCGGTCTGCTACGGCGGCCAGATGGGCCCGGACCTGGAGTTCGTGGCCCGGCACAACCGGATCAGCCCCGAGGAGGTGATCCGGCTCCACTCCGGGCCGGACTACCAGATCTACATGATCGGCTTCACTCCGGGCTTTCCCTTCCTGGGCGGCCTGCCCGAGGCCCTCCACACGCCGCGCCTGGAGACGCCCCGGACTCTGGTCCCGGCCGGCTCGGTGGGCATCGCCAACAACCAGACCGGGGTCTACCCCGTCGACAGCCCCGGCGGCTGGCGCTTGATCGGCCGGACTCCGCTCCGGCTCTTCGACCCGGAGCGGGCCGAGCCGTTCCTCTACCAAGCCGGCGACCGGCTCAGGTTCCGGCCCATCTCCCCGGAGGAGTACCGGGACCTGGCCCAGGGAGGGGCGGGCTGATGGACGCCTTCAGGGTCCTGGAGCCCGGCCCCCTGACCACGGTCCAGGACCTGGGCCGCTTCGGCTTCCAGCGCTTCGGGGTGCCGGTCTCGGGCGCCCTGGACGGCCCGGCCTGCCGGACGGCCAACTTGTTGGTGGGCAACCCCGAGTCGGCCGCGGTCCTGGAGATCACCTTCAGCGGGCTGAAGCTCGAAGTCTTGGCCGAGGCCGACCTGGCCCTGACCGGGGCCCGGATGCCCCTGCTGGTCAGCGGCCGGCCCCAGGAGGCCTGGGAATCCTTCCGGGTCAGGCCGGGCGACGAGGTCGTCCTCAAGCCGGCCCGGCAGGGGCTGCGGGGCTACCTGGCCGTGGGCGGCGGCTTTGACCTGTCCCCGGTCATGGGCTCGCGCTCGACCTACGCCGGGGCCAGGCTGGGCGGCCTCCAGGGCCGGCCCCTAATCAGGGGCGACCTTCTGCCCCGGGGCGAGGCCCCCTTGCTGGCCAAACCCAAGCGCCTGCCCCCGGAGCTGCGGCCGGCCCTGGACCGGGCCGTCAGCCTCAGGGCCCTGCCCGGCCCCCAGGACGACTTCTTCGGGGAGGGCCTGGAAGTCTTCTTCTCGGCCCAGTTCAAGGTCAGCGCCAAGGCCGACCGGATGGGCTACCGCCTGGAGGGCCCGGCGGTCTCGCTCAAGGAGGGCGCGCCCCGGAGCATCATCTCCGAGCCCTGCCTGGCCGGCGGGGTCCAGATCCCGGCCGACGGCCAGCCGATCATCCTCCTGATCGAGCAGACCGTGGGCGGCTACGCCAAGATCGCCACCGTGATCACGCCAGACCTGGGCCTGGTCGCCCAGGCCCGGCCCGGCGACCTGGTCCGCTTTGACAAGGTGGACCTGGCCGCGGCCCGCCAGGCCGCCCGGGTGGAGGCGGCCCGGCTGGCCAGGATCAGGGAGCTGTTAAAGTCCTGAGGCGGGGCCGTGGCCGGCCGGTCAGCCCTTTTCCTTGTGCATCATGACCAGGAACTGGTGGCACTGGATCAGCCGCTCGCCGACCACCGCGGCCAGGCGCTTGTAGAAGAGCAGGCCGCTGGCCGGATGCCGCCGCAGCAGATCGTCCAGCTTGTCCTTGTTGATCCTGATCAACCGGCTGTCCTGGGCGCAGTCGACCGTGGCCGTGTAGGTCTCCCGGCCGGCCACGCTGGACCAGCCCACGGTCTCGCCCGGCCGTTTGACCAGGTGGGTCGGCCGGCCGGCTCCGGCCACGCTCAGGTTGAGGGAGCCCTGCTCGAGTATGTAGAAGTGGTCGGCCGGGTCGCCCTGCCGGAAGAGCACCTGACCGGCCGGGCAGGAGACGCTTTCCATGACCTTGACCAGCTGATCCAAGACCTCGTCGGACAGGTTGAGCCCCTGAAAAAGATCGACCTCCCTGATTATCATAAGGTCCTCCTTTTCTTGAACGGGCTTGAGGAATGGTTGAGACGGCCGCCCCGGCCGCTGACCCGCCGGACCGGAGCGAACTCGACCCCATCTCCATTATAGACCCGTCCCCGGGCCGGACCAAATTTCTTCGGTGAATTGGGCAGGAGGCCGGCCCGGGCGGCCCGGGCCGGCCGAGAACGGCTTCAGCCACCCAGGAAGCCGGGGCGCAGGTACTCGGGGTCGGGGTAGGTGTAGAAACCCTTGCCGGTCTTGACCCCCAGCTCGCCCCGCTCGATCATGTCCTTGAGGGCCTGGGGCGGATGGTCCTTGGGGTCCTTGGACTCGTTGTAGTAGACCATCTCGATGTCCCAGATCACGTCCAGGCCGACCCGGTCCATGAGGGCGAAGGGCCCGCCCCATTTGGCGTCGTTGAAGATCATCCAGGCCCGGTCAACGTCGCGGTGATCGACGAAGCCGTTGGCCCACATGTAGAGGGTCTCGCGCTTGATGGCCCGCCAGACCCGGTTGAAGCAGAAGCCCAGGAGCTCCTTGTTGACCGTCAGAGGCACCAGGTTCAGGGAGCGGACGAACTCGCGGCCGGTCTCGAAGACCTCGGGTGAGGTCCTGGTCCCGCCCATGACGTCGGCCATGTTCTGGCCCAGGAGGAAGTAGTAGAAGTGGAGGTTGAGGCATTTCTCGGGCCGCTTGGTCGCCCCCTCCAGCTTGGAGACGGGGATCGAGGAGGAGTTGGTCGCCAGGATGGCCCGCTCCGGAGCGGCCGCGTCCATCTCGGCCCAGACCTTCCGCTTCAGCTCAATATTCTCGGGTACCACCTCGATGACCAGGTCGGCCTGGCCCACCGCCTCGGCCAGGCTCCGGCACATCTTGATCTTCTTGGCCACCGCCGGCCACTCCGCGACCCTGATGGGCGACTTCCTGATCCGGGACTGGTCAACGGCCATGAAATTCTTGAGCTGGCGTTCAAAGACGCCCTCGTCGGGATCGTAGAGCCAGACCTCGTAACCGCAGTCGGCCGACTGGAGGGCGATCTGGGCGCCCAGGGTGCCCCCGCCCAGCACCGCCACCCGCTCGATCTTTTGAGCCATGCCTTTTCCTCCTGCTCAGGTGGTAGTCTGCTCAGTTGTCAGAGGTTACCGGATTTCAACCCAGATTAATCAGTAGGCCAGCCAGGGCCGGCTTGTCAATGACAAGTCTGGACGAAATCGTGGATAGGCGGACTGGGGGCTTAAAAACGGAAGATTCTCGGTGACTAAGAATCGGCCGGCCGTCAGGCCCCGAAGGTCAGGCCGGCCCGCCCCCGGCCAGGAGGCCGAGCTGATCCCGCCTCAGATACCACTGCAGCACGGCCGCCCCCGGCTCGAGGCGCTCCAGGTCGAGGCGCATGACCGCCCCGTTCTCCACGGCCACGGGCAGGGGCGCGCCCCTGGTCAGGAGAAAGGCGGCGGTCAGGCCCAGGGAGGGCAGGTGGCCGGCGATCAGAACCGCCCGGCGGCCGGCCAGGCCCTGGAGAAAGACCAGGGTCTCCTCGGCCGGGGCCTTGGCCCTGACCGCCTCGGTCTGGACTATCCCCTCAGGCCCCAGGCCCAGGGCCCGGGCCACGATCTCGGCCGACTGCCGTGATCTCTTCTTGGGGCTGGCCAGGATCAGGTCTAACTCGAGGCCCAGCCGCTTCAGGGCCCGGCCGCTGGCCTCGATCTGGGCCCGGCCGGCCTCGGAAAGGCCCTCCTCCGGGTCCTCGGCCTGGGGGCGGGCCAGGCCGTGCTGCATCAGGTATAGTTCCACGGTCGCCTCCGGCCAGAGTCTAACCTGATTCCGGATTCGAGCCAAGCCCGGCCGTCAGGCCAGGTCAGTTCCTTCCTTGGCCTGGCAGAGCCCCTCCGGGCAGAACAGGGACAGCCAGACCCCCTCCTCGCCCCTGACCTTGACGCCCTTCTTGATCTCCACCCCGCTCTCCTCGGGGCTGAGGCAGGACTCGTCCGGACAGAACATCTCCAGCCAGAGCCCCTGCTTGTCCTTCATGGCCTGGCGCTGCTCGGCCGGCAGGGAGGCCACCTCCTCGTCGGTCAGGCATCTGGCCTCGGGACAGAAGACTTTGAGCCAGGTCCCCGGCTTCTCGGTCACGGTGCACCTCCCTCTTGCGTTGTTTTGGGTCGGCTGAAATCAAAAAAGACAACCGTTTTATCAAGTATAAAACCTGGGAGAGGCGTTTCAACCGCCGGCGGGCGCTTAGGCGGGTCGAGCCGGCCTCTTTCCAATCCAATGGCCGGCGTGGTATCTCAGGCGGACGCGAACTGAAATGGAGGACTGATGACTGGACAATCAAACCGGCCCGAGTTCAGGATAGAGCCGGCCGGGCCGGAGGACGCGCCGATCCTGCTGGCCCTGATCAAGGAGCTGGCCGCCTACGAGCGCCTCTCCGACCAGGTCTCGGCCACCGAGGATCTGCTGCGTCAAACCCTCTTCGGCCCGGGCTCGCCGGCCGAGGCCTTCCTGCTCTACTGGGCCGGGGAGCCGGTGGGCTACTGCCTCTTCTTCCACACTTTCTCGACCTTCCTGGGCCGGCCGGGCCTCTACGTCGAGGACCTCTACGTCACTCCCCGGGCCAGGGGCCGGGGACTGGGCCGGGCCGCCCTGGCCCAGGCGGCCCGAATAGCCAGGGAGCGCGGCTGCGCCCGGCTGGAGTTCGCCGTGCTGGACTGGAACGAGCCGGCCATCAAGTTCTACCGGGGTCTGGGCGCCGAGGCCCTGGACGACTGGACGACCTTTCGCCTCACCGGCCCGGCCCTGGACGAACTGGCCGGCTTGAAAGACTAGACTTCCCGGAAAGGCCCGCTCAATCCAAGTCTCCCGGGGCAGTCGGAAGCAGGAGCCTGGGCTCCTGGACGGCTTCGGCCAGGGCCGCGCCCAGGCGCTGGTGAGAGCCGTAATGGCAAATCTTGGCCGCGGCTTTGGGGCTCAAGGCCCGGGTCGAGATCGGCCGGCCGTCCGGGCCGAACATCAGATCCGAGAGCTTCACTCGAACCGTTATCCACATCGCCCCATCCTCCTCCTGATTGGGTAACCGATAGAATAAATCCGCCTTTGTGACGATTTGGTTACAAGTGAATGGCGATATGGAAGCGAGTGTCAATGATGCTTTCTAGGAAGAACCGAGGAACGGCCGGGGCGGCGAGCCTTGCCTCGCGGGTTGAGATCGGCGCGCCTCCTGGACAATTTCCTCCTCGCGACTTGTGAAGACCGGGCTCCAGGGTGAGATGGACGCAGTCAGGATGGAAACGGCAGGGATGAATCGATCCGGCCCCGGCCGGATCAGTCCCCCCGGCTCCAGGGGTAGTGCCGGCCCCGGTGCTCGGCCCAGTTGTCCAGGCCGTGCTTTCTGATCATCGCCAGGTTGTGATTGATGTTGGAGCCGTGAAAGCGCCGCAGGGGCTCCAGGAGCTGGCAAGTCTCGAAGCCCGAGCACTCCCAGCAGCCCCGGTAATTCCTGGCCTGGGCGCAAGTCCTGACGTCGCAGTCGGGCTTGCACCCGCCCCGGATGCAGGGGACCGGGCAGCGGAGCCGGCCTATCTCGCTCAGGACGGCCCGGAAGGCCGGGTAATCCCTGAACGCCTCGATGGTCTCGGCCTTGAGCACGGCGTAGTGGTCGAAGCCCAGGTCGTCGAGCATCTCCTCCAGCCGGGCCGCGGCCTCGAAGAAGGCCTGGTTGCTGGGGATGCAGTCAGCGCAGTAGAGCCCGCAGATGGCGGTGCACTCGGCCGGTTCAGGCATTCTAGCGGCTCCTGAAGGTCAATCCTCGGGGAAGACTCCTTCCCCTAGCTCAGGGATCAAATTCCCTTCAGGCTCCTTCCTATTACTTCAGCCGGATTCATGTCAAGAGCCGCTGGGCGTCGGCCAGGAAATTGATCAGAGGATTTTTCTGGACCACCTGGTAGACTGCCTCAAGCTGCACCTTTGGCAGCCCCGTCTGCTCGGCCAGTTCGGCCAGGCGTCCATCAGCCGCACCCACCTCTCTGAAATCCAGGACCGTTCTGACGCCCACCTGACGGAGCTTGTCAATGTTGGAATGGAAATGAGTGTAAAGTATGGCCTGAGCCTGCCAGTCAATAAGCAGGCTGGCCTTGAACGGGGTTCGGACGATCAGCTCGACCAGGTTGGCCTGGGCCAGGTTCTGGGCGTTGTCAACGCCGATTTCCTCAAGTCTGACCTTGTGGAAGACGCTCATGCCCTCGATCATGGTCAGAGGAAAATCATTGGCTCGCGTGAGCCCCTTCTCCGAAAAGATCTTGCTTCGCTCCTTGAGGAAGTAAAGCATCCTCTCCGGGAACATGCCGGTGAAAAAGGCGAACACGGGTAGTCCTTTTATTAGAATAGTGTCTTCTATGGCGTATCGGAGTACCAGAGCCAGGAAGGCTGAAAGGATTATTCTTATTGAGACATGATAATATGCCCCCGGCGGCAGGTCGATGGTGATCAAGCGGCGCAGTATGTTCTGGATGGACCAGAGGTAGCTGCCCAGGAAGGCCATTAACAGGGCAAGCATGCTCTTTTCCTGGTAATTGACAAAATCTTTCTCCGCGTACAGGCCGGAAAGAATAATGTGTTTCATTTTGGCAAATGTTTCAGCTTGATACAGGATCGCGAAGCCCATTAAACAAAGGAACGTCGCAAAAGCAACCGGCAGAGCATAGTCCCAGACTGAATATTCATTCTCCACGCTGGGAGCCAAAAGGGAGGCCTGGGCTCCTTTCACCTTCAATGTTTCAATTATGCGTTCATATTCGTCCCGCTTGCGGTTGAGTCTGAAGCGGTAGAACGAAATGACGCTCAAAGGCATAAAGAAGATGAATAACAGGAGTGTGGCGGAGCCAATGAGCTTACAGACTATTTCACCATAAAGTTCCATTTTACTTACCTAGTGACTGGCATGTCAGATAATTAATAGAGACCCGTAATATTGGTTAGTATTGCTCACTTGGCCAAGTCAATACCTGCCTCTATTTTTATTTACTCATTAGTATTTTCAATATGTTATA